>Ga0182027_10006931_pt1 | contig 16835 bp, 12 predicted proteins | sample 712E1DmetaG_FD_121300 | JGI IMG/M metagenome (GOLD analysis project Ga0182027, IMG submission 121300) | Permafrost microbial communities from Stordalen Mire, Sweden - 712E1D metaG (Illumina Assembly) | ecosystem: Environmental > Terrestrial > Soil > Wetlands > Permafrost | place: Sweden... | reverse complement strand
TCATTGGAGTGCCCGGGCTTGCGAAAACAACCCTGATACGAAGCCTTGCGCAATGCCTGTCGCTGTCGTTCAACCGGATACAATTCACGCCCGACCTCATGCCATCCGACATTACGGGTTCGGAAATATTGTTCGAAGACCATGCTGCGGGCAACCGGGAATTTAAATTTGTCAATGGCCCGATTTTTTCGAACATTGTTCTGGCCGACGAAATAAACCGCACGCCTCCCAAAACGCAATCTGCGCTTTTGCAGGCAATGCAGGAACACGAAGTCACGTCATCGGGCACCACCTATAAATTGCCCGCGCCGTTCTGGGTGCTTGCAACGCAGAATCCTATTGAGCAAGAAGGCACCTATCCTTTGCCCGAAGCGCAGCAGGACAGGTTCATGTTTTCAATGGAAATGGACTATCCGTCATTTGAAGATGAAAAAGTAATCGCGTCACTTACTACCTCTGGTAAACAACAGACAATACAACATGTTTTGGATGGAGAACAAATTTCCGCTTTTTGCGAACTGGTGCGACGCGTACCTGTTGCGGATTCGGTCATTGATTATGCGGTAAGGCTTGCCCGATCGACACGACCCGCAGATGCCGCTTGCCCAAAAGACATACAACAGTTCATCACCTGGGGCGCAGGTCCCCGCGCGTCACAAAGCCTGGTGCTTGCGGCAAAGGCTTTTGCAGTGCTCGACACACGTCCAACGCCCGACATAAGCGACATTAAGCGGGCCGCAGGCAATGTCCTTCGCCACAGGATCGTGCGATCGTTCCACGCCGAAACCGAAGGCGTTTCGGCAAATGATATTGTTAGTAAATTAACAAAATAGATATTACTCTGAAAATCCCTTTGGCAATTCTTCCGTAGCCGGGGCCGGAACAGAAGGAGCGGATTGTTTTGGTGAAGCCGGAGTCGAAAATCCTGCTTGACCGGGCACCGATTCCCCGCCCGAGCCCATTTGGTCGGCATTATATGAAGCTTCATGCATATCGTGGATTTCCCTGAGTTTCTTTTTGTTTTCCGTGATGTACGAACCGGTTTTTTTCCGTTCCTCGCCAATAGAATAAATTTCAATGGCGCTTCTGCCGTAAATTGGGCAGGCTTTTTCACAATAGCCGCAACCAGTGCATTTGTCTTCAATGACAAAGGGGCGTTTGAACATTCCCCTGAAATTATCGACAATTCGGGTTTCAATCGCATTAAACGGGCAAATCTCACCGCAAATGAGGCACAGTTTTTCTTGTTCCCAGGCAATACAACGTGACCGGTCGATCACGGCTGTTCCCATTTTGACGAATTTTTTTTCTTCAATATCAAGTTTTCGAATTGCCTGGGTCGGGCAAACATATCCGCACATATTGCATTCTTTTTCACATGGCGCATGACGCATGACATTATGCGGCGTCCAGAGCCCTTCGAATCCAAGTTCAAGATTTGCCGGTTGCAATGTGTTTGTTTTACAAACTTTCATACATTCGCCGCAGCGAATGCATCGGGCAAGAAATTCACTTTCGGGCAAGGCCCCAGGAGGTCGGATAAAGCGGCCCTGAATATTTTTTATACTGTTTATTCCTGCGCGTACTGTTGCTGCAAGAACAAGCCCAGCAACTGATGCTTGAATGAAACCCCGGCGCTGAACATTGAATTTGGCATCATTTCCCGAAAAACCGAAGTTTCCAAAACTAATGGAAATGCTTTTCTTTTTGCAAACATCAACACAATCGCCGCAAACGGTGCATTCGGATAAAATGGTGGTCTGGGGATTCGTGCCGATTGCACGCATATCGCATTTTGTATTGCAAAGTTTACAATCGGTACAGGTTTCCGAACTAACTTTACGTTTAAACATACCGAAACGGGAAAAAACAGAAATAAAGGCACCGGTAGGGCAAATGTAGCGACACCAGAAACGTTTACGCCAATAATTTGCGACAATAATAAATGTAAAAAAAACCAATGAAGCGATACCGGTTGCAAAGAAAACCCTTCCAAAATCGAGCTGCGTAAAATTATCGAGCCCGATTCCAACCAACAGGGGGCGAAAAAGATCAATGGTGGCGGTAACCAGATATAAAAGCGGAGGGAAAATTACCAATGTAAATATTCGCGGTGCAATGGACATTGGACTAAAAAATCCGAGAAAATTCGCGCCGAGTAATGAGGCAAGAACAACACCGATTAAAATGTAATATTTAATTCGCCGATTTGGTTTTGGCTCACCGGATTCTTTTTTATGCTTTTTTCCTAAAATAAGGAAGTCCGACAAATCAATAAGTGTTCCAAGGGGGCAGATGTACCCGCAAAAAAACCTTCCGAAAACTATTGTAAAGCCGAGCAACACAACAGACCAAAGCATGGTTGCTATGATCGCCCGTGAACCCACCATTGCAACAAAAGCGACAAGCGGGTCGAATCGAAGGAAAATATCCAAGGGAAATTTCGTTGCGTTCGGATACGCAGTGAATAGAAAAATTATGATAAAAAGAAGAAAGGATGTGGCTTGGGTCAAGCGGCGAAAAGTTGACAACTTCATTATTATAATTTCCTCATTGCTTGGTATGGGGTTAATTCCCCGAAGCTTTTTTCGGCTTTTTCATAACGCCCCCCGCCCCTTTGGGGCGGGGGGCGTTATGAAATTGACTTAGATACCACCTTGTAGCGTGCTGCGAAGTGGTTCATCAAACGAGTTTTACATCCATTTTTTCGACATCAATTTGACCGAGTCCCATATCATATGCATTTTTAATGTGCTTTACTTGCGAGCCTTTGAATTCACGATTATACCAGCGGGCTACACCCACGGTATATGAATCCGCCGCAACAGGGTCTGCACTTGCGACAACCATATTGAGTTCTTCAGTTTTCCCTGGTCCACCCGGCCCGTTTGTGAGAAGTGCATAAACACAATCGACAATGGTAAGCGTTGGCTTAATGACAAGTAATAAATCTGCGATAGCCTGATTAAGTTCCATTTGTTCATGCATGACCTTGCGATCCCATATGAGGCCCATGAGATTTTTAATACCGAGGCTGACACCGGTTGCAGAATGCGATTTTGCTGTCGGAACATTTATTAGACAATTTGCCCGGAGAACTTCCTTTGCAATGGAAGTGGTTTTAAGTTGTTTTCCTCCGGGAATGGGAGTATCTTGATAAAATTTAGGGTCTTCCAATAATGCCACGACAACACCTTTCATTCCTTCAACTGCTGCACCGATGCCGCTTTTTTCCTTGCAGACTTTTCCATCCCGCAATGGATTGTCTAGCACGATTACGCGTTGCGCACCGGCCTCAAGGCATAGTTCGGCAGTGGTTTTAACAATTATAGGATGGGTTGTCGTGCCCCATTCGGGAGGATTCGGAAAACCCATGTTTGCCTTGAGAACGACACGGTCACCCTTTTTAACAAAGTTCTGCATGCCGCCAAGTGCCGCCACAGCCTTTTTGACCAGTTCCTCAGGTTTTCCTTTCGCAACAGCGACAATCGGTTTTTTCCCGTCTTCTGCCAGCACTTTGATAGAGGTAAATGCTGCCGTTGCCGCTGCAGCGCTGCCTGTTTTTAAAAAATCTCTTCTTGTAACCACAATAATGCTCCTTTTAAATAAGGAAAAAGTCGTTTAAAATGAAAATAATTGGTTTTCGTGATTTTATCCGCCGGTACCGATTTTTTTGTCGATGTTCCAATAAAACTGCTTTGCCATATTTAAGGCGAAATCGGATTTTTCTGTCGTGGAAATCCTCAGGAAAATATTTTTCTTTACATATAATATTTGATAGCCGCTTGCAAGCGAATGGTCGATGACAACAGTGGGGTTTTTCTGGCTGATGACTTCGGGAGACGTTGGATAAAAACGCTCGAACAGGTTTTCGGCATTTGTTTCATCTCCCTGATTGAACAATTGAATATCGATGTCGACACTTCCATTGCTGTAAAGCTGTTTGACACCTTCCATAAAACCATAATCAATGTACCGTTGGGCTTCCCCGTTTATGGCGTTAAAAATGGATTGCTGATCTGTCATGACCGATGTTGAGCCTTTTTTCAGGAAACCGCTTATATCATTGTCAATAGGAAGAAGATCTGCCGGGTCTGCAGCAGCCTCTGGATTTTGGCTGAATCTGCATGAGGCAAACATTATGCAAGGCATAAGAATTGATACAAAAGCAAGTTGCTTTAAATGCCGAAACAGGATCACAAAACCTCCCGGACTTTGTAATTCGTCGAACCCAAAGAATAAGGAGGCAATGATGCAATGAATACATGACGGGCATCTTTGTCCGGGCCAAACGCTATTTGCGCTTTTGCGTTTCGATTGGCATTAATGGTGTCAAGTGCCCATTTGTCCATCGCAACAGGATCGGTACCAACAATAATTGTATTTAAATATTTACTTGGGGCGCCGGTTGGCCCACCCGTAAAACAAGCCAAAAGCGCATCACCGACAATAAGCCGGATTTTATCCTTTATTTTTATGCCATTTAAAAGAGTATTGTAAAGGGCAGGAATAAATGGGCAGCACATACTATCATGCATTCCTTGAGGATAATTAACGATGCCGTATAAATTTTTCATCGAAAAAGTAATTCCTGCTTGGATATGGTCTTTCAGGACAGGCACATTGATAAGATAATCAACCGTATCAATAATTTTGCTGAATTGTTGAGAAACCCCTGCTACGTTTAATGTGGTACCCCAAAGATCCGAATCGTTCTGCTTCGTCGCCACGGGTACAGAACTGTCAAGCGTTGTATTGAACGATGTGCTTGCTATACGATATGAGCCTTGCACATTTCTCAAAATGTAACCGGCAGCTTTCATTTGGTCTGAAGGGTTTCGATCATCAAAAACGATGATATTATATGCCGGAAATGTTCCGCCAAGCATTTGAGTAAGTCCAAAAACTATGGCATCAACAACGACTGGTTGCGTGTTTACCCCGCCAAGCCCCGCAAGGGTGTTGATTTTGATACCGATTAATGTATCGACAGTCAGGCTGGGAAACAAAGACTCCCATGCGGCAGGAATAGCGTTCTGATTTGTCATTTCCATTACTGCCGAATTCAACATGGATTTTGCGACTTCAGGCTGGAACGCCATTTTTCCATCGGGATTTTTTGCATATACTTGCGCGTTTGTCACGACAAAAACATCGACAAACGGCTTGATCGGGACCGACAGTACGACAGAAAAGTCGCTTTCATTGCCCGAAGCGTCGACTGCCGATATTTTGTATTGGAAAACAATGTTCGGATTGTCGGCTAACCGCAGGAACGCCGATTGCACCTCAGGAGAATTGTCTGAATATGTTGTACTTTGTAAATTGGAAGCAATTGGGTTGGTATCAAAAACCGTTTCCAGATCTGTTTTTCTGTAAAGGTTGTAGGTGACCGAAGTTTCGGATTTTGCGCCGGTATTATCGGTCAAATCATGTGCATTCCACGATAAGTCGATACTATAAGCCGTTTTGTCGGCAATAAAACTTAATTTCTGGGAAAGACCGTTAGGGGCCGACGGCGATCGAACATCGGGTCCGATTATAGACCGCTTATCGCATCCGGCAATAACGCCGATGCCTGCGGCGCTTTGCAGCGAACGAATCAGGAATTTCCTTCGATTAATATTTTTCTGTTCCATAAAAACCCTTATTGAAAATGGTATGAAACGTTCGAAACAAGGCAAAATACCACATTGTTATACGAATTTCCATATGCCATAATTTACCAATATCCGCATACTGCCGCAAAATGCTTTGATATTTTAAAATAAAGCAGTTGCCTTCAATTCAGCTAAATTATAAACCATAACCTTTTGATCGAACATATAATCAACATCTAACAATAAGCGAATGAAAAAGTTAGCACCGGCTTTAACCTGAATGTCAAGTTTGTTTTGCTCGGCTTTGTCATAAGTACTATAAGAATAGTTTCTTCCATTTGAAAGTACTGCACCGATATAGAGTTGCGTTCTAAATTCGCGAATCAATTTTCCCTGTATTCTCCAGTCAAATAATACGCCCGGAGTTATTGAATTTAAAATTCCGGTGGAAGTATCCCTTATTGTTGTTGCTGTATTTAATGTAGAATCAATGTTTTGCCAACTTAAAATAAGGGGAAGCTCTGTCCGAAAGTTAGGAATCCATCGTTCCGTCCATTTAAATCTAAATTCATAAGTACTTGATTTTGCAGTAACTGTATCAATTTTTGTCCCAAGATCCGGAGCATATAAATCAACATAAAAAAGATTAAAATCAAAATCAAGCCTTGTTTTTCTATCCCTGAACGCTAACTTGGCTTCGTTATAAATATTCGTTCCGTTTTGAGTCGTCAAAGAGAAATTTGATGAATTTGAAAACTCGGTCCTGCTGGCAAAATGTAAATCTTCCGAGAAATCAAGCATCGGTTTGATTGAGGCCGACCAGGAATAATTGTTCGCGGTCTTGTTGGTGTCGGGCTGCGTCGTCATATTCAAGATGGAATCGCATTGAGAACTTGTGAAGGAATATCCCGCGTTTAATTGAAAAGGATTCAAGAGGTTCCAATAAACTCCAGGAACAACAAGAATGCTGCTGTTCAAGGAATGGTCCAGTTCCTGGCATTTCTCATCGGGGCTCAAAATATTTTCATCTTCTTCGTAAATGTAATCGCCGAACAGCGTGATGCCGGGAACAAGTTCCTGGGTAAACAGTTTTAATTCAGGCCTGAACCGGTTGCCGGCGTATTTCATGGTGTTTACTGTAGTATCGAGGTTTTGAAATATCCGCCAGATTCCCTTTATTTCAAGTTGGAGTTTTTTGACAGGCGATAACCTGATCCAGGTAAAAACGTTCTGATTGAGTTTTTGTTCGAACATGGGCAACAGCACATTTGCTCCAGTAAATTGATCTTTGACAAGTGTGTCGACCGTATCGGAAATCAGATTGACCGAGTACGACGCATTATACCAGACCCTGTCGAAATGTTCGAACGATTTTCCCCATTCCGATTCTATTTCCCCGTTCCACCTAATTGATTTTAAAGAATCTCTGGGAAGCGAATCGCGCAAGACCATCGTATAGTTTTTCATCTCCTGGTACATGCCGAACAAGCGGAGCGACGGTAAATCAGGTGCTGAGACCAGATATTGGAAATATTCCCGGGACTCGTTTCCTGCCGCCGCATTAATCACGCTCGCGCCCACCGTAACAGGCATATATTGCTGCCACAAATCATAAACAAACTCTCCGTCAGCTTGATGATTAATTCGGCCGTAAATGGAATTTTGATCTGCAAGTGTAACAAAATCAGGTGTTTGCAGCATTGCAGATGCCTTAACTTTCATATTGTACATTACCGAATACAAATCCAATTTTCCCGCATTTCCTTGTTTTGTCACCAAAATTGAATCATTGTAACTTCCTGATATTTCGGGAATTGCACGAAGAAACAATTTATTGTCCGAAGATTTGAGCTCAATTTTACTATTAACGGCCCCAATATATGCCCTGTTTGTATCAAGCAATTTTCCCGTAGGAGAGGGTTCTTTAATTCCGCGATAGGCGCCGTTTGCGCCAAGTGAAACCTTGTCATTTAAAACAACAACGTTTTCGGCAGCAGCCATTTCATTGGTATATTCGCCGATAACGGGCTGATATTGGCACGACACTTCAATGCGTGAATCGGGATTTGCCAGACCCTCATTCTTAAATGTCAATAGCCCCATGGTCCGCTCGATGCTGTAATCTGCAGGATCAACGGCTTTTCCGTCGACAGTGATGGCAACACTTTCGGTTATGATGTTTTGGACGCCAAGCTCGTAGAAATTATCTTCACGAAAAGTAACGAGTTTGCGCATGTACTGCGCCTTACCCCAGCCAGCCCAAAACCCGGAATTGACGCGCCGTAATTTTTTGTCGCCAACCCTGTCGCCGAATTCCGTGCGGATTCCCGCACCTTCCAAATAGGTCGGATTAATGAGCGTGCTCTGGAAATAATCGGTTTTCTGGTCGGTGCGCCATCCGAGCCTCCGTAGATTGTCGTCGCCGAATCCGCGGTATTCCGCACTGTACCGGAGATCGCCCAATGGATCGGTATTATCGAAAGTCCCGCGGAACGTACGGCCATTATTTAAATCCGCATTAAGATTCAACTGTGCTTTTGCATAGCCGTACAACATGTCTTTGTAACGCGGCAGGAGCGCGACTGTCGTGTCTGGCATTCCGGTGGAATCTATTTTAACGGTTGTCACAATAGAATCGAGGTTTTTGTTGGTAATATAATTTCCAATGCTTTGCGCAACCGGCTCCGGGAACGTGGCTTTATTTGACAATTTATAATAAGCGCGGCCCAGCAAATTGACGCTTTGTCCGTCGGGCGCGCTTACGCCCAAACCGGTTTCGTCCATATGGGATTTCCAATTCTGTTTTGCGGCCCCATTGCCCGTTACTTTTATTTCCGTGGGATGCCAAATATCTTCCGTAGGATTTAAATACGAATAAGTATTTGCCTTTTTGCAAAGGGTTGTTTGACCTGTGGTGAAAATTTCGTCCTGCACATCGTCGCTGAGCCCATCCACGGCCGTGTAGGTTTTCCACCGGCGCTGGTCTTCGTCGAAAGTGTAAACGCCGTTTGTGGTTGTAAACCATGACGTTGTCCCTGAGGTGGAAATGCTTGTCACGGTTGTTTTCTCTATAGGCATGTTTTTTGAAAATTTTTCCCAGGTCTGGTTTTTTCCATTGAACCGCGCTACGCCTTCAGGGGCAACGACCCATATATACGATGCGTCAACAAGCATATAATTAACATTTGATCCTACAATGCCGTCGCCGAGTTTATAAGAGTTCCATGATTTCATACTTCCCGAATACCGTGAAAAACCCTTGTCTGTCAATACCCATATGCAGTCTGCAAAATAGAAAATTCTGAAAGCAGTGTTGGAAAGTAGGCCGTTATTTTGCGTGTAGCTTTCCCATTTTTCAAATTTCTTGTCGAAATAAAAAACCCCGGCATCAGTGGCCACCCACAACTGGGTTTGATTCGAATACAAATCGTAAATGCGCTTGTTTGCAAAATCTCCGATCGGTTCCCATTGCTCAACAAGTTTGTTAAATCGCGCAAGGCCATGCGGGCCGGCTATATATGTGTAATCAAGATCTGAAACAACCCGAACAACCGTGTCGGAAGGAATCCCTTGTTTGCTTGAATAACTTTTCCAGTCGAGATACCGAAGGTCGGCATAGAAAACGCCATGGTTTGTGCCTACCCACATTATTTTATCATCTGTACAAAGGTCCGTCACTGGTTCGGGCCTGATATTTCCCCAAAGCTCGTTTTCGGTTTGGAAACGGTTGAGTCCGATTTCAGATCCCCACCACACGGTATTGTCGGATTGGAAAAATAATTGGCGAGGAGGCGGGCTTGTCAGAGATGAGGCAGACACGATTCCTGATAGAAAAAATAGACATAGTGCAAATCGCCGCATGACACCGTCTTTTCTGATGAAACAATGTTGTTTAATCGTTTATTCTATTAGGCGTGTTCTTGAGATCTAAGGTTTAGGATAGAAGGTATTGGAATACAATAATTCCATCCTTTAAAAAGCCCCCTCAATAATATAAAATACCATTTATTATTGGTGTTTTATCATTTTTTTTCATCCCCCAAAAAAAATGTATCGCTTTTTAGGTTTTTTACCCACGACGTAGAAGACCTCCGCTTTTGTCGGTTTGCCCTTATCAACTTCTCAACCTTTAAACTTTTAAACTATTTTTTGAGCTAAAGGCTCCTTTCGGGGTGTCGAGTGGGCATCATTCTTGCCATGCTATAAACTTTTACAACCCGCACCCGCGCACAATATTTTACATAGTATGAAAATTTTTTCAAACAACCGCATCCCCATTAAATCCTGGTGTAATACTATTGAGCCTGGTGCAATGGAGCAGGCTATCAATTTGACAAAGCTCCCTTTTGTGTATGGACATATTGCAATCATGGCCGATTGCCATGAAGGATTCGGCATGCCCATCGGCGGTGTTATTGCCTGTAAAGATTTTATTGTTCCTAACGCAGTTGGTGTTGATATCGGATGCGGCATGTGTGCGGTCAAAACATCCTTAAAACCAGATTTGCTTTCATCCGAAACGGTTCGTTTCATTTTAAACCAGGTCAGAAACCAAATTCCTATGGGTTTTAGCCATCATAAAACCGATCAACAATGGAGTGGATTTTTAAAAGCACCGGACACTGCGGTTGTGCTGCAAGAACTTAATTCAAGCCGAAAACAGCTTGGAACATTGGGCGGTGGAAATCATTTCATAGAAATTCAATCGGGAAATGATGGCCATGTGTGGTTTATGATCCATAGCGGTTCAAGAAATTTTGGGCTTAAAATAGCCGAAGAATTTCACAAACAGGCATTATCATATTGCAATAAACACCATTTGGAATTACCGCATAAAGATCTGGCATATTTACCCTTTGATTCAGACCAGGGGCAGGACTATTTCTCTGCAATGAACTTCGCCTTGGCTTTTGCCTATGAAAACAGACAGCAGATGAAAAGTTGTATCGCAGATATTTTTGCCAATGAAACGCGATGCGATTTTTTGCATGAAATCAACATTCACCACAATTTTGCCGCCGAAGAAATACATTATGGCCGGTCACTTATTGTCCATCGTAAAGGTGCGACACGCGCCGGCAAAAACCTGGAAGGCATCATTCCCGGCAGCATGGGAACCGCATCGTATATCGTGCGCGGCAAAGGAAACCCGGACAGCTTCGATTCCTGTTCGCATGGCGCTGGCCGTGTTATGGGCCGCAATGAAGCGAACAGAAAACTCAACTTCGAGCAAGTCAGGCAATCCATGAAAGGCATTGTTTTTGATACCTGGCCAAAGGGCAGAAAAGGCAAGATTGACTTATCAGAGGCGCCTGCTGCTTACAAAGACATAGATGCGGTTATCGAGGCACAAAAGGATTTGATCGATGTTATTGTCAAGCTCAAGCCGCTTGGCGTTGTGAAGGGATGATGTACGTCGGCATTTTCCTACCTTGTCTCATCCTGTATCCACTGCAAATATTCCGGATTGCCGCTTTCAATAGGAACAGCAACGATGCAAGGCACTTCATAGCTATGCAATTGCGTAACCCGGGAAACAACCGCATCGACTAGCGATTCCTTGGTTTTTGTAATAAGGACGACTTCATTGTCCCGCTCGACAACGCCTTTCCATCGATAAATCGATTTCATATTGTCCAGTATATTGACACAAGCGACAAGCCGTTCATCCACAAGCGTTTCACCGATTTTTTGGGCCTGTTCCAAATTGTTTGCCGTCATGTATACCATCATTGATTTCATGGAAAAAGCACTCCATACCTAGTTGCATTTTTTTTATACATTTGGAAATAAAAGACGGCACAAGCAGTTTTGCCACCCAAACAATGTTATTTGAATAGCACAGCTTCGAGGAGGAAATTTTATTTATTTCCCCAGTTTTTCCTGTTGGTCGGAAATGATTTTAGCAAGTGCGCGAAGGGGCACCGGTTTTTCAAAAAAAGTCGCATTGAGCTTTTGCAGTTTTTCTTCGGCTATTTCGGAAACATATCCCGAAATCATGATTTTCCGCACCTTGGGAGCAGCTGCTTCCATAAGTTGCAATCCATCAAGCTTCGGCATTTTGTAATCTGTTATTAAAACATCAATGCTGTTTTTTAAAAGAAAATCTTTTGCGACAACAGAATCATTAAATGTATGGACATTTATATCTTGCGTCACACATTCAATAAATGTCTTGAGCAGTTCGGTTATCTGCTCCTCGTCGTCGACAACGACGACTTCAAGCTTACGAGCCATTACTAAGTGTCCTCTTTGTGAAGTCTCCTTATTGTTGTATATTGTATCACATCTGCATTCGGCGTGCAATACATTTTTTATATAATTAATATAAGATAAAATACGCAAAACCTATGACCAAAATTCATTGTAATCCCCAATTGCCGATTTTTGAGAAGAAAGACGACATTCTTCTGGCCCTGAAAAATCATCAGGTAATCATTGTCTCCGGCGAGACCGGCTCCGGCAAAACAAGCCAATTGCCTCTCATTTGCTGTGAAGCAGGGTATGGCCACTTTGGAAAAATCGGTATCACCCAACCCCGACGCATTGCCGCAACGTCAATTGCAGCCTATGTTGCCGAGCAATGCCAATCCCAATTAGGGGGTTTTGTCGGGTACAAGGTCAGGTTCCACGATAAGGAATCCAGGGACACAAAAATAAAATTCATGACCGACGGTATTTTACTTCGTGAACTTGAGCACGACCGATTGCTCAAAGCGTATGACGTCGTGATTATCGATGAGGCTCATGAACGAAGCCTCAACATAGATTTTTTGCTCGGCTATATGCGGACTATACTGCCCAAGCGGCCGCAATTGCGTCTCATTGTTTCCTCGGCAACCATTAATACTGCCCTATTTTCAAAAACATTCGGCAATGCCCCCATAATTTCAGCATCAGGAAGAATGTTCCCGGTTGAAATTAACTACATGTCAAGGGATGACGAAAAGCAACCGGGTTCCGACGACCAGGCCGACGGTGATTTCATCGATGACGTCGTCCGGGCGATTGCAAACATCGTTGAAACGCAAGCCGACGGCGATGTTCTGGTATTTTTGCCCACCGAGCGCGATATCTTGGAAGCGCGAGGTATTCTCGACAAGCAATTTAGCGGGTATTGCGCGATCTTGCCGTTGTTCGGCAGAATGACGCTTTCCGACCAGCAGAATATTTTCAAGTCCCACAGCAAGCAAAAAATCGTTCTTGCCACCAATATTGCCGAAACTTCCGTGACTGTGCCAAATATTCGCTATGTCGTCGACGCGGGACTCGCTCGTATCAAGCGATACGATCCGTCAATGCGCGTGACCCGGTTGCCGGTTGAAGCCATTTCGCAGGCAAGTGCCCAGCAGCGGGCGGGCCGAAGCGGCCGCGTGCAAAACGGCGTATGCGTTCGCCTGTACAGCGAGCAGGATTTTTTGTCGCGCGACGCGTTCACCGCGCCCGAAATCATGCGTTCGAACCTCGGGCAGGTAATTTTGTCAATGGCATCGCTCGGTTTGGGGCACATCGAAAATTTTCCGTTCCTCGAGCCGCCGCCGCCGCGGGCCGTTTCGCAGGGGTATGCCTCGCTTGTGGAGCTTGGTGCAATCGACGATGAAAAAAACCTTACGCAGCTTGGACGCGACATGGCAAAGTTCCCGCTCGACCCGCCGCTTTCGCGTATGATCATCGAGGCGATGAAGGAAAATTGCCTTGGCGAAATGATAATCATTGCCGCGGGTCTTTGCGTGCAAGACATGCGGGTGAGACCCCAGGAAAAAAAACAGCAAGCCGACGAGGCGCATGCGAAATTTTCAGACCCCATGTCGGATTTTTTATTCTATATGAAACTGTGGGACGAATCGGGCTTAGACGTCAAGGTGTCAAATTCACAATTGAAAAAATTTTGCAGTGCGAATTTTTTATCATACACCCGTATGCGCGAATGGCAGGACGTCTGCGCCCAATTGCGCATGGTACTTGACAATAGCAAAATTTCGGCAACGCGCATGGGTGGCGTCAAGTACGAGCAAATACACCGTTGCGTACTTTCGGCGTTTCTTTCGCATATAGCAAAGAAAACCGAGGATGGCGATTATCAGGTTGCAAAAGGCCGCAAGGCATTTTTATTTCCCGGATCGAGCCTGTACAAAAAAAAGCCCGATTGGATGGTTTGCGCGGAACTCGTCGAGACTTCTCGTTTGTATGCACGGACCAACGCTATAATCGACCCTCTCTGGTGCGAGGTCTTGGCGCCGAATTTATGCAAATACACCTATGGCGAGCCGAAATTCGATGCCGAAAACGGAACCGTGCGCGCACGTGAAAAAGTGCTGCTGTTTGGATTGACAATTATCGAAAGCAGGAATGTTGCCTACGGCAGGATTAACCCCATTCTTGCAACGGAAATATTCATCAAAGACGGGCTCATCGAAGGGCAATTGCAAACGCATCATCGGTTTTTTTCGCATAATAAAGAGCTTATCGAGAAAATCCGGCAGCAGGAAAAGAAACTGCGCGCGAGCGCAGACTTCAGCACAGAAGGCATTGTTTACGATTTTTACGCGAGCAGACTTACAGGGGTTACGTCAATACACGATTTAAACAGGGTCATACGGGAAAAAGGGTCTGATTCGTTTTTACACATGAAGGAATCCGACATTTTGGCTGAGGATGTTTTGGCAAAAAACGACTTAACCCAATTTCCTGATTCCGTGACCATTGGAATTGAAACCTTTCCAATAAAATACGAATTCGATCCAATGTCGCTTCACGACGGTGCGACCGTTGAAATTTATTCCCATCAACTGAAATATTTAAATGAATCGGTTTTCGATTGGATTATCCCTGGGTTTATCACTCAAAGAATTCAATTTTTACTGGAAAGTTTGCCCAAAGTTATAAAAAAGCAAATTGAACCCATCCCGCAAACCAGCATCACCATTGCAGAAGCAATGAAATTTGAGGGTCAGGATTTTCTGCAAAGCATGTGTGATTCGCTATTTCAATTGACGGGAATTGAAATTGATCCTGAAGATCTGGCAATTCAGGATTTGCCCCAGCACTTGTTCGTGAAAGTTAAAGTAAAAAAAAGTATCGATAGTAGGAGCACAGCACGGTTTGCCCCAAAAGATCAGACCAATATAGAAAAAAACCACACCAATGAAACCGAGTGGAACCGTCGAGTCATTCAAATCGAAAGAAAAAATGTCCAAGCCTGGGACTTTGGCGATATTTCGCAGAAAAGTGAGATTATTCATTGTTCAAAAGGATTTTCAGTTTATGGATTTCCGGCAATTGTTGAAAATAATGGTTTGGTTGATGTAAAAATTTTCCTTTCCGAAGATGATCAATTAAATCATCAGGCACGTGGTGTTAAAAGGCTTCTAGAAATTTGTGTTGAAAAGGAAATGGCATGGCTGGAAAGGGAGTTGAAATTCAGCAAACAGTTACAAGTTTTATGCGCTCCTTTTGCAAGGGCAGAGGTTTTCAAAGATAGCCTCATTCGATTGATTGAAAATCATTGTTTCTCGAATGAGGCTTTTGAATTCTGGAGAAAAAGTGAATTTGACGTGATTCTGCAAAAAATAAAACGCGTACTTTCTTCAGAAAGTACCAGGCTCATTGGTATTCTTGAACAGGTATTATTGGATTTCAATGAATTGCAGTCGATGATTAATAAACGAATAAGTACCTACAATATAGTAAGTTACAATGAAGCTGCCAAATCAATAAAACTGGAAATGAAAAATTATATCGATTATTTATTAAATAACACATTGAATTATAATATGATGCTGCAATATCAACGATATTTTGCAGGGTTTAAACATAGAATCAGTCGCGCATACTCAGATATGGCAAAGTATTTAGTAAAATATGAAAATATAAAGACTTACATAGAAATTGAAAACAAATTGCTCAATAAATGTTCGTCGTTATCCTTTGAGATTCAACAACTTATTACAGATTTTGCAATGATGGTTGAGGAATTCAAGATATCAACCTTTGCCCAACAGGAAATAAAGACTATTTTCCCTATTTCGCAGAAAAAGATTGATGAGAAATTAGCAGAAATCAGGGCGAAAGTGAAGATTTAGGAAATTTAAATTACCATATTTAACTAAATTGGTTATATTGAGTCTATTTGGTCATAATATTAATATGGAGATCTGATATGAGATCAGTTAGCATACACGAAGCAAAAACACATCTTTCATCTATAATTGGAGATGTGGAACACTTGGGGGAAACGGTAATAATTTGCCGACATGGTCAGGCAGTTGCAGAATTGACGCCCATACCGCGAGGCAATCGACTCAGCATAGATCCTATGTTAAAAAATATCCAGATTAAAGACGATCTCACAAAACCGACTGTGGGAGAATGGGAAAATGCATGAAAAGGCCCTGATCCTGGATACCTGTGCCTTGCTTTGGTTGGTTTCAGGCGATAAATCTTTATCCGAATCTGCCAAAGAGTCTATAGAACGAGCTTCAATTGTTTATGTGTCTGCAATTTTCTCAATTACGAAACTCCTAACATCCCGGCCTTGTTCTTCCCAAACACGCCTGTAGCGGGTGCTGATGTCGGCATCCGCAATTTCCATATCGAGGATTTTATACTGCAATTCAGATTTGGCAATTGAGCGCATGTTTTCAAATAACAACTTGGAGTCGCTGGCGAAAAAAAACCGGCCTTGGGGAACCAGGGCATTATGAACGCTTTGCAGAAAAATCCTTCGCCTTTTGTTTGCCCTTTCTTTGTGATAATCCTGCGGAGGATTGGGAAACAAATAGAAGGCGGTATGCACGGTTTGCGGCCGTAAAAGCACAAGCATGACTTCAAAATCGCCGCGGATAAATTTGATGTTTCCCAATTTCGCGGAATTGGCCGATTGGACCGCGTAAAAAAGAGGTTTTTGAGATTTGTCGATGCCAAGAACATTTACTTGTAAAAATTGCTTGGCCCTGCTGCAGGCGAGCGCGCCGGTACCGCACCCAAAGTCTATTTCTAAAGGAAAATCATTGCCGAACAATCCCTGCGATGTCAGGCTGGGGAACTGTTGCGGGTCGTTACGAAGCTTCTCGCCGCTCCAATAGCTCAGATATTTTGCTGCAGCTTCTTCGGTAGGCGGATCTATGCGCATTCGTGTTGGGTGTCGTCCTCGTGCCATAATAGAAAAATAATTTTAAACTATGAATCAGAACTATCGCGCTATGATTAAATTTAAACATTCCACCGATGTCATCG
>Ga0182027_10006930_pt1 | contig 16835 bp, 10 predicted proteins | sample 712E1DmetaG_FD_121300 | JGI IMG/M metagenome (GOLD analysis project Ga0182027, IMG submission 121300) | Permafrost microbial communities from Stordalen Mire, Sweden - 712E1D metaG (Illumina Assembly) | ecosystem: Environmental > Terrestrial > Soil > Wetlands > Permafrost | place: Sweden... | reverse complement strand
CGCCGGTCGCTCCCACCGGTCCAGTCGCTCCGGTCGATCCCACTGGCCCGGTCACTCCGGTTGGGCCGATGGCGCCGGTGACGCCAGTCGCTCCTATGGCGCCGGTTGGCCCGGTGGCGCCGGTGGCCCCGGCTTGGGCTATCAGGGTCCAAGGCGCGCCGCCAGAGGGCGTGTTGCCCAGGTTCGCGGCGGCCTGACTGATATACGACGATCCCTGATAGAAAACCACGGCGCCCAATGCGTAGCTGGTTCCGGCGTCGTACGCGGTCACGGCGTTCACGGAACCGGTTGCGCCGGTGGCGCCGGTTGGGCCGGCGGCTCCGGCGGGCCCCATCGGTCCCGCGAAGCCCTGCTCTCCGGCAGCGGCGAGGATGGCCCAATGCCCGCCGCCGGCGGAGATATCGGTATCCGGCTGGACGCCCTGACTAGGCGCCAGCGCCACGTAACTGGAGGCGGGTGCGGGCCAAGTGGCGTAGCTGACGACATCGTCCGCCGCGTAGGTAGTGGCGCTGTTCCATGGTCCTCTGAAATTGACGAAGGGCTGGGCCAGGAAGTAGCCGTTGATATCGATCACGAGATCGGTGGAATCGGTAGCCAGAACCTTGATTCCGCCATCCGCGCCCGCCTCGACGATAGCGGTGTTATCGACGATGCCGCCGGAGACGTCGTTCAGGACGACGGTTCCGGGCCATGGCCCGTCGTCCCGCCACGCGGACAGCCAAGCGACGGTTCCCCCGGAGGGAGGCACGACGACGAAATTCATGGAATAGGCAACGGCCGCGGGCACGCCGCATGTGGAACTGGGGACCGGGAAGGTGCGCGAGATCACGCCGGACCTCGAATAGTCGGCCAATAAGGACGGGGCGCCGAAGGGTGCGGGGAAACTCAAGGCGGCCCGCGTATCGACCAGACGGCAGGGCGTCATGGCGACGAAGGCCAAGGGGACGGTGCTGGCGGAGTTCCGGCCCGGCGCCAGGGCGTCGCGCTGAGAAGCCCTTTCTGGCGACGCGGCGACGGGCGCCGGTCTTTGCGCCCAATATGGCGAGACGCTCCAGTTCTTGAGTGGCGGGTTGGAGGGGAGCGCCGCATAAGGCGCTTGGCCCGCGGCGCACAAGGCGGAAAACAGCCCTACGAGCAACGGCATGGGAAATCGCGGCATGTTTTTCCGGGATAGAGAGCGTGACATGAGCAGTACCTTTCGCCCAGGGTACGGGGCAGTCAATTGTGACACCGTCCTCAGTCAACGACAAAAACACCAGGGCAGGGAATCCACCGCCTTCGACTGCCGGCTCCCAAAGCCGCGGCGGTTGAACAATTGTAGCGCGAAACGTGGAAAGAAATCGGTTGAAAGAACTACAAATGAAACAACTGCGAAGTAAGTTTGCGCCCCATGATTGCGGCTAGCGAGTCGAGACGCAAGAAGGGTGGAATCGAAACGCTGAAGAAGATCGGCGTGGCGCTTGCCCATGGTGCGAGCAATTGACGCGGAGACGAGGAGACGCGGAGAAGACCGTCTGTAATGGATTTGTGAATTTCTCCGCGTCTCCGCGTCAAACGCCCCCGTCCCTGGGATAAAACTGCCGGGAAAATGCGTCTGTCCCCTTATTGAAAAATGCGTCTGTCCCCTTATTGTGTTTTCTTATTGTGTTTTCTTGCGGTAGCTGCGGGCCAGTTCCATGTAGACGCCGAGGTCGCGGTCGAGGTCGGATTGGGCGCCGTCGAAGTAGAAGTTGCGGATGGGGATGCCGCCCAGGTCGCGGCTGATTTTGGGGTAGATGGCCTCGCAGACGATGCCGTTCATGCAGGTGAAGGGGCTGATGTCGATGATGCCGGCGGCGCCTTTCCTGGCCAGGTAGACCACCTTGCCGACGTTGAGGACCATCTCGCCGAAGGCGCCTTCGCGCGGGAGGTAGGGGCGGGCGCACTCCAGGATTTCGTAGATGTCGGGTTCCTCGCGGCCCTTGAAATCCTGCTCGAACGGCTCGAGCAGGACGTGCTCGTCGCGCTTCTGCACGCGCTTGCGGACCCAGGCGCCCAGCGCTTCGGCGGTCCAGATGCGGCCGGTCAGCTTGAGCTTACGGAAGTGCTCGGAGTTGGTGTACCAGATCCACTCGACGATGTCGGAAAGCCAGGCTTCGGCGCCGTACTCTTCGAGGCAGCGGACCAGATTCTCGTTCGAGAACGTGTTCAGGCGGCAGAAGATCTCGCCCACGATGCCGATGATGGGGTGGCTTCCGAGGGCGCGCTTGGGGGCGAGCTTGCGGAAGCGGTCGCGGCCGCGCACCATCGATTCGCGCAAGGCGGATAACTGCGCGCCTGGATCGGTGGGGGTGGATTCGAGGGTAGCGCAAAGATCGGCGAGCGACTCTTCATAGACCGCTTCGGCATCGCCGCGCCGGGCTTCGTAGGGGCGATAGATGAGGAGCGTCTTCTGCAGCAGGTCGGCGGCCAGCAGGGCGCGCCAGCCGGTGCGCACGAAAGGCTTCGAGAGAGCGCCCAAGCCGCCGTAGGCATTGCGGCTGGTGGGCGAAAGGATCTCGACTTTGCGATAGCCGTTGGCGTCGAGCACATGGCGCAGGTAGGGGGCGTACTGGCCGAAGCGGCAAGGGCCTTCGGCGGTGGGCATGAAGAGGGCGATGCGGGCCGGGTCGGTATCGGGGCGCTGGAGCAGCTTCATGAAATCGCCGACGGTCACTTTGGCGGGATAGCATTCGTCGCCGGAGGTGAAGCGGGCGCCAAGCTCGCGGGTGCGGTCGTCGGAAGGCGGAGTAGGCTCGGCTTCGAGGCCGATGGCGCGGAAGGCGGAAGCGAAGGCGCGCGCGCTGCCATAGGCCATGGGCGGAATGTAAATGCGCTTGCCTCTTAGTGGATGCTCACCCGTGGCGGATTCGGCGTCCGCGGGGGCGGCTCCGTCGACGATTGGTAGCATCGCAGGATCCCTTTGCTGTCGAGGTACGCTTCGCAGCGCGTCATGTAGCCGGCGTCGTTGCCGTGGCCGTCGAATTGGAGCACCAGCAAGGGCGCGCCGGCGGCTTCGCGGGCGAAGTGCTTGATGTAAGAATCCGGCCCGCACTTGAAATTGGTGATGTAGACCAGGTGCAGGTTGGGGCGGGCGGCGGCCACGCGCGCGGCTTCCAAAATCTTGCGGCCGGAGATCCAGAACATGTTGGCGCGCAGGTCGGCGGCGGGTTCGCGGCCGGTGACCAGGAAATCGAGGGGGATGACATTGGCGCCGTAGCGATGGCGCAGCTTGCGCGGGATGTCGCAGTTCACGCCGCGGTCGTAAATGTTATAGCCGCGGCCGGCCAGCACGAGGCCGGGCTCGCCGGTCTGGTCGAGGACCGCCAGAGCCTGGCGGCCGGCTGCGAGGAGCTTGTCCTGGAAATCGCGCTGTGCGGCGTAGGCGGCGTCGCAGGCGCGATCGCTCGCGCGGCGGGTGACGCCGATGCGGCGCATGGCATCGAACAGCCCCTTCTTCACCTGCGCGGGCCCGAGCTGAAAATGCAGGGTGGGAATCAGAAACTTGTGACGATGCGGCTCGAGCGTGGGGGCGGCGCGCAGGACCCAGGGAAGGGTCTGCTGCCAGGGGCAATAATGCGCTACGCCGCCATCGGCGCCGGTATCGGCATCCGCGAGGTTGGGGACCAGGATGTAATCCACGCCGGAATCCGCCAGCGCCTGCACATGCCCATGGGCCACTTGGACGGGGTAGCAGGGCTGGGCCACGGCCATATCGATTCCGGCGGCCGAGATGCGCGGGTCGGTGACCGGGGAAAGCACCGTCTCGATGCCCAGGTCGGAGAAGTAGGCGCGCCAGAAGGGAAGCTGCTCGAACATGGACATGGCGCGCGGCAGACCGACGCGGATGGAGGCGGCCTTTCCGGGCGCGGAGGCGGGAGATGGCCGAACCATGGCTTCGAGCAACTGGTCGCGGTAGGCGAACAGGTCGTCAATCACGGGCTTGCGGCCGGTGACGGAGGGCTTGCGGAACTTGTCGGAGCACTTATCGCCCCAATAGCTCTTCTGGCCCTCGATGACGAACTCTTTCATGTCGCAAATGTTAGAGCAGGCTTTGCAGACGAAGTCGCGCGAGGAAATCCGCAACTGGCCCAAATCGTACCCGCGGAAGCGGCTGGGGGCGGCGGTGGCGGCGTGCCACTGGCGGGCGATGAGCGCCATGCCGATGGCGCCCATGACGCCGTTATAAGGCGGCACGGTGATCTTCTGTCCAAGGACGCTGGCGAAGGCGGCGGTGACGGCGTCGTTATAGGCGGTGCCGCCCTGGAAGTAGACCACCTTGCCGATCTTGCGCCCGCGCACCACGCGGTTCAAGTAATTGAGAGCGATGGAGTAGGCCAGCCCGGCGACCAAGTCCGGCACGGTCTCGCCCTTGTGCAGCCAGCCGGTGACGTCGCGCTCCATGAAGACGGTGCAGCGCTCGCCGAGGCGGGTGGGAGCGGCCGAGGAGAGGGCCAGCTTGGCGAACTCGCCCTTGATGCTAATGCCGAGCTTCTCCGCCTGTTCCTCGAGGAACGAACCGGTGCCGGCGGCGCAGGCCTCGTTCATGGCGAAATCCGTAACCACGCCGTTTTCGATGGAGATGAATTTGGAATCCTGGCCGCCGATTTCGAAGATGGTGTCGACCGGCTCTCCGCCGAGCGTGTTGCTGATGTGGATGGCGCCGGTTTTGTGGGCGGTGATTTCGTCGTTGACCACGTCTGCGCCAACGAATTCGGCGATCAGCTCGCGGCCGGAGCCGGTAGTGCCGACGCCGCGGATCTCCAGACGGCCGCCCCAGAGGCGCTGGACCTCGGAAAGCCCCTGCTGGACGGCCTCGATGGGGCGTCCGGCGGTGCGCAGATAGACGTCGTGAATGACGGCGCCGGACTCGTCGATGGCCACCACGTTGGTGGAGACCGAACCGATATCGAGCCCCAGGAAGGCGGGAATGGTCTGGCCATCGGGCGGGGGCGAGTAGGCGCCCACGCGGTCGCGCAACTGGACCACGTTTTCGGTGGCCAGCGGGTGGGTATCCTGGACGCGCTCCTCGGCCTCATGCTGGCGCAGGCGGTGGACTTCGAGGATGGAGCGTTTGCGGGGCTCCTCGGCTTCGAGGATGGCGGCGCCGATGGCGCCGGCCCAGGCGAATTCGGCGGGCACGAACAGGTCGCTCTCGGCCAGGGAGAAGGCCTCGCGGAGGGCGCCGGTGACGCCGGCGTTTTGAGAAACGGCGCCGATCAGGGCCACGGGGGCCTGCACCGGGCGACCCTTGACGATGGCGCTCTTGAAATTGCGCGCCACGGCGTCGCACAGGCCGCGCAGGATCTCGGCCGGCGAGTAGCCCTTCTGCTGCGCGTGGATCATGTCGCTCTTGGCGAACACGGAACAGCGGCCGGCGATGCGCGCGGCGCACTTGGCGGTACGGACCACCTGGCCGGCCTCTTCCACGGAATACTGCATGCGCAGGGCCTGTTGATCGAGGAACGAGCCGGTGCCGGCGGCGCACTCGCCGGAGCGGTCGTAATCGACGATGCTGGCGGCTTCCAGGCGGATGTACTTGGAGCTTTCGCCGCCGATTTCGAAGACCGTGCGCACGTGCGGGTAGAGCGTGCCCATGGTGCGCGCGATGGCCTTGAATTCGTTCTCGAAGAAGAGCCCGAGGACCTTGGCGATGGCGCGGCTGCCGGAGCCGGTAACGCGAATGCCCTCGACGCGATCCTCGGGAATGGTCTCGTAGAACTCTTGCAGCAGGTCGTAGGTGGATTGAATGGGGCTGCCGGAGATGCGGCGGTAGTCGGAGAGCACCAGGGGGGCGCCGTTCAGGTCCGCGAGGCGGAATTGGGGGTGGGCGGCGCAGAGGGAATCGAGGGCCGGCCGGTCCTGGGGCTTGCCCAAAGCTGCCAGCTTGAGACTGATGGCTCCGATATCCAGACCAAGGTTGATGCCCATGAGAAAACTGGTGCGCCTTTTCAATAGCTTGAGGGCGCCGGACGCGGATTTCAACGGTTAGGATCTGAATGGCTGATTAGGGCCGCCGACAGGTCGCGGGAGGGGGTTGAGTGGAACGCCGAAAAGGCCGCACCAGGAGTGGATTAGTCCAAAATCGGGTCCCGAGAGCGGCGGGGAGCCTTCATGCCGCTGTTCAGCCCGATATTTCCTATTGCCGATTCCCATGCCGGCAACCTATTCCGTTGCGCCCCGCTAGTGGTACCTTAGAAGAGTTGTGCGCCTTCGCCGCGCAGAGGTACCAGTACGCTCAGATTGCGACCATGCGCCCTTGGGGCTGCCGTGCCTATGGCGAAGAGCGGGCGAGTGTCTTAAAGTGTAAGAGAATCAACCGGCGAGGTACATATGCGTTCGATCCGTTCCGTTGCGCTGGCGCTCATCGCCGCGCTGGTCTTAGCGTCTTGCAGCCGCGACCCGAATGTTGCCAAGAAGCGGTACCTGGACAGCGGCAATAAGTATTTCGACAAGGCGAGGTACAAGGAAGCCTCGATCCAATACCGCAACGCCATCAAGATCGATCCGCGTTACGGGGAAGCGCATTACAAGCTGGCGCTGGTGGCGCTGAAGGGCAATCCGCCGGATTGGGGCGGGGCGCTAAGGGAGCTGCGGAGGGCCAAGGAACTTCTACCCGTCAGTCAGCAGGAGCACTGGGACGCGGAGGTCAAACTCACCGAAATTTATTTAAGCCCCATCATCGCTCACGACGAAGGTCTGATGGCGGAGGTGCAGAGCTTCTGCGCCGAGCTGCTGAAGCGCGACCCGAACTCGTTCGACGGGCATCGGCTGGTCGGCGACTACAATTACACCAAGGCGATTGAGGAGCTCAGGGTCAAGAAGAACGACGAGGCGCATCAAAACCTGGTGGTGGCGCTCGAAGAATACCGCAAGGCGGACGCGGCCAAGCCCGGCGACCCGGGCGTTACCCTGCAATTGGCGCGGACCCTCACGCTGAGCGGCGACTATGCGGCCGCGGAGCAGGCTTACCGCGGCGTCATCGCCAAGGATAAGGCCAATCTGGAAGCGTATCGCTTACTGTACACGCTGCTGTGGGCGCAGAACAAGCGCCAGGAGGCGGAGGCGGTGCTGCAGACGGGGTACCAGAGCAATCCCAAGCAATACCGTTTCCTTATCTGGCTGGCGGAGCAGTACGTGATGGAGAACCGCCGCGACGACATGCTGGGCGTGCTGAAGCAACTGAAGTCGAAGGCCAACGAATACGCGCGGGCGTATTTCGACGTGGGGGATTTTTACCTTAGGGTGGGCGACGGCGATTCCGCGATGAAAGAGTACAAAGAGGGGATTGCCAAGGACGGCAAGAACAAGGCGGCCTACGAGAAGCGCATCATCGAGGTGCTGATGCGGCAGGGCAAGCGCGGGGAAGCGGCCGTATATACCGAACAGATTCTGAAGGACAACCCCAAGGACCCGGACGCGCGCGGCGTGGAAGCGACCGTGGCGCTCGATAAAGGCGACGTTACCAAGGCCTTGACCGAGCTGCAGCAGGTGGTCACGTCGTCCCCGAACAACCCGGTGGCGCACTTCAACCTGGGGCGCGCTTACTTCATGCACGGCGAAGCGGAGCAGGCGCGGCAGCAGTTCGCGAAAGCTATCGAGTTGCGGCGGGATTATACGTCCGCGCGCCTCAGCCTGGCGCAATTGCAAGTGGCCCGGCTGGAGTTCGACGCGGCGATCCGGTCGACGCAGGAAGTTTTGAAGTACGATGCGAACAACAGCGCCGCGAAGCTGATTGAAGCCGCGTCGATGATGGGCCAGAAGCGGTTCGACGACTCCCGCGTGGTGCTCGATGGAATGCTGAAGGTGAACCCGAGTTCGCCGGAGGCGACCTTCGAATTGGGGGTGCTGAACCTGGCCGAGAAGAAGTACAAGGATGCGGAGACGACTTTCCGGCGGGCCTACGAACTGAACCCCGCCAATCCGCGCGGGCTGATGGGGGTGGTGGAGACTTACATGGCGCAGGGCATGTCGGACAAGGCGCTGCAGCTCTTGCAGTCGGAATGCGCCAAGACGCCGACGCGAATGGATTTCCATCTGGCGCTGGGCAATGTGGAGGTTCGCGCGGGGCGTTTCGACATGGCCATCGGGGAGTTCCGGACGGTGCTGGCGAATACTCCCCCGGGGACCAAGGGGCAAGGGCAGTTGTACCTGCAGATCGGCGAGACGTACCGGCGGAAGGGCGACTTCGCGGCGGCCGTTTCGGCGTTTCAGGAAGCTCGCAAGACACTGCCGGACGACGAGAACCTGCTCAGCGTGCTGGCGATGACGCTGGGCGCCGCGAACCGCTGGCCCGAAGCGCGGCAGGTTTACGAAGCCACCATGAAGCTCGACCCGAGCAATGGGATTATTCTGAACAACCTGGCCTACGGCATGGCCGAGCACAATGGAGATCTGGACCAGGCGCTCACGCTGGCGCAGCAGGCCAAGCGGATGCTGCCCACCATGCCCGAGGTATCCGACACTTTGGGATGGATTTACCTCAAGAAGAACCTGCCGGACCAGGCGATGCCCATTTTCCAGGAACTGATTACGAAGAACCCGCTGAGGCCGACATTCCACTACCATTTGGCGATGGCGATGGCGCAGAAGGGCGACAAGGCGCAGGCGAAGGATGAAGTGAAGAAAGCTCTGGGGCTCAATCCCGCCAGCGACGAAAAGAAGCAGATCCAGGACTTCCAGGGCCGGCTGTAGCGGGGTACGAAAGCAAAGCGGGGACAGGCGCGAGTTTCGCCGAGGGGCGGAATACGGGCCCGTCCCCGTTCTACGTTCTGGTGTGTTTCGGCTACGTGGTGCGCCCGGGGTGACTCGAACACCCGACCTTCTGGTTCGTAGCCAGACGCTCTATCCAACTGAGCTACGGGCGCATACTGGTTGGCCGACTATTCCACTGTACCCAACTGCGCGTGGCTTTCGCAACTTCTACGCGTCGTTTCGATCCGGCGCCTTCAGGATGCGCTCGGCGGCGGCGCGTCCCATGCGGATGCAATCGGGGACGCCGATGCCGGTGTAGGCGTTGCCGGCGAGCGAAAGGCCGGGGATGGCGGCGGTGCGGGCTTCGATTTCCGCCAGGCGTTGGGGATGGCCCACGGAGTATTGGGCCATGGAGCGCGGCCAGCGGGCGATGCGCGTGAAACGCGGCTGGGCGCGGACGTCCGCGACCTCGCGCAATTCGGATAGCACGGCGGCGACGATGGCGTCGTCGGATTCCGCGAGGGCCGCCTCATCGCCGGCGCCTCCCAGGAAACAGCGGGCGACGATCTTGCCCTGGGGGACGCGGTGGGGGAACTTCGCGCCAACCCAGGTACAGGCGACCAGGCGGCGGCGTTCCTTGCTGGGGATCAGGAAGCCGAATCCGTCGGGTGGGCGGGTGAAATCCGCGGCGTCGTAGCCCAGCGCGACGGTCATCGAGGAGGTGTAGGGCACGGTCCCAAGCAGCTCGGCGAGCCGGGCATCCACGGGGCCGAGCAACTGGGCGCCGCTGTGGGCCTCGCAGGCGACCACCAGGCGGTCCGCCGCGAGCCAGTCGCCGTCCACGCGGATGCGGAACCGGCCGCCCGAGCGCTCCACGGCCTCGGCCCGCGCCTGGCGCACTTGTACCTTGCCGGCGAAGGACGCGGCGATGGCATCGACTAATTGGCCGAGTCCGCCTTTGAGAGTGCGGAAGAGGGGGGCGGGAGCGGCGTTGGGGCGGGTGCGGGCGGCTTTGGCGCGTTCCGCCAGGACGCCGCGCGTGAGGCTGCCGTAGCGGCCGGCCAGCTCGACGAAGCGGGGCAGCACGGCGGCGACGCTGAGCGCGCCGGGGTTGCCGCCGTAGATGCCGGAGAGCAGCGGCTCGGCCAGGTAGTCCACCGCCTCGGCGCCGTAATGCTCTTCGATGAACTCGGCCACGGACTGGTCGCCGGTCCTGGGCTGGGGCGCGCGCAACAGCTCCATTCCCATGCGCAGCTTGGTTCCCCAACCAAGCAGGCCGGTGGTAAGCAGCGGCAGGATGCGCGTGGGCACCATCAGCATCAGGCCGTCGGGCATGGGGATGAGGCGGCCGCCTTTGCGGATGTAGGTCTTACGGAGGTGGTCGTTCGATCCGATCACCTGGCTGGCCAGCCCGAGATCGCGGATCAGATCGAGAGCGGCGGGCTTGGCGGATAGGAAGCTGTCGGGGCCGGTTTCGATGGTGCAGCCTTCGACGGATTCGGTGCGGATTACGCCGCCCAGCCGGGGACGGGATTCGAGGATGGTGCAAGCGGCGCCGCCGCGGGCGAGGTAGTAGGCCGCGGAAAGGCCGGAGATGCCGCCGCCGACGATTACGACGCTAGGCATAGTGGGGCGGGCCTCCTGGCCTGCCTTCCGGGGGGCGAGGCCAATCATGTCGAAGAAGGCAGGCGGACCCACTGCCGTGGGTACCCCGGCCTGCCCCACCTAAAGGCATCGGCTGGCGACCTCGGCCAGCGCGGCGGTGAAGGTGGCGGAGCCATTCAGGGATTCGGGGCGGACCAGGGAAATGCCGCGCGCGGCGGCGTATTGGCGGAACAGAATATCGATGTCGTAGAGGATCTCGACGTGGTCGCACACGAAGCCGATGGGGTCGAGCACAACCTCGCGAATGCCCTCCGCGGCGTAACGGTCCAGGCAGGATTCGACGGTTGGTCCGAGCCAGCGGTCGTCGGTGAATCCCTGGCTCTGGTAGGCGAAATCGTATTCGATCAAGCCGACGCGGGCGGCCACGGCGGCGGCGGTGGCGCGGCATTCGCGGTCGTAGGGGTCGCCATCCCGCAAGATCTTCTCGGGAAGGCTATGGGCGGTGAAGAGGACCTTGCGGCCGTTGCGAACCGGCTCGAGGCATTCGGCGAAAGCCTCGATGAGCAGGGGCTCCTCGTGGTAACTGCGCGCCCAGACGGTCTCGGCGGTGACGCCGGCGGCGCGCGCGGCTTCCTCGGTCCGGCGGATATAGAGGCCCACGCTCAATTGCGAGTATTGGGGCGCCAGGGCGATGGCGGCAAGGCGTTCGATGCCGGCCGCGCGGACGTGGTCCATGGTCTCGCCGATGAAGGGATGCCAATTGCGCATGCCGAAGAACACCGGGATGCCGAGGAGGCTTTCGAGGGCTTGGGCTTGGACGCGCGTCCAGGCGAGCAGCGGAGAGGAGCCGCCGATGGCCTGATAGCGGCTGCGGACCTCCTCGATCACCTGGGCTGAGGAGGGTCTGCCGCCGCGCACAAACGAGAGGTAGCTCTCGACATCCTCCAGGCGTTCCGGCGCTCCGTGGGCGAGCAGCAGGAGGCCCTGTTTCACGGCCTGAATTCCCGGACCATTTCGACCACGGCTTTGACGTTCTCCACCGGGGTTTCCGGCAGGATTCCGTGGCCGAGATTGAAGATGTGGCCGGGCCGCGCGCCGGTGCGCTTGAGCATCTCGTGCACCTTGGTGCGCAGCTCGGGCAGGGGCGCGAACAGCGCCACGGGGTCGAGGTTTCCCTGGATAGCCGAGCGGTAGCTGATGTCCATCCAGGCCTGGTCGATGTTGATGCGCCAGTCCACGCCCATGACATCGCCGCCGGCGGCGTGCAGTTCCTTGAAAAAACCGGATGCGCCGGTGCCGAAGTGGATCACCGGGACGCCGGTGGAGCGGATGCGCTCAATGAGGGCGCGCGAGTAGGGCGCGGCGAAGCGCACATAATCGTCCGGTCCGAGCGTCCCCACCCAGCTATCGAACACCTGGATGGCGCGCGCCCCGGCGGTGACCTGCAACTGGGCGAAGGGGGCCAGCACGTCCACAATCTTGCCCATCAGCCGGCGCCAGAGCGTTTCGTCGCTATACATCAGCTTCTTGGTGCGGATGAAATTACGCGAGGCGCCGCCTTCGATCATGTAGCTGGCCATGGTGAAGGGAGCGCCCACGAATCCGATGACCGGGGCCTTCCCGGCGAGCGCCCGCACCACCTGTTGAATGGCCTGGCCCACGTAGCCGAGGTCGTCCGTGTTGGCGGTGGAAAGCGAATCGACGTCCTCGGAGGTGCGCACCGGGTTGTCGATGGAGGGCCCTTCGCGGATCGCGTACCGCAGCTTCAGGCCCATGGGTTCGACGGGCAGCAGAAGGTCGGCGAAGATGATGGCGGCGTCCACGTCCAGCAGCTCCACGGGTTGCAGCGTGACCGTGGCCGCCAGGTCCGGGCGCTTGCAGATATCGAGAATGCCGTGTTTGTCCCGGATCTGGCGGTACTGCTTCAGGTACCGGCCGGCCTGCCGCATAAACCACACCGGTCTGACGTCGGTGGGACGGCGGCGGCACGCATCCAAGAATCGGCTAGTCATTGGAGCCACGCGCATGGCTGTTCCGTCCTGTCTTCGCAAAAATACACGCGAAATTCCTTTGGCTGATGCCCGACCGCCCACTGGCGGCCGTTTACGAAATACGGTTTGGCCCACGCCTCGCTATCGATGGTGCGCGGCGCGACGACCGAAACCGATAAACTTCCCTGCGCCGGATACCCCGTGCGCGGGTCCATGATATGAGCGTAAATTCGCCCCTCCGCCCGAAAAAACTTCTCGTAGCTGCCGGAGGTGGACAGCGACATATCCTTCAGAAACACTTCCGTGGCGGTGCGGTCCGGGCGGCGGGGGTCCTTGATAGCCACCCGCCAGCCGCGCGGCTCGTCGGGCGGCGCGCCCATCCCATAAATACTGCTGACGGAGCCCGCTACTAGAGCCATCGTAACGCCCTTTTGCCTCAAAACATCCACCATTCGATCGACGGCGTATCCTTTGCCGATCCCGCCTGGGTCGAGTTCCACGCCGGGACGGTCGAAAAAGACCGTTTGGGCCGCCGCATCCAGATGGACATGCCGGTAACCCACCCTGGTCAGAGCCGCGGCCACCTGCGCCCGGTGCGGCAGATGTCCGGTGTCCTTGTAGAAGCCCCAGACCTTCATGAGGGGCCCCACCGTGATATCGAACGCCCCTTCGCTTCGGCGGCTGTACTGGTCGCAGGCCGAAAGCAGTCCAAACAGCTCCGGGGAAACCCGCACGGGCGCCTGGGCGGCGTGCTGGTTGACCTGGCTCCACTCGCTCTCCGGCCTGTAGTTGGAGAGCAAGTCGTCCAGGTCGCGAGCCTCGTCCAGAGCGGCATCCGCGGCGGCTTCCATATTCACGCGGTCGTACCCATACATTTCGACGGAGTAGGTGGACCCCATGGCCGCGGCGCTCTTCTCGAGGCGCAGTAGTCCGGCCCCGGATTGGGAGCCTCCCCCGGCCGCCCCGGCGCCGGCGGCCGCCATGGCCATCACAAACAAAACTATCACGGATTGTTTGGTCATGGGGCTAATTTTCGCCGCGCGACCGTTTTGCCCGCCGGATGAGGAAGTCGATGCGGCTGTCCGCGCCGGCGTTGCGGTCCGGCTCGAAGTGCAGTTCAGGGACATGCCGGAGGGTCAAGCGGAATGCCAGCTCATGCCGCAGGTAGTGGCGGGCGTGCTCCAGGGCGGCGATGGCCTCGGCCCGTTCGCGATCGCCCCCTTGGACGGAAACCTTGACGCGAGCGTACTTTGCGTCCGGGCTGACGTGAACCTCGCTGACGTTCACGGCCGCCAGGCGCGGGTCCTCCAGTTCAAACGCGATCAACTCGGCAAGCTCCTCCCGCACGGTTTCCGATACCCGTAATGTGCGCCGTTCGTCCACAGAAAATAGCTCTCAGCAATCAGCTTTCAGCGATCAGCTTTGGCGGCGCGCCTTCGGCGGCGCCGCTTGGTCTTAGCTGAACGCTGAACGCTGATTGCTGAAAGCTTCCTTTCACTCCAGCCACTCCACCGTGGCGCCGGCCAGGGCCCCGCCCAGCAGCGCGGCGGCTTCGTCTTCCACCGAGCGCAGGACCTTTTCCGCGTGCTCCCGCTCCGAAGAGACGGTCACGGCGGCCAGGACCGCGCGCTGCCAGAGATCCTGGCCGTCGATCTCCGCCACCGCCACGTTGAATTTATTGCGCAGCCGGTCTTTCAGGCTGCGCACAACCTGGCGCTTATCCTTGAGCGAGTGCGCGTCTTCCAGGCGCAATTCCAAGGTAAGGACGCCCACCGATGCCATGGCCTCAGGCGAAGACTTCCGTGGCCACGCGCTCGGTGACAAACGCCTCGATCACGTCGTTTTGCTTCACGTCGGAATAGTTCTCGAGCGCGATGCCGCACTCCATACCGATTTTCACTTCGCTTACGTCGTCCTTGAATCTGCGCAACGAACCGATTTTGCCGGTGTAGACCACCACGTTGTCGCGGAGCAGCCGCACTTCCGAGCCGCGCGAGATCTGGCCATCCTGCACCATGCATCCGGCCACGCTGCCGATCTTGGGGATGCGGAACGTTTCGCGCACTTCGGCCTTGCCCCGGTAGACCTCGCGGAAGACCGGCTCGAGCAGCCCGGTCATGGCCTTCTTGATCTCGTCGCTCAGGTTGTAAATGATCGTATGCAGGCGGATTTCCACCTTCTCCTGCTCCGCCACGGCCTCCGCCTTGCGCTCGGGACGCACGTTGAACCCGATGATCACGGCGTTCGAAGTAGAGGCCAGCAGCACGTCGGACTCGTTGATGGCGCCGACGCCGGCGTGGATCACGCGCACCTTCACCTTGTCGTTCGAGAGCTTCTGGAGCGTCTCGGTGAGCACTTCGGCCGAGCCGCCCACGTCGGTCTTGAGAACCAGGGGCAGTTCCTTGACCTCGCCCGCCAGCATCTGCTTGTGCAATTGCTCGAGGGTCAGGCGGCTGGATTTCGCGAGGGCGGCCTCGCGGGCCTTCTGGTCGCGGAAGTTGACAATCTGCTTGGCCTTGGCCGTATCGGTGACCACCTGGAATTCGTCGCCCGCTTCGGGCATGGATTCGAGACCAAGCACCTCGACGGGGGTGGAAGGCTCCGCCTTGCGGATCTGCAAACCGCGGTCGTTCTGCATGGCGCGAACCTTGCCGAACACCGAACCGCAGATGAAGAAATCGCCCACGCGCAGGGTTCCGTTGCGGACCAGCACGGTGGCGACGGGGCCGCGTCCGCGGTCGAGCTGGGCTTCGATCACGGAGCCCATGGCCGGCCGGCTGGGGTTGGCCTTCAATTCCTGCATGTCGGCCACGAGCAGAATATTTTCGAGCAAGAGGCCGAGGCCCTGCTGGGTCTTGGCGGAGACGGGCACCATGATGGTGTCGCCGCCCCAATCCTCGGCCAGCAGGCCGCGGTCGGAGAGTTGCTGCTTGATGCGCTCCGGCTGCGCGCCGGGCTTGTCGATCTTGTTGATGGCCACCACGATGGGGGCGCCGGCGGCGCGCGCGTGGTCGATGGCTTCGAGGGTCTGCGGCATGACGCCGTCGTCGGCCGCCACCACCAGCACCACGATATCGGTAACCTTGGCCCCGCGCGCACGCATGCGCGTGAATGCTTCATGGCCGGGGGTGTCGATGAAAACGATCTTGCGGCCCTCCAGTTCCACCTGGTAAGCGCCGATGTGCTGGGTGATGCCGCCGGCTTCGCGCCCCGCCACGTTCGATTCGCGGATCACATCGAGCAGCGACGTCTTGCCGTGATCCACGTGACCCATGATGGTGACCACCGGGGCGCGCTTCTGCAAATCCTTAACGTCCTCGGCGGTTTCCACGGCCTGCATGGCTTCCACCTCGTAGCTGACGGTGGCGGTGGAGGCGCCGAACTCGCGCGCAATGTCGGTGGCGAGTTTGGAATCGAGCGTCTGATTGATGGCCGGGTAGATGCCGCGGTCCATCAGCTTCTTGATGAGGAGCGCGGCCTTGACGTCGAGCTTTTCCGACAGCTCCTTTACGGTGATGCCTTCCGAGATGGTGATCTCCCGGCTGATAGGCGGCGGACCGGCTTCCACATGGCGGCGGGTGGGGCGAAGAGTCCGCTCTTCCTCGACGCGCTCGCGCTGCTGGCGCACCGGGCGCTTGTCGCCGGGACGTCCGCGCGGTTGATCGACGGGCGGCGGCGCCAGACCGGGTTCCAGCCGGCCGCCGCGCTGCGAAGTGGGGTGCTGGGGCCGGGGACCGCTGCCGGGTCTGGGGCCGGGCGCGCCCGGATGAACTCCCGGACGGGTCACCATGGGCTGGCCGGGACGAATGGGACCGCGATAAATCGGCTGTCCGGGAACCGGGGCGGCATGCGGCTTGGGAACTCCGGGGCGCGGCGACACGGGCGCCGCCGGCATGACAGGCCGGGGGGGCGCCAGCCTGGCGGCCAGGTCGGGACGCGGAGGAACCACCGGACGCGCGGCGGGCTGACCCGCCAGGGTGCGCTGCGGCGCCGGGCCGCCGGGCGTGGAAGCGGATGGCGGCATGCCGGCGCGGGCGGTTTCCCGGGGGGCTTCCGGGCGCCGAATTTCGGAGGGCGCCTGGGGACGCGGACGCAAGACGGCGCCAGGACGCGGTGCGGCCGGAGCGCCGGGATGGGCCGTTTCAGCCGCCGACGGGAACGGCTGGCGGGGTCCGGATAGGACTTGGCCGGGCCTGAGCCCCGTGGGCAGCGGCCTGACTGACGGCGCCGTGGGCCGTCCGGGTGCGATCATGGCCGCTGGTGGACCGGGCGGGCGCACGGCGGCGGGAACAGGGGGCTTGGCCGTAGCGGCCAGCGGCGCTACCGGTGGATGAATCGGGCGTCCCGCCAATGGCGGACGGATGGGGGCCGCGGGGCGTACCTCCCCGCCGGCGAGGCTCTCGGCAGCCGGAGAGGGCGGCTCTTGCGGGCGTTCCGGCGGGCCTTCCGCCTGGGGCTGGGCCGCGGATGGGGCCGGCGCGCCGCCGGCAGCGGCCGCGGGGCCGCCGGTCCCGCGCTCGGCGGGTT
>Ga0182027_10006929_pt1 | contig 16836 bp, 13 predicted proteins | sample 712E1DmetaG_FD_121300 | JGI IMG/M metagenome (GOLD analysis project Ga0182027, IMG submission 121300) | Permafrost microbial communities from Stordalen Mire, Sweden - 712E1D metaG (Illumina Assembly) | ecosystem: Environmental > Terrestrial > Soil > Wetlands > Permafrost | place: Sweden... | reverse complement strand
TTATAATTCTATCGGAGACTATCAAAATGCATTTGAATTTCTTACAAAAGCGTTAGACCTATATATTGAAATCGGTGATACAAATTACGAGGTAATTGCTAACTGCAATTACAATTTGGGAGGAGTTTTTAATAAAATGGGTAAACCGGCTAAAGCTCTTCCTGAATACCTGAAAGCACAAACCAATTTTAATAAATCAAAGCATACAACTAAAGAAAACCTTATCAAATTATATCAGGATATTTCCAAAACTTATTCTTCTCTCGGGCAATATGAAAATGCTTCCTCATATTTATCTAAATGTTTTCAGCTGAATACATATGCAAACAAAAAAGACAGTCTTATATATTCATCTAATTTAGAGCTGAATGCCAGTTTTCAAATGATGAAAGATAATTATACTGAAGCAATTTCAAATTTATTAAAATGTAAAAGCATATATGAAAAATATTATGACAGGGTACATGAAACATTAAGTAGAGTCTATTTAAATCTGGCAATCGCATATTATAATGACTCTGAATATCGGGAAGCAATTAGTTATGTACAGAAAGCATTAAATTCTATATGCGGTTTTTCATGTGATTCAAACTACATATCAAATCCGAATATTGATAAAATACCAAGTTCCGATATTGCATTGGAAGTTCTGTTAAAAAAAGCTGATATCTTATATAATTTTTACTCCATAGATTCAGTCAGTATTAATTTGTTGACCTCAGCATTAGAAGCTTATATGCTTGCTTCCAAAGTTATAAATAAAAAATATTCTGAAATTGTTTCAGAATCATCAAAGATGCTTCTTGGTGAAAAAATAAATATTATGAGTGAAAATGCAATTACTGTTGCTTATGAGCTTTATAAAGTTTCCAAGAATCCAAAATATTTAACAGATCTGTTCCAATTATTTGAAAATAACAAAGCTGTTACACTGCTTCAGGCAATTAATAATGCTAAAGCTAAGAAATTTTCCGGAGTACCGGATTCATTAATCGCATACGAATCTAATCTCAAAAAAAAGATTTTCGAAAAGAATCGCTTATTAACTCTGGAAGCTGAAAATCATTCAGAACAAAAAAATGATTATGATGCGTCATTAAAAAAAGAAATCTTTGAACTTAATTTCAAACTTCAGAACCTTATAAAGGAATTTGAAAATAAATACTCCAATTATTATAAACTGAAATACCAATCGGGTTCGTCAGATCCTTCTTCGGTTATTAACACTTCCTTTTCTGAAGAAAAGGATATCATAGAATATTTTATAGGTGGCTATAAAATCTATATTCTCCTTATTCATAAAAAAGATATATTAGTTTTTCAAATACCTAAACCAGCCGATTTTAATAATATGGTGGAATCTTTCAGGGAAAGTATTATCAAGCATGACATTGCAGCATTTAATGACGTTTCTTTTAAATTATATGAATTGTTATTCGCACCGGTTGAAAAATCCCTGATCTTCAAGGATGTTATTATCATTCCCGATAAAAACCTTTATTATATTCCCTTTGAGGCATTAATAGAAAGTAAAAATAATTCAAGCGAATTGCATTATGATCAGTTCACTTATTTATTAAAAAAATATAGAATCAGTTATTCATTTTCACTCAATTTGTACAAAGAAATCTCTTCAATCCAAATTAATGATCCGAATTCCATTGTAACCTTTGCACCAGTCGATTTTAGAAAATACAATCTAAAAAATCTTCCTTCTTCCAAAAAGGAAGCAGATAATATAGCCGATATCTTTCATCAGAAAGGATTTAATTCAAAAAGTTATACATATGCGGAAGCTTCGGAAGAGAAATTCAAAAACACGGATTTTAATAATTATAGATTTCTACACTTGGCCACTCACGGATTTGTAAATAAAGAAAATCCTGAGTATTCAGGTGTTGTTCTCGCGACTGACAGTAAATCAAACGAAGATGGATTTCTCTACATTGGTGAAGTTTATAGTTTAAACCTAAGATCTGATTTAATTACACTTAGCGCATGTGAAACGGGATTGGGAAAAATTGTTGGCGGGGAAGGTATAATCGGTTTTTCAAGAAGTTTTCTCTATGCGGGAGCAAAAAACATAATTGTATCATTGTGGCCTGTTGATGATGAAGCAACGCAACAACTTATGGTTACGTTTTATCAGAAACTAATTGAAAATAGTTCTAAATCGGGATCCCTGCATGACGCAAAATTTGACATGCTCCGAACTGAAAAGGGAGAAATAAAAGATTTTGCTGATCCCTTTTTTTGGTCTTCTTTTGTTTTAATGGGATCATAATCACATTGGATTATTATTTACGAACTGGAAAAATTAAAAGATGGTTTTGCTAAAAAAAGATATTTTTAAGGTCCCACAGTTTTACATTAATATTTTTATTGGTATGGTTATTTCTATAGTCCTATCCTTTATGGAATCAACTACTTTTGGTGTACGGACTCTGGATTTGCTGTACGACCATTTTATTAGACATGAAAATAATAGTGCAAGAGAATTATCTTATACCGGTGACATTGACAACAAAATTTCAAAAGACATAGTTTTTATTGATTTCGGTTATCGCGAATATAAAAAATGGGGAGATCCGTTAATAACACCAAGAGATGAAATTGCCCATCAAGTACACATCGCCGACTCAAATAAAGCAAGCATTATAATTATAGATTTTTTGTTTGACTATAATGACTGCTGTAATCCACTTAAAGATGATTCGCTAAAAAGAGTTCTTACAAGAATCACAAATAAAGGATCCTCCACAAAAATAATATTTCCCGTTCAAATTGATCATAATGAACATTTAAGACAGCTTATTTATGATGATATTATAAAGAAAAATGAGAATTTCTTTTATGCCGTTCCAATTGCCATGGTCTCATCTCACGATAATAATATTCGCTATACTGAAAAATCTAAAGCATATAAAAAGATATTAACTAACGGTGATACAGTTTCATCGAATATTTATAGCGTTTCAACATTAGTCAAAATAATTCGAGAGAACTCAATTTATTCAAGGACAGATATAGAAAATAACAACATTGAACAAAATCCTTACGAAAATAAAGTTATAAAAACAAATGAAAATAAAAACAAGATAGAAGAATATATATTTAAGAGAAGAATTAAATATTTAATTTCACCTAGCGATGAATATACTTCAAATATCAGAAAGGGTAATATTCCCCTTGGACAGTATTATAATTTAGAAAATTCAAAATACTCCGACTTAAATAAAAAAATCATAATTCTTGGGTCCTCAAATCCTGAATCTTCAGATAACCACGAAACACCGGTTGGCAGAATGTCGGGTATGTTTATTTTGGGAAATACTATCAATACCGAAATCATGAACTTATATCCCTATGAAATTCCATTTTTGATAAATGAATCTTTAGAAGTGTTAATTATTTTACTGACTTCATATATCTTTGTCCTACAGGAACCCTTCAAGGCTCAGTTAATTACTTCTGCATTATTGATAATTCCATTTGTCATTCTTGATATTATTTTGTTCATAAATTACGGTGTAATTCTAAATTTTATTTTCCCTTTAGTTGGTATCAGCTTTCATAGGACTATTAGCAGTTTGGAACATTTGTGGTCTCACAAAAAAAAAGTTATTCAATTGGACTTTAATATTATTAATAATTTAGAGGAATGAGATGAAAAGTATTTATCTGAAAATGTTACTTGCAATTATTATTATGACACAGGTTTCCTTTGCTCAAAACTCTGTTGTTGTAATAAATAATCCCGATAACAATAGTTTCATAATTTACAGAGATAACAGACCAATCAAAAAAAATTATAGTCAGTTTTCATTGCGTAATAATGATATCCTTATATGCAAAGAATTAAAAAAGTTATCATTCAATTGGGCGCCCTATGCCTCAGGACAGTCAATTAATGATTCTACAATGAAAATTATTATTACTCCTCCTCAAAAAACGAAAAATTCAATATCCCGAATTATTGATTCTATTACTTCCTATCTTGGATTTTGTGAGGCAGATTCTAAATCAGTAGAACTAGCTGTTCGTAATGAAACCGTTGATATACCCGGTGCTAATATCTCGGGTATACAAGGGTTCCCAATAAGTTTTTCATATTTGAAAACATCGACACTAAGCATCTACGATTCATTGGGGAATAAGATATTTTCCAAGGAATTAATATATTCAATTGATAAAAACACCTTTAGTGAATTACCAATTAAATTGAATTTGGAAAGTAATAAAAAATATAACTGGTCAATCATTAATGATCAGTCGGAAAGAAAAGGTATTATTAGAATGATTGAACCAACAACTAATAAAAACATTTTAAAAGATTTCAAAACAATTGATAAACAATCGGCAAATGAAACGGAAGGACTATTAAAAAAAGCTTCTTATCTTCAAATGTTAAGTGAAATAAGTCAGGATAATTACGATTATTATTGGCTTAGCTATTACTTTCTGGGATTAATTAAAAATCCAGATTATCCAAATGTTGAGAAACTCCTAGAAAGATTTTATAAACATAGTTCGCGAAATTGACATTGACGTCAACTATTGCAATGTAGCTATTTATATTCATTACATATGACTTGATGTGAAAAGAAAGCTGCCAATGACATGAAATTATTGATATCAAATTATGTTGCAATCACTGGCTTTTTTAGAACCCATCACCGCCTCCGGCGGAGCTCCTCTTTATAATAAAGGGGAGCATATTTTTTTATTTGATAGATGATAATAGTTAATGCCACCGAATTAATGCATAAAGGCGAGGGCCTTTTTTGGGCACTTAATTTGACTGCATTGAGTTTCAGTTATTTTTCGGAGTTAGTTTTAAAAACAATACATCATGGCTTTCTATATCAAGTTCAAGGTTTTTTGAAGTTGTTCCAATAACCTGATTTTTCCAAATATCTTTTATTTCATACTCACCCTTAAGGAATCCGAAATGCCGCCAGTTGATTCGCTGTATGTATGATCGGTCGCCGGTATTATGCCAGCAGATAGCCCAATTACCATCTGAAAGTTCTTTTACATAAATCAATTTACTTAGATGATCCATGTATAAATATGCCTGCTTACCAAGTTTATCCTGATCGATAGCTATCGCATCTTTATTTGTAAGGATTTTGAGAACTTCTGGAGTCATCGTACGAAGATCATTTCCGGCAATTAATGGAGCGGCAAGCATACACCATAAACTAAAATGGGAACGTGATTCTGTAAGAGTTAGACCTGCATTACCAACTTCAAGCATATCCGGATCGTTCCAGTGATCCGGCCCGGCATATTTTTCAAGACCTTCTTGAAGTTTTAATATAAAACGCATTCCTAGATCATATTCACCCTGACAATTATAACAATCGGTAATATCACCGGTAGTTCTCCATAAATGAGCAATATCTTTTCCCCATTCCCAGGGTTTACTACTTCCCCATTCACAAAGACTATATATAATAGGTCTTTTAGCGGCAAATAATGCATCGCCCATTGTTTTGTAAGTTTCCTGTGCATTTGCCGTACCATGGTCGCACCAGTCATACTTTAGAAAATCTACACCCCATGATGCATAGAGCCGGGCATCCTGATACTCATGTCCTCTTCCTCCCGGAAAACCGTTACAAGTTGTATTTCCCGCGCAATTGTGAATACCAAATTTCAATCCTTTTGAATGAACATAATTCGCCAGTGCTTTCATTCCATGAGGAAATTTTTTAGGATCAGGAACAAGATTACCAATACTATCCCGTGATAATGCTTCCCATCCGTCATCAACCACAACATATTGATAACCTGCTTCTTTCATTCCGCTGCTGACAATGATATCCGTCATCTGTTTAATCATATCCTCGTGAATATTTGCCTGAAAAGTATTCCAGCTATTCCATCCCATTGGAGGAGTTGGAGCAAGTCCTTCAAATTTTTGTGCTAAACAGTTTATCGACAAAAACAAAACAAAAAGAATTAAATAATTTTTCATAGAGTTAGTCCATAAATTTAGTTAATCATTTCAGAGATTGAGAATCTTAATAGTGTCATTACAAACATAAATGCAGATAAAAATACTACAGGAGGACTTCTTTTTGATTGAAAGAAAATATCGGATATAAAGCCTCCCGTAAATCCTCCGTTAATTCCAAAAATACATAATAATAGATTTATTGGTTAATTAATATAAATATATTGTTTTTCTACTTAATTCTATAGTTATGTTTTTGCAAACAATTTTGTCACATTATATATTTTCAGGATCTTTTGCACCTAGGAAGGTGTCAAATAGTACTGTTTAGAAAAATGAAAACGTATTACTTTAAAATCTATAATCCAAAAAACACTTTAATTCTTAATTGAATTACTTACTCCGCCAGTACGGGAAACCTGAATATTCTACGCAAATATTTTTACACTTAATATTTATTAAATTATTGCAACTTTACAGATAAATATTTGTTTTAATTGTTAAGATTATTTTCTAATCGTAAGATAGACCTTCACTAAAAGTATTCAATTACAAATGAGGTTTAACATCATTCACAAATTCATCATAATATTTATTCTTTTATTGAGCTGCTCTATTGCAGCCAGTGAGCTCAAAGTAAAAGGAAAAATTCTTGATAGATCTACAGGAAAAGTTATTGGTTATGCAATTGTAAGGGAAATTGATTGTTCAAGTGCTACAACTGCAAACTTCGAAGGTTGTTACGAAATATCCATTCCTTCGGCAAATATTATTTTAATTTGTTCGAGTATCGGATATATATCCGATACAATAGCAGTTAATATGGCAACTATTAATAATACAAATATTTATTTGACACAAGCGTCTGCATTTTATAAAAAAATATCCGATTCCACAAAAACGGCTTCAGCTGCAGGATATATGATTAAAGTCTTGGCTTATATCAAAGCAATGTATTCTAATCTGAATAATTATGAATTCATTTCTCAAAACCGATATATAATCAAAGAAAACAACGGTGTTGGAATCGGTGCAGGTTCAGTCAAAGTCGACGATGGAATATTTAAAGAGTCAATAAACCTCATATCAAATATTTGGGAAACTAAACCGATGAGAATTAACGGGATAGTTGAATATTCAAGCAAAGGGTATTTTAACAGTCCTTCGGAGTATAGTGAAATAATTGAAAAGCAAAAATCACATTCATCTTTACCTTCTTCCATTAATGCATTGTTGGGAACTAGGAGAGTTCAAAATTTATGCAGCGAAGAGCTAATATATTATGATAGACCTCTTCCTGGTCCTCTCTCATCCAATGCTTTGAATTATTATAAATATTCCTTTGAGGATACTCTTAGAATGGATGATCTGAAAATCTATAAAATATATTTTGAACCGATTGATAGGAATGATCCCGGATTGACCGGACATTTATATATTTCAAATAATTCTAATAATGTTGTTAAAATAGAAGCTTCTCTTAACCGTGGCGCAAACGTCGGTAATTTATTTGAAGACGTTTCAGTGATTCAACAATTCATACCATTTGTTAACGGCATTTATTTTCCGGTTGATTACAGGATATTCGCAAATTCAAATTATATAGGAATAATAAAAGTTGAATATGAATTAAGATCTTTGCTTAGTAATTATAAAATTAATTCTAATGCAGGTAGAAATAACTCCGGAAAATCAGTACAGTCGGTTTTACCTGAATCGGGACTAAAAGATTCAACATATTGGACTAATCAGGAAAAAGTTCCTCGTACTCAGGAAGAAGCAATTGCTTATGAAAGGATTGACAGTATTCGCTCGTTTCCTAGAGGATATATTTACACTATAACGAGAATTATTTCTCCTCAATATCAATTGAACAGTCATTTTTCAATAAGCGGTCCTTTTAGTATTTACCAGTTTAATCATGTTGAAGGACATACATTAAGTTTTTCAGGATCCGGAATTAATCTTTTTGATAATACAACCGATGCAAGATTGACGGTTTCGGATGGATTTTCAGATAAACGATTTAAAGAGAGTATTTCTGCTGCATTTTATCCCGATGATGACAGATCGGTTAAATATTCGTTTAGCGCATACAATAAACTTGCAACACTATTTTCATCTTCAAATATTTACAGCTCCTTTACATCAACCTTATATTCACTTTTATCCACACGGGATATCAGGAATTTTTATTACACCAATGGATTTGATTTTAGAATAGACGGAGAAGCTTCATCATTTATGAGACTTTATGCAGCCTTTTCAAGTCATACGGATCATTCTGCTAAAACAAATACAACTTTTTCTCTTTTCGGAAACAGAACTCGTAATTACAGCAGCAGTAATTCTGTATTCCCTGATTCTGTAAATTCACCTATATATGATACACGCTTAAACACTCTCAGTTTAGGTTTTAATCTTGATTTTCGTGATTTTGTTGAAGAGAATTATCTGAAAAGAAAAGTTTCGAACGGACATACATTCGTAAGTTTTGGTGCCGGTGTATTAATTAGCAGTCCAAAATATCTCGGCAGCGAGATGGATTTTATTTCTTATAACAGTAATATTTTTGCCGAAATAAATACTATTAATACTTCCAGTTTGAGTGTTGACATCAACGGAATATACTCAAACGGCCCGGTGCCTTTACAAATGCAGTATGCTCTTCCGGGTAACATTAGCGGAACAGGACGTGATCTAACATTTAGAACTGTTGGAGTTGGAAATGTATTTGGAGATCAGGCCTTAACACTAAATATAGAATATAATTTCAGAAAAGAAATCTATAGGCTGCTGCCTATTAAATTTCTTCAAAATTTAAGTTTGAACACTTTTTTCAATGCAGCGTGGAAAAATATTTCTGATAAATCCGCAGTTATAATGCCGATTACATTTTCAGTGTTAACTAAACCATTGTTGGAAAGCGGATTCAGTCTGGGATATTCAACTTTGCCGATCAGTCTTGAATTTGCTTGGAGATTGACACATATTGATAAGGGCAGTTTCAGAATTGGATTTAATACTTCTATTCTATAATGTGCTGTATATTTGACTTATTTTGTTTTTTTAATTATTTGAAGAAGGGAACTAAGTTTTGAGGCATTATTTCAAAGTTAATAATGATTTTGTATGTGAACTGCATTAGCTATTAATCATTTTCAGCTAACCAACTATATGTTTCCTGAATATTTTCCGCGCTAAAATATTTCAATACACTCCAACGGCTATTTTGAGTGGCGGTTTCCTGTAAATTAACATCATAAACAATATTTGTTACTACAATTGCAATTTTGTCTGTATTCTTGAAACCAAATTGCTGCAGTTCTTCTCCTACAACATGAATTTTATTAACGCCTCCATTTATTGCTGTTTCTGTATGGTCAAATAGAAATCTTGTGCATTTATATTGATGAGCGAGTTTTACAGCATCCTTTGAATATTTCTCGGCAATATGATAGTTTAATCTCCCCGTCATTTTTACTCTGACAATATTTTTGTCTGGTAAATAGTCAACCGAATATTCCATATTAATCCTTATTTCTTTTTACTGTCACAATTTAACCTGAATTCCTTAATGGAACTAATTAATAATATATGTGTAATTTGCATGAAAAGGTATTAAATATTAAAGTATTGATACCATTTTTAAATATTTTCCCTTGTAAAAGTTTCATTTTGCAATCTTTACTTTGCTAAATGAATACTTAATAATCGTTATAAATAATGATTTGTTTAAATGATATTTAATTGAATTAACTATTTTATAGCATCTATACTGTTTCCCTTTCGTTTTGTATTTCGTGTATATAGTGAATGGTATTTAGAATTATTATTTAAGGTTATTTTGATATCGTCTTAGATATAACATTTAATTTTTTAATTTATTCATCGATTATACTATATTAATATTTATTGAAAGGACGAGAAATGATTACAAAAGAAACAATTGATTCAGCACTAACGGCACATTCTTTATGGAAAAACCGCCTTTATGAGGCGATTAATAATGGCCAATCTGAATTTAAAGTAGAAACGGTTATGAAAGATGATGCATGTGCATTTGGCCAATGGCTTGGTACGGTACAAGGAGAGGCGAAGAACGTTGAGATATTGCAGAAAGTAAAATCATTGCATACTGAATTTCATAAAGTTGCCGCGGAAATATTAAAATTGGCATTAACCGGAAAGAAAGAGGAAGCCTTAAAAAAATTGGAACGTGGCGGGGGATATGGAAATATAAGCGGTAAACTTATACTAACTTTGAATGATTGGAAGGGAAAATTATAAAACCCAATTCCGATTTTAAGAACTAGACAAAACAGAAGAAAATTTCCTGGAATTGTTAACCAGTTGCTCTTTTTTTATAAGGTCTGAATGCAAACAAAAACTGTTTGAAAAAATTATCAGGGAAAAAAGTTTTTAATCCGTAATCATTAACTCGTTCATCAAGAAGGAATGCGGTTCCGAATATAAAGTCCCAGATTGCCAATTTAGTAGAGAAATTTCTGTTTCGTCCTTTACCAGTTGTATGATGAATCCTATGCATTTCGGGTCCGTTGATTATTTTCTGAGCCCACCCGCTATTGATGCCTAAATTTGCATGTATATACATTCCCCATATTGCACTGATTACTCCTTTATAAGCAGCAACTTCCGGAGGCGCGCCAAGTAAAACAATCGGAAGAAATTCAACTGTCTGATTTATTAAAATTTCAAATGCATGCGAACGTGAACCTGAAAGCCAGTCGACTTTTTTAGGGGAATGATGTGCTTCATGCAGACGCCACAAATATTTGTTACCGTGCATCCAACGGTGCATCCAGTAAATATAAAAATCATGTGTTATGGTAAAAAATACTAACTGAAGCCAAATCGGTACGCTGGAAAATAAATGAAGTCGAGACCAGCCGGTTGAATTATCAATTGTTCTAATGATAAACGTGAAAATTATTATGCCGAGTATATAACTTTGCGCTATTGTATAAAGAGCCAGATCATTAAAGAATCCTTCGCGTAGAATTTTTTGTCCTTTGTTATAAGGTAATATTCTTTCAAGAAGGATAAATAAAATTGCGGCTCCGATGATCAGTGAATATGAAATTTTCTCATACGGCTGAAGATTTGAAATTAAACTGACAGCTTTATTTAACATTTTTGTAAAATTAAATATTTATACCTGTATTTCGTTTTTTACTCTTCTCAGCTTATTTAAGTTCACATATTCGCTTTCATAAACTTTTTTAACTCCATCACCCAAAGCTTTCTCAACATCACGAATATCTTTTACCAGCCTATGCATTCCGGTAATTTCAACTGACGCAGCCTGATCTGTACCCCACATCGCGCGGTCAAGAGTTATATGCCTTTCAATAAAATTCGCACCCAGCGCAACTGCTGCGAGTGTTGTGGCTAATCCTGTTTCATGTCCCGAATAACCGACAGGTACTCCGGGGTATTTCTCTTTATAAGTCTGTATCACTTTCAGATTAAGTTCTTCAAGACTGCAAGGATAAGTTGAAGTTGCCTGAGCTAATAATAAGTTCTCCGTACCAAGTTGCCGGATTGCATTATCAATTTCTTCAAGTGATGACATACCGGTCGATAACATTACAGGTTTTCCGGACGCGTTGACATGTTTTAATAGATTTTTATCAGTTAGGGATGCAGACGCGATTTTATACATTATCGGTTTGAATTTTTCAAGGAAAAAAACAGCTTCTTCATCCCAAGGAGAAGCGTACCAGTCGATCCCTTTTTGTTTGCAATAACCGTCAATTTCAAGATATTCTTCAAATCCGAATTCAACTTTTCGACGGTAATCAATATAGGTAATTCTTCCCCAGGGTGTTTCACGCTCAAAATCCCATTGGTCTTTCGGAACACAAATTTCGGGAGTTCGTTTTTGAAATTTAACTGCGTCGCAGCCCGCCATTACTGCGCCGTCAATCATTTCTTTTGCCAATGAAAGTGAACCATTATGATTAATACCGATTTCAGCAATGATATAAACCGGCTCACCTTCACCTATAAACTTGTCGCCGACTTTAACTCTTCTTGGATTCATTGTCATCCTTTCGATATAGTTTCTTTTTAGTTTTTGCTTCAATAATTAATTCCGCGAAATCACGAAATGCGCCGTAGCCTCCTTTACTTTCAACAATAATATCTGCTATTCCTGATACAAATTTTGTGGCATCTGACGGACAGGCAGTTAATCCTGCAAGTTTCATAATAGTTACATCATTTGAATCATCACCAATATAAGCAACTTCTTCCGTCTTTAGTTTTCTTCTTTCCAGTATTTCTTTAAAAGTCTTATCTTTATAATTAATGCCAAGATGAATTTCAGTCATTTTTAATTTTTCAGCCCGTTTGAAAACGATATCTGTTTTCTCACCGGTGATAATACCGGTTTCAACGTCAGCATATTTTCGAAGTCTCTCTACACCCATTCCGTCTCTTATAGAAAATCTTTTCATTTCTTCGCCGTTCAACGAATAATATGTACCTGTATCGGTTAGTACACCATCACAATCTGTAAGAAGTAATTTTATTTTTGCCGCACGTTTAAGAATTTGCTTCCTGTTTATTTTTTCCTTTGGCATATTATTCCTATTTAAATGAAGAAGCTGCAAATGCTGCTTTCTTTTAAGCTCAATAAATTACCAGGCAGTCCAGCCGCCATCGACAACTAAATTTGCTCCGGTCATATAGCTTGAAGCATCACTCGCAAGGAATATAAGGGCGCCTTTGTAATCAGTTGGTTTAGCCATTCTTCCCAACGGAGTTTTACTTGAATATTTTTCAATAAAAAATTCATCCTGATTATTTTCAACACCGCCCGGTGTAAGAACATTAACCCGAACGCCATTTTTTCCCCAATATGCCGCAAGATATTTTGTAAACATTATCACTGCGCCTTTTGTTGCAGAATATGCAGGTGGCTTAAAAAAAGATTGAGTTCCGTCTTTTTTAATATAAAGCGACTGATCGGGAGCAGATATTCCATATGTAGATGCAATATTAATAATGCTTCCGGACTTCTGTCTTGTCATTTCCGTTCCTAAAATCTGAGAGCATAAAAACACACCTGTTAAATTCACATTAACAGATTTCTGCCATAATTCCAAAGGATAATTTTCAAATTTTGATTGTTCGGAGGCAGCTTTAGGATCCTCAAACATATCATTAATCGCGGCATTATTTACTAATATATCTATATGTCCGAATTCTTCTAAAACTATATTTTTTAACTCTTTAAGTGAATCAGGATTTGTAACGTCAACTTCAATCCCAATTGATTCGGAAGGAAGTGATTTTGCAAATTTAGAACATATATCGATATCTATATCGGCAACAACTACATTCGCGCCTGCTTCACTTAAAGCATTGCAATGTTCTTTGCCTATTAATCCACACGCACCGGTTACGATCGCGGTTTTGTTTTTAAGTGAGAATATTTCCATTTTTTATAAATCCTCTAAATCTGTTAATGACAATGCAATTATTTCTTCATCGGTTTCATATTAAAGTTATCAACTTTTCTAAAAACCGGTTGAACAGGTTCACCTTTCAAAGTTTCTTTAAGTTTGTTATTATCAACCGCATTTTTTAATACAGCTAAAGATTGCTCAAGCGCCTGTAAAGTATAATCAACATCAATGTCACTATGAGAATATGACATATTATGAAATCCCTGCCATAATATACCGCGTTTAATCATTTCCTGCTGCATAAGTGATTTTTGAATTAAAGGATCACCGCCTTTTTCGTCAAAAGTTGCCATTGATCGCCAGTTATAACCAATTGCCTTTGTATATCCCATCCCGAGTTTTTGCGCAATCTCATTATATCCGTCTTTTAATTTTTTCCCCTGATTGTCAAGAAACTTTGTAACATTCTTATCAGCTAATTCTTCAATTGTCGCTTTTGCCGCGGCAAGGGAAAGAGCTTCACCGCCGAATGTTGTATAAAAGAAAATATCTTCATTTGCAAGATCCATAATTTCTCTTCTACCGGTCAAAATTGAAATAGGCATTCCATTGGCAACTGCTTTTGAATATGTAGCAAGATCAGGTTTAATTCCAAAATATTCCTGAGCACCGCCTAATGCCATTCGGAACCCCGTCCACATTTCATCGAAGACTAAAACAATCCCTCTTTCCCTGCAGAGCTGACTGAGATTCTGAAGAAAATTATCTTTTGGTTCGGCAAATACGACCGGTTCAAGTATCACCGCGGCAACATCATCATCAATAGATTTTATTACCGAATCAATATCATTATAATTGAATGTAAATGATATTGCCCGGACTGCCTCAGGAATTCCTAGATTTCGAGCTGTAACTGCAATATACCAATCATGCCAGCCGTGATAACCGCAGCATAGTATTTTATTTTTTCCCGTATAAGCGCGCGCAAGTCGGACAGCAGCGCTGGTTGCGTCGGCTCCGGTTTTACTATATCTGACTTCTTCCGCATTCGGAATAATATCTCTGATTAATTCAGCAACTTCAACTTCAAGAGGATGCATCATCGAGAATGTAATTCCGTCTTCCAATTGTTTTTTAATTGCTTCATCAACTTTCGGATAACAATAACCTAAAGAAATAGGACCAACTCCCATCATATAGTCAATGTATTCATTGCCGTCAACATCCCAAACATGAGATCCTTTACCTCTTATTAAATATTTAGGAGCAATTCCTTTTACCCATTGTCCCGGACCTTTTGCCAATGTTTGAGTAAAAGAAGGAATTAATCCCTGCGCGCGATTATAAAGTTTATCGGATTCCTTTATTGAAGGAAAATCATTGTTAAGAGAAATCTTATTTGGCATTGAATACCTCAGCTTATACTAAAAGTATAAATAGCTACAAAAATATTTATGCACATTTATTTTATCTGTTTTTATTGCAGAGTGTTAATATAATTTTTGCGGCAATTTGTTCGGCTGTAAATCCTTCATATTCAAGTACTTCATTTAAGAGCGCCGGCTTAAACCATTTATTCATCAATGCAAATGGAAGAACATTTGCCGTTTTTCTGTTTATAAGAAGAACTTCCGCAAGGATTGTATAAAGCCCACCGGTAATAAAATGATCTTCAATTGTTACAATTAATGTACATTCGTCCACTGCTTTTAACAATGTCTGCTCATCAATCGGTTTAGGAGTGCGTATATTTATTAATCGAACAGATATACCTTTCGATTCCAAAATAGTTTTTGCTTTAAATGCTTCACCAAATAGAAATCCGTAAACAAGAATAGCAACATCTTTTCCATCTCCGAAAGTTTCAGCTTTCCCAATTTCAAATTCTCCATGTTCGGATAATGGTTCTGAAACATTATATCTGATATAAAAAGGAGAAGGATCTGGGAATATCTTCGGCAGACCTTTCATCATATCATCTTCATCGGCGGGACAAAAAACATTAACATTCGGGATGCCGCGCATAATTGAAACATCTTCGATTGCCTGATGAGTAGGACCGTTGCCGTCGGATAAAAATCCGGGTACGGCACCTACTATTTTAACAGGCAAATTGCCAATTCCTACATCTGTACGGATAAACTCGAATGCACGCATAGTTAAAAATGTTGCAAGTGCGTGAACAATGGGAGTTCTTCCGCGTAATGCTAATCCTGCTGCCATTCCGATTAATGTTTGCTCTGTTATTCCGGTATCAATGAAGTTGTTTTTTATTAACGGAGGAAGGTTTCTAAATGCAGCCCTGTTCTCTGAAGTCATTACCATGTACCGGTCATCTTTATTAATCAGCTCTAGTACTAAATCTGAATATGTCATATCATCTCGCCACAATAGTTTCTGAAGTTAAATGAGCGCTTAGTTCGCCGTGCAATTCTTTTAATAATTGTTGGATTTCTTCTTCTGTGAAATTCACGAACCATCTATCCGCCCGTTTTTCAATACTTGGCAATCCTTTACCGCGAACAGTTTCAGCAATTACGACTGATATTTTATTTTCTTCAAATGGAAATTTAGAAAATGTTTCTTCAATCATTTCGAAATTATGTCCGTCTATCGTTTTTGGAGAACAGCCGAATGCTTCGAATTTTTTATCCAAAGGATCGAGGGGAATTAAATCTTCGGTCATTACATTTGCCTGAAAATGATTTCTGTCGACAATAATCATTAGGTTATCTAATTTATATGCGGAAGCCACAAGCATTGCTTCCCACATTGAACCTTCGTTCAGCTCGCCGTCTCCAACAACGACTACCACTTTATTATTTTGTTTTTTGAGTTTGCAATCCAAAGCGATTCCGCATGCAACGGAAAGATTATGACCGAGAGAACCTGAATGAAATTCAATTCCCGGAATATTCCTATTTGGATGCCAATAAATAAAATCATTTGTTTGAAGATGATTTTTTAACCTGGTTTTTTCGAGCCAGCCGAGTTCTACGTATGTTCCGTAAAGAGCGGGAACGTCATGACCTTTTGAAAGTAAAAAATAATCCCGGTTTGGATCCTTAAAATTTTCCGGGGAAACATTTAAGAATTCCTTATAAAGATAAACAATAAGATCCGTGCATGAAAGAGAGGCGCCGATAAAGCATCCGCCGTTTCCGCTCATACGTATTATGTGTTCTCGTACTTTTAATGCCGTTTGCTGAAGGACATTTAATTTTTCTTTAGTCATTTCTTCACTTTGTTTTTGTATTCGTCAATATGCGTAAGTTCATCAAGATGATTTTCATACCAGTAACGCCCTAAATATCGCCGGTTGATTTCACCGATTTCAGGTTTTCTTTTTAACAAATTTAATATATCGCCAAGTCCAAATGTTTTATTTTCAGGATAAAGTTCTTCATAAACTTTTCTGATAAATTCGTAATCTTCGGG
>Ga0182027_10006928_pt1 | contig 16836 bp, 14 predicted proteins | sample 712E1DmetaG_FD_121300 | JGI IMG/M metagenome (GOLD analysis project Ga0182027, IMG submission 121300) | Permafrost microbial communities from Stordalen Mire, Sweden - 712E1D metaG (Illumina Assembly) | ecosystem: Environmental > Terrestrial > Soil > Wetlands > Permafrost | place: Sweden... | reverse complement strand
ATAAGCCGGCGGGAGTTGCGGCTGTTGCGGGTCCCGGCGCCGCCCGCCCCCCGGCCCGCCAGAAAACGCCCCCGGCAGTAGGGGGTTTTTCAGCAGAATCGAATGTTTAGATGTGACCCCAATGCATTTTAAATTTTTGCGTTTAGGTTCGCGCAAAGACCATGGCCGGCCTTTCTTGAAGAGGAAGTCAGAAATATCCCGGTCAGAAACATAATACACCCCGCCCCCCCCCGGGTCTCGCTCAAGAACTACTTTGGATTCTTCTCGACGGGGCAGTCAGAAAAATCCGGGTCAGAAAAATAATACACCCCGCCCCCCCCTTTGGAGCCAAGGGGGATTTTGATTTTTCTGACCCCATTTTTCTGACGTCGCATTCTTCTTGAAAATGTTTGACTCGCGCCCCTTGTTTGGAAGTTGGTGCATCAAGGTTTGACAGCCGCCTTCAGATCGGGATGATGCGCGTCAAGGTCATCAAAACAACTGGTGGCCCGCTCGGCGACTTGTTCGTTGCTGTTTGTAACCAGGGGCAACAATGCCCTCAACACGTCCGCGCGCTTGAAAACATCGCTGTGCTTCCATTCGTCATCGCTGTGGCCGCGAAGGCTCATAAAGTCCAGTCTGCTTATGGCCTGAAGCGCATTGGTCGGATTCGCGTCGTTGAGGAGCAAGTTCATCTCAAGCCAATACGCGTCTTTGATAGTGAGTCCGTCCAATGGCCGGGCATCCAGCGTGGATATGACGCCATCCACGGGAAAGTCCTGGCCGGAGATTTGCCGAAATTCATCCGGCCGGTGATTATTGTTTGGTGAAGGAGTGTAGTAGAAGTCAGGTTTGTCGAGGCTCGCCGCAAAAGCGAGGCAGGTCTGTCCCGCCTGGAATTGGTAGAAAAAAGGCGGTCCAATTGGCCCATCCCCGCCTACACGAACCGGTGTGGTGAAGTGCTGGAATGCAATGATGTTGGTTGGGGGATTTCCTTTAAGGACAGAAATCACTTTCATCTTCGTCTCATGCAAATTCATATCCTGGAACAGGAACCCTGGATTCCTTACAGGGGCGGACGAGAGAACCTGTCCCTTGAAAACCAAGTCTGCAATTTCAGCGGTTTCCTCCAATCGCCCATGAGGCTGGATATGCACGCTGGAAGGCACGTTGCCCGTCGTGGTCGCCATAGCCACTCCGCTAATGCCAATTCCGGTCGCAATCGCCACGACGTTGCTCAAGCCAGCCGGAACAGCAGTTTGGTTCGAGGAATTGTCGCCCCACGCCGCAACCGTCCCGTCCCGCTTCAGTGCCAGGCTGAAGGATTCATCCACCGCAATCGCCACCACATTGCTGAGTCCGGCGGGCACTGGCGCAACATTCTCGGCGTTCTCGCCGAACGAGACCACTGTGCCGTCATCCATCAGCGCCAGACTATGGCAAATGCTGCTGGCGATGGCCACCACATGGGTCAGAGCTTTCCCGCCGGCCATGACTGGATCAGCCGAGGTAAATTGGTAAGGCATTTGCGAGAACTCGCCACCGGGATCAAAGCTGACATTGTTTCCCACAATATGGTATTGGGGCTGCCTTGGAAGCGCGCCCGGCGTTTGGCATCCCAGGGCGAACACCGCGCCGTCGCGCTTGAGCACCAGCGGGCTGATTCCCAGGGAAGCCATTGCGACAACATTGCTGAGGACTTGCCCGTCAACCGTTACCGGGCGAACCGCGGGTCCCGCGGCCGGGGCATTTGTCATGGCAGCGCCGAGGCGAAATCCGAGCAAAGTCCCATCATTCCTCAACGCCAGAAAATTCGAGCCGCCCGCCCAGGCGATGGCTTTGATGTTGCGCAAGGTGGCGACGATATTCGCGTCGTCCTGGTCGTTCCCCCACCGCGCCACGGTGCCGTCCTGTTTGATCGCCCAATAGGATTCTCCTTCCAGTGCGATGGAAACAACATTGCTCAAACCGGCGGGAACATCCGTCGAGGAGACAATGCTACTCATCATGCCGGGAGGCGGCACATCCATCCAATAGCCCAATTGGAATGGCGTGCCGTCACTTTTCAGGACCATTTCCCCATTCGGACAGAGGGCGACGACGTTCGTCAAGATCTCATGGCGGCTTTCTATTACGCCATTGGAATGTTCGTAATAAGGAGTTTGTCGGTCAAAATCCATCCCGCCGGCCCCCCACCAAACCACCTTGCCCATGGGCGGACCGGCCCAGCACACCTGCTGTGCGAGAAAACCAAACACCAGCAAAAATAGGATTCGCGATGTTTTCACCGGCTGATTGGACGGTTGGCAGGGATGCGAGGTTACAGTCCGCCTGGCAGTCCCCAAATTTAATGTAGCGTCGAGCCTCCGGCTCGACATCGGCCCAGAGGGCCGACACTACAACAAGAGAAGGAAGGCAGCGCCAATCGTCCGGGCCGATCCATGGGAGGAATAGGCCAAAAAATGCCAAGGGTTGCACAAAAGAAGATTAGCCTGTTTCCTCAACTTGGCGGAAGCTGGGGGAAATGGCTGATTTATGAACAGACGTTCTTCAAATTCCAGCGCCAGCCGCCGCCAATTCTTGCGCGACGGGCTGCGCCTGGCGATGCTGGGCGGGCTGGCCGCCGTGGGCGGCACGCTGGCCGGACGCCAGGCGGGCCAACCCGCCGGCCAGGTCTGCATCAGCGCCGGTATCTGCCGCGGTTGCGCGGTTTTTGAGGACTGCGGGCTTCCCCGGGCTTTGTCGGCAAAGGAAGCGCGTAGCAATTCCAGAATGAGGCCGTCATGAAACCAGAGCTTGAGCTTTTCGACAGGCGGGAGTTTTTCGGAGTGGTCACGAAATCCGCCGCCATTCTCGGCCTGGCCGGCGCGGCGCAGTCGCGCGCGGAAGGAGCCGGGACGGCCAACCCTTTTGCCTACGACATTTCCCGATTCCAGAAGACCGATCCCAAACTCATCGCCTACGAGGAAGTGACGCGCTGGCCGGTTCCGCACAAGCAAGCCCGCCGGCTGGCCGCCGGGCCGGACGACCGGCTTTATGTGTGCGCGGGAAACTATATCAATGCCCTGAGCCGCGACGGCCGGCGCGGATTGGAATTGGCGCTGACGGGGCCGGCCTGCTGCGTCGCCGTGGCCGGGGATGGAACCATTTTCGCCGGTCTGCGCGACCATATTGAAGTGTTCGACGCCCAGGGCGCGCGCACGGCCCGCTGGGAATCGCCGGACCCGAAGACCTGGCTCACCGGCCTGGCGGCGGGCGGGAACGATGTCTTTGCGGCCGATGCGGTGAAACTGTCCGTGCTGCGCTATGACCGGGCCGGCAAGATCGCAGGTCGAATCGGCCGGAAGGATGCGGCGCGGAACGTGCCGGGATTGGTCGTGCCCAGCCCGTTTCTTGACGTGATCATCCACCGGGATGGCTTGTTGCGTGTCAACAATCCGGGCCGGCACCAGATTGAAGCCTACACCTTTGACGGCGGCCTGGAGGGCGTCTGGGGCAAGCCCACCGCCGCCACCGAGGGATTCTGCGGCTGTTGCAATCCCATCGGCCTGGCCGCCCTGGCCGACGGGCGGATCGTCACTTGTGAGAAGGGCATTCCGCGCGTGAAGATTTACAGCGCCGCCGGCGAGTTCGAGTCGGTGGTGGCGGGGGCGGAATCGTTCCCGGAAAACGCGCTGGCCTGCAACGACCTGAACGATTGCATCCACGGCGGCATTGATGCCGCGGTGGATTCCGGCGGGCGCATCTACATCCTGGACCTGGTCACCAGCGACGTGCGGGTGATGCAGCGCAAAGGGTGAAGCCACCACGGCCAGGAAACTCATGGACCCCAAACCTCTCTCCGACAAACCGGTGACGCGGCGGCAGTTCCTCCGCAACGGCGCGCGGCTGATGACCATGACCGGCCTGGGCGTGGCGGCCGGCGCGCTGGCCACCCGGAGCACCGGCGCGGCCTGGGTGTGGCAGCTTGACCCCGCCAAATGCCTGCACTGCGGCAACTGCGCCACGCACTGCGTGTTGGAGCAGTCCGCCGTCAAATGCGTCCAGGCCTACGCGTTGTGCGGCTACTGCCAGCTTTGCACGGGTTTCTTCACGCCGGACCCCAACGAGCTGACGACGGCGGCGGAGAACCAGCTTTGCCCGACGGCGGCGATCCAGCGCGCCTACGTGGAGGACCCCTATTATCAATATAGTATTGACGAGAAACTCTGCATCGGCTGCGCCAAATGCGTGGAGGGCTGCACCCGTTTCGGCAACGGCTCGCTCTTCCTGCAAATCCGGCACGACCGCTGCCTCAACTGCAACGAGTGCGCCATTGCCCGCGGCTGCCCCGGCGCCGCCTTTCGCCGCGTGCCGGCGGACCAACCCTACCTGCTCAAGAGCAACAGCCGTTAAGGATATGCTTCGCCGTTTGAAATTCCTCGCCGCGCTCGGAGTGATGTTGCTCCTGGCGTGGGTGGTTTCCGCCGAGCAACGGTTTCCGCCGCCGGATTTTGACAGCGGTTACCGCCTCCCCGCGACCTCCACTCCCGCCGCGCGCCAGCTTTGGCGGCAATACGCGGATGCGGGCGTGTTTCTCGCCGCTCTGGCGACGGCGGTCTGGCTGATCTACAAAAAGCGCTCGCGGCGCGGGCTGTTCTGGCTGTCGCTCTTTTCCCTGGCCTATTTTGGGTTTTTCCGCAGAGGCTGCATCTGCGCCATCGGCTCGCCGCAGAACATCGTCTATGCGCTGTTCGACCCGGAATACGCGGTGCCGGTGACGGCGCTGGTTTTCTGCTTCGCGCCCCTCGTGGTGGCGCTGTTTGCGGGGCGGGCTTTTTGCGCGGGGGTCTGCCCGCAGGGAGCGCTGCAGGATTTCATGCTGATCAAGCCCGTCACCGTGCCGCCCTGGCTGGAACAGGCCTTGAGCGTCATCCCGTATGTTTTTCTGGGCGCGGGGCTGATCTACGCCGGGACCGGGACGGGATTTGTGATTTGCCGTTATGATCCGCTGGTTCCGTTTTTCCGGCTGTCGGGCGGATGTTTCATCTTGACTCTGGGGGCGGCCTTTCTGCTGGCCGGGATGTTTGTGGGCCGGCCCTATTGCCGGTTCCTTTGTCCTTATGGCGGGTTGCTCAGGCTGGCGTCGCTGGCTTCCAAGTGGCGCGTCCGCGTCACGCCCGATGCCTGCACGCAATGCCGGCTTTGCGAACAGTCCTGCCCGTTCGGCGCGATGCGCGAACCCGCGCCCGCCGGGACCGGCCCGCAAGGGCTGGGCGCGGCGCGAAAACGCCTCGGCTGGCTGCTGGCGCTTCTGCCGGTGCTGGTCGCTGCCGGCGCGTGGGCCGGGTCCAAACTCAGCCCGGCGGCGGCGCAACTGGATCCCGCCGTGGCCCTGGCCGAACGCTACGTCCGCCAGCAAAGCGCCCCGGTGCAGTACGGCCTGATGACCCCGGAGGCGCTTTCCCTCCAGCGCGCCGCCGATAATCCGGAGGCCATTTTGAAGGCGGCGGTGGATTTGCGCCATCGCTTTGACCTGGCCTGCTGGCTGTTCGGCGGCTGGATCGGGCTGGTCATCGGCCTCAAACTGGTGGCCTTGTCGGTGGTTCCGAGCCGGACGGATTATGAGCCGGACCGGGGCGCGTGTTTCGGTTGTGCCCGGTGCTTCACCGCGTGCCCCAACGAACGCGTCCGCCTCGGCTGGATGCCGGCGGTTGAAAAACCCGCGCCGTTATGAACACCGCCCCTCTTCATCGCGCGCTTTCGCTCACCGCGTGGATCGCGGGCGGGTTCTGCCTGTTGCTTTGCGCGGCCCTGGTTTATGAGCATTTCGCGGCCGCCACCAACGATCCGTGGAAAGCCCCGCAACTGCTCGCGCTCAAGGACAAGCTGGCCGCCGAGCCGAGAAACGAGGCGGTGCAAAAGGAAATTCGCCAACTCGACCAGAAACTCCGCCGGCAAACCCGTCTTCGGCTCGCGTTGGATAAAAGCGGCGCCTGGCTCCTGCTGGGCGGGGCGCTGGCGCTGGTGCTGGCGGCCGGGCAAGCGGCGGCTCTCCGGAAAACACCTGCGCTGCCGCAGCCCAAGACCGATGCCGGCGAACGGTCCGCGAAGCTGGCCTCGCGCGCGCGCCGGTCCCTGGCCGGGGTGGCCCTGGCGGTGGCGGGAGGATTGGTAATCATTCGACTTGTCAACCCTTCCGTTCTGCCCGCCCACCAGGCCGCGGGGCAGAAGCTTCCCGGTGCTGCCGACGCGGCGGAGGCGCCCGCCGAAGCAGCGCCCGCCCTGGCTGAACTTCAGACCAACTGGCCGCGCTTCCGCGGCTGGGACGGCAGCGGCGCGGCCGCGCAGACCAACTCCGGGACCAACGTGGTTTGGCGCTCCCCCGTCCCCGCGCCGGGCCACAATTCGCCGGTGGTGTGGGGGGATCGAGTGTTCATTTCGGGAGGCACGGCGGCGAAGCGCGAAGTTTTCTGTTACAATGTCTCCACCGGCGCGCTTCTCTGGCAACGGGCCGTCGAAAATGTTCCCGGAAGTCCAGCCAAGGTCCCGGAGGTGCCGGAAGATACCACCTATGCGGCCTCGACCCTGGCGACGGACGGGCGGCGGGTTTACGCTATCTTCGCCAATGGCGACCTGGGCGCGGTCAACTTCGACGGCTCGGTGGCCTGGACCAAGTACCTCGGCCCGTTGAAGAATTCCTACGGCTACGCCGCATCGCTGGCCCTGTGGGGGACCAACTTGCTCGTGCAACTGGACGCGGGCGATACGCCGGAGGAAGGGTCAAAACTAATTTCCTTGCAAGGCGCCAATGGACGGCTCGTGTGGGAACGCAGCCGGCCCGTGTCGGCGTCGTGGGCCACGCCGATCGTCGTCGAAGCGGCGGGCAAAACGCAGATTATCACCCTCTCCAAGCCCTGGGTTATCGCCTACGCGCCGGCCGATGGCGCCGAGCTTTGGCGCGCGGATTTGCTCGCCAACGAAGTCGTGCCTTCGCCCGTTTTGGCCGGCGGACTCGTCGTCCTGTTCAATCCGGGGGACAAGTTGCTGGCGTTGCGGCCCGGCGGCACGGGCGATGTCACCAAGACGGGCGTCGTTTGGACCAACGAGGAGAATGTCCCCGACATCCCCAGCCCGGCCGGCTGCGGGGACTTGGTTTTCACCGTGACCAGCATGGGGATGGTGAAATGTTTTGAGGCCGCCGACGGCAAGAAGAATTGGGAGACGAATCTCGACGCGGAAGTGAAGGCCTCGCCCGGCATCGCGGGGGACCGGCTGGTGGTCCTGAGTGTGGACGGCCTGCTGGTGATGCTGCGGGCCGGGCGCGGGCTGGAGGAAATCGGGCGAAGCCGGCTGGCGGACAAATTCATCGCCAGCCCGGCCTTTGCCGGCGGGCGCATCTTCCTGCGCGGCACCACCAATCTGTACTGCCTGGGGCCGGAGAACGCCCAGCCGGCCAAACAACCGTGACCCATGCCCGGCGTTGACCTCAACTTTGTCAAGGATACGGTGGAGCGAACCGGGCGCAAACCCGCGGCGCTGATCCCGATCCTGCAGGCGCTCCAGGAGCATCACGGCTACCTGCCCGCGGAGGCGTTGCAGCGCCTCGCCGAACTGACCGACATTCAACCCGCCGCCATCGCGGGAGTTTCGACCTTCTACGACATGTTCCGCCACAAGCCGGCGGGCAAACACATTTTCCAGGTCTGCCGCGGCACGGCCTGCCAAGTCGCGGGAGCGGAGAGGGTGGAGGAGGCGTTGCGGCGGCATCTGGGCATTCCTCCGGGCGCCGACACCGACGCGGCGCGGGAATTCACCGTCGAGCCGACCTCCTGCCTGGGTTGTTGCTCGCTGGCGCCCGTGGTGAAGATGGGCGGCTCGCTCGTGGGATACGCGTCCGCGGAGAACGCTCCGGCGCAAGTCCGCGACTATCTCGCGCGGCAGACGGCGGCGGCCGGGGCGAAGTCCACCGAGGAAATGGGACCTCCGGCCGCCAATGGCACGGCCCAAATCCGCGTCGGCCTGGGTTCCTGCTGCATGGCCAAGGGCAGCGATCTGTTGTTTGACGCCTTGCGCCAGAGCGCGGGCCAGTGCGGCGGCCGGGTCGCCATCAAGCGCGTGGGCTGCACGGGCCTGTGCCATCGCGCGCCGCTGATTGAAGTCGCGCTGCCGGGCCAGGCGGCCGTGTGCTATTCGAACCTGGCCCCCGGCCAGGCCGGCGACCTCCTGCAACGGCATTTTCGTCCGCCCGGTCTTTTGCGGCGCGCCGGTCAACTCTGGACCGGCCTGCTGGGCGGCCTGCTGCTGGATGACACCCCGCCGCGGCAACCGCTGGCGCGCTTCTCGATGAGCAATCGCGATCCGGCCGTCCGCGCCTTCCTCGACAAGCAGGTGCATATCGCCACCGAACATTTCGGCCAGCTCGATCCGCTGGACCTGGATGATTATCTCGCCCATGACGGCTTCTCCGCCCTCCGGCGGTGCCTGGCGTCGCCGGACGGAAAAACCGGCCCCGGCCTGTCTCCCGAAGACCTCATCGCCACCCTCGAAAAGTCCGGCTTGCGCGGGCGCGGCGGCGCGGGTTTCCCCGCCGGACAAAAATGGCGCGCCGTCCTCCAGCAGCCGGGCGATGTCAAGTATGTCATCTGCAACGGCGACTGGCTGCTGATTCTCGAATCGTTTCCCTTTCGGATCATCGAAGGGTTGGCGCTGGCCGCGGTGGCCGTCGGCGCGCACGAGGGCATTTTCTATGTCCGCCACGAATTTCCCGTGGCGGTCCGGCGCCTGCGGGCGGCGCTGGCGGAAATGGAAAAGCGCGGCTGGCTGGGCGCGTCCTTGCTCGGCTCCGGCTTCCCTTTGCGTCTGAGCGTCGTCGAGGGCGCCGGGGCGTTTGTCTGCGGCGAAGAGACCGGGCTGATCGCCTCGGTGGAAGGCCGGCGGGGGATGCCGCGGCTCAAGCCCCCCTTCCCCGCCGAGTCGGGCCTGTGGGGCAAACCAACGCTGGTCAATAACGTGGAAACGCTGGCCGTGCTGCCGTGGATTGTGCGAAATGGGGCGGAGAAGTTCGCGGCCCTCGGCACGGCCAACAGCAAAGGCACCAAGGTCTTCGCCCTGACCGGGAAGATTCGCCGCGACGGATTGATCGAAGTGCCGATGGGGACCACGTTGCGCGAAATTGTCGAGCAGATCGGCGGCGGCGCGGCGGAAGGACGCCGCATCAAGGCGGTGCAAATTGGCGGACCGACCGGCGGCTGCGTGCCCGCCAACCTCCTGGACACGCCGGTGGATTACGAATCGTTGCGCCAGGCCGGCGCGATCCTGGGTTCGGGCGCGATGGTGGCGCTGGACGACTCGTGTTGCATGGTGGACAGCGCGCGGCAATTTCTCCGCTTCAGCCAGGCCCAGTCGTGCGGCCGATGCACCTTCTGCCGCGTTGGCACGAAGCGGATGCTGGACATTCTGGACAAGCTTTGCGCGGGCAAGGCGCAGCGCGCCCATCTCGAGGAACTGGAACGGCTGGCGCGCCAGGTCAGCGCCGGCAGCCTGTGTGGGCTGGGGAAAACGGCCCCCAATCCGGTGCTCACGACCCTGCGCCATTTCCGCGGCGAATACGAGGCCCACCTGCAAGGCCGCTGCCCGGCGGGCCAATGCGCCGCCCTTATCAAGTATCACGTCACCGCCGCCTGCACCGGCTGCACGCTGTGCGCCCAGCATTGCCCGGTCCGCGCCATCCCGATGACGCCCTACGCGCGGCACGAAATTAACCTGGAGATTTGCACACGCTGCGACACCTGCCGCAAGGTCTGCCCGGAAAACGCCATTGAGGTGACATGAGCGCGTTTAACATTAGTATTGACGGAAAGCCCGTGGAAGTTTCCCCGGGCGAGACGGTGTTGCAGGCCGCGCGGCGCATCGGCCTGGACATTCCCACCCTTTGCCACCTGGAAAAGTGCGGGCCTCTGACCACCTGCCTGGTATGCCTGGTCAAGGTGGCCTGCAACGGCCAGGGCCGCCTGGTTCCCTCGTGCGCCACGCCGGCCGTCCCCGGCATGGTCATCGAAAGCGAAACCGAGGAAGTCCACGAGGCGCGCCGCACCGCGCTGGAATTGCTGTTCAGCGACCATGTGGGGGACTGTCTTTCGCCGTGCCATCGCCTCTGCCCGCTGCAACTGAACATCCCGGTGATGATCCGGCAGATCGAAGCAGGCAGCCTGGACGAGGCGGCGGCCACCATGCGCCAGGCGCTGCCCCTGGCCGGAGTGCTGGGCCGCCTTTGCCACCATCCTTGCGAACAAGGCTGCCGCCGCGGCGTTTTCGACGAGCCGGCGGCGATTCGCGAGATGGAACGATTCTTGACGGAGCACGATTTCCAGCAGGATTCCAAACAGGCCAAAATTACCCTGTCCGCGCGCGCCCCGGCCACCCGGCAGTCGGTGGTGGTCGTGGGGGCCGGGCCGGCGGGACTGGCGGCGGCGCATGACCTCGCCCGGCGCGGCCACGCCGTCACGGTCATTGACCGCAATGCCAAACCCGGCGGCAAGTTGCGGGAGGTGGCGGAAGCCGACTTGCCCGCCGCCGTCCTCGAGGCGGAAGTGGCTCTGCTGGCGGGGATGGGAATTGATTTCAAAACCGGCATCGAGCTGGGCAATCAAGTGACTCTCGAAGGATTGCGGCGCGGGTTCGACGCCATCCTGATCACCGTCGGCGAATTGGCCAAAGACGACGGCGGGAAACTCGGGGTGCCGCTGGCCGGCGGCGCTCTCCGGGCCGACCCGGCCACCTGCCGCCTCAGTCCGCCCAACATTTTTGCCGCCGGCGCCTGTGTCAAGCCTGTCAAGCAAGTCGTGCGCGCCCTGGCTGAGGGCCGGGCGGCGGCCGAGTGCGTCCACCGTTATTTGCGCGGCCAACTGCCGGGCCGCCCCGGCAAGCCGTTTTCCAGCGTCATGGGCCGGCTCGATCCGGGCGAGCTGCGGGAATTCCTGCGCGGCGCCAGCCAGGAACACCGCGTGGCGCCGTGCGACCGTTGCGCCGGGATCAACCGCGGCCAGGCGGTTCAGGAGGCGGCGCGATGCCTGCATTGCGACTGCCGTTCGTCGGGCAACTGCCTGCTGCAGCACTACGCGCAAGTCTATGACGCCGACGCCAGCCGGTACCGGGCCGAGCGCCGGCCCTTTACCCAGCAACTACAGCCCGGCGGCGTTATTTTCGAGCCGGGCAAGTGCATTGTCTGCGGCATTTGCGTGAGGCTGACCGAACTGGCTGCCGAACCGCTGGGCCTGAGTTTCATCGGACGCGGCTTCGACATGCGGGTGGCGGCGCCCTTCGATCACACCATCGAGGAGGGCTTGGGCGCGGTGGCGGAGGAATGCGTGCGTCATTGCCCCACCGGCGCGCTGGCCTTTGCCGACAAACCCGCCCCCGCCGCCGCAACGCCGGCGCAAAAGGGGTTGACCTAGTGGGAAATCCCACCATATTACCGTCATGACGACACTGCTGAGAAAGCCGAAGCCCGGCCCCATCGTTGTGGAAGAATATGACGTTGCTGCCGATGCGAAAAGGCGGATTAGCCTCCGTCATGCCAAGACAAAGTACTTTCGCGTCAGGTCCCTGTCGAATGGATCCTTTTTGCTGGAGCCGCGGGTGCTGGTCCCGCCCAGGGCCATCTCCGCCCGTGTCATGAGAATGCTGGACCAATCGGCGGAAAACTTGAAGAAGGGCGTGGCCTCGCCCCCGATTGACTTAACGCCGTTCCAAGACTGAGCCGGTCATGCCCTTCAATATTCGCATGGGCGTGCCGGAGATGGAGTCCGTGTGGTGTGATCTCTCGACTCGCAAACTGCAAGGCAAGTTGGGCCGGAACGAAGAGAAGTTTTTCAAGAAGTTGGTTAAGGTGCTTGGCTTGCTGGGCGCTAACCCAAGACATCACAGTCTGCAGACTCATGAAATTGGCACCCTCACCGATAAATACGGCTTCAAAGTGTTCGAAGCCTACCTCGAAAACAACACCCCTGCAGCCGGTCGCGTCTTTTGGGCGTATGGGCCGGAAAAGGGGGACATCACTATCCTTGGTCTCGAACCGCATCCCGACGACAAACATGGGGCCTACTACCGCATTAAGCTCTCTGGGCTCCCACTGGCAGGCAATCAGCCCTCCTGACGGCGGTCGAGGGAAGAGAGGGGGATGACAATGGGATGCCGAAAGAACCTGAGGGGCGCACGCAGCTAAAGAGGCCATTTTCGGGCGCCACTTGGTGTCGAGAAAGTGACAAGGTTATGGGTGACCCCTTCGACACGGCGTGAGGCAACGGGATGGTGAAGAGTAATTGTCGTTGGGTAGTTTTTCAAGACAAGGCTTGCAAAAGCCCGAAGACTCCCCAAAATCACCCATAGCTTCTGCGACAGAACCGAATTATGACCTGTCTGTCTTTGTGGATTGGACGACGAGCATCATGGACTTCTCCGGTCAGTCCATACCTGTCGCTCATTGTCAGGCTGCTCCTGGCCTGCGCCAACTGCGCTTTGGCTGATACGCTCATGGACGACTTTGAACGCACGAACGCGCCCGCGCCGTGGGCGTTCTACAATGGCGCCGAATTTCCGGGCGCCACCGGTTCGCTCACGGCCGGCCCCGGCTACTCCGGCCGGGGCGCGCATTTAGCCTATGACCTGTCCCAAGGGGGCGCTTACGTCAGCGCCAATTTGACCTTGCCAACCCCGCTCACATTGGCGGCCATCAGCTTTTGGCTCAAATCCCCGACCAACATTACGATTATCCTCCGCGTCGTCGATGCCTCTGGCCAGACCCTGCAATACAACCTTTGCCGTCCCCTGGAGAACCTGGATCCGGTCGCGTGGTACCAGCAGGCTGTCCCATTGGATTCGGCCAACCTATGGTGGGGTGGCGCCAAGGACGGTCAATTGCATAGTCCTATCAGCAGCTTGGCCATCCTCGCCGGCGATCCGCTCCAGTCCGGCCCAGCCGGAGCGATCGATTTCGGTCCTCGGAATCACGTATTTTACTCCTTCACGCGCATCAACGAACCATCCGTGACTTCCCGCAGGCTTGCCCAAGGGTCGCCACGAAACGCTTCCGATCCTGGTCATCCCGGAAAACCACCTGCCCCTGGTATCCGCGCGGCATGATGTGATACATGTCTCCAGGGTATTCAACTCGCAACGCTCTCGACATCGATTCGGATTTTTCGCAGGGAATGCTGCACTGAGAAAGTCGTCCTGCCAGAACATTTTACGCGATTCCGAGGACTGACCCCTGCCCTGACTTACATTGTGAAGAAGTGGCAAATAATCTTCCTGCGGAATCAACCAAAAATGTCGTCCGGCAGGTCAAAACGGCGAATCAATGCTCGCAAAATACCCTTTTGCAAATCCCGCCCTTTGTGGTACGGCACCGGGAATGACGCGCGCCTGCCGTTAATATCAGGGTGTTCAACCATTCGGTGCGAACCCTTCCCACGGTTTATATAAAATCTAAACCGGGGGTCATGCCGATAGAGAATACGAAAAACGTCGTCGGCCTTTTGAGGTTTAGGCACTGACAGGCTCCATTGCCTCAAACCGTGCCTTGGGGCTGGCGGTTAATAGTCTATCAATGGCAATGCAAGTCGCTCTCATGGCAAGAGCTTTGGATTTCTGTGGGAAAACCAGATTTCTCAAGGCGGCGGTGTGCGCGGCTTCCCATCTGTCAAAAAATTCTCGAGATGCCGGAAAACGCAAAATGCTGTCGTCGTCTTTAGTCCGGGCAAAGGAAATCTGACATTGAATCGCTTCAAAAAGCTCGGAAATCGCCTCGTTTTCTGTCTTGCCATATCCCAGCAAATCCAGCTCCAAAGCATGAGCGCAAACCTCTCCCTCCTCACGGCAAATCAAGACTCGGACTCCCAGATCGTAGATGTGTTTATCGTTCATAGGTTCATGGCCCTTCCCGCTCAAAGAAGCCGGGAATCCAACATGCTTTCGGCCTTTTTCAACCCTTTTTTCCTGGCTCAATTTCCCACCAATTGATTCACAAGTCAACGGTCTTTGGGCGGTTTTTGGGGCCGTGGCTTAATTTGAAATGTCCTAATTCTTGGATTCACTTGGCACGCTTATTTCTTGCGATTCTTTGCGCCGGCCAAGGCCGCCGAACTCCACCGGAAAGGACAGAGTCAGAAAGGGATGGGCTTGGAACTACACGGCCACCACTTCCACGCGGGGCGCAAAGCCCAGTTTGCGGAGAAGCTCTTCGCAATCATCCCAGGCGAGTCCAAACGCGCGGACATCCGCGACTCCGAGACGGGAGACGACCTGGGAGAGCGCGGCGGCATCCGGTTCGGCGAATTCGCCGTCCATCAACGCGCGCTCCGACCAATCCACCAACTGCGCCAGCGTGATGTGGTGGTGCAGATACGCGGCGATCTTGTCGGCGACGGCCTGTTTCGTGATTGTCATGGCGGCAATCTACACTTTCTGGTGGCCTTTATCCACTGGGAATTTTTCATGCGTCTCAACCAGTTTGCCTCTGTCGTCGTAAATCTCCTGCGCCCAACCGCCACCGGAGCGCTGGCGCTGGCGCCGATTTCGAGCCGCAGGCTCGATACTACAGCAATGACAAGGACGCAAGTGGCTATGGATCAGCGCTTTGCGAAAATCCGCAAAAAAATCCGCGTTTTTTCCTTGACAGTTTTGGCTTATATGCTAATCTCGTGATCGTGACGATAGGACAGACAGGGCGTGACGGCGGCGGGACGAGGACGGGTTTCCCGATCTTCCGGAGTTTTGTTTTTTCCGGCGGCACTCCGCCGCCGCATCGCTCCATTCCCCCTTCCATCCGCGTCCGCCGGCCCCGCCATTCCAGTAAAGTACAATTCCACTTAATTCCACTTAATTCCACTTGGTTCCACCTGGTTCCACTTAATTCCACTTCCCGGAGGGGGGAGGGGGGCGGCCGCCGGAGCCAAATCCATCAAATCCTGATCCACCTTTATCGTGCCCAACATGGAGCCCAAGAGAAGTATGCCTTTGCTCTGCGGATTCTCCTGTTCCTTTGCGGCAATCCGCAATCCGCAATTCGCAATCCGCAATTTCCCAATGGGGCTCAATCGTGCCATTCTTATGGTTTATGCACCGGAAAATCGCCTTTGGGGGGCCTTTTGCGCCTTTTCGCGGCAAATCAATGGAAGTTCCTATCCAGGAACACTTTACACGCCAAACCAAGCTTTCCCAATCAAGCCCAATCAAGGCTAATCAAGGCTAATCAAGGCTAATCAAGGTAATTTCTTGCACCACAATGCCCACCCCTTCCATGAGGCCATTACTCCACCACTCCAGCCGGCTTTTCCGAAAACACCGCTTTGTCAATGGCCCTGGAAAATCCCCAAAAACGGCGCTTGACCTGTTCCGCCGCTCCGGTTATTCTTGCCATTATGGTAATGAATGCGCTGCCAGTCGAGGTGGGTTTTGTCGTGGTCGTCGTTACGGACGGCCATGCCGCCGGGACTTGTCGCGCCTGAAGCCAATTTCGACAAAAACCCACGGCTGGCAACGGTCGTGGGTTTTTTGGTTATCAGCCGCGACCGCCAGCCACATAAAACTATGAGCACAAAAATAGCAAACGCCAGACGAACAACGCCCAAAAAGGCCCCGCCGCACCCGGAACCCAACCCGGTGATGCCGGGCAGCGACATCCTGGTCAGGGCCTTGGAACGCGAAGGGGTGGATTGCATTTTCGCCTATCCCGGCGGGGCGAGCATGGAAATCCATCAATCCCTCACCCGCTCCGCCATCCGCACCGTCTTGCCCCGCCATGAGCAGGGCGGGGCCTTCGCCGCCGGCGGCTACGGCCGCGCCACCGGCCGGCCCGGCGTCTGCATGGCCACCAGCGGGCCGGGCGCCACCAACCTCGTCACCGGCATCGCCGACGCTTACATGGATTCCGTGCCACTGGTGGCCATCACCGGCCAGGTGGCGCAGTCCATGATCGGCAAAGGGGCGTTCCAGGAAACCGACTTTTTTGGCATGACCCTGCCCGTGGTCAAACACAGCTACCTGATCACCGATATCCAGGACATCCCGCGCATCGTCAAGGAGGCTTTCTACATCGCCGGCACCGGCCGCCCCGGCCCGGTGGTGATTGATTTCCCCAAGAATATACAGCAGGCCAAAGCCCAGCCGGTCTGGCCCGCTGGGGTCAATCTCCCCGGCTATGATCCCAACAAGCGGGCCGACGACCTCGCCCTCGACGAGATCATCGGCCTGATTGAAAAGGCGGAGCGCCCGGTGCTCTATTGCGGCGGGGGCATCATCACCGGCAACGCCTCGGCCGCACTGCGGGAATTTGCCGAAGCGACGCAAATTCCCGTGACCACCACCATCATGGGATGCGGGGCGTTTCCCGAGACGCATGAACTGTCGCTGCGCTGGCTCGGCATGCACGGCGCCGCCAGCGCCAATTGGGCCGTCAACGGCGAATTTCAACGGCGCAACAGCCCCGACCAGCCGATGGTCAGCGTCAAGCCGGGGGCCGATTTGCTCCTGGCTTTTGGCGTCCGCTTCGACGACCGCGTCACGGGCAAGGTGGACGAGTTCTGCAAGACCGGCACCATTGTTCACATTGACATTGACCAAGCCGAGCACCAGAAGAACCGGAAGGTCCACCTTGCCGTGGAAAGCGACATTAAGTACGCGCTCGAACGGTTGAACGGGATGATCCGCCGCCGGCCCATCCAGAAGAACTTTTCCGCCTGGCACGCCCAAATCGCCGAGTGGAAGAAGCGCGCCCCCTTTCACTACGGCCTCACCGCCGAGGTGGTCCAGTCCGAGCACATGCGCGACCATTTGCAGGGCCGGGAAAGCGAAGTCATCCTCCCGCAACTGGCCATT
>Ga0182027_10006926_pt1 | contig 16837 bp, 19 predicted proteins | sample 712E1DmetaG_FD_121300 | JGI IMG/M metagenome (GOLD analysis project Ga0182027, IMG submission 121300) | Permafrost microbial communities from Stordalen Mire, Sweden - 712E1D metaG (Illumina Assembly) | ecosystem: Environmental > Terrestrial > Soil > Wetlands > Permafrost | place: Sweden... | reverse complement strand
GAATATAGTGCCTTCCTTGAATATCTCCGCGTCAGGCTCGAAGGTGACGATGGTGCCATTGTTCTTGGTGGAGCCGATATTCTTGACCTTGGCTTTGGCTTTGCCCTTTGAATATTCCTGAATGTATATGCCGTTTTTGGCGCCGTCTTTTCCGTTCTTATGTACGATGACTTTCATGTTTATGGAAAGGGCGTTCACCACCGACGCGCCTACGCCGTGCAAACCGCCGGAGACTTTGTAACCAGTATCCTCGCCGCCGAACTTGCCGCCGGCATGGAGTGTCGTCATGATCGTCTCCAATGCGGAGACCTTCGTCTGCTTGTGTATGTCCACCGGCACGCCGCGGCCGTTGTCCACCACGCGCACGCGATTGCCTGGCAATAGGGCTATCTCTATGTCATTAGCAAATCCGCCCATGGCCTCGTCGCGGGAGTTATCGAATATCTCGGTTATGAGGTGGTGCAAGCCATCAGGACCGGTAGTACCGATATACATGCCTGGACGCTTCCTGACGGGCTCTAGACCCTCAAGAACGGTGATGGCGGAAGCATCATATTTACCTGATTTTGCCTCTTTTTTAGGGGTTTTTTCTTTGGCCATAAGGCAATATTATAGCAAATTGCTGGTTAAAATGCACGCTTGAAAATGGTGAAAATGTGGCCTTATTGAGCGGTTAAGTTGTGCACATTGCGGAGTTGTTTGTGGTATGTGGATGGATGTAGGGTTGGGGGGCTTGACAAATAATGTGGGTATGCTATACTGGTTGCGTAGTGCGGTGTTCATTGTCAGTTGATCGTTTGTTGATACTTTCCCGGGAAGCATTTCCCGGCGGCATTACTGGGGCCGGCCTGCCAGTACAGACGAAGCTAGATAGTGTGCAGTAATGTGAAAGACATTATGTGCAGGGCTCGTCTGAGAAATTATCTTTCTACACTCCCCAAGTTCGACAACTATGGAGGGGATGATGTGACGGTGACGGTAGTTGTCTAGTTGTAAGGGTATCTTCTGCCAGTAAGGTGTTAGTCTGAAAGCTAAATAACACCCTAAGCCTGGATGAAGAGACTTACAATGAATGAGGACGAGTGTCCTCCTTGGATCGGCCGAGCTTTCTACCCAATCGTGGACAGGGTAGGCGCACCGGCGGGTGCGAAGATTTTAGGGGAACGTGTTTCCCATTGTGACCACCTTAACGCCGACACTTCTAGCAAGAGTGTCGGCGTTCCTATTTTATCTGATTGATTCCAGTCACACTCTCCCCCACCAGACGGAGAGGTATTTTTTATATCCACAATCATCATTGCTTTCCATAGATAACAAGCGCACAATTATTGAAAAGGGAAAAACTATGATCATCGAAAATTCGCGTCTATTGGAACATGTTGGATGCCGGGCTTATTTCGGTAAACAAAAGAACTACCAATGGCATATTGAAAGCGCCCGTGAAGAGAGCTCACCAAATAATGACGGCATGGTCATGCGGGTTATTCTGCGCATGTCACCAATATCGCCACGTAAGACTCGTAAATATCATCTCAAGAAGACTGTACTGCGTTACCGGGATGTAGTCATATGGCCGGAAGGTATAAAGGGAGTCAGTAAAGACAACGGAATCATCCGTTACAGATTCAGTCGAGGAACAATGACCATTATCCTTCCCGTAGAATCGCATGTCCTTTATTTCTGCGCTTGATAACACGCCCCGCCAAGCTTTAAGCATGGCGGAGTTTTTGAAAAGATTGCTTGACTTTCATCATTTGCCTTTGATACCATTCTTGGTAACGAGAGCCCTGTGACAAATCCGCCGTATGGGGAAAGGTCCGCAAGGATCTATCAGGAACTCTGGCCACCCGCTTCAATGCGGGTGGTTTCGTTTCATCTTGGATCTCAACCGCTCGTATAATTGCTTTGCGGCTCTGGTAGGACTGTCGTGATACAGCCGCACGACATTCGCCAGCGCGTCGGCCAGCCGTATCGCCGGATGCGATTCGTCGCGCACGGTCTTTAATTTCCTAACTGAAATTCCCCTGCCTTGCAGAGATTTTTTGATTTGACGTTCATACCATCTGGGCTGTTTACCATCGATATAAATGTAATCAATGTCATCCTCAATTAGCAAATTGACTACCGCCTCATTAAGCTCTTTTTGTGGATGAACGGGATTATTGACAATCGTGTATTTGAAATGAAAAGGCAACTTTAACGCTTTAAGCACAAAAATCTTACGGACCGACCAGCCATGTTCTGACCCAAAATCCGCCCAATGAAAATTGTCGATGTTCAGACTTGATTCTATCCTTTCTATTCCGGAGCTAACGGCCGTTTCGTCTTCTACGGCGACATAGACCACTGCAAAGCTCGAGTGGTCCGTTTTCTTATGTATCCCTGATTCGTCTATGAATATAAGCATGGCATGCCTGTAAAATATTAATTTGTAAAAGAACCTTTCCAGCACAACGAACTTAACCAACTTTCTTTACTCCTCCCCCCCACCGCGGCGGAGAGGCTTTTTGTTTTATGAAACACCCATCTTTTTCATCACTTTGGTCATAGACCTTTTGAGCCATGAGACGTCTCCGGCAAGCAAATCTATCTTCTTGCCGAGGTTTGACTCGACAAAATCGATCTGACGACCAAGCCCATCGAACCCGTCTCTTACGAACTTCTTCTCATCTTCAAAACGAGTGCCCATTTCGTCAAAACGAGCATCTATTCCATCAAAACGAGCACTCACTTCTTCCCTGAACTCCCCGAACTCTCCTCTATCCAAGTAATCCCTCTGCATAGGTGAAAGAACCATATTATTTGTAGGCATGCTTAATGCGTTTAATTTTAGTAATCGAACTGGAACCCGAATCCGTGCCTACAAAAGTTTCGGGATATTTACAATTGGCGCGGCGACTTTAGATGAATTTGTGGATGAATTATATACCCGCGCAAAAAAAGTGCAAGCTTTATCTCACCTCCCAGCCCTTCTCTTTCATTTCAACATTGATCTTTTCCATTATCTTACCCGCCTCGTCGTCGGTCAGAGTCTTGTCCGTGGACTGAAATACCATGCGAAATGCATATGAAACCTTACCGTCTTTTTTGAATGTATCGAATAATGAGTGGCGCGCTAATAATCCGACCGCACCGGCATTCCCGATGCCCTTTTCAATCCCAAGCCAAACATTGTCGGCTTCAATATTTTCCGGCACGAATACGGCTATATCGCGAACGATGAAAGGATATAGCGATATCTTCCGGTACATATTCGGCGAAGCAGGACTGAAATGCAGGTCGGAATATAGAGCGTTAGACGGCACTTTATATGATTTCAAGAGTTCATCGAGGTTGATCTCGCAGACGGCATTGGTGCCTTTGGTGATTATCTTTGGCTTAAGATTATTGCTGAGCTCTTTGTTGAGCATCTCCCAAGAGTTAACAAGAATATTGTCAACTTTCTCTCCCTTCACTTTCTTCACCTGCCCCACCCCGATAGAAAGCATGGTGAATTCGCCTTCCTTGGTGAAGGTGCGCCCAATTTCAAATACTTTGATGACATCCAACCCGAGCAAATCAGCATTCATGGCGTTCTTCTCCACGCAAGCCATCATGCCATCTGTCAGATTGGCGCGAGCGAAAGCTTTGTCGCGAGCCAGAGGATACGCGGTCTCGACTTCGCCATTGGCGACCAGACTGTACAAGCTGACCTCGGAGAAGCCTTGCTCGACTAGGATATTCTTTATCATCTCTGAAAGATAATACATTGGCAGTACAGGCACTTTCGCCTTTGAGACTGGAGGAAAAATACCTTGAATATGCCCGTAGCCGTATATGCGTCCGACTTCTTCCACTATGTCTTCAGGTAGCTTCAGATCGAGACGAGTAAAAGGAATTGTTAGTCGCCACTTGCCTTCTTCCGCTTCGGCGATATCGATACTCATCCTTTCCAGAATATCTTTGATTTCGCGCGGCGGAATTCTTATACCAAGTCGCATTTCAACCAATATAGGATCGAAAACGATCGTCGTATGAATGGCTTTTACCGGATATTGGTCGACGATAGGACCGAATTTTGCCGCGGGATATGCTTGCGATACCAAGATGGAAACATCCTCCATGCCGAGAGAAGCGAGCTCCGGCGTGATCTCATTTTCATACCTCTTGGAGGATTCACTGCGCAAGTCGAGACGGGTGGCAGTCCTGCGCACGGCAGTCGGATCGAAATTGGCTGATTCGATAATGATGCTCTTGGTCGAGGGCGTAATGCCAGCGCGTTTACCGCCCTTGACTCCGGCTATGGCCAGAGGACCGACATTGTCGGCTATGACATGGTCACTCGCGAGCAATTCCACTTCTTTGCCAGGACCTTCCGATGAATCAAGAAGCTCTATCTTCTCGCCTTTCTTGGCCGCGCGCACTACGATGGTGCCCTGGACCTTATCTGCATCGAATGCATGAAGGGGTTGGCCTACATCGAACATGACAAAATTCGTAGCATCCACTATGGGGCTTATGGAACGCTGGCCGATGGCGGCCAGAAAGGCCCGTATTTGTTGACCGGATGATTGGGCGGCGGTTGAATGGGACTGCAACGCGGCGGCATTGAGCTCAACATATCGCCCCATATAACGACGGCAAAAATGTGTATCCTCTATCTTGATGGTCGGCTTCGCGTCCAGAGATACCAATATGCTCTTGGATGACCTGCTACTTTTAATAGGCTGTTTCGTCAGAAAAGAAACTTCCTCTGCCACGCCTTTATGAGATAAACAATAATGCGCGCGATCGGGTAGGACTTTGGCGTCTATGACCGTATCCGTCAATCGAGACGTCGAATCACGCAGGCGCTCAATCCCCTCAATCTCGAATGAATGGAAAGTGAACAGCTCCGAAAGCGCGTCAGCCGACGGTATCGGCTTGTCGAAATATGTCTGGAGCCATGTGTGGGAAACTTTCATAAATATAATACGAATCTACAAATATTATGCGAATGATACGAATTACGAATAAATCAAAATTGGTCAACAAGCCGCAAGTCGCCGCTATATAAAAGACGGATATCGTCGATGCCGTGTTTAAGCATTACAATACGATCAATGCCGAAGGCGAAGGCGAATCCTTGCCACTTATCGGGATCCAAACCGCCGGCCTTGAGTACGTTCGGATGGACAAGACCACCAGGAAGAACCTCTAACCACCTATCATTCCACCTGACATCTACTTCTACCCCAGGCTCGACGAATGGGAAATAACTTGGCCGGAATCGAATCTCGACTTTCGGTCCGAAGATCCGCTTCATGGCGTATTCCATCATACCCTTAAGATGCGCCATGGAAACATTCTTATCTATATACAATCCTTCCATTTGATAAAACTGCGCTTCATGCGTATCATCCGTAGCTTCATTACGGAATACTTTTCCGGGAGCGATAACGCGAAAAGGCGGCTCGATACCTGCCTTGAGCTTATCCTGCATAAAGCGTATTTGAATGGCTGAAGTCTGAGTCGTAAGCAAACGCCTGCCAATATTTTGAATATCAACTTTTTTTCCCCCTTCTTCTTTGCTCCCTTCTCCCCCCTCCTTGCTCCCTACTCCATTCTCCTTAATCCAAAAAGTATCCTGCATATCCCTAGACGGATGATCCGCGGGTATATTCAATGCATCAAAATTATAGTACTCACGCTCCAATTCCGGGCCAAGGGCTATCTCAAAGCCAAGCTCGTAAAAAACCGAGTATATCTCGCGTATGGTCTGGGTTATGGGATGCAAATGGCCTTTCTGTTCCGCGTTCATGGAAATACTGTAGCAAAATAATGGCTCTTGAGCCACCTCCCGGGCTCGAACCGGGGGCATCCGCTTTACAAAAGCGGCACTCTACCAACTGAGTTAAGGTGGCGCGATTTGATTTGAAAGTATCCAATATAGTGTAGTTCTATTTATTCAGGTATTTCTTGAACGCACCGATCCTGACACCGAGAGTACTTACCTTATTTTTTAACTCTTCAAACTCTTTCTGTGATAAGTATCTCAATTCTATAGCAATATGCAAGAGGTTTTCAGTCTCATTCAATGAGCCAATCGACATGTCAATGAAACGAGAGTAATCCTTCTTACTTCCCCGACCTGAACCCTCGGCAATGTTAGAGCTAACGGAGACAGCGGCTCTGCGCAATTGTGAAGTCATCCCGAACAATTCGTCCCTTGGAAAAGACTTCGATACTCTATAAATATCTGTTACTAGAGATAATGATTCCTTCCAGATATTCAGGTTTTCATAGCTTTTTGACATATCTATTCTACCTTCTAATATCTACCTTCTAATATCTACTTTCCACTTTCCTCTCTCGCAATCTTCCGCAGATAGAACGACGCGCCGTGAGGCGTGATATTGCCCTTGCCGCGCACGGCATCTATGACCTTCTTGCCGTGGGGATTGGTGATGGCCTTATGCTTGACCTCGACATAGACTTTTCTGACTGGGACGAGAGCGCGGAAAGCCAGCCATTGGGCGAGCGCGATGAATGTGTGCTTATTTATATAAGAAATGCCGCGATGAAAGCCGGAAAAAAACGCGTGAAAAACATGGTCGCTTCCCTGCCCCAACCTGGAGACGAGGGACGGATGGCCGGTCATTACTTCACGGCGTTTGAGAAGGATCATGGCGATGATCCCCAGAAGCGATACGTAAAAAATTGTAATGAGGGTGTACATGATAAGTTAAATAGTTTAATAGTACCGAGTAAATAGTTGTGGTTTGCGATTACTGGGTACTATATAACTATTGAACTATTTAACTCTCCAGCACTTTGAAACGGTTGAACCTGACCACGGCGATCTTCTCGCCGAATTTCTGGACCGCGGCATCAATCAAACCTTGGATGGTGACTTCCGGATTCTTGATGAACGGCTGATTCATGAGAACCATATCGGCGAAATATGTGTCGAGCTTGCCATGGAGGATCTTTTCCTGCATAGCAACCGGCTTGCTCCGCCGGTCGGCGGACAGGCTCTTGACTTCCTCGGCAAAGACTTCCTTTGCGGTCTTCATGTCGGCTTCGGTGATGTCTTCCTTCCTGATGAATTTGGGATTCGTAGCGGTGGCATGCATGGCAATATCGCGGGCCAAGGCCTTGAACTCGTCGTTGCCGGAGACGAAATCGCTCTCGCAATCGAGTTCCAATATGGTTCCGACATTGCCATTGGCGTGGATATAGGCCTGTACTGCACCAGCCTTGAATGTGCGATCGCCCTTCTTTGCGGAAAGCTCGCCTGACTTCTTGCGCAGGATGACTATGGCCTTCTCCGTGTCGCCACCGGCCTCTTCCAAGGCTTTCTTGCATTGCATAACGGAAATACCGGTCTGGTCACGGAGCGCCTTTACCTGTTCAGTTGTTATTGTTATTGCCATAATGATTGATTATTGAAATTAAATAATTGAAAGGCCATTATATCATCTTTCAATTTGCCGGCGAACTTGACGAAACTTTAAATTTTAGATTTTCCGTCCTGATACGCCTTTGCCGCTTCAGCCAAGAAGAACTGTATGCTCGCCTTGGCGCCGTCATTTCCGATGATGGGATATTTTATAACGGATATGTCACAGTCCGAACCGGCTACTGCGATGACTGGCACTTTCATGTGAGCGGCCTCGTCCACGGCAATCTTTTCCTTGCGAGGATCGACGATGAATAGAGCATCGGGCATCTTCTTCAGAGAGACTATGCCGAAGAACATCCTTTCAAGCTTAGCTATCTCACGGTCTATGAGCATGCGCTCGCGTTTTGTGTATTTGGCCAATTCGCCTTTCTCGCGGTCGGAGGTAAGCTTCTCAAAACGCTCTACTCGCTTCCTGATATTGCCGAAATTGGTTAGCGTCCCGCCTATCCAGCGACCTTCCACATACGGCATATTGAGCGCTTGAGCGGTCGATTTCACCGCAGCCGATGCCTCTTTCTTGCCGCCGACAAAGACGATAGTTTTGCCTTCCTTGGCGAGCGAAGCAATGAATGTTTTAGCGGCATCAAGCAACGCGGCGGTCTTCTCTAAATCGAATATATCGGTGCGATTCTTTGTGCCAAAGATATACGGGGCTATGGTCGGATTCCTGCGCGAGCGGCCAAGGCCGAAATGCGCTCCGGCGCTGAACATTCCGTCGATGGTAGGGTTAGTTTGGGTGGACATAATTAGAAAGATAGCTTATCAAGAAGCGAGGACGAAGTCAAATAACAGCCAGAAAACCGATAGTTTAATGGATTGTCTCCTTCTTGAGGCCAATTATCTCTTTCTCCAATCTTCCGATATGAGACTCCAGTTTCTCGGCCCGCTCGGCAAACTTTGCTTCCAGCTTATTGGAATGGCCGGCCAACGTCTCGGCCACGACCATCATCTCGGTGACGTCTTCTATGGCCAGAAGGATGATGGGCGGGAACAGTCCTTTAGCGGTATCTTCCTTGGGATGAATCTGGCGCGCATTCAATATCATGACCTTGCGGCCGATGAAAGGAAACTCGTGCGCCACGTCGAAACCCTTGAAAAAGGTGTTCTTGGGAAGGATATCCTCGAGCAGCTTGCGCAGAGCGGGGATATTCCATTGGCCGTTGCCCAACTCGTACACGATCTTCTTCTCGGTGTCCTTTGGTTCAACCTGGAATGTCCTATAGAAAGATTCGTTAGCCGCCATGACGCGTAGATCCTTATCCAGAATGAGGACGGGCTCGCGCACGACGTCGACCACGGTCTTTATGTATGTCCAGCTCTCTTCCCAAAGGCGCTCGACAAAATCCGGCTCTATCGGTCGAATGATAGGTTGAGAGTTTTTCCCCGTATTGTTTTTTGTTGTCTTCATATAAACGTAAAGCCGTTGCGTGTCGCGCATTATTACAATATGTCTATGCGGCACATAACGTGCTATACTTATAGTAGTTAGAGTATTTCCTCCACGTGTAATACGACCGTAATGTCATCATGATAAATATGGCCTATATTCCTCTCCATTCTCGTGCCGTGTAATAGTGCTGTAATATAAAATGGTCGCCTATGGCTTAATCAATATGACACCGAAAGAACTAAAGACCCAAAAACAGACGCAGGATCAGACGGTAGCCATGACCACGGCTCACAATAGCTATGCGGTATTGATGAATAAGTACGCTTTTTTCAAGATACGCGATCATGCTATCGGAGAGGACATGGTGCAGGACACATTCATGAAGACTTGGACTTACCTCATCAAAGGCGGAAAGATAGACATAATGAAGGCCTTCCTCTATCACATACTCAATAACTTGATCATAGACCAATATCGGAAGAAAAAGACGACTTCATTAGATACCCTTGTCGAGAAAGGCTTTGATCCCGGTGTTGACGATTCCGCGCGCATTCTCAATGTCTTTGACGGAAAGGCGGCACTTCTCTTAATCGCCCGCTTGCCCGAAAAATACAAACAGGTTATGCGAATGAAATACGTGCAATTACTTTCCATAAAAGAGATATCTCTCCTGACCGGGCAGTCGAAGAATACCGTGGCCGTGCAGACGCACAGGGGATTAGCGAAGCTTAGATTGTTATATAAGCCCGCTTTGGCAATACTGTAATGCTATTACCATCGAAGCGTCATCATTATTACTGACCTATAATGTCACCATTTATCAAAAGCCTCTTTTAATCAAAACAAAAACATGCTTTGGACAATCATCGTCGTTCTAGTCATTCTATGGGCTCTCGGCTTCAGTTTCAGCATCGGAGGCGGCTTGATACACATATTACTCGTTATCGCCCTTATCGCCCTCGTCATCAAGCTTTTGTCCTGATCCATTTCCAACCGATTCGAATTGGTGCAATGCGTCAATAATGGGTTGTATCTTCCCCGCCATAATGCCCGGTATGTTATGCCATGACTCCTTTATGCGGTGATCGGTAACACGATCCTGGGGAAAATTGTAGGTGCGGATCTTCTCTGAACGGTCGCCAGTGCCTATCTGGCCCTTGCGGTTGGCGGCGAATTTCTTGGCTTCTTCTTCTTGCTTAAGGGCGTCTATCTTGGCAGTCAATATAGTCAATGCATGCTCGCGATTGGCGGCTTGGCTCCGTTCGACGGTCGAACGGACGGCTAAGCCTGTAGGCTTGTGGATGAGACGCACTGCGCTTTCAACTTTGTTCACGTTCTGGCCGCCTTTGCCGCCGGCACGGGAAAATTCCATTTCCAGATCGGCAGGATTGATGACGAATTTCGACTTTTTGCGTATAGGCATTATCGCGACAGAAGCCGTAGAAGTATGGATGCGTCCCATTTTTTCCGTTTCCGGCACGCGCTGGACGCGATGGACACCCGTCTCCCAGCGTAAGTCTTCATACACGCCCGGACCCTTGAGCTCCAATGTCAGATCATCTCCGACAGCAACTTTCCAGCCTCGTATTTCTGCATAGCGCTTGTACATATCCAAAAGTTCAGCGGCAAAAATAGACGCTTCATCTCCGCCAGCTCCGGCGCGGACTTCCAATATGGCTTCTCTGGGCATCTCTTCTTCTTCGACATCATCGGCAAGTATGCTTTGCATCTCTACTTCAAGAGATTTTTTCTGCTCCAAAATCGAGGCCAAGTCATTCTCGGCCAGCTCTTTCATAGCGGGTTCTTTTTCTATCATTGCCCGAACCTCGGATTCATCCTTCAGCAATTTATCGTACATTCCGGCGAGGAATGCTGTTTTCGGGTTAGATTTGTATATCTCTAGATCCATGTTGTGGAGTAAGTAGAAAGGAGTATGGAGTAAGGAGAAATCGCCTGTCCCTCCTTGCTTCTTACTCCTTACTCCCTACTTCTTGGCTTTTGCTTTCGACATACGCGTCTTGAACTTCTCAACGCGGCCGGCGGTGTCTATGGTCTTGTCCTCATTGGTATAGAAAGGATGCGAAGCACTGGAGATTTCCACGTGAAAAACCGGATAATCCTTGCCATCCGTCCACTTGGCCGTTTCTTTGGTCTCTATGGTAGAAGGTATGAGGAATTTGGCCCCGCTGGAGTTGTCAGCGAAGATGACTTGGCGATAATTCTGGGGGTGTATGTCCTTTTTCATTGCCTGAATAACTTATCATATTGCATACAAATATACAAATAGACGATAATGTTGATATAATATCATTTATCATGAACGAGCCACTTATATCTCCCATATCTCGCGCATCGCGCCCGATACCGAAAGCCCATGCCATTTACACCATAGCCGTCATCGGCTTCATATATACCCTGCATCTGGTCATACCGATGTATTCGAACTCGAGCTTCCTTTCCATCTTTGCAGACGAGAGAACGCTGGGATTTATATATATGGCCGGAGCGGCGTTCAGCATATTAGGCTTCCTCATCGCCCCGGCAGTCATCCGCAAATTCGGCAATTACACGACGGCCATGTGGCTTGTCCTCATACAGATAGTCCTCTTCTACGGCCTTCTGGCTTCTACATCGCCATTGGCCATCAGCATATTCTTCGTTCTGCAAACAGCGGTCATATCACTCATCGGCCTATGCCTGGACATATTCCTGGAAGTCTACACTACCAAGTCCGACGTCGGCTCTGTCCGCGGCCTATATACGGCTACTTTGAACGCTTCTTGGGTCATAGCTCCTCTCATAGGCAGCATGCTTATAGGCGGCACTAACGATTATCACAATACGTATATCGCCGGTCTGGCCATGCTCATTCCTCTCTTCTATCTCATATATCGCAATTTCCCGCGCTTCAAAGATCCGAACTATACGCACCTGTCTCCATGGCAATTGACCAAGCACATATCGCATAATCGGAATTGGGTGAAGCTTTTCAGCGCCAACCTCATTTTACAGGTTTTTTATAGCTGGATGACGATCTATTGCACGATATACCTGCATCAGACAATGGGCTTCGGCTGGGAGGACATCGGCATCATCTTGGTCATCATGCTTCTGCCGTTCCCGCTCATCCAGTACCCGCTCGGTAAGCTGGCTGATCGAAAGTACGGGGAGAAGGAGATAATGGTCGCAGGATTAGCTCTGATGGGAGTTTCGACTATTTGCCTGGCATTCATCACCGCGCCGAATATCGCGCTCTGGGCTATAGGCCTCTTCATCACCCGCGTCGGTGCCGCCGCGGCCGAGATCATGATGGAAACATATTTCTTCAAGACCGTCTCCCCTCGCGATTCCGCAGCCCTAGGCGTCTTCCGCATAACCAGACCATTATCGTATTTCATTGCCCCGTTGGTTGCCATCATAGGCCTCATGTTCGTCAGCAATGCCGGCATGTTCGCCGTCATCGGCGTCATGTGCTTATTCGCGCTTATTCCGACTATGACGATAAGGGATACGAATTAGGGGTAACAGAAAAGCCCCACTAAGAAAGCTTGGGACTTTCCCGTGGGGCGAAACAATTCGCGCTCAAACGAACATATCAGCGGCGTTCATGAAGGGTTCGATTTTCTCTCGGAGTTCTGGGAATACACGAAGCATTCCTTCAACAAAGACTGGTAGACCCTCAAACACACATTGTGCTGCTTCTGTGTGAAAAGGATACGAGTTTCGTTGAGAACTATACGCCTTGGCTCCAAACCTTCCTCTTACCCAACATTCAACAGTAATCGTGGATTTGGAATGATCAAAAATATTAACACTTCCATTTACTGTCCATTGGCATTGTTCGGATTCAAAGGTTTCAGATATTTCGTCTTTGTGCCTCGCACTATCGCATCTAATAGTGAAACCTATGATCATTTGGACCACTTGTTCGACTTCATTCTTCATGCGATCAATGTTCTGGGAGCCTTTGACTAGCCGTTTGGTGATTTCAACACTATTCATGTCTTTCATATTAATCCTTATCTCTAAGTTGCCATCTCTGGCGGTTTTTGTGTATAAAATTATTTTCATTGGAATATAATTATAAATATCAGTATAAAGCAAAACTCCGTCCACAAGAGTGACGGAGCTTTGCGGGATTCACTTAGATTGGGTTCCCCGTCTTGACAGTAAATATAGTCTACACCCATGATTCATTATGTCAAGCATGCAAACCGGTAATAACCGCTTTCGCCTGTGGAGGTAAGGGGACTTGAACCCCCGAATCCCGGCTGTCAAAACGGGGATTCCCAACCTGGTACCCCCGCAGGAGAAAACGGTCGTTATAATCTGATTATACAGATAGGAGATATAGAAACGATGAAGAAAGTATCAAGAAGTGATGAAGATCCGATATAGAAACAATGAAGATTTGCCCTAAGAGTGCCTTTATAGAAGAAATGTCCTATAATTAAGGCATGACAAAGATATCATTCCTCCACGCCCGCGAGATCCTGGACTCGCGCGGCTATCCGACGGTAGAAGTAGACCTCACATTATCAGATGGCTCGTTTGGAAGAGCGGCGGTACCTTCTGGGGCTTCGACCGGTAGTCATGAAGCCGTTGAATTGCGGGACGGCGACGCAAAGCGTTATGGTGGTAAAGGCGTATTGAAGGCAGTGGCGAATGTTAACGAAACTATCTCGAAATCAATCATTGACAAATCATTTGACCAGCGTTCTCTTGATAATGCTCTAATAGCATTAGATGGCACAGCCAATAAAGGAAAGCTTGGAGCAAATGCCATTCTGGGAGTTTCTCTGGCTTTTGCCAAGGCCGTAGCGCAAAGCACGGGCCAATCGCTACATAAATATTTCAACGGCCTAATGCCGGCAAAGACCAAGGAATCTCTGCCGATGCCAATGATGAACATCATTAACGGTGGCAAGCATGCGGAGAATTCAGCTGACATACAGGAATTCATGATAGTGCCTATAGGTATAAAACCATTCAAAGAGGCTTTGAGGGCCGGATCTGAAGTTTTCCACGCATTGAAAAGCATCCTGCATGATAGAGGCTTGCCGACGACCGTGGGTGACGAAGGCGGTTTTGCTCCATCGCTTCAGTCAAATGAAGCGGCCTTGGAATTGATAATTGAAGCCATCAAAAAAGCCGGCTATGTGCCGGGTAAAGACATCGCTTTGGCCATAGATGCGGCAGCGACTGAATTTTATACACCAGGCAAAGATGGTATAGATGGTAAATATAATCTCGTCAGAGACAATAAAGTATTATCGTCGGATGAGATGATTAAGTGGTATGAAGAACTAGTAAATAAATACCCGATCATTTCCATAGAGGACGGATTGGCGGAAGACGATTGGGATGGTTGGAAAAAGTTGACTGATACTTTCAATAGCAAGTCCGGCAATAATGTTATTCAATTGGTCGGCGACGATCTATTCGTCACCAATATAGAGCGATTGGCTAAAGGAATCAAAGGAGGCGTAGCCAATTCAATCCTTATCAAGCTAAATCAGATAGGCACGGTCTCTGAAACCATAGACGCCATCAATATGGCTAACAAAGCCGATTACAAATGTGTAATATCGCATCGTTCCGGAGAAACTGAAGATACGACTATCGCCGATTTCGCCGTAGGCACGGGCGTGGGTCAGATAAAGACCGGTTCATTGTCGCGCACGGAACGCGTGGCCAAATATAATCAATTGCTCCGTATTGAGGAGACTATTTAGCCTTGCCTTGATTGACCACAGTATCTATGGCCTTCTTCAATTCTTCCGGACTAGCCAGATAATATTTCTTCAGCGGTTTCAGATTTTCGTCCAATTCATAGATGAGAGGGATGCCTGTAGGTATATTGAGGTCGATTATGTCTTTATCGGATATATTTTCTAGGTGCTTAATCAAACCGCGCAAACTATTACCGGTACCCGATATGATTATTTTTCGGCCCTTTAATATTTCTGGCGCAATCTCCTCATTCCAATAAGGCACTACTCTTTTCTCTACGACATCTTTCAAATTCTCGGCAAGAGGAATCTCCGACTCTTTCAAGTCTTTATACAATGGATCTTTCCCCGGATACATAGGGCTATCTTTTGTAAGCTGCGGTATTTTTACGTCATAGCCTCGGCGCCATATCTTTACCTGCTCTTCTCCGTATTTTGCGGCTGTCTCTGCTTTATTTAATCCCTGAAGCGCGCCGTAATGCCTTTCATTGAGCTTCCATGATTTTCTGACTTCAATACCCTTCTCGTCCATTTCTCCAAGTATTATGTCCAAGGTCTTTATAGCCCTCTTCAGCACCGAAGTATAAGCCAAATCAAAGATAAACCCTTTCTCCCTCAATTCCCTGCCGGCTTTATGAGCCTCTTCAACGCCTTTTTCCGTGAGATCCACATCCACCCATCCGGTGAATCTATTCTCCTTGTTCCAAACGCTCTGTCCGTGCCTGACCAAGACTAATTTGTACATATTTATCTATTATCTTTTAAGCTTATAATATCGCTCTTCTTGACCAGCAACGCCCCGACATACCTGACCAACAATATGGAAGCGGTAGCGCAGAATATGCCGAGCGACCAACCGGCTATGACATCCGATGCCCAGTGGACATTGAGGATTAGGCGAGATAAGCCTATGGCAATGATAGCCAGGATACAAAAGACGATGAACGATTCGCGAGCAATCCAGCTTTTGATCTTTGGCGCGAATAGATATGCAATAGCAAAAAAGAAAGCGGCAGCCAAAGCGGCATGACCTGACGGGAAGCTCCAATCGGTCGGAGCGATTGAAATCGAGCCAAACAGCAGATGGAAAGCTGGTTGGAACGACGGACGTGGGCGCATAAAGAAATCCTTCAGGAATGAGACTAGGACGCCGGTAGAACCAATGGACAATAGCATAATGGCGGATGAACGCCACTTTTTCTTGTAGGCAAAAAGTAGGCCGAAAATAATGCCTAGCCCTGTAGTGACGGCTGTACCGCCTATTGTGGTTATGAAATCCGCTATATTGGCTAGAACGGGACCGATGTGTGTCGCCGTCGCCATGAAGCCATTCATCCAATTATAGACCCATAAGTCTAAACCTGCCATGAATGGAACCGCCGATCCGGCATCTTGTATCATCCTAGCCAAAGCCCAAAGCGAAAGAACATTTAGTATAAGAACGAACAATTCATACCGACGAAAGACATGAAAACGGATATTGGCAAAGCGATAGCCCCAAATGATGATGACGGCGGCAACGACGGTGATGACGATGGCCCGACCAAAATAGCCTGCGGCGGCATGATAACCGAATCCTAGGGCGTAGCCGATCAGAACCGAACCACCGGCCCAAATGATGCCACCGATGATATTGAACAGCCAGAATTTCTTCGTAGACGTGCCGCTCGTTCCCACCAGAAAAGGCATAAGCGAGCGCGTAACTGGATTCATACGGCCGATTATCATGGCTTTGCCGGTATGTTTGGCCAGCAATCCTTGAGCCTTGGCTAGATGATCGTCAGTCAGAAAGAAATACGGTTTTAAGCGGTCGATTAGAGACAGGCCGTATTTTCGCCCGAGGAAGAAACCTAGAAAATCACCCATAATAGCGGCGACAACCGCAATGATAATAACCCACCACAGATTAAGAATACCGACTTTAGCCAAGAATCCGGCTATGAATACGGCTACATGCCCCGGTACGGCCGTGCCTAGAAGCGGAATGGCCTCCAAAAATACGGTCAGAAACAGCAGTGGATAACCTCCGGCGGCGATCCAACCGGCTATATTATCGGTAAAAAACGAGAAGGAATGAATTATAGCCGTGTAATGCATCGGGAATGCTTATTGCTTAACTTATTGCTTGATAGACTATTATAGCATGATATAATGGAGGCCTATATTATTACTCGGTCGTTTTAACTCAACTTATCAACCATATGAAAAACGTAATCATATATTCCACGCCGACCTGCGTCTATTGCAATATGGCCAAGTCTTTCTTCAAGACTAATGGCGTCACATACAATG
>Ga0182027_10006923_pt1 | contig 16839 bp, 11 predicted proteins | sample 712E1DmetaG_FD_121300 | JGI IMG/M metagenome (GOLD analysis project Ga0182027, IMG submission 121300) | Permafrost microbial communities from Stordalen Mire, Sweden - 712E1D metaG (Illumina Assembly) | ecosystem: Environmental > Terrestrial > Soil > Wetlands > Permafrost | place: Sweden... | reverse complement strand
TGGCCGGAGCGTTCGACCCGCGCGCGGCGGGCGAGGACGCGGTCGTCGCGGCGGCGCTGCCCGGCGCCCGGCGCACTGCGATGGAAAGCGCCGGTGAGAGCCGCGCCGTCTCCGCCTTGGCCGCGCCGGCGCGTTTTCGCGAGCTGGGCATCGTACTGGCGCTGGGCGTGATTTCGCTGGCCATGATCGCGGCGCGTCCGGCCGAGTTCGCCTCGCTTAGAAATTTGCTCGACGTCCTGACTTCAGCCTCGATCGTCTCGGTGGCCGCCGCCGGCATGACGCTGGTGATCATCGCCGGGGGGATCGATATTTCGGTCGGCTCGCTGCTGGGGCTGATCGGCGCCGCCGCCGGGATGGCGGCGATGCACGGCGCCGCGCCGATCGCATGCCTGGCCCTGGCCGTGGGCCTGGGCGCCTTGCTCGGTTCGCTCAATTCGGTCTTGAGCGCGCTGGGGCGCATCCACCCGATCATCGTCACCCTGGCCGGGATCAGCGTCTATCGCGGGCTGATGCTGCAACTGACCGGCGGATACGAGATTTACCCGCTCCCCGACGCCTACCGCGCCCTGGCGGATGGACGGCTCTGGCTGCTGCCCAAGGTGCTCCTCTATGCGCTGGCGGTGCTGGCCGGCGCGTGGGTGCTGCTGGGGCACACGCTGGCGGGGCGGCGCCTGCTCGCCGTGGGCAATTCCGAGAAGGCGGCGCGCCTGATCGGGCTTTCCCCCTGGCGGCTACGCCTGGCGGCCTTCGCGATCATGGGCGCGCTGATCGGCCTGGCCGCCGTGCTCTGGGGCGCATATTACGGCAAAATCCAGTCGAACACCGGCGAAGGTTTCGAGCTGCAGGTGATCGCCGCGGCGGTGATCGGCGGCTGCTCGATCGTGGGCGGGCGCGGGACGGCGCTGGGCACGTTTTTGGGCGCGGTCTTGATCGCGCTGATTTACAATTGCCTCGTGATCCTTAAAATCAGTTCGTATTGGCAGGGGCTGTTTGTCGGCGGCCTGATCCTGCTGGCCGTGCTGCTCGACCTGTGGCTTCCCCGGCTGACGGCGCGTCTGGGCGGCGGGGGCGGGGAGACGCGGCGATGAGCTGGATTCGGTCACTGCTCGCCTCGCGCCAGTTGGGTTTGCTCTTCATACTGGCGCTGATCGCCGCCGGGTTCGGCTGGGCCAGCGCAAACTTCCGCGATCCGACCAACCTTCTCGACCGCACGCGATACTGGACCGAGACCGGCCTCGTCGCCGTGCCGATGACGTTCATCATCGCCGCTGGCGCGATCGATCTTTCGGTCGGTTCGCTGCTGGCCCTGTGCGCGATGGTCGCGGGGCTTTGCCATCACCAGTGGCATTGGCCGTTGGCGGCGGCGCTCGGCGCGGCGGTGCTCGCTGGGGGGTTGGGCGGCGCGCTCAACGGCCTGGGCGTCAGCCTGCTGCGCGTGCCGGCGCTGGTGATGACGCTGGCCACACTGGCCATCTTCCGCGGGCTGGCGATGGGCCTCAGCCGGGGCGCCCCGATCCGCGACTGGCCCGAGGCGCTGACCGACTGGGGGAGCCAGGCGACCCTCGGCCAAGGGGCCTGGGCGCCACCGCAACAGCTCGTTTTACTTTTGGTTATCATATTACTTGGAGAGTTTATTTTGCGCAAAACGCGCGCCGGGCGCTGGACGGTTCAGATTGGCGAAAACGAGACGGCGGCGCGCTATGCGGCCGTTCCCGTGGCCGGCGTGCGCTTCGCCCTGTTCCTCGCTTCGGGTCTCGTCTGCGCCCTGGCCGCGATCACGAATGTGGCGCGCTTCGCCACGGCCCACCCGGCCGCGGGCGCGGGGCTCGAGCTGGAGGCGATCGCCTGCGTGGTGATCGGCGGCACGCGCATCACCGGCGGCGGCGGCTCGGTCCTCGGCACGCTGCTGGGCCTGATGATCATGGGCCTGCTGCGCTTCGGCATGGACATGATCGGGGTGCTCCAACAGCGCCAGATCGTACTGGTCGGGCTGCTCGTGATTCTGACCGCGATTTTCAATGAATGGCTGGCCCGGCGGCGCGAGCGGCGTCGGCCGGCAGTCCAGCAACCAATTTGCACGGGAGGTGTCGCATGAAAAGCTCGCTCAGGATTGTTTGCGCTTGGGCGCTGGCGGGAATGCTGCTCGCGGCGGGCATGGCGCGGGCGGCGGAGAAGAAAATCACGATCGGCGTCATGCCCAAGCTGGTCGGCATCGATTTCTTCAACGCCGTCGAGAAAGGCGCGCGCGAGGCGGGCAAGCAGCTCGGCGTCGAAATCGTTTACGACGGGCCGGTGACCGGCGACGTGACCAAGCAATCGGCGATCCTGGAGACCTGGATCGCGCGCAAGTTTGACGCGATCTGTGTAGCGCCCAACGATCCCGACGCCATCGCCCCGGTGCTCAAGAAGGCGCGCAAGCGCGGGATCAAGGTGCTCAGCTTCGACGCCGACGCCAACCCCGCCGCGCGCGACTTCTTCATCAACCAGGCGACCTATGACGCCGTCGCCCGAACGCTGGTCGAGACGATGGTCCACGGGATCGGCCCCGAGGGGAAATACATCGTGCTGACCGGCTCGCTCACCGCCGTCAACCAGAACCTCTGGATGGAACACATGGAGCAGTATCGCCAGGCGCATTATCCGAAGATGCAGAACCTCTCGCCTAGCCCCAAGACCAGCGAGGAGGACCAGGCGCTGGCCACGCAGGTGACCATCGACATGCTCAAGACCTACCCCGACCTGCAGGGGATTTACGCGCTGACCTCGGTGGCGCTGCCCGGCGCGGCCGAAGGGCTGCGCAAGGAGAATGCCTACAAGAAAATCTTCCTGACCGGCCTTTCGACGCCCAGCTCGATGCGCGGTTACGTCAAGGAAGGGGTGGTCAAGGAGTTCGTGCTCTGGAACCCGGTCGATCTGGGATACCTGGCGGTGACCTCGGCCAAGGCGGCGCTGGATGGGACGTTGAACAAGCAAACCAAACGGCTCAAAGCCGGGCGGCTGGGCGAGGTCGAGGTGCAGGGCGGCGCGGTGCTGCTGGGCGATCCGCTGGTCTTCACCAAGGACAATATCGACAAGTTCAGTTTCTGATCAACCGCAGCGCGGTTGAATTTCCAAGCCTCGGGTTGCCGCAGGCTACCCGAGGGAGAACGCGAAAAGATCTTTCAACCCCAAAGGGGTTGAATAAAAATCAGAGTTGAAGCGAATGAACCGATGACGAGCAAGAGCACGAGCACGAATGGTATCCTTGGAAGGCCATCAGCTAAAGAATGTCCCGTGCTCTCCCGCGTCCTTTTCGTCTTTTCCGTCGTTTATGTCTTTCCCCTTGAGGACCAATAAGCCATGGGAGGTAGCACGATGGAGTATAACCTGGATGCCGTGGTGGCGGGCCATTTGTGCCTGGACATCACGCCCTCGTTTCTGGCCGGCGAGCGCCGGCCGGTCGGCGAACTCCTGCGCCCCGGGCGGCTGGTCAATATCGGCCCGGCGACGATCTCCACCGGCGGAGCCGTCTCCAACACGGGCCTCAACCTGATCAAGCTCGGCCTGCGCGCGCGCCTGCTGGGCAAGATCGGCGCGGACCTGCTGGGCGAAAGCGTGCGCGCCGTCCTGCGCCAGGCCGGCCACGACGGCGAGGGCCTCCTTGTCGCGCCCGGCGAACAGACCTCTTACACCATCGTCCTCGCGCCGCCGGAGGTCGATCGCATCTTCCTGCACGACCCCGGCGTCAACGACACGTTTTGCGCCGCCGATATCGATTTCGATTCCTTGCGCGGCGCGCGGCTTTTTCACCTGGGATACCCGCCGTTGATGCGCCGGCTCTACCAATGCGAGGGGGCCGAGCTGATCGAGATCTATCGCCGGGTCAAGGCGCTGGGGCTCACGACAAGCCTGGACATGTCGCTCCCCGACCCCGCTTCCGAATCCGGGCGAGTGAACTGGCGCCGGGTCCTGGAGCGCCTGTTGCCGCAGGTCGATATCGCGCTGCTGAGCGCCGAGGAGGCCATGTTCATGCTCGACCGCGCGCGCTTTGAAACGCTCCGCGACGCGGCCGGCGCGGGCGATCCGCTGGACGTTTACGGCTGGGAAGAGATCGAGTGGCTGGGCCGCGAGATGCTGCGCCTGGGCGCGGCGCTGGCCGTGGTCAAATGCGGCCAGAAAGGGCTGGTCCTGCTTTCGGCCGACGCCGAGCGCGTGGGCCGGATGGGCGCGGCGACGCCGGCGGACGCGCGCGCGTGGGCCGGGCGCGAACTGCTCGAAGAAGTGTTCGCCGTCGAGCGGGTGGTCTCGGCGACCGGCGCCGGCGACGCGACGATCGCGGGCTTTCTGGCGGCGCTGCTGCGCGGGCTCGGCCCCGAAGCCTGCCTCAAGACGGCCTGCTGTGTCGGGGCGCAGTGCGTGCGGGTGCCCGACGCGCTGAGCGGCGTGGCGGACTGGCCGACGACTCAAGCACTCGTCGCGGGCTGGGCCAAGCGGCGCCTGGACCAACCCGGCGAGGGCTGGGCCTATGATGAAGCGGCGCGCGTCTGGCGCGGCCGGCGCGAGACCGCGAATAGCTAAAAGTCAAATGTCCAATGTCAAATGTTGTATGATGTTTGTGGTGTGTTGTGTGGTGTGACAGCAAACAACAAACCCCTGACTCGCGACATCTTGCTTTTGACATTGGACATTTGACGTTTGACATTTGACCAACAAATAGAAAGAAATCACCTCATGACCAGCGAACGCGTGTATGTCGGCTTTGGTTTTGGCGCCATTCAAGCCGGGCTGTTTCTTTATGAAGCCGCGCGGAGCCGCGCCTTTGACCGGCTGGTGGTGGCCGAGGTCGTGCCGGCGGTGGTCGAGGCCGTGCGGCGCGGCGGCGGGAGTTACGCCCTGAATATCGCCCATCTTGACCGCGTGGAGACGGTCCGGCTGGGGCCGATCGAAATCGAAAACCCGGCGCGGGCGGCGGATCGTGAGCGGCTCGTCGCGGCGATCGCCGCGGCCGCCGAAATCGGCACGGCGATCCCGAGCGTGAAGTACTATGTTTCAGACGGGCCGGGCAGTTTGCACCGCGTGCTGGCCGAGGGGCTCAGGCGCAAAGCCGCGCAGGGCGGTCCGCGCGCGGTGGTCTACACGGCGGAAAACAACAATTGTGCGGCCGAGATCCTCGAGCGCGCCGTGCTGGGAGAAATTCCCGAAGCCGAGCGCGCGGCGCTGGCGGCGCGCGTGCGATTCCTCAACACCGTCGTCGGCAAGATGAGCGGCATCCTGACCGACCCGCGCGAGATCCGCGCGGCGGGCCTGGCCACGGTGAGCGCCGAAGACAACCGGGCGTTTCTGGTGGAAGCCTTCAACCGGATCCTAATTACGAAAATCCAATTCCCGGAGGGCGCCCCGTTCGCGCGCGGCCTGCGCGTCTTTGAGGAAAAGACCGACCTGCTTCCCTTCGAGGAGGCCAAGCTTCACGGCCACAACGCCACGCACGCGCTGGCGGCATACCTGGCGCTGGCCTTGGGGTTGGAAACCATCGCCGAGTTGCCGCGCGTGGAGGAGATGATGGATTTTTTGAGGGCGGCGTTCATTGATGAGTCCGGGGCGGCGTTGATTAAAAAGTATCAGGGTTTTGATCCACTTTTTACCGCGGAGGGCTATCGCGCCTACGCCGAGGACTTGCTGGCGCGCATGACCAACCCGCACTTGCTGGACCGGGCCGAGCGCGTCGGGCGCGATCCGCGGCGCAAGCTGGCCTGGGACGACCGGCTGATCGGGACGATGCGCCTGGCGCTCAGTCAGGGGATTCAGCCCGAGCGTTATGCGCTGGGCGCGGCGGCGGCGCTGTTGCACCTGGATCCCTCATTCCTGCCCTCCGATCGACCGGCCCAAGCCTGGCTTGAGCCGCTGTGGCGCGAAGCCAAAGTCGACCCGCGGGAAAGGGAGAGGGTCCTGGAGCTGGTTGAAGCGGCGCGCGTGCGCCTGGCACGCTGGCGCGCGGACCGCCGGCCGATTGAATGAAATGAGGTGCGAAGGTTGAACATGACGGCTCTTATTCCTGGATGGCGGGGACTGCGCGCGTTGACGCCCGATGGGCGGCTGCTCTTTATGACCCGCTGCGTGCGGCTGTTCGCGTACGGATTGCTCGCCGTCGTGCTGGTTTTATACCTGGCGCAGCTTGGCTTTAGCGAGGCGCGCATCGGTCTGCTGCTGACCCTGACGCTGGTTGGCGATACGGCGATCTCGCTCTGGCTGACGACGCGCGCCGACCGCATCGGACGCCGGGGGATGCTGCTGGCCGGGGCGGTGCTGATGATACTGGCCGGGGTGGTCTTTGCCACGACGCGCAATTTCCTCTGGCTGCTGCTGGCGGCGACGATCGGGGTGATCAGTCCCAGCGGCAACGAGGTCGGTCCTTTTCTCTCGATCGAGCAGGCGGCCCTCTCCCAGGTCATCGCCGACGAGCGGCGCACGGCGGTTTTTGCCTGGTATGCGCTGGTCGGTTCGCTGGCCACGGCGCTGGGCTCGCTGACGGGCGGCGTGCTGACGCAAAGCCTTCAACGGGCGGCGCTGGGGACGGTTACGAGTTACCGCGTGACCGTCCTGGGTTACGCCCTGCTGGGCCTCGTGATGGCGCTCCTTTTTACCCGCCTCTCGCCGGCGGTCGAGGTCGCCGCGCCGGGTGAAGCGGCGGCCGGGGGTTTTTCCAAAAAGACCCTGCTCGGGCTGGGCCACTCGCGCGCGGTGGTCTTTCGGCTTTCCGGTCTCTTTGCGCTCGATGCGTTTGGCGGCGGCTTTGTCATTCAGAGCATCGCGGCCTACTGGTTCCACCTGCGCTTCGGCGTGAATGCGGCGATGCTGGGCGGGCTGTTTTTCGGAGCGAACCTGGTGGCCGGGCTCTCGGCCTTGGCCGCCGCCGCCGTCGCCCGGCGCTTTGGCTTGATCAACACGATGGTCTTCACTCACCTGCCGTCCAATATCCTGCTCATCATGGTTCCGCTGATGCCCAACCTGACCCTGGCCACGATCGTGCTTTGGCTGCGCTTCAGCATTTCGCAGATGGACGTGCCGACGCGCCAGTCGTACACCATGGCCGTGGTGCGGCCCGAGGAGCGCGCGGCGGCCGCCGGGGTGACCAACGTCGTGCGCACGACCGGCGCGGCCATCGCCCCCCTTTTCGCCGGCGTGCTGCTGGGCCACCCGGCGCTGCTGGGCGTGCCGTTTTATCTGGCCGGCGGGCTCAAAATTATCTATGACCTGCTGCTTTACCGCAGCTTTAAGAAAGTCGTTCCGCCGGAAGAGCGCCAGGCCGCCCCCGGTTCAGGCTGAAGAGTTGGTGGGCCCACTAGGATTCGAACCTAGGACCAACCGGTTATGAGCCGGCGGCTCTGACCGCTGAGCTATGGGCCCTTACTGATTTCCTAAAGGCGCGCGCAGGGCGCGCGCACAAGCCTGGCCCGCCGCCAAGCGTCCTCTTAATCTAGCACACGCCGCGCGCCTGTCAAGCAAGCCCCGCCGGAAGGCCGGCGCAAACCTGACGATCAACATTGGATTTACGGCACAATCGCCTAGATTATGACGGATTGCGAGGGACGTTTACCTTAACCAAAGTCCTTGTAAACATTCCTTGGACCTGCAAAGATGACTATCGAAAGGCGCGATGTAGAGGCGCCTCATAATGGCGGTAAGCCGGATCTCAGAAACTTGCACGGATGAATCTAAATATTCTTAGACATCCTCAAAACGGGTCGTGAGACAATCAGGCGTGAAATGACACAAAGACTTACAGTTGTAGATTTATTCGCTGGTTGCGGAGGCCTCTCCCTTGGGTTTGAGTTGTCTGGGTTTGAGATCGTGGGGGCTTACGATAACTGGAAACCTGCCGTTGAGACCTACGGTAATAACTTTCACCACGTCTCTAACTTGTCGATGCTAAGCGAATGCTCAGATCTTCCCGCATCGACCCTGATTGTTGGTGGCCCTCCCTGTCAAGGATTTTCCTCCGCAGGGCGACGTAAGGCGGAGGACGACAGAAATACCCTCGTCCGCGTATTTGCTGAATTAGTGGCTCGTTACAAACCCTTGGCCTTTGTCTTTGAAAACGTTGAGGGATTTCTTACTCAGGCTCATGGTCGCTTCGTATTTGATCTTCTTGAACCATTGCTCGATGCCGGATATCGCATTCACCTTCGTAAAATAAATGCTGCTCACTTTGGTGTCCCGCAGCATCGGAAACGAGTTTTAGCTATTGGCGGGTTAGGATGGGACCCAACATTCCCTAAGCATACCCACTCTGCCTTGGGTGCGCCGGGCGCAAAATTAGCCAACGGACATCACTTACCGTTTACCCCGACCTTGGGGGAAGCTCTTGGAGGGCTTCCCGCTCCTAAAATGAGGCGCAATGGGGAACAAGATCCATTCGATCACATGTATTCTCCATTTAACGAAGCAGATGGGCAAAGAGCCCAGTTGCTGAGGCCTGGGCAGAAAATGCATGATCTTCCGGAAGAGCTATGGCACGAAAGCTATCGAAAACGAGCTTATCGTCGCGTCATGGATGGAACTCCCACAGAGCGTCGTGGTGGTGCACCGGCTGGACTGCGTCGCCTCTCCGCAGATGAGCCGTCCAAGGCGATTACGGGTGGAGCGCTCAGAGATTTTGTTCACCCAACAGAAGATCGACCGCTCACCATTCGGGAATGCGCGAGACTCCAAACATTTCCTGATGAGTTTGTCTTTGTTGGAACTCAGGCTGAGAAAGTCCAAATGATAGGCAATGCGGTTCCACTACGGCTGGCTCAGAGTATCGCATTGACTATGAAAGCAGATCTAGAGGGTGCGAAGCCGGCCCAGAATAGAGGTGCTCTATTGAGCTTCCAACCGACACTTTCTGAGGGGATGAGCCCAATTCTTCAAATGGTTTGTGAGGAAGTCAAGGGACGCCTCCTTTACGTACAGGGTCCGGAGCAAATTACTCTATGCCTTTGACAAAAATACAGCAAACTATTTGGGAAAAGGCACGGAATTATGGCTCTGGTGAACAGGCCGTCAGCCTAACGGACGAAATGTGCGCCTACTTGGTAGGGCGTATAGCTCACGATCTGGGCTTAAATAATGATTTCCCGGAAATTCCGCGGATTCTGCCTCCTTTTTTTGAGGCGGAAGACTTGGATTCACTCGTGGTTGAAGGTGTTGATGCACGAAATCTCTTCGAGCGCCTTATTCAACAGAATCCGGATGCAGACATGTACTTTACCTGCTTATCTACCCTGCACAAAGCAAGGCTCAAATACGAAAACATCCTTGAAACACAACCAATCCCAACACTTGAACAGGTAGGGCCACGTGGCTTGCTTCAATATGGAAAGTTAGCTCCAGTTGCGCTGGCGGGTCTTCTGTTCTGGAGAAAATGGTTCTTCGATATTGATAATAGAGCTGGTCAAGAAACGGGCTACCTCTTTGAGCCAGTTATCGCTTACGCGGTGGGAGGAATCCCCGTTCCAGCGATGAAAAGCCCGATCAAGCGCCATAAAGATAATCAGAAGAGGCGGCAAGTAGATTGCCTCTTGGGCAAGAAAGCGTATGAATTGAAGATACGAGTCACAATTGCGGCTTCTGGCCAGGGCCGTTGGCGCGAAGAGTTGGACTTCCCCATCGATTGCAAACAAAGCGGATATAACCCTGTACTTGTTGTCCTTGATAGCACGCCAAACCCGAAGTTGTCAGAATTGGAGCGGGCCTTTCTCGATCAGAAGGGAGAGGTCTATAAAGGCGCTGCTGCATGGGAACATCTCGATAGTCTGGCGGGACCTACGATGTCCCTATTCCTTGAGAACTACGTTCGCGGCCCGATCGATCGGCTCATCAAAGAAACACCCCAAACACTACCGAAATTAGTCGCTACGATGTCCGATCACAGTATTCTCATTTCGATAGGCGACGAAACCCTTAAGATTGTTCGTCGTGAATGCGAAATTGAAGAAGATCAGCACGACGAAGCCCCTAATGACATCGAGGATAACATCCCTGGCTAAGTCAATCAGAACCAGAGCCCCTATTGCCTCATCGCCACGGGTTCGCAAGGTAATGCAGGCCAACCTCTCGCGCGATACAGTTCCAGAAAAAGCAATACGGAGCATATTGCACAGGTTGGGTCTACGTTTCCGAAAGGATATGGAACCAGTAGAGGGTATTCGTTGTAAGGCAGACGTCGTCTTCCGGAGAGCAAAAGTGTGCGTCTTTATAGATGGATGCTTTTGGCATGGATGCCCAAAGCATCTTCGAATGCCGAAAACCCATGCCGAATGGTGGTTGGAAAAACTGAGTGATAATCAGGAACGCGACAAAAGAAAGACACTGCTAATCCAGAAACATGGCTGGCTGGTCTTACGGTATTGGGAGCACGAGATTCGGCACGGCAATGCGACGAAGGTTGCAGCCAGTATCTATCGAGCGGTAATGAAACGCGTTGATGTCCATTATTGATGGCCTTGGGGTCCAGCATTGAATTGCCATTCATGCCGAAAACAGCCAACTTATATTCTCCCATTCTCTCTTTAGGTCTGGCTTGTGCGATGTCGGAGTTGGCCCGGCGCTCGCTGGCCAGCGCCCGCGAATCGCTGCGCCGATGAATCCGAAATTCCAAACAAGGGGACCAATATGAAAATCGTCCTGATCGGCGCGGGGAGTTTTGTCTTCTCGCTCAGTGTGCTGCATGATTTGATCGTCGATCACCGCCTGGCCGATGGCGAGCTGGCGCTGGTGGACGTGAACGCCGAGGTGCTGCCGATCATGGCGGGGGTCGGGGAGCGGATGCGCGCGGAGACGGGCAGCCGGCTCGAAATCCAGACGGCGACCGATCGCGCGGAGGCCCTGCCGGGGGCGGATTTCGTCATCCTCGCGGCGGAAATCGAAGGGGCGCGCCGCTGGCGGATGGATTACGACATCGCACTCAAACACGGTCTCGCGGACCAGGGGCGCGAGTGCGGCGGCCTGGGCGGCCTGCTGCACGCGCTGAGGTCGGGGACGCTGGCGCTGGCCGTGGCCCGCGACATGGAGCGGCTCTGTCCCGGCGCGATGCTGCTCGACGTGACCAATCCGATGCCGCGCGTGGTCGGCGCGGTCGCCAAGCACAGCCGCGTCGCCGTGGCCGGCTTTTGCAACGTGGCCTGGGGCGGTTACCCCGGCTACCAGTGGCTGGCCAGCCTGGCCGGGCGCAGCGCCGCGCAGATCGACGTGGTCACGGCCGGGCTGAATCATTTCGCCTGGCTGCTCTCGATCCGCGACCGCCAGAGCGGCGAAGACCTCACCCCGCGCGTGCTGGAGGCGATCGGTCGCGCGCCGGACGGCGAAGCGCGCCTGCTGCGGCGCTGGCACGAGCGGTACGGCGCGCTGGGCGTCTCCTCGCCGCAGCACATGGCCGAGCTGCTCCCCTTCGATCCGGAGGTCCGTTACTGCGATCGGCCGCCGTTCCATGGCAGCCCCGAGGAGCGGCGGCGCCTGCTCGAGCGGCTGCGCGCCGTGGCCGCCGGCGAGGCGCCCTGGCGCGACGCGTTGACCCAGCGCAGTTGGGAACGGCCGGTCGATCTGGCCGTGGCCCTGGCGCGAGCGACGGATGCGGATTTCGACACGATCAATATGGCCAACGATGGTTTCATTCGCGAGCTGCCTCCCGGGCGCATCGTCGAAGTTCCCGCCCGGGCGCGCGCGGGACGGCTGGCCGGGGTGGCCGTGAGCGCGCTGGCGCCGCCGCTGGCCGAGCTCCTCGGCGCGGTGTCGGACGTGATCGACGCCAGCGCCGACGCGATCGCCTTGGGCGGATGGGAGCGGGTGCAGGAAGTGATCGAGCTTGATCCGGCGATCGGCGACAAAAAGAACGCCGTGCGCGCGGCCGCCGAAATGCTGCGCGCGCATGCGGATTTGTTGAACATGGAGTTATTTTGAGAAGTTTTTTCGTGCTCGTGCTCTCTCGAAAACAGATTCGTAGCGCAGGCATCTTGCCTGCATTCTGTTCGATTGACGAGCAAGAAGACGATTACGAGCACGAGCACGAGCACGAATTGGGTCTCTTTAACCTTTGGACCCTTTATTGTGTTAAGGGAGCAGTCCGTTCTCCTCGCCGCGCGCCGCCGCGACGGGTTTCTTGGAAACGCCGGCGGTCAGAATGAAGCGCATCGCCTCCTCCAGCGACATGCTCAGCGGCTCGATCGAAGCGCGCGGCAGGATCACCATGTGCCCGCCGATCTGGTACGAAAGCGGAATGTAGACGACCACCGAATCGGCGGCGGCCAGGTTTTCGGGCAGATCCGCGAGGCTTTCGCGGGTCACCAGGCCGATCACCCGCACGCGACCCAGGCGCACCACGACCACCCGGCTGAATTTCTTTTTCTCCGACCCCGAGAGCAGGTTCATCAGGTCGCGCGACGAGCCATAAAGCGTTTTGACGATCGGGATGCGGTTCAGCAGGGTATCGCCCAGGTTGAAAATCCGCTGGCCGATCCAGGCGTTCATCAGCAGGCCGATGACGAAGATCAGCACCAAGCCGAACAGCAGGCCCATTCCCGGCCAGTAAAGCTTGTTGGGGATGAAGACCTTGAACACGTCGTTGGCGAACGTGGCGAACCAGATGAGAATGAAGAGCGTGACCAGGATCGGAAGGATGGTAAACAGACCTGAAAGAAAGATCCGGCCGAGCGATTTAAAGTTCATGGTCCCGTTCCCCCGTAATACAATCGGTCAATTTTATTTTTTTTGCCCCGCATCGCCCCCGCACGCCAGTCATTATACGCCGACGGCGCGAATTCGCCCGTGTGAAAATTATTTACTTTATCTGTCCGGCACAAATCGGTGAGAATAAGGCTGTCTTATCAAGGCTTGCACGATCAAGGACTGCGCATGTTCCTGCACCTCGACTGCCGACATTACCTTGGCGATCGCCCCTGCCGCTTTCACCGTCAGTGCCAGGATTGTCCGCATTTCGAGCCGATGGGGCCGCGGGTGCTGATCGTCAAACTGGGGGCGCTGGGCGACGTCGTGCGCACCGGCTGCCTGCTGCCGGCCCTGAGCGCCTGGCGCGAGCCGCCCCACGTCACCTGGCTGACCGCCCCCGCCGCCCGGCCGCTGGTCGAGCGCATGAAGGGCGTGCACCGCGTCCTTCCTTTTGACGCCGCCTCGCTGGCCCACCTCGAGCTGGAGAGCTTCGACACGATCCTGTCGCTGGACAAGGAGCCGGCTCCCTGCGCGGTGGCCATGCGCGTGCGGGCCGAGCATCGCCTGGGCATGGGCCTTTCGCGATATGGCACGGTCTACCCGCTCAACGAAGAGTGCGAGTATTACTTCAGCCTGGGCCTCGACGACGACGAAAAGTTTTTTCGCAACCAGAAAAGCTATCCGCAATTGCTCTTCGAGGCGCTCGGCTGGCCCTGGCGCGGCGAGCGATACGAGCTGACGCCGACCGCGGACGACGCCGCGCGGGCCGAAGCGGCGCTCCGGGAGCTGGGCGTGCCGGCGGGGGCGCCGCTGGTCGGCATCAACCCCGGCGCGGGCCATATCTTCGCCCACAAGGCCTGGCGCGAGGAAGGCTACCGCGAACTGATCCACGAGCTTAAAGCGCTGCGACCCGAAGCGTGTATCCTGCTGCTGGGCGGCGCGGACGAGGCCGAACTGCTCGGGCGGCTGGCCCGGACGGGCGGCGAGCGCGTCTTCCTGCCTCCCCCCGGCGGGCCGCTGGGCGATTTTATCGCGCTGGTGGCGCGCCTGGACGTGCTGGTTTGCGGCGACACGCTGGCCCTGCACCTGGCCGTGGCCCAGCGCCGGCGCGTGGTGGCCATTTTCGGTCCGACCTGCGAGCAGGAGATCGATCTTTACGGCCTGGGCGAGAAGATCGTGACGCCGATCGGTTGCTCGCCGTGCTACCTGCGCCATTGCGAGAAGTCGCCCCATTGCCAGGACCTGAACCAGGTGGAGACCGTGCTGGCGGCGACGCTGCTCCAGCTCGAAACCAAGTAGGTCGCTTCCGCCGGAAGCGACATGAGGAATTGCGGATTGTGGATTGCGGATTGTGGAATAAAGCGGGGCTATAAGAAGGAATCAATTCTGATGCGCCGGATCCTTTTTCTCCTCGCCTTCTCATTGCTTTTCCCGGTTCTCGCCATGGCGAGGTCCGACCCCGCAGCCCCGGCCCCGGCCTGGACGCCCCCCGACCCGGCGCGGCTCAAGGACGAGGAGATCCACCTGCTGCGCCAGCAACTCGGCCAGGCCAAGGCCGAACTCGAGCAGGCAGGCATCGGCCGGCTGGTTTACGAGACACAGTTGCAGGTCGCCGCGCTGCACGGCTACGGCGTGCAAGCGGTCGTGCATTACGCCCCGCTGACCGACGGCGTGATCAAGCGGATGCTCGCGGATTCGACCGCGCGCCAATATCCCGACCGCGCGATGGACCATTACCTCTGGCTCAACCGGCTCTTCGGCGCGCTGCCGCCGGGCACCGACCTGATGGCCATCATGCAGGACCTGATGAGCGAGCAGGCCGCGGGCGTCTACGACCCGGCGACCAAGACGCTTTACGTGCGCGGCGACTTCCCGCTCGCCTCGCCGACGGGGCGCATGGTGCTGGCCCACGAGATCGGCCACGCCTTCCAGGACCAGAACTATTCGCTCGAAAAGCTGGGCCTGGAGGACGCGGCCAACGACGACCACGCGCTGGCGATCCTGGCCATCGCCGAGGGGGACGCCACGCTGCTGATGGGCGAGTACCTGAACCACTATGCCAGCCCGGTGTCCCTCTTCGCCGATCTGCCCAAGCTGATGATGATGAACCAGGACAAATTCGATCGGGCGCCGCCGGCGGTCCAGGAAACGATGCTCTTTCCTTATCTGAAGGGGATGGCCTTTTTTCAGACGCTCGACGGCCGCACGCGCGGCGGCGCGGCAGTGCGCGAACAGAACAAGACCGGCGGCTGGCGCGACGCGATTTTCAGCGACCCGCCGGCGACGACCGCGCAGATCCTGCACCCGGACAAATACCTGCGCAACCAGCGGCCGGCGCCGATCGAACCGCTGCGCGCCGAACAGGGCACGAGCGGCACGGCCAACGTGATCGGCGAGTTCGGCATCGGCGTGCTGCTTGAAGCGGGCGTCGGCCACGCGCGCGCCGAGCAGGCCGCCGCCGGCTGGGCGGGCGACCGCATCCTGATCGCCGACAACCTGAAAGCCAAGTGGCGCACGCTGCGCTGGGTGACGCGTTGGGAGACCGCGCGCGACGCCGACGAGTTCGCCGCGGCGCTGGAAGAAGCGCTCAAGGCGCACTACGCCGGCAGGCTCACCTGGCAGGGAAAACACGCCATGCGCACGGCCGAGCTCGATGAGGACGACTTGATGATCCGCCGAAGCACGCCGGACCGGGTGGAATTGCAGGGAAAATTCGGCCTGGGCCGCAGGCAATGAAGCCATTCAGAGCGGACTCACAAAGCGTGGTCCGGATCGAGCCCCGTCCAATGTCAAATGTCCAATGTTCAATGTTCGAGACCCTGCGGAACAAGCTGACTTAGACCGCCCCAGATCCGAACAAGATCGGCATCGCATGCACCGCTTCCGCTTCAAAACCCTTTGGTTTGGCTCGCTCTTCGCCCGCCGCTGGTGGATCGTGCCGATCCTGGCCCTGGCGTTGTGGGTGCGCTGGGATGGCTTGGATAAGACGCTCGGCGAGGACGAGTCCAAGTCCGTGATCGAATGCCATCTCGACAGTCGGGATCCCCTTTATAGCGCCGCGGGTGCGACCCCCCTCGCCTACTGGACCGATAACCAGGTCTTTCTTCTCTGCGACCGGCTGGTGCCGAGCGGCTCGATCCGGCTCGTTCATCTGCCGATCCTGCTGCTGGGGCTGTTCGCCGTCTGGCTGGGCTGGCGGCTGGGCCGGGTGTGGCGCCACTGGGCGCTGGGGGCGACGCTGGCCATGATGCTGGCGCTCTGGCCGTTCAAAATTTCCTGGGACATGCAGCTTCGCTACTATGGGATCCTGCTTTGCACGGCGCTGGCGCAGATCGTGGCCTGGGAAGCCTATCGCCGCAAACCGGACCTGCGCCGTTTTCTGATCGGGTTGATCGCGACCATCCTGGCCTGTCTCTCCCATATTCTGGCCTTGATCCTGATCGTCGTGCCCTGCTTTTACCTGGCCTGGGACGGCCTGTGCCGGCTGGGGCGGCTCCTGCGGCGGCGCGAGCGGTCCTTCAAGGGCTGGGCGCGGCCGCTGGCCTCGCTCGCCGGGCGCGCGTTGCTGCTCGTCTTTGTCGCGCTGTGCGTGGTGCAGTTCAACCGGGGACCCGAGTGGATGGTCGTCAACCTGAACCGCCTCCTGGCGGCGAAGCCCGCCCCGCCCGGGCCCGTGCTCAACGCCAACCTGCCCTCGGTCATCAAAGCCGACAAATGGCTGCACGCGCACCTGCACGAGCCGCCGCCGTCGCTGGCGCTGTTGGTGCCCTCGGCCGCCACCTCGCTTCAATTCATACGCGCGGGTTTCCGCGCGGCCCTGGCGCGGGGGCAGTGGTCGCCGGCGCCGATCCTGGGTTTGCAAGGGGATCAGCATAATGTCTTGCCCGAGTTGGTGCTGGGGCCGGCCGCGGCGGCGCCGCACCACGCCGGCGATCCGCTCGACCGCTGGCTCCTGGTGGGCCTGCTGGCCGGCTCGGGCGTGCTGCTCCTGATCTCGCCGCCCCTGCTGCTGACGCTCTGGTTCATTATTTTCTCCAGCAGTCTGGCCATCCAGTTCAACCAGCTTTGGGTGCCCAATTCGCGTTGGTATGCCTTGCCCGGCCTGTCCATCCTGATCCTGGAGGCCGCCGCGGTGGGGGGGGTGTTCCGGCTGTTCCA
>Ga0182027_10006922_pt1 | contig 16841 bp, 17 predicted proteins | sample 712E1DmetaG_FD_121300 | JGI IMG/M metagenome (GOLD analysis project Ga0182027, IMG submission 121300) | Permafrost microbial communities from Stordalen Mire, Sweden - 712E1D metaG (Illumina Assembly) | ecosystem: Environmental > Terrestrial > Soil > Wetlands > Permafrost | place: Sweden... | reverse complement strand
TGGGCCGAGGCGATCCACCTGGAGGATAATTGCCTGACCCTGACTGCCCATAGTGAGGAAGCATTGCCGGAAATCAACCGTTTCCTGGTGAACCATGGGGTGGCGGTTTACGAGATCGCGCCCAAGCATGTTTCCCTAGAAGAGCTCTTCATCGAAACGGTCGGAAAGGAGGGCGGACTATGAACCCTATCTTCATCCTGGCCCGCATGACCTTCGTCCAGGCGATCCGTCGCAAGATCGTGTTAACCGGGCTGGTGCTCGGCCTGTGCTTCCTGGTCATTTTCAGCATTGGATTCCACATGATCAACACGAGCAGCATTGGCGTGGTACCGGGAGGTGCAGGCGAGGGGGTTCAAAACATCATCAACACCGAGAAATCCAGTGGAATATTCCTGGCCGGCCTTTATGCGGTCACCTTCCTGGGGATTGCGATGGCGGCCCTGCTGGGAGCGGATACGCTGGCGGGCGAGATCAATTCCGGCACCATCCAGGTCATTGTCACGAAGCCCATCCGCCGCTCGGATGTGGTTTTCGGGAAATGGCTTGGGTTCGCCGGACTGCTGGGCATGTACCTGTTGTTGCTGATGGGGGGTACCACCCTCAGCATCCTGTTGCAGTCCGGGTATGTGGCTCCGCACCTGGCTGCGGGGCTGGTGTTAATCTACCTGGAAAGCCTGTTGATCATGACCCTGGCAATGTTGTTTTCGAGCCAGTTTTCCGCACTGGCCACCGGCGGGGTGGTCTTTGGCCTTTATGGGCTGGCGTTTATAGGCGGCTGGATCGAGCAGATCGGCGCCGTGCTCAACAGCCCGACGGCGGTGCAGGTGGGCATCCTGACCAGCCTGATCGTCCCGAGCGAATCGTTGTGGCGCCGGGCGGCTTTCGAAATGCAATCGCCGCTTTCCGGCCTGTTGGGAATCTCGCCTTTTGGCGCTACCTCGGTACCCAGCCTGCTGATGGTCGGATATGCCGTGGTTTACCTGTTGGCGGTATTGGCGCTGACTGTGCGGGTTTTCCAGAAACGGGATCTTTAGAATGAAGCCAGGATTGGCAAATTCTGCCCATGCATCTTGATTGAATCATCTTTGATATCGTCATGAGCCAAACCCAGATATTAATCATCGAGGACGACCCGGCGATAGCCCAGAGCTTGCAAGCTGGATTGATCCGTGAATCTTTCGAGGTGGTTCTGAAATCCACAGCGCAGGACGCGATCGCCTTCGTCCAAAAAAGCACCCCGCATCTGGTTCTGTTGGATATCCGCCTGCCGGATGGTTCCGGGTTCGATGTGTGCCGCAAGATGCGGCAAATGGGTTTCCGCTTCCCTATCATCATCCTGACGGCAGCGCATGACATAATGGATAAGGTGCTGGGGCTGGAGATCGGCGCGGACGATTACATTACCAAGCCCTACAACCTGCGCGAACTGGTTTCCCGCATTCGCGCTCAATTGAGGCGCGCCTATGGGGAACTGTCAAATGCAGATAGCGATCACCTTTTGGTGGATGACCTGGTAATCGATCTATCCAGCGGGCAAATCCTGCGGAATGGCATCTCGCTCAACCTGACGCCGACTGAATTCAAATTGCTGGTGTTCATGGCGCACCATCGCGGGCAGGTACTGACCCGTTCACAAATAATCGAGGCGGTTTGGGGATACACACCCGACCTGGATAGTGAGCGGACCGTCAACGTCCACATCCGGCATCTGCGCGAAAAAGTGGAACATGACCCGGAGACTCCGAACCTGATCCTGACTGTTCCAGGAATCGGTTATCGCCTCGTCAAATAAGACCCTTTTTAAAATTTTAGGAGAAGTTCGCATTTTGAGTGTGTGCGGCGTAGCCGCACACACTCAAAATGCGTTCTTTTAATTTCTCAATTGATTAAGGAATCTTAATTCATTCATAACCCGGCTGAAATCCGGGTTTGATAGACTTTCCTGTGTCGGTAGTTTCTAACCATAGGAACGTCTATGAAGCGAATCTGGATTGGTATCGGAATTTTATCTGGGGCTATTGTGATTGGGCTAGCTGCTTATTTGGGATTCCGCAGCAGCAGCCCACAAGCCTCACCCAAAGTGCAAATTCCGCAGACTGCACCCGTCACCCGCTGTAATGTAACGCAAACAGTCGCCGCGCCTGGTTCGGTAGTCAACTTCCAGGAAGCGGTAATCCAGATGCCGTTCGATGGCAAACTTACGGAAATTGATGTTCAAGCCGGGGAAACCGTCAATAAAGGCCAGACCCTGGCGCGATTTGACTCGACTGATCAAGAACTTGCCCTGGCAGCTGCCAAAATGAATCTGGCGGAGTTGACCTCTCCTGAAGCAGTTGCGAATGCAGAACTGGCCGTCACCTCGGCACAGGCAGATGTGATCACTGCACAAGCCGCCTTGAACAACCAGCAATACTGGGAAAACAATGCTTTAGTCCAGAACCAATATGCTAATGTAGTTGTGGCCAAGGCCATTCTGGATAACGCACAGGCCGCCTATGATCGGGCGAATGTGGGTACATATATCAATAACCCGGATGAAGCGGCGCTTTATCAGGCGCTCTACGATGCCCGGCAAAAGTACAACCTGGCCGAGTATTATTACAGCTTGTATTCGCAGAAACCAACCCAGCGACAGGTAAATGCGGCCCAGGCAAACCTGGACCTGGCCAACGCCAAATTGGCCAACGCGCAGAACTACCTGGCGGCGCTGACAGGGGGGAACGTCCCTGCAGATGCCACCGGCGCTTCCCTGGATGCGTTGACCCAGGCCAAGCAAGCCGTGCAAACTGCCCAAGATGCCCTGAATGCAACCAGCCTGATCGCTCCATTCGACGGATTAGTTCTTCAATCCAACACAACCGCCGGGATCTTGATCCCAGCCGGGACGAATTTGTTCACCATTCATGATCCCAGGGATATCGAAATGGAGACGACCGTCACCGAAGAGGATTTTCCCTATGTGGAAGCCGGCCAAAAGGCAACGGTTTATTTCGACGCGCTTCCAAATGTTGTTGAGAGTGGCGCGGTCAGCCGGATCGTGCCAGAGCGCGCCCCGGGTGACAGCCCTTTGTATTATGTTTATATCCGTCTGGGAGAAGTTCCCGATGGGTTGGTAAATGGCATGACAGTTGATTCCTTTATAACCATTGCCAACCGCCTGGGCGTGCTCTGCCTGCCGCGCAGCGTGGTGCATGCCTCTTCGGACAATAAAGTGGAAATTCAGGTGTGGAATGGGATCCGTACGGAAAACCGGGAGGTTGTCATTGGCCTGCGCGGCGATACCAATGACGAGATTGTTTCAGGGCTTACCCTTGGAGAACAGGTGGTTGTGAAATGAAGATCATTCACACCGAGAACCTGACCCGCACGTTCATTGTGGGGAGCAGCAAGGTGAACGCTCTCTGCGCAGTCAACCTTGAAGTGGAAACAGGTGAATTTGTTGCGCTGATGGGCTCTTCCGGCTGCGGCAAATCGACGATGATGCACCTGCTCGGCTGCCTGGATACGCCAACGGACGGACGCTACCTGCTGGAAGGGCGTGATGTAAGCATGCTTTCGAAGGACGAACGCGCCCGTGTGCGGAATACTCGCATCGGATTCATCTTTCAGACCTTCAACCTGCTGCCGCGCCTGACAGCCCTTGACAATATCGCCCTGCCGCTGCTGTATGGGCGCTCTCATCGTGAGGCAAAACGCGCCGCCGGCGAGGCGCTTGAGCGGGTCGGGTTGGCGTTACGTTCCCAGCACCATCCCAACGAACTGTCGGGCGGCGAACGGCAGCGCATCGCCATTGCGCGTGCGCTTGTGACCAACCCGGCCTTGATCCTTGCCGACGAGCCGACCGGCAACCTGGACAGTAAGACCGGGGGGGAGATCATGCAGCTCCTGGTGGAGTTGTCTTTCGACCGGCACACGATCCTAATGGTCACCCACGATTCGAAAGTGGCTCAATACGCCGGGCGGATCCTGCATATGCAAGATGGAGCCATTCTCCAATGACGTTCATGAACACCCTCCGGACCGCATTTAACGGGATTTTCAGCAACCTGCTGAGGACCACCCTGACAATGCTTGGCCTCATTATCGGGGTGGCCTCAGTCATCACCACCCTCGCCCTGGGCAACGGCGCCCGGGCGGCTGTTGCGGCCAACTTCCGTTTCCTCGGTTCGGACCAGATCCAGATCGACCAGGACGTGCAATTGAAGAACGGTCAAATGCAAGCCCAGGGAAAAACCCTGACCTATGAAGACGGCCTGGGCCTTCCACAGGCGGCTCCCCTGATCGACCGGGTTGAGATGTCTGTCAGCGGAACGGTCAAACTCCGCTACGGGCGCGCCAGCGAAGACCAGAATTTCCAGGGGACAGATGCAGGCGCATTATTGAATGTGATATCCCAGGGCAAAGTCCAGCCGGTTGGCTGGCCTGCCAGCAATCCGCTTACTCCGGCCGCCTTCATTGGCCAGGGACGCTTCTATACCAACACCGAGGTCCTGGATGGAGACCCGGTCTGTGTGTTGGGCTACCAGACCGCCATCGACCTTTTCAACGGCGATAATCCGATTGGAGCGACGATCCTGGTCAACCGCAAGCAATGCGAGGTCATTGGCGTGGTGACCGAATTGGAGGTGGTCAGTGTGGAGGATGTGCTCAACTCTCGTCCCAATGACGGGGTCTACCTGCCGATCAGTTTTGCGGTCGCGAATCTGTTTGACACAACCCCCTGGGTCACCATCATTGCCCATGTGAAAGACGAATCAAAAATGGAGGCAGCCAAAGCCCAGGTGGCGGCTTACTTGCGCCAACGCCACGGCATCACCCCAGGGCCAGATGGGACATACGCTGATGATTTCAGAATGATTACCAAGCAGGATGTGCTGGGTGCGCAGGAGCAGTCGGCAGCCACCTTTTCGTTGCTTCTGACCGCCCTGGCAGTGGTCTCGCTTATCGTCGGCGGTATCGGAATCATGAATGTCATGCTGGTGAGCGTGAGCGAACGTACACACGAGATCGGCGTGCGTATGGCTGTGGGAGCGCGCGGCCGCGATGTGGTGGCGCAGTTCCTGCTTGAAGCTATCCTGCTGAGCGCTGGAGGCGGGCTGCTGGGAGTGGCAGTTGGGGTATTAACGGTTCCCCTGGCCGCCTCGTTGAACCAGGGCGTGGCGCTGCTCGACCCGCGCAGCATCCCGCTCGCTTTCACCGTGTCGCTCGTGACCGGCCTGGTGTTTGGCCTGTATCCGGCTGTCCGGGCCGCCCAACTCGATCCGATCGAAGCCCTGCGGTATGAATGAACCCTGGCTAAGAGTGAAGTCCTATCCTGAAATGCAATCAACATTCATCCTAATGAAAGGAGAAACACATTATGAAAAAACTTAGTCTGATCATCGGTGGGGGGATCGTTTTAGTTGTCTTGCTGGCTGCGGCCACCTTTGTAGGTGTGAAATTGTTGACCGGCGGAGGGCTGCAATCCGGGCCCGGAGGAGGCACGGTCTTCATCAGCGGGAACGGCGGCAATCATAGCGGCCCAACCAATTTTTCGCCGAAGATCAAGCCGGCCGCGCTGTTACCGCAAACGCCACCCGAAGCGAATGGGATATTCGATCACCGCCAGGATGCCAGCATTTTCGTGGGAACGGGCAAAGTCCAGGTTCAGGTGCAACCGGGGCCCAATGGCAGCGTGGCCAGCTCTTCCAGTCATGACGGTCCAACGGTTGAAGTGGTGGTGACTACCAAGACCGCGGTATACCGCGATACCACCATGGACCAATTCAACGGCAAAGCTCTCCTTAACGGCAGTCCAACCATTCAGCAGGTGGTGCAACCGGGAACGCTGGATGATCTTGGCCAGGACAGCATGATCACGGTCTGGGGCCAAAAAACCGGCAACCGTATCATTGCGGACGTGCTGGTTTACACCCTGCCCGACTTCAGCTCAAAATAGAACTTTTTTCGATTTCAAAGGTGGCCTTGACAGACGCGACGAATGGATTATTCTTAATTTATCATCAGGAGATATAAGTAATGTTCAAGTCCATTCGTTCGCGGCTGTCTTGGAGCTTTGCGGGGATTGCGCTGATTGTTGCGCTTGCGCTCGGCCTGATCCTTCTGGCAATCCTGCAAAGCTATTATTCTCAGCTTGAGCTGGCTTATTTGCAGCAGAACGCCAAGGTCGTCAGCAGCTTCATGACGGAAATGCTGACCACGAACGCCTCCCATGAGGAAATCCAATCCCAGGTGGATAACCTGGCCTTCCTTTCGCAGACGCGTATCCAGGTTTACGTACAGGCCGGGCAGGTCTTGTATGACTCGGGCCAGCCGCAAAATGTTAAGCTTAACCTGGGCGCAACGAGACAATTGGTCTTCGAAGGGAATAGCGCCTCGGCGGGCGGCCTGTCGGGCGTGATCTCGGTGGCGCCTAATGGTAATCTTCCTTTTACGCCGCCTGTAACGAATTCGCCCATTACTGCCATGCCCAATGGAGTTGTAATCTACCGCTCGGTTCAGGCAAGCGGCTCGCCTTTCGGCTTCTTTTTAAGCACCACGCCTGGCAGCGAGAGCGCCCGTTCCACTCTCGTAGAAACCATTCCCATTATCGGTCAGCAAAATACCACCGTCATCGGCAACGTAGAACTGTCTGAAGGGCCGGCGTACGGCAGCGCCGTGTTGGCGAGTGTTGCACGCGCCTGGGTTATCGCAAGCGTAATTGCCATCCTGCTCGCCGCCGGCCTGGGGTGGCTAATCAGCCGCCGCTTCAGCGCGCCTGTGCTGGCTCTGACGGATGCGACCGGGCGCATGGCAAAGGGTGACCTCTCCAGCCGGGCGAGCCTGAAGAACCGGGATGAGTTTGGGCAACTGGCGCGATCCTTCAACGAGATGGCCGACCAGGTGGAGACAACCGTCACCACGTTACGCACGTTCGTTTCGGATGCCGCGCATGAAATCAATACACCCCTGACCGCCCTTAAAACCAACCTGGAATTGGCGGCAAACGAGCCAAATCCACCGGAGAGGGAAGTGTTTATCCAGCGCGCCATCGAACAAAACGAAAGATTGGAACACCTGGCGAATGAATTGCTTGACCTATCGCGCCTGGAATCCTCGCAATCCATTCGGAATTTCGAGTTGTTCGATCTGCATGACCTGATCACACAAATTGCCGAGCATTTCGCCTCCCGGGCCGAGCAGGCCAGGCGGAAATTCAATCTGGTTTTGCCGGATCGGAAAATTTTCCTGCTGGGAAACCGCCAGCAAATTCAGCGTGCCCTGGAAGACTTGCTGGAGAATGCGCTGAAGTTTACGCAACCGGAGGGGTTGATATCGTTGATCGTGAAATCAAGCGCAGATGATGTGGTTTTGACGATTTCCGATGCGGGCATCGGGATTCTGCCGGAGGATCTGCCGCGTCTGTTCCAGCGCTTCCACCGCGGCTATAATTCCACCGAATATCCCGGCAATGGCCTGGGCCTGGCAATTGTCAAGGCGATTGTGACCTTGCACAACGGAGTCGTTAACGTAGAGAGTGCTGGTCAAGGGAAAGGAAGCCAGTTTTCGGTAAGGTTGCCGGTAGCTCAAAAGAAGGCTGATTTTTCCGGAAATAACATTATCTGAAAAATTTGTTGTATAATAGCGCCACTATGAACGCCGGAATTTCCTCATTTATCTATTATCCCCACCTTTAACACGCCGTTGCGGGTGGGGAGGACGCGCCTGCCGCAGCGGGCGCGTTTTTTTATTCCTGGGATTGTGGAGGCTATCATGAATATTGATGAGCAAGTGACTCTGCTGATGCAAGGGACTGAATATGGCGATGAGGAACTGAAAAAGAATATGGCCGCTGAACTGCGCCAGCGCCTGCTGGAAGCTCAGCAGGAAGGCCGCCCGCTGCGCATCTATTGCGGCTTCGACCCAACCAAACCCGACCTGACCCTTGGTCACTCCGTGCCGATGCGCAAACTGCGCCAGTTCCAGGAATTGGGGCATGAGGTCACTTTTGTCGTTGGTTCGTTCACATCCTTGATCGGCGACCCGTCCGACAAGGACAAGCTCCGACCGATCCTGACCCAGGCAGAAGTAGAGTCAAACGCCAAAACGTACGCGGAACAGGCCTTCAAGATACTGGACCGGGATAAGACTAAAATCCGCTTCAACTCGGAATGGCTGTCGAAATTGACCTTTGCCGAGTTGATCAAATTAGCTTCCAATTTCACGATCCAGCAATTCATCACCCGCGATAATTTCCACAAACGCTGGGATAATGGCGACCCGATCTACCTGCACGCGACGTTCTATTCGATCATGCAGGGTTACGACGCGCATGCCCTCCAGGCGGATGTGCAAGTGGGCGGTTCCGACCAGCTCTTTAATATTGTCACGGCTGCCCGCAAGATCATGACCTCCCTGGGAGACAAACCCAACATTGCTATCATCCTGGGCATCCTGCCCGGCACGGATGGTGAAGTCAAGATGAGCAAAAGCATGGGCAATCATATCCCGCTGCTTGCGACGCCGGAAGATATGTATGGGAAGGTGATGTCGGTGCCGGATAAAGCTATGGGAGCCTATATGCGCTTGGTGACGCGCTGGACGCCCGACAAGATTGCCGGGATCGAAGCGGATCTTAAATCTGGCAAGCTGCATCCGCGCGATGCCAAGATGGCGCTCAGCCGCGAGATCGTCTCTATCTTCAACAGTGAGGCCGATGCGCAGGCTGCCGAGGAGACCTTCAAGAAAGTCTTCCAGCAAAAGGAAATGCCGGATGAAATGCCGGATTATGCGCTGCAGCCGGGCCAGACCGTACTGGACGTATTGATGGCAGCCGGCCTGGTATCCAGCAAATCGGATGGGCGGCGCATGATCGAGCAAAAAGGTGTCAAGCTGGATGGGGTGGTGCTGGAAAAGTTCGATGCGGCCTTCCCGCATGCGGGCGCACTGCAGGTGGGAAAGCGTCGATTCGTACGGGTGAAATAAAATATCCCATAAGCCCCCAAACAGGGCAGAATGGCATTCTACTGCCCGCCAACGAAAAAAAGAATTCGGAGATGACCTCATTCGGCGGTCTCCGAATTTTTTTTGGTAATCTGCACTTTTCCGTTCTTTATTTGTGTAGATTAGCGCGGATTAGCGGATTCCGACTTTGCTATCAGGGTTGCATGGCTGCCAGCAGCATCTGCTGACCGATATAAGCCGCCCATTGGTTGTTAGCGTCTTCCAGAAGAACCACGACGGCCAGGGGAGTGCCCTGCCAGCCGGGCAACGTACCCGCCAGCGCCCAGGCATCCGGTTTATTGGCGGTCCCTGCCAGGCCGCTCCATTGCCAGAGCGGTTGGCCTTTCACCACCAGGGCCCGGGTAACGATGGCTGCCGAATTGGCGGAGAGCACCTGTACCGTTTGGTTTAGGGGCGGCAGAACCACCCAACCTTGCGCAGGCGTATCTACCGCCATTGCTAGGCGGGCTGCGGGCCGGATACCCTTATCGCTCAGTGCCGAGACTGCCAGCGCCATTTGTAATGGGCTGATCCGCAGGGGTTGGCCGGGGTTGCTGGCTGTGGCTACGGGAAGGTGCAAAGCCGGTGATGTGTAAAAGCCCAGTTCTGAAAATGCCTGCGGGGCGGGGTTAATCGACTGTAGCCACGCTTGCAGAGCCGGTCCGAGCGGATAGGTCTCCTGGGCGGCGCGGTCCAGCAGCGGCGATTGCTGATCTTTAAGGAGAGCAGGAGCTTGTTGATCCAGCAAGTTGGGATCGAAGGTGGGATGGGATGCGATTGCCAGGATCTCACCAGTTTGGGCATTCAACAGCACCACAGCCCCGGCGCGGTCTGCCAACAAGGCATCCGCACGCTTTTGCAGATCCAGGTCAATGCTCAGGCGCACATTCAGGCCGGGCGGTGGTTCGCCATAGACCAGGTGGTTCCACCAGATGCTGCTGGCCGGATTCCCCTGCAAACCGCGCAGGTACGGATCGAGCGTGGCTTCCAGACCCGCCTGGCCATAGACCGGGTCGGTATAGCCGGTGATCGAACCCAGGTCGGGGTAAACATAATTACGCGTGTAACTTCCGATTTTCCCAAGCGTGAAATCGATCGGTGTGCCGTTCCGGTCGAGCAGGCTGCCGCGTTTGACGTAGCGTTCGTCAATTGATCGCCGTGCATTATCGGTGCGTTGCAAAAGATCGGGGCCGCGCCAGACGGCCCACCAGGCATTCGCGATGGCCAGGCTAAACAGTCCCGCCCCGATCAATCCGGCCAGGATCAGGTAGGGCTGGGGGTTTGGGAGCGGAGCCGGCTCTTCCTCGGGTTGGCTGGAGATGAACAAAAGGATGAGCAACGCCAGGAAAGAAGTCAATAAGGATGAACCACCATAGGAAACGAATGGCAATGTCACCCCGGTCAGTGGAAACAGGCGCACGTTCCCCCCGATGATCAGGATGCTTTGCGCCCCGATATATGCGGTCAGGCCGGCTGCCAGGATGCGCCGGAAGCTATCGGGTGCAAGCATGGCGGTGCGCAGCCCCCGGGCTACAAAGAAGCCGATCAACGCCAGCAGCCCGAGCGTTCCCGCCAGCCCGGTCTCTTCGGCAATCGCGACGAAAACGAAATCGGAAATGGCCACCGGCACCAGGCCGGGACTGCCCATACCGGGTCCGCGCCCGGATGTCCCACCGTTGGCAACCGCCATGAGCGATTGCACGATCTGGAAGGAGCGACCGGAAGGGTCAAGCCATGGGTTCAGCCAGGCGTCCACCCGGTAGCGCACCACATCAAAAAGGAAATATCCCGCAATGCCGGCAACCACTAGTCCAATCAGGCTGATCAGCAGGATGCGTTTCTTTCCGGATGCGATGAACAGGATGATGGCATACAGGAAGATGAAAATGGAAGCAGTACCAAGGTCGCGTTGGACTGCCAGGAGTAGCAAGGCGATCCCCATGATGACTGCTGTGGGGGCGAGCAGCGGCAGGGTTCGCAGGCTGAGCGGCAGGCGGTCGGCCAGGTAGGCCGCCAGGTAGACGATCAGCAACAGTTTGAGCGGTTCGGATGGTTGAAAGTAGACTCCGCAGCAGCCCAACCAGGCGTGCTCGTAGCCGCCGCCCGGGTCGGTCCCAAAGATCAAAGTTAGAGCCGTCAGGAGCAGGCCGATGGTGAGCCAGATATATTTGTAACGGCGTAGGAAGCGTAACTCGGGCGAGAGACGCAGACCAAGCAGCAGCACCAGCCCGCAGACCGCCAGCCAGATGGTCTGGCGAATGCCGAAAGAAGGCACCAGCCGGTAGATGGTAAGAATGCCCCAGCCGGTCAGCAGGGCCGCCACCGGTAGCAGGTATGGATCCGCCTCCGGTATATTGCGCTTGATTTGGGTGTGAGCAACCAGGATAACTCCCAACCAGACCGCAAATCCAAGCCATTGCGACCAATGGTATGGCACGTTCCAGGAGCGTGCCCGCGCAGCCGGGGCAAGGGTCAGGATGAGCGAATAGAGAAATAGAAAGACCGCCGCCAGTGATAGCAGGCGGGCCTGGATTTGGGAACGGGAGAGGGAGATTGGGCGAGGGCGCAAGGGGACAGGTCAAGGAATATATTTCTTAACCAGCAGATCCAGTTTTTTGCGGGTATCGGCAGGCACCACCGCTGGGTTGGTGATGATGGCATTGGCAAGGGCGGTTTCGCAGGTGCAGCTGCGTTTGGCTGAGAGTCCTTTTACCAGGTTGTGTACGGCTTGTTGGGCGATCTGGGTGTTCTGATTAAGCGTCCGGATGACCATTTCCACGCTCACCGGTGCTTCGCTGACGTGCCAGACATCGTAATCGGTGACATGCGCCATGATGGAGTAACACATCTCGGCTTCCCGCGCCAGGAACGCTTCCGGCGCGGCGGTCATGCCGACGATGGACATGCCCCAGCTGCGGTATGCGTTGGACTCGGCCTTGGTGGAAAAACGCGGTCCTTCGATGATGATAAATGCGCCGCCGCGGTGCAATGTTGCACCCGTCGCCTTGACTGCGGCTTCCAGCGAAGCGGAAAGATCGGGACAAAATGGATCGGCGACGCCGATATGGGCCACCAGCCCCTCCCCGAAGAACGTGCGAATGCGCTCCTTGGTGTTGTCAAAGATCTGGTCGGGGATGATGATGCTACCGGGGGCGTATTCCTGGCGCAGGGAGCCGCAGGCATTGATGCTGACGATGCGATCCGCTCCGAGTGCTTTGAGGGCATAGATATTGGCCCGGTAGGGCACCTCTGTGGGCATGATGTGATGGCCGATTCCATGCCTGGCCAGGAAGGCAACGCGTTGCCCTGCCAGTGTGCCCACTACGATGGGCGCAGAAGTTTTTCCGAAGGGCGTGTCAGGGTTGTTTTCGGTGGCATCGGTCAGGCCGGTCATGCTGTACAGGCCGGAACCGCCAATGATCGCAAGTGCAAGTTTTTCAGGCATGGGAAATTCCTTTTAGAAGCTTTTTTTCGCCTGCGAGAGCAGCAAATCGCTGGCCAGCGCCACTGTGAAAAGAGTACCTCCACAGCGAAACTCATCACCGGAGACGATCACAGTCGCTATGGAGAGTTTTTCCTGGTTGAGCATGGTGCCATTGGTGGAATCCAGATCCTCCAGCCACCACTGGTTGTGATGGTAGCTCAGGCGGGCATGCCGGGCCGAAACGGACTCATCTTCCACCGGGCATTCGCAGGCAGGATCGCGACCGATGGTAACTTCGGCCTGGATGAAACGGCGGATATTGGCAACCTGTCCGGGGATGGAGAGAGTCAGACTGATGGGCGGGATCTTACGCGCCGCCAGGAGGGCGCTCTGCAGCTTGATGTCGCGCCACAGGTTTGTGAAAGCCCAAACCAGGAATGCATACAGGCTGACGGTCAGAAGCAGGCGCAGAATGAAAACTACCGGCCCGCTCATTCGTTATTGTCTTTGAACCTTTCGAGCAGGGCTGTGGTCCGGTCGCCGGAGATGGGAGAACCTGGTTCGGTCTGGCCTGCTTTGGGGACACGCCCGCCCGGCAGGTCCTGACCAAAAATGAGCGTAACGCCCGCCAGGCTGATGACATCCCCGGGATAGAGCACTGATTGGTCGGCGCGTTGTCCATTTACGAAAGTGCCCCCGCTGGAATTCAGATCGAAAAGGACAAAGCGATCCCTGACAATGCGCAATTGGGCATGCGCGCGCGATACACGCGGATCGTCAATGACCACGTGGTTATCCAACCGGCGTCCAATGTTGACGACCGAACGGGTCAGTGGAACGATTTTTGTCCCGCCGATGATCAGGAATGCGTTGCTGGGAATATTACCGGCATCCGACTCGGGTTTCGTTTCAGAATCAATCCCCATGGTCTCTCCCACACTTTCCATACTGAAAGATGCTACGATACGGACTTCATCGACGGCCAGGGTTGGATCGTCAGCGGTGCTGACCGTCGGTTTGGTTGAAAACTGGAACCCGGCTTCATTGCCGGCGATGTACAGGGCATTTGCCAGCTCTTTCAGCAGCCGCGGCCTGGCTTGCCAGCGCGCCAGCGTGTAAGGATGCCCGAAAATCACATAAATGTTGGGCGCCTGCGTTACCCCGTTCTCTTCCTTCAAATGCGCATGCATGGCCGTAGCCAGTTGTTGGGCAATCCCATCCTCGACCTTGTAGCCGGGCAGGTGCTTCAGCAGATGGACTTCGAGCAATGACTGTAAATGGGATTCGAACTCGTCAAGGGATGCCATATTGATATCATTATAGGAGTGAGAGAAAGATTGTGCAAGTCAACTGGTCGATGACGATCAATTCGCTCAATGCCCGCCAGTGGATTTATTCTACCGCGAAGGTATGAAAAACGCGAGGAGTTACCTCACTCAAGACCGATTTTACCCCTACATTTGGGATATTAAGTGCTGACGTTGCATGTGCCTAGATGGGTTGCCCGCAGTTCGGGCAGAATTTTTCATCGTGCACCAGTACGTATCCGCATTTTGAGCAGGTTTTTGGCTGTTCCTTGCCAAGCGGGGCGCCACAGGCCAGGCAGGTGGCTTCCCCAACCGGATTTGCCGCTCCGCAATAGTCACAGGTGATACGCGATAGCCGCTCGGACAACTGTTGACTGGCCCCGGCCTCACCGGCCACCCTGGCGATAACCTGCCAGACTTTATCATTTATTTGCAGGCTGGAAACATCCTGTGCGATATCATTCAGCCGGCCCAACAGGCTCCATGGATTGATTAGTGTGGCGATGGCGGTTTGTCCCAGGCTGGCAGCCACCCCCAACCATTCCTGCTGGCCCAATTCGATCATGATCCCATCTGCCACCTTCTGAATATTAACGGTCAGGGCGGTCTTTCCGCCCGAATGCGAATATTGGGAGGATGCAATCTGGACGGTCAGATTGTTGCTTTCACCAAGTAAATGAGTCTGGGTGTTGCCCTGGTTGAATTCTGCTTCCAACGCACGGGCAATATCAGTGGGTGAAATGTTTCCGTGAAATATACGTCTGTCCATAGTGTTTTAGATTATAATCGTTTTGCCCAGGATTGATTCTATTTTATTTACGAAGGATACTCTCATCAAGTTGCGCAACTTGCATCTATTTAAAGTTGGAACCTGGATTTTCCTGATCTTCGGTTTAGCCACGATAATATTTATGGGGTCTTTCGGGAATCCGGTTGCGGCTCAGCAGTCGGATACCGTCACTCCCTTGCCAACGGCCACCGTCACTGTGGCGGCCGGGATGCCCTATATTACCGTTACCTATATTGAGCCGATCAACGTGCGCACCGGGCCAAGCTCTTTTGACTATCCGGTGGTTGGTACGCTGCCGGTTGGTGGCATCGCCGCTGCAATAGGCCGTTCCCCGGCGGGGGAATGGATCGAGATTGAGTTTCCAGCATCCCCACGCGGAACTGCCTGGGTCTATGCCGCCAATGTGACCGTTTCGCCGCCAAATGCCCTGCTGCCGGTGGTGGAAATTCCACCTACTCCGGCTCCTTTTGCAACAAATACCCTCAACCCGACCTTCGTGGCGGCGTTTGTAATCGTACCAACCACCACCCGTTTGCCCACTTTTACACCGCCGCCGCCCCTGGCGATCCCGACCTATCAAAATGATGTACCGGTTTCCTCAGGCCGGGCTGGTACCGCCTGGCTGATGGCCGGACTGGGCTTGATCGGTATTATTGGAATAGTCATCACCTCTTTCCGGCGTCGCTAAGCTGGAAAGAGCCTTGGAAACACCCATGAAAATCCAGCACAAGCCTGTTAAAGGTTGGATAAAACTGCTGATTGCCGTGGGAATTGCAGGGTTATTGAGTGTACTGGTACTTTCCAGCCTGCCGGTTGGGTCTGCATATGCCCAGCAACCTACCGGCAACATTCCAACGGTCACTGGGACGCCATCTGGCCCTTACGTTACCGTGTATTCCGACCAGGCCTTTATTAATGTTTGGTCGGGCCCAAGTATTAATGATTATGGCACCATCGGGATCATGGCTGCCGGCACCACGGCGCCCGCGCTCGGTTTCAGCCAGGATAACAATTGGATTGAGATTATTTATATGGGGGTACCGGGCGAGGTCGGCTGGGTCTACGCGCCTCTCGTCGCGATCTCTCCAGGCAGCCTGCCGGTATTGAACTCCCCTCCCACGCCTGCTCCGCAGACTACGCCGACGCTTAACCCTACCTTTGTGGCGGCTTACGGGCTGCAGGTGGTCCCCACACGGCTGCCGACATATACGCCACCAGCCCCTATAAAGCTGCCGACGTTTGCACCCAATGCAGGCGGCGCTTCCAAAGTGCCGTATGGCCTGGTCATCCTGGTGCTGGCATTGATCGGGATCCTTGGGGCGGTCATCTCTTTCCTGCGCGGGAACCGCTAGCAACTCTGCTTGATATTGCGTTTTTCCCCTGGACATATTCTGAAATTATACTGAGATTCGATCCGAAAATTCTGAGCAGGCCGCATTTTGAGTGTGGGCGGCGGAGCCGCCCACACTCAAAATGCAGTTCTTCAATAATTTTTGGATAGATAGATTTCGGTTAACTAAAAAACGAGGCCGGTAATTTACCGGCCTCGTTTTTTTATATATTAGTTGCTGCACCCGCAGCCGCCGCCATCCCCACCGCACGAACAGGTCGGAGCGACGTTCGGGTTTTCCACCAGAAAACCCTTGCCGCGTTCGTCGTCGATGTATTGGACCGTGGCTCCGCACATGGATTGCATGGATGCCTCGTCTACGATGACTTTCAGTCCTTCGCTTTCGAAGATCGAATCGGTTTCCCCGGGTTTGTTTTCGAGCCCCATGCCATACTGGAAGCCCGAACAGCCCTGCCCGGAGATGAAAACGCGCAGACCATAGCTTTCGTCCAGGTTGCGCTGCTTGAGCAGGTCGCGAACCACCTCGGCGGCGGCAGGAGAGAGAGAAACAGAAGTCGTTTCGATCAGTGTTGTCATGGATACCTCTTTTAGTAAAGTTGACCTATATTATCAGAATTAGAATATCTTGTCAACAGGATAAATGTAATTTGAGAAACGTGATGGGAGACAGGGCATTTCTTTGAAGGATGGCTACTTTAGAAGCATAGTTGATTTACACACCATCCATATTCCATTGTAGAAAGGGAACAGCATGAATGATTCTGCCAAACCCGATCATCGGATCACTGACCTGGCTACCGAAGAGCGCTCGCGCGAACGGCTGATACAATTTGGTCCCCAGACGCTGGCAACTGCCGAGCTGCATGCCATCCTGCTGCGTGTGGGCGTGCCCGGCGAGAAATCCGTTTAAGGAGCGCGGCCTGGGCTTTGTATAAAAAGCGCCCGGCGCTTCCAGGGCGCCGGGCGCTTTTTTATTGAGAGTTTTTA
>Ga0182027_10006920_pt1 | contig 16843 bp, 15 predicted proteins | sample 712E1DmetaG_FD_121300 | JGI IMG/M metagenome (GOLD analysis project Ga0182027, IMG submission 121300) | Permafrost microbial communities from Stordalen Mire, Sweden - 712E1D metaG (Illumina Assembly) | ecosystem: Environmental > Terrestrial > Soil > Wetlands > Permafrost | place: Sweden... | reverse complement strand
GGTTCCGCCACCGCCTGCCCGTACCTCCGAAGCTGCCGACCGTGGCGTGGATCAACGAGCCCACGCCCGAGGCACTCATCAGATCGAGTTGAGAAAGTGTCTCAAAGGGCTTGACATCTTCCGCGTCGCCGACGGGACATACCGTGAGCGACTACGCGGAGCTGAGCCCCGCCCCTTGGTTCGGGCTTCCTATCTGCGACCCTGACTCGTACCCTCAGAATCCATGCGCGCCCGACAGTGACACCAACCTCGGCGCGATCAGCAATCCCAGCGATGCGGGATCGGCCTTCATGGAGCTTCAGTTCTACCCGCCGGGCGATGCACCCTTTGTCGAAGCACCTAGCTGCGATGCGACCCACTGGTGTGCCGCGCTCACGATCGACAGTCTCGAAGCGAAGTTCAACTTCGTCGATCTCAATCCCGCATGCGAAGAGCCGGTCAACTTTGCCTTCCTGCAGCGCAATGGCGTTCCCGCGGGACCGCCGAGCCCACAGCTGGCTGACCTCAGGACGTTTACACCGAACTCGCAGACGCTGCTCATGAACCCGGGTGACACGGTCGTGACGACTATCCGTGACACGAGTCAGGGACTGTTGGCACTCGTAAGCGACCTGAACACCCGTCAGAGCGGTTACATCGTGGCAAGCGGTGCCAACGGGTTCATGAACACGAACTACCAGACCTGCGCTGGCACGCCGTTCAACTTCCACCCGGAGTACAACACTGCTAAGCAGCAGAATCAGGTGCCCTGGGCCGCTCTGGAGGGTGGCGTGTTGATGGAGCAGGAGATCGGGCACTTCGAGACCTGCGATTCGGTGACCAACTCACTTCCCAACGACATCACTTACGGGGACGGGGAGACCTTCAGCGACGCTGGAATGTTCCAGACCTGCGTGGGCGGTTCCGAGGCACCGTCGGAGACCGGCGAAGGTCCGTGCAACCTCAACACGGGCATATGCCAAAACCCGACTACCGAGGGCGGCGGTCCGTGTCCGAGCAACAACTTCACCTCGGGAGCGCTGTGCGAGTTCTCCGACGCGGCGTGCTTCCGCGCCGGACTCCGGACGGTCTACGACAACGGCATCCCGCAGATGGTGAGTTGGCCGGTGGCAGGTTGTCAAGATAACTACTTCCAGAATGGCGATCTCGACTTCGATGGAAGTTCGTACATCCACGACTGGCCGGACGGCTCGCCGAATCATCCGACGACCTTCTCCTATATAGGGCCGTTCTCGAACGGGAGGAGCTATCCCCAGATCCAGTTCGAAACCGATGCACCAGGTTCGGAGAACGACTGCGACACGATCTCGGGATCAGGCTGTACGGTGCCACCGGCCGGAGCCGCTTTCTACCCGTTCTGGACTGTCGGCAGGGGCTTCCCACTCGGATGCAGTTGGAACTTTGGCGACGTGATCCCCGGACGGACTGTGAAGCAATTCGGCGATGACGCGGAGTACGGCACGCCGGACACGGCCCGCTACGGAGGCACGCTCACCAGTGCAGTTCCTCCCAATCCTCTGGCCAACAGCTTCTGTTGAGTCTCGTGCTCATGCCAAGACACCTCGGCAGGATGCGATTCGATCGAATCGGAGATCAGCTGGCCCTGCGCTGAGGTCCGGTTCCTCGGTCACCGAGCTCCAGTTCCAAGCTGCAGCTGCACTTCTGTCGGCGGCAAGGTTGGACAGGACCAGATGACACTGGGGAGGAAACGATCAACTGGCGCGGCGACGCGTTTTCGGTCGATTCTCTCAGGGTGTGTCGTTGGATGTGTGGAGATAACGACCGATCGAGAACGCCTTCACACCAGTGCTGACGACTCTTCTAACAGGCCAGGCGTAGCTTCTCGCCAGCTCGCACCCAAAAGGGAGCTCTACTGTCCCACTCGCCCGTCTATCCGTTCGCGTAACAGGTCGGCGTGGCCGTTGTGCCGGGCGTACTCCTCGATCATGTGCACCAGCAGCTCTCGAAGCGAATCGAGCCTCGCCACGGATCGTTCCCGATGACGTCCAGGTCAATCGCTTCTTCCGCAAACAGGTCGGCGAAGGCGACCTCGGCTCGCCATGCGCTCCAGGCATCTGCGACAACATCGCGGTCGGCCACGGCTCCGGTCGAAGTCCCCGTCAGGCTCGGCCTCGGAACAGAAAAGGCGCGGAGCATCCTGCCCGGCCATCCTGTCGCGAAACCAGCGTCGCTCTACCTCGGCCATATGGCGCACCAGCCCGAGCAACGAGACTGTCGACGGTTCCACGGAACGACGCGCAAGGTCGGCGGCCTCTAAGCCCGAGCACTTCAGTTCGAGGGTGGCGCGCTGACACCGTAAGAACTCAACAAGAGTTGCTCGTTCGCCCACCTGCGTGGGCCCGTTCTCTCGTGGGTCGGCTTCAGGGGCGACGAACATATCGGCCCTTCTGCTCGAGGTTGACATGGCCACGATCTTGTCCGGTCCACGGCACGATCCACCAGGGGTCTCTCCGGTGATCGTCGCTCTTCCCGACCATCTGCGCGGGTCGGCTCTGCTACCCTTCGCTCGGCGGCTTCGGCCGTCCCACCGCCATCAGGGGAAGTCCGGTCTAAGTCCGGCGCTGGCCCGCAACCGTAGGCGAGGCTCACCCTCGCAAGCCGGGAAACCTGTTGGTTGTGAGTCCTACTAACCGTCGAGGAATGCGGGAACTGGGAACCGGTACGGCAGCGGTATCTCAGCGCTCTCCGGGATCCAGTATCCGGGAGAGGACAACCATGCCAGCGTCCGCAGGCTGGACGACCCGAGTTTGCCTTGCCGTCGCACTCTTGTGCCTCTTGGCCGTCTCTGTGTCTGTCGGGGCATCAGCCGCAACAGTTCGAGGATCCCAGGCAGACCCTGCAGCTGGGCTCCACGCCGCCGGGGCGACAACAGCTGCAGCTGCCGGCGCCGGCTGGATTGCCCGGGACCTGAGCAGCAACGGAGCCCTTGTCGACGCCATTTCAAAAAGGCCAAGTGCCGCCGATACCGCTGACGCCATCCTGGCGCTCGTCGCCGCAGGCGAGGGCTCCCTTCAGGTAAAGGCCGCCACGCACTGGCTCGAGCACAACTTCAGCTCCTACGTCTCGGCCAAAGGCGTCGACAACCCCGGGGCGCTCGGGCTCGTCACGCTCGCGGCAGTCGCCGCGGACGCGGACCCGGCACATTTCGGTGGCCGTGCAGGCGCGAATGATCTGGTCAAGAGGCTCGAAGTAACAGAGCATCTCGTTGGGCGAGACGCCGGGATCTTCGGTGCCAAGAAGTCGGCGAACGCGTTCAACCAGGCCCTTGCTCTTCTAGCGCTCGTCGCGGTGCGCGCACCCGACAGAGAAACCCGGCTCGCCGAGGGGTACCTTGCTCGTCGCCAATGCGCTGACGGGGGATACGACTATTCGCTTGCCACGCCTTGCGCCAAGCCTGACCCTAAGACCTACGTCGGACCCGACACGAACTCAACTGCCCTGGTGGTCATGGCGATCGTTGCGGCGGGCGGACACTTTGGCCACAGCCCGGTGGCTTTCTTCAAGCGATCCCAGGAGTCCGACGCGTCCTTCGGCTATTACGGCGTGGCTGGCGAAGGCCAGCGTGGTGATCCCGACTCGACGGGCGAGGTGGTCCAGGCATTGATCGCTCTAGGTGTCGTCGGTGAGTCGCAGTTCGTCCGCAGAGGCATCACACCAGAGCGGGCACTCGAAAGCTTCCAGTTCCGGTGCGGCGCGCCAACTACAGAGCGCGGAGAGCTCTCCTACTTTGGTGCCCCCAGTCAGTACGCCACCTTGCAAGCGGTCCCGGCGCTCGCCGGCGTCGCTCTGCCCGTCAAACCCCGAAAGCTGTCGGCCTCCGAGTTCAGATTCAGCTGCGGCGCGAGCTGACCGGAAGTTTCCCGAGAACAACGGCACGAAGTCCATTATGACCCAACCTCACTCGAGCTCGAAAAGAGGCACCTCCGCGTGGAGAAAGCGCCTGGTCGTTGGGCGCTTTCTTCGACTGAGTCTGAGCACGACAATGATCGCTGGGGCGCTCGTGGCTGTGATCATCGGGGCTGTCGCGCTGGCGGCGAACCCGTGGGCCATAGGACGGGCGGGGGCCGTTGTGACGCGGCGAGCGCCGGGTCCCGACCCGAGGTGCACGCTTCCCGCGAAGCTCGCCAAGGGCAGGATCGTCGTCGCCGCCGTCGTCGATTTCGGCGGGAGCAACGGCAGAATCATCGTCAGCTGCGTTGTGACAAGGCCTGGTGATACCGGCGCGCAGGTGTTGCAGGCCCAAGCGGAGCTTCTCGGATACCCGACGCCACGCTATGACCAGTCCGGCTCCGGTCTGTTGTGCGCTATCGATGGGTATCCGAAGAGCGGATGCGGGACTCAGAACGGAAGCCACTACGCCTACTGGGCGTACTGGCACGCCGGGAAGAGGTGGCAGTACGCATCCGGCGGACCTGGAGAGTGGAAGGTTTCCCGAGGCGACGTTGAGGGATGGCGTTTCGAGCCCGATGGGAGCGCGACGCCAGCGGATCCGCCGCCTCGTGCGGCATCGACCGCTGCCGATCTCGAAGCGCCTGCCTCGGTCGCCACGACGACCACCGCGTCGAAAGCTAACGCGCCCGGCCCCGTCGACCAATCCGGCGGCAGGGGGAAGGGAGCGAACCTGCTCCCGTTCATCCTTGGTGCAGTACTCATCGTTCTGATCGGATTCGGGACCCTGCTGCGGTCCCGCCGCCCAAGTGATCGCGTCGCCTAAGTGCTTCGCGACCGGCTCCAACCGCTCCACCCGATCGCATGGTGGTGCTGGGCCGGGGCGCTGGCCGTCGCAGCCAGCCGTACGACAAATCCGATCCTCCTCGGTCTCATATTGGCCGTCGTCGCCTGGGTCGTCACCACAAGGCGGGGCAATAGCCCATGGGCGCGTTCATTCAACGCGCTCATGCGCGTCGGGCTCCTCGTAATCGTCATTCGAGTCGTCATCCAGGTCCTCTTCGGTGACCGAGTGCCCGGGGACATGTTGTTCAGCTTCCCTTCGGTCCCATTGCCCTCGTGGGCCGCCGGTGTGACGATCGGCGGACCGGTGACAGCCCAGGCGGCTATCGGGGCATTCTGCCAAGGGCTGCAGATCGCCGTGATTCTGGCCTGTTTCGGAGCCGCCAACTCGCTGGCAAGCTCGTTCCGACTGCTGCGGTGCGTACCGGCAGGACTGTACGAAGTGGCTGTCGCGGTGACAGTGAGCATCTCGTTCACGCCACAGGTCGTGCTCTCGGTTGCGCGGGTGCGAGACGCCCGCCGCTTGAGAGGCCGCGCTACCAGTGGGCTCCGGGGTTGGCGCGGCCTTGCGGTGCCCGTGCTCGAGGGTGCACTGGAACGCTCGGTCGCTCTCGCCGCGTCTATGGACGCCCGCGGCTTCGGAAGGCGCTCCACATCTCAAAGGCGGCGACGGGTCACCGGCGCTGCAACCCTCGGCGGACTCATCGGGCTCGGAATAGGCCTGTTCGAACTGCTCGACGCCGGCTCGGCATCTGGAATCGGGTTGGCAGTCGCCCTGGTCGGCGGAGCCCTGGTCGTCGGCGGGCTGGTGGTCGCAGCGCACGGGACGCGGAGCCGCTACCGCCCGGATCGCTGGCTCGTCGCGGAGTGGCTCGTCGTAGCGGCTGGACTCGCTACCGTTGCCGGAATCGTGGCTGTCGGAAACAGCGACCCCAACGCGCTGACGCAGTCGCTGTATCCCTTGGCGTTGCCACAGGTCCCAGCCCTAGCGCTCGCCGGCATCCTCGTGGCCACAGTGCCGTCAGCCATCTCCCCAGTGCAGGCTCCAGTACGGCCGCGATTGAAAGGGGCCGTAGCGTGATCTGCTTCGATCGCGTCACGGTCACCTACCCGGGCGCCACCGTGCCAGTTCTCGACAACGTGAGCCTTGCAATCGAAGAAGGCAACCTTGCCCTTGTCATCGGCGCCACGGGCGCAGGCAAGTCGACGCTCCTCCGCTGCGTGAACGGTCTCGTCCCCCACTTCTCCGGTGGCCGACTCAACGGGACCGTGACCGTCGACGGACGCAACACCGAGCAGTACCGCCCACGTGACCTGGCCGACGCTGTCGGATACGTCGGCCAGGACCCTGATGCGACCTTCGTCGCGGATACGGTCGAAGACGAGCTCGCTTATGCGATGGAGAACCTCGGTGTAGATCCCGAGACGATGCGTCGTCGCGTCGAAGACGTGCTCGACACCTTGAACCTGCATGCACTGCGCCAGCGCGCGATCACAACGCTGTCGGGCGGCCAGCGCCAGCGCGTCGCCATCGGCGCGGCGTTCACCGCCGCACCCAAGGTGCTCGTGCTCGATGAGCCGACCTCGTCGCTGGACCCGGTCTCAGCCGAAGAGGTACTGGCATCGCTTGCGCGCCTCGTCCACGACCAGGGCACGACAATCCTCGTTGCGGAACATCGTCTCGAGCGCATCGTGCAGTTCGCCGACATCGTCGTCGAGCTCGGTTCGTCCCCGGGCTCTTTACGTAGCGGGACACCAGCCACAGTGTTCGCCACCGCGGAACTGGCGCCGCCTGTCGTTCGCCTCGCCCGCGCGGCCGGATGGTCGCCCGTTCCGCTATCGGTTCGAGACGCTCGCCGCGCGGCGCCGGAGCTCCGGGGTCGCCTCGAAGCGAGCCCGCGGCCCCTTGTTCAGTCCACGCGCGGCGAGCGTGTCGCCAGCTTGAAGGGGGTAACCGCAAGCTACGGCCCTATCACGGCCTTGGCGGAGGTCACCCTCGATTTCCACGAGGGCGAAGTGATGGCGGTGATGGGAAGGAACGGAGCCGGGAAGTCCACCCTCCTCCACCATCTAGTGGGGCTTCGACGCGCCCAAAGAGGCTCGGTGGAGGTTCTTGGCCGCATGCCCTCAGCACTCACCGCTTCCGAAGCGATCCGGCTAGTCGGTCTGGTGCCGCAGGACCCCGGTTCGCTGCTATGCGCCGAGACTGTCGCGGCCGAGTGCCGAGACGCCGACCGTGACGGTCACTTAGCAGGGGGAACCACGCGCGCAGTGCTCGAGTCACTCGTCGCCGACATCTCCGACGATGCACATCCGAAGGATCTCTCCGAAGGTCAGCGGCTCGCGCTGGCGCTCGCAGTCGTGCTTGCACCCGAGCCTCCCGTGCTGCTGTTTGACGAGCCGACGAGGGGTCTCGACTACCGCGCCAAGGAGCGCTTGGCGCGCCAACTCCGCCAGCTAGCGGCTCGGGGGCACTGCGTTGTCGTCGCGACTCATGACGTGGAACTCGTGGCCGAAGCTGCAGACCGGGTCGTTGTACTCGCGGACGGCGAGGTGATTACGGACGGTCCGGCGCGCTCTGTCGTCTGCTATTCGGCCGGCCTCGCCTCCCAGGTCGCCAGGATCCTCGCCCCGGCTGAGTGGCTTACTGTCGAGGAGGTCGCGGCAGCCTTGGCCGGCCAGTCGCCTCACCGATGGAGCATTCGGTGACCGTAGCGAGCGGCCAACGACCCGTCCGGCTCGACCGCTTAGGTTCTCTCGCCATCGCAATAGCGTCGGTGGTCGGAGCCGGCGGATTCCTATGGCCCCTTTTCATCTCGAGCCACGGCTCGGTGAATCAAGCTCATGCCGGCGACGCGCCTTGGATTGTCGCTGCACTCCTGCCTCTCCTGCTCGTGGCCGTTCTCGGCGAGTTCAGCTCGGGTGGATTGGACGCAAAGGGCGTCGCCATGCTCGGCGTGCTCGGCGCCTGCGGAGCGGCATTACGTCTTCCCTCCGGGGGCGCCGCCGGTTTCGAGCCCGTCTTCTTCTTGTTGTTCCCAGCTGGTTATGTCTTCGGGCGTCACTTCGGGTTCCTGCTCGGTGCTCTGACTCTCTTTGCGTCCGCACTCGTCACCGGCGGCGTCGGTCCGTGGTTGCCGTTCCAGATGATGGCGGCCGCCTGGATGGGCTACGGAGCGGGGTGTCTGCCCCACTTGCGTGGACGTCGAGAGCTCATCGTCTTGGCTGCTTATGCGGCCTTTGCCTGCCTTGTCTACGGAATGCTGCTCGATTTGTGGTTCTGGCCCTTCGGCGCCGGCACTTCGTCTACCCTCTCCTTCGAGCCAGGAGCGTCGGTACTTCACAACCTCGTCCGGTTCCTGTTGTTCCACTCCGCGACCTCGTTCGGCTTCGACCTGCCCAGGGCGGCGTTGAACGCCGCGCTGATCCTTCTAGCGGGACGCCCCGTGCTCGCTGCACTGCGTCGAGCCAGTCACCGTGCCGCATTCGGTGCTCCGGTCGAGATCGAGCCATATCCCATGGATCTGCCGAGGTCGGTGGACTCACACACCGTCGCGCCACAGCGCGAACCGTGACAGCGGCCTCCGGATTCAGGCGGCCCGCTGATACGCCAACTGCGCGCGGTACCGACGCTCCTGAATCAGATGGGAGGGACCGGTCCAACCTCCTCGTCCTCTATGCGGTGCTTCACACTGACCATGAACCCGGGACCCTCGGCGGTCTCGACTGACGTCACGGTGATCTCGGAGGGATCCATGCCGTCGAGGTTGTACCCAAAATCCCAGACGACGATGGCCAGTTCGTCATAAGCGGTCGCGTAGTCACTGGGACGTCGCCCTGAACGAACTACCTGCGCAACGAATTCCTTCCCGACAGGCAACGCGGAAAGTCCGGGACGTCGGCGCTGGAGGCGAAGCAAGCCGGTAGTTGGCTCATCGCTTGCGCCGTACCCTTTCAACAATTCGATGACGCGTTGGCGTAGAACGTTCAGGTCGACTCCGAGGCTGACGAGGACCTGAGCAGCCACGCCCTCGCCCTCGCGAACGAGGCCGAGAAGCATGTGCTCGGTCCCGATGTAGTTGTGGCCAAGTTGGAGGGCTTCCCGCAGGGACAGCTCAAGGACCTTCTTCGACCGTGGCGTGAACGGTGGGGACCCCGTCGAGCCCGAGCCCGCGGGTCCTATCGTCTCCTCAACCCTCTCGCGCACCGCCTCGAGAGAGATGCCGAGCGACTCCAGCGCCTTGGCGGCGACGCCCTCACCCTCATGTATGAGGCCCAGCAGGATGTGCTCGGTCCCGATGAAGCTGTGGTTCAGGAGGCGCGCCTCTTCTTGAGCCAGGACCAATACCCTGCGTGCCCGATCGGTGAATCGCTCGAACAACTTCGCATCCTTGCACTTTCCACCGGCCCTATAGCCGCATGGCTCAACTGCGCGTCGGCAAGACTGCCGCCGTCACATGTTCAATCAGGAGGCCGCTCCCCCACTGCCAGGAGCTGACACCTCGACAGTGCTCTGATCAGTTGAACGCGCCGGAACCGAACCGTTGCCGGGCGACGCTTCGAGCCTGGTCGACACTTGAGGAACTCCACCCTTTATGGCCTCGTAGATCGAGTACCCCTGCGTCACGAGGTTCGTGAGCAGATCGGTCACGCCCTCGGTGCCATTGACCAGAACTATGTTCGCCCCGGCGAGTCCCTTGGCTGCCGCCTCGACGAGGGCCGGAAGCTGTTCGACGATTCTGTTGGCCGCGATGAGGCTCTGATTGCCACCAGAGAGCGCTTCGGCCCGTGCCTTGATCGCATCCCTATCGGCTTCGGCGAGGCGGATCGTACGATAGGCATCCGCGTCCGCGGGCTTTTCGACCTCCGCTATGAGATCCTTCTCACGCTTTTGTGCCTGGAGTGCAGCCAGTCTCGTCTGCTCCTCGGTTACTTGCTGGCTTGCCTTGGCTTGTGCGAGAGGGCCTGCCTGACTTGCGGCCGCTTGAGCTTGCTCAATCTCTGCCCGGTATCCCGCCTGCTTGATCTCGGCTTCCCTCACGAAGCCAGCCTTGAGGGCGTTCGCTTCCTGTTCCTTCTCGGTGGCCGCTTGATCGGCTTGGGCCGCGGCAATGCGTGCGTCGCGCGCAACAGCTGCTGCATGCGGGGCTGCCAGATTCTCGATATATCCGGTCGCGTCCTTGATTTCTTGGATCTGGAATGCGTCGATCACGAGCCCTAGCTTTTCCATCTCGTCGGTCGACGCCGCTTTGACCTCTTGGGCCACTCGGTTGCGGTCACCGATGATCTCCTCGACGGTTAGGCCACCGACAATGGATCGGAGGTGTCCCGCGAGCACCTGGGCCGTCAGCCGTTCCATCCCTTGTTGCTGATCAAGAAACCGACGAGCCGCGTTGGCAATCGAAGAGTTGTCGTCGCCAACCTTGAACACTGCGACAGCCTCTACGGTGAGGGGAATACGCAGCTTGGTCACGCAGCTCTCGGAGATGAGGGCTTCTCGGAGGTCGAGTGACAGCCAGCGAGCCTTGTTCTTCCAAGGCAGGACGAACGATCCCCTTCCAGTAACGATCCGGAATTGTCCTCCGTCACTCCCCCGCTTTGATCCCGACACGACCATCGCCTCGTTCGGCGCTGGAATTCTGTAAAAGAACATCCGTCCTCTTTCTCTCGACGGATCAGCAGGCAGTTACGAGCAGCGTTCGCGATGACAGCTGCTCCACAACAACTATGCGGGTATTCACCGCGAGCGGCTCCTCGCTCTCAGTATAAGCCGTGAACGCCTCCGATCCTCCGCGGATTTGGATGATTACCTCGCCCGCGATGCCCTGAGAGATAGGAACGGATACCCGCCCCATCTTGCCGACGGCCTCTTCGGCCACTCCACCGGAGTCCAAGTCCATATGGTCGAGCGCTCCTCCTGCTGGTTATTGGCGCCGCCGACTTAGGCGCGGCCCACTTATCGAAGTCGACCACACCTGGCACGGTCTCTTCAAGGCGTACCTGGCGACCGGACGTTCCTTCGCCTCAGCGATACTCGACGGCGACCCTGACGCGCCACGCGAGGAGAGTTCCAGACTTCTGACGCGGCACAAGCTATTCCATATACGTGCCATGTACCTTTGCACCTTGAAGTTCTATGACATGGCACCAACGGGGAGGTTTCATGGAACTCGTTCGTCGCCCCATTCCAAACAGATCTCGTCAAAGCGCGCTTCCAAACCGTCCATCTGCCCACGGAGTCAGCGCGTCCAAGGCGCCGCGACAAGCCAGACCGCGCCACCTGAGATGACTCCCCTGCAGCGGCTCAACACCTTAGACACCACGCCCCGGTGGGTTCCAGGAGATCGAGAGACTGCGGTGAACAAGGGGTGAAACTCCGCCGGAGCCTCCCGCAAATGCAGCTAGCGGCGGTGACTGAAGTGTCTCGCGTTCACCTCAGACGAGCCGCTCGGGAGTGCCGAGTCCTCTGCGCAGGTCTCATCGTCAGCGCGTAGCCTCAGGCTGCGCGCAACCAGGTCGCGGTCGCTTCGATTCCGATAGTGGTGCCGTTACAACAGATGGACCGGGAGCAACGATTCGAGAGGGTCGCTGAGACAACACGCGTCACAAGCTCTGTGCTGGTGCTCGAGCTCGCCGGTTCGCGTTGGGCATAAGATCGCTCGAACTCCGGAGTGCCCGCTGAGCTCGCCTGCAGCGTCAACCTTGCCGGTTGCGGATTGCCTCGACATCGGCAGCGACCTGTTCCACCAGTTCAGACTCACTGGCGAAACTGCGTTGTTCCCGCACGCGCTCACCGATCTCGATGTGGATCAGCTCGCCATAAAGGTCCCGGTCGAAGTCGAGGAGGTGGGCCTCGATGAGTCGCTCTCCGGCCTCGTAGTAGTGCGGTCGCCTGCCCACCGAAACTGCCGCCAGATGCCTCGTGCCGTCCGCAAGCTCGACCTTGCCCGCGTAGACGCCATCAGCGAGGTCCACGCCCGCACCAATCCTCACATTCGCGGTCGGAAAGCCCAGCTTGCGCCCGCGCTGGTCGCCGACCACCACGATTCCTTCGACGCGAGGGTCCACGCCCCAAAACCTAACGTGCCCCGAAGGCTCGTCACGTTGAAACATACAAGCGCGAGCTGCCCCATCGGGTACATACTCTCCCCGTGACTTCTGTGATTGCTTCGCGGTTTCGCGCACGAGCCGTCGACCACCTCGCGGTGGCGATCGGTACCACAAAGGGCCTCTTCTTCGTAAGCGACGGCGTTGTCGACGGCCCCTTGTTGGCTGGAGACGCCGTGCCCGCCTTTGCGCAGCTCCCAGATCGCCTTCTCGCTGCCTCCACCGACTCCCAACTCAAGCCGAACATCCGAGCGAGCGATGACGGGGGCCTCACCTGGGGCGAGGCCTCGGCAAGTCCGATCGCGTTCCCCAAAGACGCGGACATTGCACTCGCCTCCATATGGCAGCTACATGTCGACCAGCGGCCGAAAGCCACGGGGGCAGTATGGGCGGGCACGGAACCGGCGGCGCTTTTCCGCTCCGACGACCGCGGCGAGACCTTCAACCTTGTTCGTGGACTCTTCGAACATCCTGACCGGTCGACCTGGGAGCCTGGATCTTGCGGGCTCGCGCTCCACACGGTGATCACACACCCGCTGAAGCCGGAACGGATCATCGTCGCGATTTCCACGGGGGGCGTCTACCGCTCCGACGACGGCGGGGAAACATGGATGGCGTGCAATCAAGGAATCGAAGCTCAATCCCACGCCGCGTCGCTCCCGGAAGTCGGCCCATGCATTCACAAGCTCGCCGTCGACGCGGTGAATCCCGACATCCTGTGGGCTCAGAACCACTCGGGCATCTACCGGACCGAGGACGCCGGTGACCACTGGGAGTCAGTCGGCCACGCCGGCGAGCCCGACGGCCTGCCCTCCGATTTCGGCTTTCCGGTCGTCTCCCACCCTGACGAGCCCGACACGGCATACCTGCTGCCCCTCGAGTCCGAGCTCTTCCGGTGCACCGCCGACGGCCGATGCCGCGTCTACCGAACCGCGAATGGCGGGCTGAGCTGGGAAGCCCTGACCTATGGCCTACCGAACACCAACGCGTACCTGACCGTGTTACGCGACGCTTTCACTGTCGGGAGCAACGCACCTTACCCACTCGTGTTCGGCTCGAAATCAGGTCAGCTCTTCGCGTCGGTCGACGGCGGTGACTCCTGGCGCCTAGTCACCTCGTACCTCCCGCCGATCCTGTGTGTGCGCGTGCTCGACTAGACCGAGCCGCCAGAACAGCCTCTTTGCACGTTTCTGGCGTCCGTTCACAACTAGAAGAACCGTCACCTGGACATCGACCAGCCCGTGTTAGGAGATGATGATGATGAAACTGCGGATATTCACTGAGCCCCAACAAGGAGCAAGCTATGACCAGCTCCTCGCCGTGGCTCGGTGCGCCGAGGACTGCAATTTTGACGCCTTCTTCCGCTCCGACCATTACCTGCGCATGGGCGGCGGTGAAGCGCGGCCGGGCCCAACTGACGCCTGGACCACCCTTGCGGGACTGGCTCGTGACACGAGACGCATTCGCCTCGGCACTCTGGTCAGTGCCGCGACTTTCCGCCTACCTGCTCAACTGGCCGTGATCGTCGCCCAGGTTGACGAGATGAGCGGGGGCCGTGTCGAGCTGGGGCTCGGGGCGGGCTGGTTCGAGGAGGAGCATCGAGCCTTCGGAATACCATTTCCACCTACGATCGGTGAGCGGCTCGACCGGCTCGAAGAACAGCTGGAGATCGTCACGGGAATGTGGGCAACCGCTAAGGAGGACCTTTACTCCTTCGCAGGCCGGCACTACCAGGTCGTCGGCAATGCCGGTCTGCCCAAGCCTGCCCAGTTTCCGAGACCTCCGATCATCGTCGGAGGAAAGGGCCTGAGGCGAACCCCGGCGATAGCAGCACGTTTCGCCGACGAGTGCAACGTCTCGTTCGCCCCGATCGAGCAATGCGCCGGTGTCTTTGCAGGTCTTGACGGCGCCTGCCTGCGCATAGGTCGTGACCCCTCGACCGTCGGTAGGTCTGTGGGTCTCGTGATCTGCGCCGGTGGGAACGACAACGAGATCCGCGCTCGCGCTGCTGCCATCGGACGTGAGGTCGGCGAGCTACGCCAAAATGGCGCCGCGGGCAGCGCCGCAGAGGTGGCCGAGAAGCTGCTGTCCTACGGCACAACCGGCGCGACAACCATCTATCTTCAGATCCTCGACCTTTCCGACCTCGACCACCTCCGTTTTATCGCCGAGGAGGTCGCACCACTGTTGAAGTAGTCCCAAGCCTGCATGAGATAGCGCTTGCGGGTCGCGCACCGGGCCTATCGACCCACAAAGACAAGGGAGGCACCCGATGGATGATCGAGAGCTGCACAAACGGATCGCCAAGCTCGTCGCCGAAGAACGCGAGCTCGAGGAGGGCCACATTGGAACCCGCGTCACTCCCGAACAGGAGCTGCGCCTCCGCGAGGTCAGGGAGGCTCTCGACCAGTCGTGGGATCTGCTCCGGCAAAGACGCGCCCGTCGTGAGTTCAAACAGGACACCGGAACCACGAGCCCGCGACCTCCTGACATCGTCGAGGGTTACCAGCAATAGAAACACGTCGCTTTGCCCAGCGGGTGGTACTGGCCTACGACCTTGGTCGTCTGCCCAGCCCGTTGCACTCGTCCTGTGCGGACGTGGACCAGAGACCGGGACCCGGAATGAAGTACTCCGATGGTCCCGCGCTCCCACGCTCGAACGGTAAGTGATCACTGGAACTGGCCCTCTCTTATTACACGGCACTACCTTCTAATAATGGTCCCCAAGGTCCTCCCGCTCGACCGGACCAGGCGACTACTCGGACAAGCACATCGAGACCGGTCGACAGGTGATCAAGGTGGCTGACGTCACACAGGAGCACCCAAAGGTGGATGCCATGCAACAGCCAACCGGCCAAACCAGCCACCCATGGACTCTGTTGATCCAGCGGCGCGGTGTTGTCCCCTTGGCCATGACGATCGGGCTTGCCCTGGTCGTCGGGGTGAATCTTTGGTGGATCTTTGAGAACCTTCGAGGCATCCCCTTCGACATTGATGCCGCGGGTTATTTGCAGCGAGCAGTACGCGACGGTGATGCCTTGCGTTCCGGTGGTCTCGCCGCATACATACACACCATCCGGAGCCCTCATGATATCCAGGCACCATTGCTGACCGCGCTCGGGGGCATTCTGCGGCTAATCCCAGGTGTCGGTGTCTTGAAGCTCACCGCTTCCCTTCAGCTCTTTTACATCATCACGGTGCTCTGCACCTACTTCATCGCCCGCCACTTCTTCAACAAGTCCTGGTCCGTATTGGCGGCGATCATCGTAGCGTCGCTCCCTGCGATCCTCCAGGTCAGCCGCGACTACGACTTTGCGGGGCCCGCGACTGCCCTTTTCCTTGGAGCTCTGGCGCTCCAGTTGCATTCCGAGAACCTTGACCGCATCGTCCCGACCCTCACCTGGGGCGTGGTTCTCGGTTTGTGCAGTCTCACGAGGACGCTCATGATCGCCTTCCTCCCAGCTCTCGTCATCATGTCTCTGCCACGGATTCTTCTTGGGGATCACAGGCTTCGCAGGTCGCTCAATCTCCTCGCCGCCGTTGCTGTCGCGCTAGGTGTGGCTTCCAGCTGGTATACGGCTACATGGCGCTCGGTGTTTCACTACCTCGTCAACTACGGATATGGTCAGAACGCCGCGAGCTACGGAGCGGCGAGCTCCTGGCTCTCCCTCGGCCACTGGACGACGAGAATCGACATGATCGTCAACGAAGACGTCTTCGTCCCATTGGCATTTGCTCTCGTGGGCAGTGCCGTCATCGGCATCCTCTATGCCGTAGCACGAAGACTGGCTCGTCATTCTGGTACCCGCCCGACTTTGAACCTGGGTACGTCGCCATCCCATTCTTTGTGGCGACGTTGCCTGGCTTGGGCTGCAAGCGATATAGGGACGCTAGTCGGAGTCCTGGTTATTTGTTATGTAGTCCTCTGTAGCACCCAGAACGGTGGCAGCGATTTCGAGCTGCCGATAGTCCCGCTAATAGTCATAGTTCTGTTGCGCATCGCGTATCTCGCGACGGGGACGCCACGCGTGATACTTGCAACATGTTGTCTCCTGGCATCTGGACTGACATTTGCTAATCAGGCGGGCTGGCTTCTCGGCAATTACTCTGACGTCGTGTCTTTCCCGCTCGGAAGCTCGCGGTACATCGCCTTTGACGAACGCGGTCTGCTGGTCAGGTACACCTCAGAGGTGCTCGGCGGTTGCCCCGGAATATACAACTGCATCAGTCCTGAGCCAGAGGTGCCCGCCGCCACCGGTGATGGCCGCCAGGACGCTGCAACGCAGACTTACCTGAACGAGTGGTTACCGCCCGTAAGTACCGCAACGGGTTTTATGGAGGCCTTCGCTCATGCTCACGACAGAGAGCCGATCGTCTTCTTCGCGGTGCAAGATCCGTTCTTCAACACGAATACCGTTGCGCTCGACGCGCAGCTCTACTTCTCGTCACAGCTTCCAATCGGGATTTTGAACCCTCCGAGCGTGGCTGGGACGAGCTACGCGAACCAGCTCGAGGAACCGCAGTTCGGCGAGCCGAATTTTGTCATCGAAGGGCCGCTGCCCAAGATTTCCTATTCCGCCGCCTTCTCGCCGGACAATCGTCAGAGCACGATAGTCTCGGTTTTGCGTCGAGAAGGGTTCGCCAAGGTCAAGAGCATTACGTTGCCCGACGGTCGTGTGCTCGGAATTTGGTGGAAGGACCGAGGTGCCTCTTTGCCTGGCTAGCCAATCGCTGAGCAGCCACTATCTCGATCTGCGACAGACGACGGCCCGCTTCCTCCTGCTCTAACCTCGAAAATTCATCCCCCCCGGGAAGCTGACGGCGAACGGTCGAGTAGTGGCGACAGGGAGACATCGAGGGCGCCCGGTCGTGGCAGGGCGCGTCGACCCAGAGGTTCGTGCTCTTGTCGGATGTCACGCCCTCGGGATGTTCACCGTTGCCGGGTCGGGCGCCGGGACCCAGGTTGTTAAGGGAAGGTGGTCCG
>Ga0182027_10006919_pt1 | contig 16843 bp, 4 predicted proteins | sample 712E1DmetaG_FD_121300 | JGI IMG/M metagenome (GOLD analysis project Ga0182027, IMG submission 121300) | Permafrost microbial communities from Stordalen Mire, Sweden - 712E1D metaG (Illumina Assembly) | ecosystem: Environmental > Terrestrial > Soil > Wetlands > Permafrost | place: Sweden... | reverse complement strand
GTCGCTGGTTTCGGCATGATTTCTGGTGGGCCCGCGGCCGCGGCAAGGAGCGCCAGCCCTCTCGATCATAGGTCCTTTCAGCATCAATGCCAAGAGGAGCATGCGTTACATTTCGGTGACGATGGAAGCGCTTTCTCGACTTTTCGCCTTGCCCAGCCTGCTTCCATGATTTGCCGGTTTGTCCGACTCGCTTTCCTAGTTTCACAGTCTCCCGATTTCTCGATTTGCCAGCACGTCTTGCCGCTCTTGCGGTTTCGACTTTGCCCTTTGTTTCACAATCGTGACGCAGCGCCCCTTGACGCCTCCAGAGTCCAGGGATCTGCTGGTCTCGGTTTTTCGAGCGCAGAAACCAACATGTTTGTCACGATGCAACCGCGCCAAAGGGCAGTTGAACCACAGCGAAACAAAGACACGGAGACACGCCCTGGTCGAAGAACTCTGTGCCTCGGTATCTTCGTGCTCAAACAAGCTCTGCCCATTCTTGGAATGATGTCGTCCATCATGTCGGCGCGGGCGGAATCCAGTCTGCTGGAGAATTCTCCTTTTCTGCCGCCGGATGCCACGGGAAGTGCGGTATCGACCAGCGCCCCCCTGGAGCTGCGCAGCATTCTAAAAGAAGGTGGGCAATACGAGTTCAGCCTATACGATCCCGCCAGAAAGCAAAGCACATGGGTTGGCCTGAACGAGCCCGGCAATCCATTTTTAGTGAAAGCCTTCAACCCTGCAAACGACACCATCACTGTCGAGCAGCGCAGCCGCACGTACATGCTCACGCTGAAGAAGGCGAATATCTCAATGCTTCGCCCTGGCGGCGGTCTGCAACCGGTCGCAACAATGCCCCCGATGCCGATCGCACCACCCCAAGACTTGGGACCATCCACTGCTGGGGTGACCGATTCGCCCTCACGGATGGAACGTCTTCAGAATCGCCAAGAAATGCTCAAGCTCTTGGATCTGCAACGCCATGCGCAATCCTCGAACCCGCCACTTCAAGGACGGCCAACTCCGACAGCCCAAACACCATCGCAGCAGGAAGAGCAGCGCTGACCGGGGTTGGGTGCTGCCCTTTCCGACTCCCTTCATAATCAAGAAGCACTCGTCAAGCTAGCGCCAGATAGCTCGCCGCCCGAGAATTGCTAGCCACACTTACTGAGGATTACTTATAGTAGTGACAAAGACCGGTTTTCGTGTTCACTCCTGGCATGGGCATGCCAAGAGGACAGAAGATCGATCTGGAAGCGCTGCAGGCGCGACGACTGGAGGCCGCGGACCTGCTCGGCGAGGGCCTGAGCCAGGCCGAGGTGGCACGGCGGCTTAAGGTGAGCCGGGAATCGGTGCGCCGCTGGGCCGGCCAGAGCCACTCCCGGTTGCGGGCGCTGCGACCGATGGGCCGCAAATCGAAGTTGACCGAGCCCGCGCGCGAGGGCGTGCGGACGGCCCTGCTCGCCGGCCCGAAGGCGGCGGGATTTGCCACGGAGTTGTGGACACTCCCCCGCGTCCGCCAGTTGATCACGCAGCGCACGGGTCTGCGGTTCAGCACCGTCCATGTCTGGCGGATCCTGGGCCAATTGGGCTTCAGCCCGCAGCGCCCAGCCGGACGCGCCCGGGAGCGCGACGAAGCGAAGATCGCCGCGTGGAAGAGCCAGGAATGGCCGCGCATTAAAAAAAAGCCCGGCGGGAGCGGCGGACGCTCGTCTTCCTCGACGAAAGTGGATTGAGCCAGCGCCCCCACCGGGCTCGCACCTGGGCACCCCGCGGTCAAACCCCGGTGCTCACTTTCAACTTCAATTGGAAGAGTCTCTCGGCCATCGCCGGGCTGACCCTGCGCAACTTCTATTTCCAGCTGCATCCCGGTGCCATCAAGAGCCCCCAGGTCATCGGTTTCCTCCGCCAATTGCATCGCCAGCTGCCCAGCCGGATCCTGCTGATCTGGGATGGCGCGCCGGTGCATCGCAGCCGGCTTGTCCAGGACTTCCTTCAAGAGAACTCCGCCTGGCTGCACGTCGAGCGGCTGCCTGCCTACGCTCCCGAACTCAATCCGGTCGAGTATCTGTGGGGATATTGGAAGGAGCACGAACTGGCCAACTTCTGCCCCAGAGACATTTGGGAACTCGGTCACTTCGCGAGCCAAGCCCTCAAGCGAATCCGGCGTCGGACGCGGCGGCCCCAGCTCATCGCCGCCTTCTTCCGCCAAACTGAATTGTTTTGAGCAAATGGTCACTTCTTTAGGTAACTCTCAGTAGGTCGGTTCCCTGATAGGCAAAAACAATTGCACAAGATTTTGGACGTTATCGGATTCAATGATCCAACACGGTTTCCTGACCATGAGATGGGCGCGCCGGCTTCCTAAGCCTTGTGGGGCTAAAGCGTCCCTTTCACGCTCCGGTGGTCGTCGTCGATGCCAGGAGTACCGGGGTCGCTGAGATCTCCATCGCCCTCGTCACCGCCATAGCCGAGGATTTCCACCGAAATAACTGACGGAACCTCCGTTGCCTGCGTCTGAGTTGAAGCGGCTTCTTGTTTCGCGACGCTGGCGGCCGCGCTCGTAGCGGCAGCGGAGGCATTCGATGCTGCGTTGAGAGGAGCAAGATTGGGCGGGGCGGGCGGCGGTGGGGCGCCTGCGCTCGAACCGCCGACTTGTATGTTCGAAGAATTCAGAACAACCCGTGCCGCTAAATTGAGATTGCCCGAAGCGCGGATGCCGGCATCGCCGGCGTCAATTGCTCCGGCTGGCGCGATCAGATCTACGTCACCAGCAGGAACCCCTGCCACGGTCGCCAGCACTCCGATTCCTCCACCCGTGGCAAGACCCGCGAGATCGGTTTTGACATTCGCGCTCTGGGAATCAACCAGCACCTGAGTCGGCGGCGCCGACTGGACCGTCTTCGACGATCTGCCGGCCGCAATATTCCCCACGGAAGCCCAGACGATCTCGTTGCCACCGCGCAAAGTGAAAATGCGTTGGGCGCCGACATCCACGCTTGCGTTGGTGAAAATCGAAATATTGCCACCATGATCCGTCAATATCCCGGGCGGCGCCTGTGTAGAGCTCCCGAGGTCCAAACCTAGACTCAACCCGCCGCCAGGTGCGAACAAACTGATGTTACCGCCATTTTCAGTCTGGATGCTCCGGGTGGAAAGCGCAATGTCCCCCTGCCATATTTGGCCCGAAAAGATAGCGGCCAGCGCTTTCGTCAACGTGGCCTTCCCAAGGGCCGAAGTAGCCGACTGAGTTTGATCTTGCGCCGCGTCATCCAAAACCAACGAGAATATCTGCAACGCGAGATTATGCTGCTGATCCAAATTCAATTTATTGAATTCACCCCATATCTGCTGGTTGTTCCCGCTCATATCCCCAAGCAGCTTACCGAGGTCGGGGAGGTAACGAGCCGCCGAGCTTCCTCCTGTCGTCGGATTCAGGAACTGGTCAACAAACCCGGTGCCAGCCGGATCGGTGAAATCAGCCCGGTGGTTAAACAACGCCGCAATCGCCTCATATCCGCCATTGAAGTTTCCAAAACCGAGGGATTGTGCGTTGTTGTGATCTCGCCCCGCATCGCGCAGGACAAGGTAGAAAACATCAAGGGCCAATAGATCCTGCTGCTCGACCGGCAAAGTGGTGAAAGCCGTCCAGATAAGGGCGTTGCTGGACTGCGGATTTTTGGGATCATTTGCAAAACCCATCAGCTGGCCCAGTTCGGGCAGGTATTGCGCCGCCTCACTGCCGGCGATCGCGGGGTTCAAGTACTTATCGTTGAAGGCAGCGAAATCCAACTGGCTAACGTCAAGCTTCGAGGAGGCGCCGATCCCCGCACCCACCATGATACTGGCTCCTTCAAACGGCAGAAAGGGATTTCGTGCATTGCCGATACTAGTGATGCCCACTTGAGTCCCATTCGGCTGAGCGGCGGCGGCCCCAAGATCGAGGTTGCGGCCCGCCAACACCTCAAGGGTGCCCGGGCCGCTGATCTGGATGTCGCCCGATTGGGGCAACTGGCCTTGCAGACTGGCCGCCGTTGCTGCGGTTCGCAGGAGGGAATTCGGATCGTAAGCGATGATGTCGCGCCCGGCACTCACAACGCTGACGTCACTCGCGCGAACATTTTGAACATAAAGCCCGATATCAGTAATATCCAGACCGGCAATCACATCAGCCGATTTTGGCGAAAATAGCGTGAGCCCGGAGATGTCGCCACCAGCTGCATAAATACGCAATGGCTGCAAGTCGCCACCGTGCAGGGCAGTGCTACCAGAATCGAGTGAGTTTGCGGGCGCAGGCCCGTGGAGTGTCTGCTGTGTTTGCAGCACGACATTTGAGCCGTTCGTAGCGCCCGACTCCCGAAAAAGCGCATCCACATTGCTCAACACGAAATCTGGTGTCACCGGAGGCGTCGAGATAGGTACCGATGTCACGTATCCCTGAGGTAATACAACCGAGGGAATGCGCGCAGGATCGGCATCTGAAACATCGATCGTGCTGGCTGATAGGGTCGAGGCGCTGACTGCCTGGAGCCCATTGATGTTTCTTGCGGCCAGCAAGTCCAGCGTGCCCTTTGAAGCCGGAGCGAGGGTCAGGCCATTCACCAAATCGATGTCTCCGCTGAATGCCGTCGCTTCCAGTGACGCTGGCATCAAGCTGGCCGGAGTCTCGAAATTCGACCCCAGCTTGCCCCCAGTAGCCTCTGTCAGGCGCAGCCAAGGCTGGGAAATGCCGGCCACGGTACTGACCAAATTGTTCGCCGACAGATTGCTCAACACATTCGCATACCAACTCCAAAGGGAGCCATTCTGGAAATCGCTGGAGGATTCCTTGAATACGACATTCCCCTGCATCGATTCGACCCGCACCACGTCATCTGGTTCGAAAGTCGAGAAGAAGGTGCGCAGAGAATAGCTATTATTAACCCCCTGAGGCAGCAGAAACGGATTGGCAACGGACCCAAGCGTAACGTCACCGCCCGCCAAAACATCAAAACTGCCCTGCCCCAGGAAAAGCGTCGTCGGCAGCCAAGTGGTTGAGTCAGGACTCCTCACGGTCGCCAGATTGCCAGCGCTCAGAGTGGATCGCGTGGCGTTGGTACGGATACTGCCGCCCGCGTCCAACAGACCGGAGCCGCGCTCGACGTAATCAACACCAGCATCGATGTCGCCGCCGGCTCGAACCACAAGGTTGCCGCCGCCAAGCTCAACCAGTTTGCTCGCATCAGGCGCAATGGCGTTACCAGACGAATTCTTGCCGGGCATGCGCGCGTTGGTCGGCACCACCGCATCGACATTTGTCACGTTTCGTCCAGCCTTTAAAGTTACGTTACCGCCGCCAAGAGCTCCCACACCTTCGAAGAAGTTACTGAAATCGATCCACCACGACGTTGACGCGATCTCTGAATTCACCGGCCCCTGAAGCCCTCCCTGAGTCTGCACCACTCCGAAATTTCCCGAGGCGTCGACATAGCCGCGACGATAAAGCCAGTTGGTCGGCATTTCCTTCGCAGAATCCTCAGTGATGTTTCCTGTCGCCGAGTCGACGAGTTCATGCACGATGTCGTTTTGCGCGAAAATACCCAAATTGCCGCCACCCAGACTATACTGGGCCAGATACGGCACGTAGGAATTGGAACCCTGAAAGAACTGTTGGACCTGACCAACATATGTTGAGGACGTGTAGGCGGTGTTTGGCAGATCGAAATCGCCCGGGTTTTGCACAGAAGTCGGGTTTCCAACCTGCGTACCGGCCGTATAAATTGTCGCGATCGAATTGAGCAATTGAACATCACGCCCAGCCGCAATTGTGATGTCACCCGTACCTGTGCGTATGGTCTGATAATATTCGGGGATGATCGCAGTACTGCTGAGCGTGCCGCCCTTTGACGCAGCCACGGATGGGATCGCGATGGCTCCCAAACCAAGGAGGACTGAGCCGCTTGACGCGGCCAGGCTAGCGAGCGGCGCGACGTCTTGGAAACTGGCGCCGGTAAGGTCCGCTCCAGCGATGAGACGGTACGACCAAGATCGATCCCCAGCTGGAAGGAGCGGCGCCTGCCAGAGTCCTCCAGCCGCAAAAGGCGTCGAGATAAACCCGTCACTGAGGCTGGCGTCGAAGTTGAAAACCAAGTTCCCCTTCGACCGGATGGTCAATATGCCCGGCTCGTTGTTCGGGCCGAAACGGTAGGTTGAAAGGTCCCAGGTGGCTGGCAAAACAATATCTCCAGCTTGGGTGGAAACCGCCGAAGCAGCCGTAGTGGCAAAGGTCGTACCGACCCCCATGGCCAAGGTAATCGGGGTATTGCCTCCGGAAAAAGAGATATTACCAGTCGTATTTCTGGAACCCGTGTTCTTGAAGGTCAGGAATTGGACCTGCGAGTCGGCTGAAGACAATGCGGGAATTGTCGTGTTGCCGGCAAAAGGTTTGGTTGTGCCGTCGGCATAGGTGGCAGTGCATGGCGCCGTAGCCTTCATCGTGTCGCCAGCAGGCATGCCTCCGGCGATGCCAATTGTGGTTGTAGCGCCTGCATTCAAGGTGACCGCAACAGAGCTGCCCCCCGTTGAGCCACTTTGGTACAGGGTAACCAGTCGATTGCTTACGGTGCCGTTGGCTGTGGCCGTGTTTACAATCTCAGCTCCAGGCTGGACGTGGATCAAGGCATTGGCAAACAACGTTGGATCGACCTGATTTGCAAAGGCGATGCCATTGTCTTTGACCGCATTTTCGACCGTGCTGTTGATCAAACCGCCTGATCCAGCGAGATCGAAGACTTGGACCCCTTCAAGGGTGATGACTGAGGCGCCAATGACAGAGTTCCCAATTGAGCTGAACTGCGTTCCTGTGCCGAAGGCCGTCTGCGATTCGCCCAGCTGCATCGTGCCAGTAAACTTGCCAAGACTGGCGGCTACGGCCGTTGCTGCTGCTTTTGCCGATGAATCGGAGATACCATCAACGCTGGCGATCGACAAATCGATTTTCGCCCCCTGCTGAATGTCGACGACCGCCGCCGCGTTGGAACCATACGTTCCATCCGGGCGTTGTGTGTAAGATCCTGCCTCGAATGAGATTGCTCCACCCTTGCCAGCAGCGTCGAAATCAGAACCCGCCACGGTAAGCAAGGCCCCTGCTTTCAACACGACACTACCCGCGGCGGCAAGGTTTATGGTGCCCCCATGATTGCCGAAAGCATCACCCGGCATTCCGGCAGCATTGATCGCCCCACCTTCGCCGCCCGAGGCATCAATTGTCCCGGCAACCAGGATGCTTCCCTGATCCGCTGACAAATTGAATTCATGTGCAACTGCGCTGCCATCCACCACAACATCGCCCGAGCGGACCCGGATGGTACGTTTCAGCGAAAAGCCGCCGCCATTAAGCGCGGTATTCATAGGCTGCAAGCTAGGATCGAGATTGCTCGGATCTGAGCTGCTGTTTGGCACGCTGCCAACGTCGAGCGAGAACGTGCCGCCGTTCCCCGGCGTGGTGCCATTGTCCGACAAATCTGTGAACCCTCCCAAACCCTTCAGCGTTCCTGTGACCACAAACCGACCGTTCGTCCCGCCGTCGCCGGCGGCTGTAGTATCGATCGCGCTGATCGAAACAGATCCCGCGCTTCCAACGCGCGAAATTCCGTCATTCTTTGTTACATCGAGGGGCGCCGAAACATCCAACGATCCGGCTACTGTGACCGCACCGTGATCCGACATCAGGCTGATGTTTCCTCCCCCGGTATATTGCTCCACGTCATTGAACGCCTGTGCCTGTCCGGAAACGTCGAGTGTTCCTCCAACCACAACATCACCATCGGCGTGGAGCGACAATTTCCCACTCGGCAAAGCGATCGAATTGCCCGCGGAGATGCTGCTGCCCTGAAGTGTCAGGCTGGCCCCAAGGCCTCCTTGCGGTAAATTCGATTTCGCAGTGGTTGACGATGTAAGTGTGAGCGCCCCGCCGGCAGTGAGCACCTGCTGTGCACCGGCTGTCCCTGTCAATATGGGCGCCTTGATGTTGAGGCTGGTGATGGCGTTGGCTGCGAGGTCTGCACCAAGGGCGTCGATACCGCCAGACCCAGCGAGCAAGACCCCGCCGCCCGCAACGAGATTGACTGTGTCAAATAGATCAATGGCCACAAGGCCCGATGTATTTGACGACCCAATTTGCAGCGTTCCCGACTGTCCGGTCGTGTCCATCGCCATGAGCGTAAGCGTTCCCACCGGTTTTGCCGAGCCGGTCGCCACCAGCATGCCGCCCGGGGAATTGTCGACCTGAATGTTCGTCGCTTGAAAAGTGGCCGCCCCCCCGTTCCGATCCGTGAGCTGCGCCGCATGAAGCGAGAGATTCGGGAGCCCCGCTCCGCCGACGGTACCCGTACCGTAAACATCAATCGAGCTGTAGCTCAGCAGCGAAAGCGATGTGATGCCGGTCGTACCAATGTCCGATTTCTGCAACCCCTGCAGCATCGTCGGGGACAACACTAAGCTACCGTTCGTGCCGGAAGAGTTGTCAAAGACTACGCTGATATCGCGGCTGGCGAGAGAGACTGATCTGCCAGAAATGTCGGGTACATCCGTTGAGCCGAAGTTTGACAGGATCTGCGTCCCGTTAGTCGAATCGATGATCAGGCTGCCAATTCCGCCTGAGATTGTCGCACCGGGGAAGATCAGCGCACCCGGCGAAGACGCGAAACTCAAGGTACCGGCGAGACCTCCGGTGGGTGCAAGAGCCGAAAGACTAACATTTGAGCGGATAATTTGGGCATTCGGATCGCTGCTCACACGAATGGCAGCGCCATCGCCCGTCACCATGGTCACCACACCGCCGCTAGACGCAAGAGTCATGGTTGCGCCCACCGCGGAATCGAAGTTGTCAAACACATAGGTGCTGCCCGGCGCAAGTGCAACGCTAGCTCCGGCCGCATTCTTCTGCGTAGCGCCGTTTGCGTTGGTCGCCGTCCCACTGACCGTGGCCGAGAAGGAGGCTCCCTGAGAGAAGGATATCGGGATGCCGCCACGCGCGAATCCGATCTTCTCTCCGGGCTGCAGCGTGACGGCATCGGATAGGGTCAGCGTTTCTGCGCCGTTCGGCAGCGAGCCTTTTTGCGCCACTGTCGAATTCGGTCCGATCGTGACAAGTCGGTTGGCAACCAGAATGATGTCAGAGCCGGCAAGCGGCGCACCTGGCTTGGAGGGCTGGCCGGCGGAGTTAAGCAGCAAGTTGCCATTCGCATCCGCCGCCGGGCCGTTGTCCACGGCTAGGTTGTTGGTGGTCACCGTCACCGTCGTTCCGTTGGCGCCGGTTGTACGAATGCCGCCGATGAGCAGGCTTTCTGACCCGAAATTCGTGAGATCGCCAGAGTTCAGGACCAGCTCATCAGCGGTCGAGCTCAGGTCGGCATTGGGGCCGGCAATGAGGATATCCTGCGGGCTGGAGATATCGACCAAACCACCAAAACCAACTGCGGTTCCGTCCGAATTGATCAGCGCCTGAGCGTCTACCTTCCCCTGCAAGGTCATCGTTTGCTGCGCTGCAAGAACAAGCTGGCCAGCATCGACGGGCAGTCTCGGTATAACGATATTGTTCGCGGCGGCGCTTTGTGGGAAGAATTTGTCGGCTGAATAATCATCGTATTGGGCTCGCGCCCGGACCACGGAACTGGGGGCAATCTCCCACATGGTGAAGAGCGGCTGGACCACATGACTGGAATCGAGCGCGTTCGTACGGTATGCCGCGACAATGCTTGAGCCGTCCGCCTGCTTGACCGACGCGGAAGCCACCTTCGTCGTCGGCGTCACCAAGTAGCCTCCTGGCAGAAGCGCATACCGCGCAGGCAGCAGCGTGTAGGTTTCAGGCCCGCCGCCAGCACCAAGATCCAGATAGATGCTATCACCGACGTTAAGTCTTCCTACGGTCTTGCCGCCTGAAGTGGAAATACTCACGTAACCAGGGTCATTATCTAGATTGGCCTGCGCAATGTTAGTGTTGTTGAATGCCCCATAGGGAGCATAGCCGGCGTTGTAGCCCGGGATGACCGCAAAGCTATTCACATTTGCACTGAGGATATCAACCGTGCCTCCCGTACCGGATACCCAGCGATAGGCATAAAGATCCCCACCACCGGCGATGTCGATCGACGAGCCTGACTGGTCGTTTACGTTCTCGGCCGAAATTGTGACCTGCTTTGCAGTACGACCGGCTGGATCCGTTACGGTGATGTCGGTTCCTGTCGGATCAATCCATGACGTGCCGTTCAGGTTGTTGCCATAGGGAATAGGAACAGCGAGAGGCTTTCCCGTCGTCAGATCCAGCGTGGAAACCGACGTGACGCTTCCCTGGGAAAGCGTGATCTTTTGCGAGCCCGCGAAAGGCTCCCCAGTGATAGGATCTATAGCGGTCGCACCGCTCGCAGAGCTCTGCCCGAGATTGATTGTCCCAAGTGGTGCGCGCAGCACTCCGTTCTGCACAATGCTCGAAGCATAAGCATTCAGTTGCCCTCCGGCAGAGAGTGGCACCTGCAGCGGTGTGCCCACCCGGTTGAACGTAACGGAGCCCAATTGCGTTTTACCGTCAGTCGGCGAAACATAATCGTACGCAGCAATGTTGAACGTTGTTGCCGTTGGGGGATAGATCTGACCCGCCGTCATGGTTAGGGCCCCTGCCAAGTCAAAGGTGCCATCGCCGCGAATGTCACCGCTGCTGTTTGTCGTCAGCGACACGGCTCCCACATTCTGCATCGAGAGATTGCCGATATCGATCAACTGTGCGCCTGTGACCGAGAGGCCCGCAGTCCCATAAGTCGGCGAAAACGTCCCGAGAAAGGTTGTCGTCGGTTGATTTAGCGCAGCTGGCGGGAGGAAGGAAGCGCCCAAGGCCACATAAGGTGCGTTCAAGGTCAATGCCGATGTCTGGCTGGTATTGGCACTAATTACACCGGCAGTGCCAAGGGTGATTCCGTTGTCCGCTTTCAGCTCGACTGCCCCGGAAAACTCCACGCTCCCGCCAAAATTCAGCCAGTCGAAGCCACCGTGGCCGAAACTGCTTGCGGCAAGCGCGCCACCAAAAAAGTTCGCACCGCCGCTGACCGAACTGGAGATCGGATCGCCTTTCGTATCCACCACAACTTGGCCAATGGCTGTGAGACCTTTGGCGGCAAACGATATTGGCAGGACAGGTCCACTCGCCGTGAGTAGCAATGAGGTCACGGTGGGCAGCAGTAAGAGGCCATTGGGATTATATACGCCGGATTGAACATTGAGTGTGCCTCCGGTCGCAGTTGGACCACCCGCCTGAGCTGTCAGCATTGCATCGCTGAAAAGCTCCTGCCCGCCCGTCATCGAGATGCTGCCTCCGTTGCTGGCCACTATTGTAGGAATGAGCGTTGATCCGGTGGTTGGAATGCTAGAGGTGGCAGCCAGCGAAGCCTGGAATGGCGATACATCAAGCGTCCCGGTCGAGCCGGAGGCATCGAGAACCGCCCCTTTCTCCGCCACGATATTGCCTTTCACCTTTATGGCGCCGCCGGCAAGAACAGACCCGACAGTATAGCCGCGACCGTCCTTGCTCAGATCGGGCGCGCCTGCCGTGGACACCGTACTCTCCGGACCGAGATAAACCGTTGCCAGAGGACTGGGGCCCGCGCCAAAGATCACGGAAGAATCCGTAGCTCCATTCACAGAAATTGTGCCGCCAGGTGCGCTTACTTTTCCGAGCACGGCAACCGTGTCGCCATTAAGCCCTACCTGACCCGCAGCATTGGGCGTCAAACTAATCAAGGCGTTGTCGCCAACCACCAAGCCGGCCACAAGCTTGACGGGCAGATTCGGATTCCCCTCCGCCGCTGTGAAGGACAGGCTGGCGGCCGGTTGGAATGCGGGGTCCGGCAGATAGGCATGGAGCCGACTTGTCCCACTGTCTCCAAGATTTGCCTGAAACTCCATTACCTGCGGGCTTATGGTCACCGGAGGCAGCGTTTTCGCCTGCGTCAAATCCGACGACCCGATGAGCAGAGCCGGAAGCATCGGAAACCGCGAATCGGTGAGGCCAGTAATCTTGTAGGTGGCAAATCCTCCCAGGCTGAACAAGCCGGGATTAAGCAAGATCATGTTGTCGTTTTCTGCTTTGCCGCCGATCTGGATGAGCGGCGCCGTCATATCTAGCTCGGCGCCACTGCTTCCGGAATAACCCCTCAAGGCAAAGTTGGAACCTGGATCACCGGTGTAGCTGGTCGGCATGATCAGCTGAGCTCCGTCAAATTGCTGCTCGTCGGCCACCGTCAGGGAGATCTTGCCACCAGTGCCCCAAGAAACCTTTCCGGTCCCGCTGATGGTAGCACCGCCAGAAACATCGATCGTGCTGCCAGCATCAACAGTTATCTGAAATCCGGAGAGCGATACCTGGCCACCTGACGTGGGCACGCGCGCAGCAGGATCACTCGCTGGATCACTTTGGTTGATCACTGAGCCTGCGACATTAAGCACTGCCTTTGGACCGAACGTAATCGCGCCACGGATGGGATCTGATTGCGATATTGCTTCACCCAACATCTGGGCTTCGTTAGACCGGGATGCTGAGATGTCGGGCGCGTGGAATATCAGACTGCCGCCGGGCGCGGTGATTGAGCCAATGATATCAATGTTGGCTGCGATCAGCTCGAGCGCAGCAACATTATTGGTCGTGTACGGTGACACGGACGTGTTCAAATAGCCGCTGAGTGCCGAGGCTGGGCCGAAGGTGAGGACCGGCTGGATACCGTCGCCGGAACTCGCCGGTACGGTGATACGACCAAAACCGGCTGCCGCGCTGGTTCGCCCGGTGTTGCCAACGTTGTCGTCTCCGTTGTCGATAGAAAGAAATCCGAAACCGTCGCTATTCACCAGATTGGGCGAGATGTCGACCTCGTTCTGCCTTGAAGTGGGAAGCATATACGCGTCTGTTGGGTCGACGGTAAAATCTGGAACGGGTGAGCTTTTTGCCAATCCCTTGTTTGATTGCAGGATCACGTTTGGCGCAGTTGGCGAGTAACTCAGAACGATCGGATTGGTACTTGAACTTAGAGCTGGATCAATGAACTGCGCCCCGAATTCCACGGAGAATTCGCTCGGAATCGGCATGATCGTATTTGAGCCGGCGGCGGGAAAGGCCAGCACCTGCCGGGGTCCCGACGTAGTCTCGCCAGCAAAATTGCCATCCAATGCAACCGACGCGGCAGTTATCGAAACTCTTCCCCCATTACCTCCTTGGACGTAACCAGGATCATAGTACCCTAGCGGAAGCGGCTTGGTGGTAGTCTGGCTCACACCCCATTTCGGGTCCGTAGCCGTGCTGCTCCCCGTGTAGATTCCGTCATAGACCAAGTTAGGCATAGCCTGCGAGATATCGTAGATATGCCCACTGGAAATTACCTTGGTCGTCTGGACATATCCGCCCTGATAATCAATCCAGCCGCCAGAAACATTGATCATCGATCCTGGTTGCATGACCACAGATCCCCCAGCACGCACATTGACCGTTCCGCCCGCGGTGGTCAATTCATCCGCAGTCCGCTGCACCAGGGCAACATAGCCGGACGCATCGCCAATTGGCGTGCCCACCCAAGAGTACCCGCCCATTCCCCCGTTTAGCGTTGCATCCCAGGGTCCATGCACCCGCAGATCGACTTGCACCGTTTGACCCCGCAGGAGGCCATTCTGCTGCAAAGGGGAATCCGCAAGCTCTGCGCCGCGCAATTGGACATTAACAATGTTTTCCGCCACCGATGCCGCCGCCCCCGCGGTACCGGAAACGTCGATCGAGGCACCACGGTCAAAGTAGACCTGACCACCTGAGAAAAGGAAATTGCTAATCTGGTTAGAAGTCCCTGGGGATCGGAGCACCCAAGAACCGGCTTGCAGAGAAACCTGGGCGTTGGGCGCCTCAATTGTTGCCGCCTGGGCTGTCGACGGAACAGAAGTCTCGCCGGCAGCGACATCAGAAGCCAGATGGATCGCCTGCCCCTGAAGATTGATCTGCGAGGGTAAGGCAAGCCCTTCATCCTGGGTTCGATTGATCGTATCTGTCAGTGAGGCGGAGGGGATTATTTGCACGAGGCTGCCCGCCCCCAGCGTCACGACCCCGGTGGTTTGAAGACCAGTCGTGGCGCCTCCCGTCGGGAAGACAAACGGCAGCGAACCCGTAACTGTGGCATCATATTGGGAATTGGGCACGGCATTGTAGTTGGCAAGCAGATCAACACGTCCATTGAAAGAGACCGTGGTCGCACTGTTAATCACTCCAAGCTGGTCAATTGTCCTGCCCGCCATGGTCACCGCTCCGGGCCTGTCAAGCGGCACCGTCGTTCCGTCGGCATTCGTCGCAGTAAGATCAGTTGTCTCGATAAGCCCCATGGTTACCTTGCCGCCGCTGTCAACGTCGCGGGCGTTTGTCGCCGTGCCCGCCGAGTTTCCGATGGGCGCTAACGAATCGGAGACCTGCCCAACGTAGACATCTAGCCCCCGAAGGCTCGGGTCGTTCTGTGCGTGCGCAGCCATTGCGACCTGCAAACCGGCCGCAAGAATTACCTGCCCGTCGGGGGCCGAAAGCGTCCCCACGTTTGTGACGTTTGGACCGATCAGCGCTACACGGCCACCAACATGGTCAGCAGAAGTCGGCGAGAAAATTGTTGCGCCCGCCTGCACGGTCACATCGCCATATTCACTGGCAGCAGGTGTATAGGAAAAGTCGACCTGCCGGCCGGCGACCTTGGCAAGACCGACATTGGTCAGGTTGACTGCCACTTTCCCGCTTGTCGCATCCTGGACCGACGTATAATCAATGGCGGGGACAAGCGCAACTGGGCTCGTTGAGCTACCTAGATAAGTAAGCGACACCGTTGAAGGATCGGCGACCTTGCGACTGCTGATGAAAGTCCCACCGGCAGAGTCAGGCGCTAGAGCGATCAGATCTGAAACCAATGGCGTAAAAGAATCGGTCGGGCCGTTGCTCCCCGCGAGTAATGGCAGACCCGAGAAAAGGAACTGAGAATCAGGGTTGTTGAGTAAACCGCGCTGGATCAGATTGTCGTTGATCGGCAGTGATGAGGCCACAAGGGCGTGGGCATTAACCTGCGACGATCCGCCGAAGATGATGCCATTGGGGTTGATGACATACACCTGCCCTTGGGCCCGGATGGATCCGAGAATCTGGGAGGGTGAACCGGTGATGCCGATCTTATTGAATGCGATCCAGTTCCCGACATCGGCCCCGCCCGCGCTTTGGTCAAAGTTCAGGGTCGTGTTCTTCCCAACGTTAAACGACTGCCAGTTCAGAATAGCCTGCTGCGCGCTCTGGGTGACGTTAACGGTCGTCTGCCCACTGCTGGTTGTCTGGCCCAACCCACCGACACCTTGCCAGGATCCTGGCATAATATACGACCCGGCGGTGGAGCTGGCAGCGGGAAGTCCTGAATCCGGCACCAATCCATCCGTGGTCGTAGTTCCGTTCCCTTTGGCCAGTCCATCCGTGACGTCAAGAAGTTGAATCGTCTGGCCGGGTTGACCGGGACTTTGATAAGTGCCGGCGTTCTTCGGAGCGCCAGCGGCAGTCGCCGCTGCGCGGGCCGCCGTCTGCATCGCGCGGACGGCCGCAAGCGCCTGGGTCGTGCGCGCGAGTCGGTCCTGCGCATTGGTCACCATCTTCGTGACCGGCGTGGGGTTCGCGCCGGGCGACGATGACGCTGAGCTTGCAGAGGACGCCGACGAGGTGCCCCCATTGGGACGGAGAATGTCGCCACCGTAAAGCTGTCCGCGCGCGACGAACGCGCAGACCACGATACGGAAAAGGCGGCTCTCACCCAGCCGGTCGATCCAGCGAAGAACCGCCGGACGGTTCCGTTCCCCAGCCATTTTGTTCGATCCGAGTTTCATCGCACCCTACTACTTCGCCCGCTGATCGAGCAGCTTGTCCTGATAGGACTGCACCAGGTTCTCCAGCTTCGCCCGCGTCGTGCCGACGAACGGCTCCTTCGCGCTGAGCGCGTTCCCCAGGCTGAAATCCTCGTAACGGGTGAGGATCTCGTTCCCGATCAGGAAAAGTGCGAGGTTCTTTGACTCAAGCTCGGTGATCTTGCGCTGAAGCGCGTAATATTCAGCCCTCAGGCGGACGTTCTGGGTCTCCGCCGCCAAATGCGCCTGGGCCGAACTGGCGCCTTCCGCCTTCGATTTCTCCAAAGCGTCGTTCACGCGCGCTAGCTGCGCCTTCTGCGCCGTGACCTCCGCCTGCAGCTCGGCCACCGTCTTGTCCGTCGCCGCCCGATCGATCACAGCCTGTTTCTTCAACGTTTCATACTTCTCCGTCAGCAGTTTCTTCTCATCGGCAAGGGTTGCCTGGGTGGCCTGAAGGCTCGAAAGCTCGGTCTGCGCCGAGCGCAATTGTTGAGTCGATTCCCGCAGAGCGGCGCGCATCCGATCCCCCTCGGGATTTCCGGAATCGGCCGCGGCGGATATTGAGCCGACCGAAAAGATAAAGTAGCAGGCGAGAAAGCCCCAGTTATTCAAACCCACGGGCAAGATGCCCGTGCCACGTCGCTTCACCTCTCCAAAACGAGAGCCGAAAGATTGTTCTGTTATCCGTGTCATCCGTGTAATCCGTGGTTAAGGTGTTTCGGAAGAAATGCGCTGATCTTTTCGTTTGTTTTGTGTCTTTCGTGGTTTCACCCGCATGTTCAGAATTTGCAGTTGAGATCCACCTGGATGATATCGCTCTTGAAAGCTGGTCCTGCGACCTGTGTAGCGCTCATCCACCGCAAGCTCGTCCAGACGTTGGAAGTCAGCGCGAGATTCCCGCCGACCGTGAATCCCTTGAAATTGGTGCCGCCCCCGCCAAAGTCCG
>Ga0182027_10006918_pt1 | contig 16844 bp, 14 predicted proteins | sample 712E1DmetaG_FD_121300 | JGI IMG/M metagenome (GOLD analysis project Ga0182027, IMG submission 121300) | Permafrost microbial communities from Stordalen Mire, Sweden - 712E1D metaG (Illumina Assembly) | ecosystem: Environmental > Terrestrial > Soil > Wetlands > Permafrost | place: Sweden... | reverse complement strand
CGAGATGGAGGAGGAGCGTTTTGTCGGCGCGCTCTCGCCCCAGGATTTCATCAAGGAGCTGACGGACTTCCGCAAACTGAGCGGCCGGATCGCTTCGCTGGAAGCCTCGGCCACGGACGCCCCATCGTGGAAAACGGTCGGCGACATGTATTCGGAACTGGGCAATTCCGACAAGGCGATGGAGGCGTACAAAAAGGCGCTCGCCCTGGATCCGCGGGGCACGACCGGCGTCGCCGCGGATGTCGAGTTCCTCGATGCGCTGGGCGCGATCAACAAGAATCGCGAACAAGCCAAAACGCGGCTGGCCAAACTCGAACAGCAATATCCCAAGAGCCCGCGCGCCGGCCAGGCGCTCTATTCGCGCGCGGTGCTGGCCTTGGACGAACGCAAGGACGAGCAAGCCCGCAGCCTGCTGCACGACTATCAGCGGCGCTACCCCACGGGCAAGTTTAACGGGCGGGTCGGCGATCTGCTCAAAGATCTCGATACGCAAGCCAAGGAGCCCACGCAGGCTCCGGCGGGCAAGGAGGCGCGCTAAGATTTCAGGTCGGGTCGGGTCGGTTGCAGGTTTCTGGGTGAACGGGATCAACCTGCAATCCTTCAATCTCAGGTCGGGGCGGTTGCAGGTTTTTGGGTGAACGGGATCAGCCTGCAATCCTTTTGAAAAGCCCGCCCGGTGGGGCGGGCTTTTCTTATTTGACGCGCCCCCCACTTCCCCCTTGCCTCGCGCCCCCCGCTGCATGATACTGAAAATTGCTTGCAAACCCTGCTGACCCAGAGGCGCGACGACGATGAAGTCCCAGCGACAGTTTACCAACGAGGCCAACTACGGGTTTTCCGTGATCATGCTGCTCGTGGTCGTCGTCATTATCATGGTCGTTTTGCTCGTCGGCCCGTTCAAGAACGACCCCGTCACCGGGGTCAACCAAGCGGTGAATCAGATCGACCGCTCGGCCGACGCCGCGTGCAGCATCAATCGCGACACGATCAAGACCTACGTGACCAATTATCAGCTCTACAACCCGGGGCCGGCGCCGACCCTCGGGCTGTTGAAAAAAATCAACAGCGGCATGCCCGAGTGTCCGCGCGGGGGGATCTACCTGATCGGCCAGGACGGGACCGTGTACTGCACCAAGCACGCCCCGCCGCCGGCCCAGGAACTTGAGCGCCTGATGAAGCAGCTTCCGCCCCCCTCCACGCCGCCGCCGCTGCAATTGGCGCTGACGCCGCTCCCCGAAGCGCCGGCCGCGGCGCCGTCGCCCGTGCCAGGCTCGGCCGGCGCCCCCCCCGCCCCGGCGGGACGCTGAGACCCATACGGTAAACATGAATCTTACCTGCACTCGAAAAGGTACGACCCCTTCAGGGTCGGGCCGGTTTTGGGGGGAGCTTACCCCGGGTTTCGCGAATACGCTCAACCCGGGGCTACTCAAATGGGACCCTTGCAGGGTCCCCAAAACGTCCGCTTGAACGTTGGGCTGACATGTTGCTCAACCTGAATAATCCTTGTGCCATTCGTGTTCATCGGTGTGATCCGTGGTTGATGATACTTTTGTTGAAGGATCGAGGTCTTGACAAAACATTGGTCAATTCCGACGCACTTTCTTAAAATAATTCCGACAGTACTCCGTGGGGCCGGCCCGCGCGCCGCCCCTGATTTTCCCCGTTGGAGCGTTCGAGCATGAAATGGTCAAAATGGGTGGGACTCTTTCTCGGCCTGGGGATTTTCGGGTTGAGCCTGGGCGTCGGGCTGAATCTGTTTCCCCGGCGGGGTGAAAATTCTCTTGTCCGGGCGGTCCACGAAGCCTTCGGCGCCAAGGCCTTGGCCCAGGCCGCCCTTCCTTTCACCTCGCCCGGCCCGGGCCGCGCCTCCAACCGCCACACGGTCATTGTCGACATCGCCCACAACGTCAGCCCCGCCGTGGTCAGCATCGGCGTGACCAAGACCACCTACATGCGCCAGTATAACAACCCGTTCGACGGCGATCTTTTTTTTCCGCCGTACAACCTCGGCCCGCGCACGCAGGATTTCCCGTATCTCGGCTCCGGCTTCATCATGGATAAACGGGGCCGCGTGTTGACCAATTATCACGTCGTCGAGGACGCCAGCAGCATCACCGTCACCCTGACCGACAAGCGGACCTTCAACGCCAAGCTGCTCGACGCCGACCGCTTCGTCGATATCGCCCTGCTGCGGATCGAAGGGCTGAGCGCCACGGAAAACCTGCCGGTCATTCCTTTGGGCAACTCCGACGGGATCCTAATCGGCGAGACGGTGCTGGCCGTCGGCAACCCCTTCGGCCCGCTGATCGCCGACCCGCGCCCCTCGGTCTCGATGGGCGTGATCAGCGCCGTCAAACGCTCGTTCCGCGTCGACGAGAAAGAGCGCGTCTATTCGGACATGATCCAGACCGACGCGGCGATCAACCCCGGCAACAGCGGCGGCCCGCTGATCAACCTCGACGGCCAGGCCATCGGCATCAACACCTTCATCTTCTCGCGATCGGGCGATTCCTCCAGCGTCGGCTTCTCGATCCCGATCAACCGCGCCCACCGCATCGCCGACGAGATCATCCGTTACGGCAAAATCCGCACGCTGGGGCTCGATTTCAAGGTCTTGAGCGTGACGCCCTACATCGCCCAGCGCCTGGGTCTGAGCGTCAAGTCCGGCGCGATCGTGCGCGACGTCGCCCAGGACGGCCCGGCCCAGCGCGCCGGGCTGCGCGAGCGCGACGTGATCGTCCGCGCCGACGAAAAGGAGATCACCGATGAAACCGATCTGCTCGCGTATTTCCTGACCCGCACGGTCGGCGAGCGGGTCAAGCTGCGCGTCCTGCGCAACGGCGCCCCGATCGAACTGATCTATCAGATCAATGAGGGCCGCTCGGCCTGACGCGGTTTTGAGAATTGTGTCGCGCTCCTTTTCGTGCTCGTGCTCGTGCTCGTGCTCGTCATCGTCATCGAAGTGGACGTCATGGACGATGTGGACGAGGACGATTGCATAACCTCGACTAAGGTTTGAAAACCCTGATGGCAAAGTTCAACCCCCTCGCCAATGAAGGCAAGCGCCGGCTCGCCCGGCTGCAAAAAGAGCTCAGGCGGCGCCGGCTGGACGCCATGCTCGTCTTCGACCGCACCAATACCTTATACCTGACCGGCCTGCGCTGTTCGCTCTCCTACTTATTCGTCACCCCGCGCGAGGCGATCCTGTATGTGGACGGCCGGTACATCGAGGCCGCGCGCGCCGCCGTCGGGCACGCCGACGTGCGCCTGATGACCGAGACGCCCGCGGCCTTCGCGAAAGTTCAGCGCGAGCTCGCCCCTCAACGCATCGGGTTCGAGGGGTCTTCGCCCTGGTTGGCCGTGCGCGACTGGCGGCAGCTTCTGGCGGGAAGCGACTGGGAGGAATGCGGCGAGCTGCTGCGCGAGATGCGCCTGATCAAGTCGCCCGAGGAGATTCGCCGGATCGAGCAGAGCGCCCGGCTCAACGACGCCGTCTTCAGCCACGCCCTGGCCCAGGTCCGCCCCGGCCTGAGCGAACTGGACGTGCGCGATGCCGTGCGCAACGAGGCCGACCGGCTCGGCGCGGGCGGACTCGCCTTCGACACCATTGTCGCCGCCGGGGTGATGAGTTCGCGTCCGCACTATATCCCGCAGGCGCGGCCGCTCCGGCGCGGCGACCTGCTGCTGATCGACATGGGGCTTGTGCATGGCGGGTACTGCTCGGACATGACGCGCACGGTGGGCCTGGGCGCCAAGCCCGCCGCGCGGCTGGTCAAAGCTTACGGCGCCGTGCTCGAAGCGCAGCGCAAGGCGCTCGACGCGGTCGGTCCCGGCATCGCCTGCGCCGAACTCGACCGCCTCGCCCGCGAGTCGCTCAAGGGGCGCAAACTCGCCCGTTATTTCACCCACGGCCTGGGCCACGGCGTCGGCCTCGAGATCCACGAACCGCCCACGCTCAACAGCCGCAGCCGGGAAATCCTGCGCGCGGGGATGGTCATCACCATCGAGCCGGGCGTCTATCTTCCCGGTCTGGGCGGCATTCGCATCGAGGACTTGGTGCTGGTCACCCGCACCGGCCACAAGGTCCTCTCGCGCACGCCCAAGCAGTTCCAGCTCGTTGCGTTTGAGTAGCGCGGGACGAAGTGGACGGAATGGACGGACAGGACGCAAAGGACATATCGACCTGCTTTTTCTCGCCCCTGCTTTCTCTTGCCCGGGGTTGACAAGTCACGATGAAACGGGCAAGATCTGACTGAATCGGGCGCTAATTCGCCCGGATCGCACGAGCTTGAACCGTCGCGGCGCGGCGCGCTCAATCCACCCTCGCGGGCGCGGGAAAAGGGACGGCCGATGAGTGAGCCTCTGTTTGATCAAACCCACCGGGTCGTGATCGCCGGGTCGGGTCCGGCCGGATACACGGCGGCCCTCTATGCCGCGCGGGGCGATCTGGAGCCGGTGCTGATCGAAGGCCACCAGGCCGGGGGCCAGCTCACCATCACGACCGAGGTGGAAAACTTTCCCGGCTTCCCGCAGGGGATTATGGGACCGGACTTGGTGGAGGCCATGCGCCAGCAGGCCGAGCGGTTCGGCACACGCTTTGCCCAGGGCCGGATCAGCCAGGTCAACCTGGCGCAGCGCCCATTTGCGCTGGAGCTGGAGGGGGGCAAAACGATCCAGGCCCAGACCTTCATCATTGCCACCGGCGCGCAGGCCCGCCTGCTGGACCTGGCGTCGGAGCGGGCGCTGATGGGTCACGGCGTTTCGGCGTGCGCCACCTGCGACGGCTTCTTCTTTCGCGGCAAGCACGTCATGGTCGTCGGCGGCGGCGACTCGGCGGTCGAGGAGGCCTGTTTCCTGACCAAGTTCGCCACGCGCGTGACGATCGTCCACCGGCGCGACAAACTGCGCGCCAGCAAGATCATGCAGCAGCGCGCGCTCAATAATCCCAAAATCGATTTCCTGTGGGATTCGGCGATCGAGGAGATCCTGGGGGTCGAGGACAAAAAGGTGCGTGGCGCGCGCCTTCGCAATCTGAAGACCGGCGAAGTGGCCGAGCGGCCCATCGACGGGGTCTTCGTCGCCATCGGCCACACGCCCAACACGCAGTTCCTGGGCGATCAGATCGAGCTCGACCCGGCCGGCTTCATCATTTGCCAGGAGCCGACCACGCGCACCTCGGTCGAGGGCGTGTTCGCCTGCGGCGACGTGATGGATCCGATTTATCGCCAGGCGATCACCGCCGCCGGCACCGGCTGCCGCGCGGCGATCGACGCCGAGCGCTACCTTGAAGCCCACCCGCAAGTGCGCCGCGAGGCCAAGGCGCCCACGCCATGAGCGCGCCCGACCCGCCCCTGCGCATCCTGCACCTGGTCAGCAGCGAACGTTGGACGGGGGCCGCCGAGCCCGCCGCCACGCTGGCCGCCGAAGAGCTTCGCCACGGCCATCAAGTCGAGGTCGCCTGCATCGGCGGCCACGGTTTCCAGCAGCGGCTGATCGAATGGGGCCTCCCGTTCATCGGCGGATTTTTCTTCGACCGCCGCCTGGGGCCGTCCCACCTCTACAAGGACATCGTGCGTCTGCGCCGTTACGTCCTGGCGCGCCAGCCCGACATCATCCACTGTCACCTGCCCCACGACCACTGGGTCGCCTCGCTGGCCCTGCGCCGGCCGCTGTCGACCCTGGCGCGCCAGGGCGAGCCGGCCATCGTGCGCACGATGCACCGCGACGCGGCGCCGCGCCATGACCTGACCCACCGCTGGCTGGCCGGCAAGGGCAGCGACATGATCATCGCCGTCAGCCTGCCCCAGCGCCAGGCGTTGATCGACGTCGTCGGCCTGCCCGCCTACAAAATCAAGTGGGTCCGCGGTTCGGTCGACCTGGAGCGCTTTCACCCGGGAGTGTCGGGCGAGCCGGTGCGGACGGAAAGCCGGATCCCGCGCGAGGCGCTCGTGGCCGGCATGGTCGCCCGCATGCAGCCCAACCGAGGCCATCACTGGATGTTGGACACGATCGAGGAAGTCTTCGCCCACGTGCCGATGGCGTTTTACCTGCTCACCGGCCGCGGCGAGATCAAGGAAGCGCTGGACCAGCGGATCGCCGCGCACCGCCTCGGCCATCACCTGCGGCGGATCGGCTATCGCTGGCACGACCTGGTCGAGACCTACGCGGCGATGGACGTGTTCGTCATGCTGGCGCCCGGCAGCGACGGCACCTGCCGGGCGATGCTCGAAGCGATGGCCTGCGGCCGGGCCGTCATTGGCGCCCGGCGCGGCGCGATCGGAGACACGATCGAGCCCGGGGTGAGCGGCTGGCTGGTCGCGCCCGAGAGCCGGCGCGAGCTGACCCAGGCGCTGATCGAGGCCCTGGGCCAGCCCGAACGCACCCGCGCCATGGGCGAGGCCGCGCGCGCGCGTGTCGAACAGTTTCACACGCGTCAGGCGCAATACCAGTCCACCCTCGAGGTCTACCAGGAAGCGCTGGCTCGCCGCGCGCCGGCGCGGGTGTGACGTTTAGCACGGCTCCTTCACCGCGCAGTACCGGTAACCGATCCAAGTTGCCCCGGCCGAGCCGTCGGGGGTCACTCCGGCCACGCGGCATCCCCCCTCGCGCAGCAAGGTTTCCACTTCCTCCCGACCGAGGCCATGCATCTGCATGCGCGCCTGCGCGCCGTGCCGCCACACGTCAATGATGCGCAAGAGCGCCGAAGGCAGAAGGACCTTCACCTTTTTCCACCCCTTGGGGCGCGTCGCAGGCTCGCTCGGCAACTGAAACAGCAAGACCCCGCCCGGCGCCAGCTTCCGGATCATCGCCCGCAAATAACCCCTGATCAGAGGCCTTTCGATGTGTTGCAGCGTAATGGCGGAGTAGATGAAATCGTAATGGTTATTCTGAAGAGGGCGCAGATCTTCACTTTCATTAAGAATGAATTGACAGCGGCCGTCGCTTGAATCCCATTGCCGCGCGCGCGCGATCATCGAGGGCGCCACATCCACGCCGTCCACCCGCGCGAAATGCTCGGCAAGCGCCTGGGTCAGCCGACCGACGCCGCAACCAAAATCGAGCGCCCGGCCGCGGCGCACCGTCACGCCCAACGCGGTTAAGGACTCCAGCGCAAGCGCGATCTCTGTGCGGCCCGTGGCGAAGAACTCCTCGGAATTCCATTGTCCCCCGCGCTTGCTATCGTCGGTCAGGATCGCCCACAGAGGATCTTCACGCCCCAGCGTGTCCCAGTCTTTCTGAATTTGGCGCAGGGCGCGTTTCATGGGCCGTCATCTTCGCGCGGAAGACTCCTCGGCGGCGTCCATCAGCACAAATTCCCAATTGACCCGATTCTCATTGAATTCCTGGGATGGGGGGGCCGCGGCCGCCTTTTCCTGCTTCGGCGCCGCGGTGGGGCGCACGGGAGCCGCCGCCGGTTGCGGCTTGGGCCTGGCTTCGGGTTGGGGCGCGGCGGCGGCCTGGGGTTGGGGCGCGGGAGACGGCGCCGGCGCCGGACGCGAAGGGGCCACCATTTCGACACTCAGTTCCACCCCCTTGGGCGAGGAGAAATGAACGGCCGGAGGCGGCGGTTCTTCATGGGCCGGCGGGGCCGGTTGGTGCAACTGCTTCTCCCAGCCGAGAAAATACTGGTTGAGCGCATCGCGGCAAGGCTGATAATTCGGATCGAGCGCGAACGCGCGCAGCCAGGCTTTTTTGGCGTCCTGCATCTGACGCGCCTTGCGGTAGCAAAAGCCGAGCTGGGTCAGGTGCTTGGCCGTGGCCCAGGCACTGCGCGAAAGCTCCTCGTAAAGATCCAGCGCGCCCATGTGATCGCCCGCGCGTTCACATTCGCGGGCTTCGTCTTCCATCCGGTGCACGGCTTCCAAATCAGCAGGCTTGACCATGGTCCGTTTTTCCTCGGAGAACTCAGCGTTTTTCCGCTCCCCCTAGCATCGTGCCGCCGGGTTCAAATCTCAACCGATTTCTTGAAAGTTTTATCCCTATCGTCCACGTTCTCGTCCTCGTCCTCGTCCTCGAATGATCGAATTCTCAACGATTACGATGACGATTACGATGACGAGCACGAGCACGAGCACGAAAGATCCGGAGATCATTTCTCCAAACCACGCTAATGGCCGTGGCCCTCGCCCGGAGCGCGCCCCATCAGCCGCGTCTTGATCTCCTGGATCACCTCGTGCATCAGGCGCTGCTTGATCCGGTGGTGGGTCGCCTTGAGCTTCCCGATCAGTTCGGGCGGGCAGAACACCTCAAGCTTCTCACGTTCCTCGTCGAAGATCTCGTCCACCTGCGCGTGCAGCTTCTGGATCACCGGCCCCAGCGTCGCCGAATGCTGCGCGGCCAGGTATTTTCGCACTTCCTCCTCGACGATCACCCAGGCGTCGCTGGCCTGCTCCTGGCGTCGCTGGCGGTTCTCTTCCACGATCTCTTCCATATGTTCGATATCGAAAAGCTCGACCCCGGCCAGCTCGCCGATCGCGGGGTCGATGATGCGCGGCACCGCCGCATCGACCATGCAAACGCGCTCGGGCCGGCCCTCGGCGCAAAAATGCTCGTAGCGCGCGCGGTCCAGGATCAACTCGGGCGCATAGGCCGCGCCGAGGATGAACTGCGCCTCGGGGAGCAGGCAATCCAGGGAATCCAGCCCGTAGGCTTCCGCGCCAAGCTCGGCGGCGATCGCGCCGGCGCGCTCCACCGTGCGGTTGACGATCCACAGCCGCGCCGGGTGGCGTTCGGCAATGGGGCGCGCGGCGATCTGACCGATCTTGCCCGCGCCGATCACCATGCAGACCTTCCCCTCCAGGCCGCCCAAGACCTGCTCGCCCCGGAGCACGGCCGCCTTGGCCATGCAGAGCGTGCCGGCGTTCAGGTCGGTCTCGGTCCGGATGCGTTTGCCCGCGCGGTGCGAGGCCTCGATCAGGCGGTTCAGATCGGGGCCGGTGGCCGCCTCGGCGCGGCACAGCTCGTAAGCCTGGGTCAGTTGCTGCTTGATCTGGTTTTCGCCCAGGATCATCGAATCGAGCCCCGACCCGACGGCAAAGAGGTGGCGCACGGCCGCATCGCCCTCATATTCATCGATCGGCGGCTCGTCCCCGTCGCCGTTTTCCCGGCCCAGGGCCAGGAAAGCCTCGCGCAGTTCGCGGGCGAATTGCGGCCGCGCGCTGTAGGCGTAAAACTCCGTCCGGTTGCAGGTCGAGAGGATCAGGATCTGGTCGGCCAGTCCCTGCGAGACGTATTGGCGCAAGAGCGCGCCGCACTGCTCGGGCGAAAGCGCGTAGCGTTCGCGCACGGCGATCGGCGCGCGGCGGTGATTCAGCCCGCAAACGTAAAGCGCCATCCGCGGCGGGTGCGCCCCCCCGTTGCCTTTCCCCATCGCGGCCTCGTGCGCCACGGCCTGCCGTTTTTCCTCAATGATCCGTTCCATGAGTTTACCTTTGCCCTCTGGTTTGTTCCCCCGCCCCGGCGGCGAGGTTCTTAAGATTCATCATCCGTTGCGCCAGCGCGCGCGTGGTTTCCACGCGGTCGCCAATCGAGACCCCGCCGCGCCAATTGCCCACGAGGTGCAGCCCCGGCCAGCGCCGCTCGGCCGTCTCGATCGCCGTGAGGCGCGCCGCGTGGCCCATGTCGTACTGCGGGATCGCCCGCGGCCAGCGCTCGATCCAAAGACCCTGGATAGGGCCGCTCCAACCGATGGTCGTCTTCAGGTCACGGCGCACGGTTTCGGTTAACTGTTCATCGCTCAGCTCGGCCGCTTCGGGATCGAGGTCGCCGCCGATGAAAATCGTCAGCGCGGCGCATCCCGCCGGCGCGCGGCCGGGAAGAAAATTGGAATTAACGATCGCCCCGAGCATGCGCACCCCCTCGCCGCGCGGCGCGAGAAAGCCGAACCCCTCGGGCAGGCGCGCCTCATTGGCTTTCAAGCCGAGCGCCACAACCGCCAGCCGGTTGTAGGGGAACGAGCGCAGCGTCAGCGCCAGGTCGAGGTCGAACCCTTCGAGCCAGCGCGCGGCCTGGTCGGCCTCGGCGGCGATGACCAGTTCGCGCGCGATCCAGAACTGCGCCTCGCCGCCGCATTCGGCATGGACGCGGAAACCGCCGCCGCCCTCGTTTGGTTCGATCTCGAGGATGCGCGTGGCGGACTGGTAACGGCCCCCTAGTTTCTCCGCCAGCGCCGCCGGCAACCGGTCGAGCCCGTCGCGGAACGAGACCAGGTTTTTCACCCGCCGCCGCGCGCCGCCACCCGCGCGCCGCTCCCTGGCCATTTTGCGCATGTGCTTGAACGCGCCCCAAACCAAACTGCCTCCCGCGCGCTCCATCTTTTTCATGATCGGGAAGGAGTGGGCGATGCTCATCCGCTCGGGGTCGCCGGCCCAGATCCCCGAGACCATCGGCGTGACCAGGTTGCGCAGCCAGGCCGCTCCCAGCCGCCGCCGCACGAACGCGGCCACGGTCTCGTCGCCTTGCACCGGCGGCACGAAAGGCTCTTTGAGCAGCGCCAGCTTGTCGGCGCGCGGCAGGAGCGGGCTTTTCAAGAACGCCAGGGGCGAGGTCGGGACTTCGTGAAGCCGGCCGCCGAGCCAGACGTGGCGCTTTTGCGTGCGCAGCGGCACGCGGATGATTTCAGACTCCAGCCCCGCCCAGGCGATCAAGGCCTCGAACGATTCGTATTTGTCGAGGATCGTGTTGGGCCCGCGTTCGAAAATGAACCCGTCGCGGCGCACCGTGCCGATCACCCCGCCCGGCCGGGCGTTTTTGTCGAGCACGGCGACCTCGCGTCCGCCGCGCCGCAGCCACGCCGCCAGCGACAGCCCGCTGATCCCCCCGCCGCAAATCAGCATGTCCACGCGGCGCTCGTCCGAGTTGGAAAGCTTCAAAGTTTGTGCGTCGGTCTGTTGCATATTATGCCTTTTTCGTGCTCGTGCTCGTGCTCGTCATCGTCCTCGATGGTTCGCCACGCGTGCCCTCATTTTCATTCACACCGTCCTCGAATAAAGAATCGGCCCCTTGCCCGCGTGCGGCCGATTGAGATACGCGTCGAACACCATCGCGATGTTGCGCACAAAGAGCCGCCCCAGGAACGTCAGATCCAGCGAATCCGGCCCGATCGTGAGCAGTTCATCGCGCACCATCGGCTCAAGCCGTTCGATCTCTTTCCTGAAATACAACTCAAATTCGATGCCGTGACGCGCTTCGATCTCTTTTTTCTCCACATGGTCGCGGCACATCAGACCGGCGATCACGTCGCGCCGGATCAGGTCGTCCTGGCTTAGCAGCATGCCGCGCTCGGTGGGCAAACGCCCGGCCTCGAGCGCCTCGCGGTACTGTGTCAGCTTCTTTACGTTTTGCGCATACAAATTGGTCACCGAGCCGATCGCCGAGACGCCCAGCCCCAACAGGTCGGCCCCGCCGCGCGTGGTGAAGCCCATGAAGTTGCGCTGCATCGTCCCCTCATCAAAGGCGCGCGCCAGCTCGTCGTCGGGCAGCGCGAAATGATCCATGCCGATGTATCGATAGCCCGCGCCCGTGAAGCGGTCGTAGGCTTCGAGAAAAATCTTGAACTTCTCCTCGCCGGCCGGGAGAGCGGCGGGGTCGATCGCCCGCTGATGGGCCAGTTTTTCGGGCAAATAGGCGAAATTGTAAATCGCCAGCCGGTCGGGGCGCAGTTCGAGCACCTTGTCCACCGTGTCGGCGAACGTCCGCGCGGTCTGATGCGGGAGGCCGTAAACCAAGTCCACGTTGACGCCTTGAAAGCCCAGCTCGCGCGCCAGCTCGATGATGCGCCGCGTGCGCGCGTAGGTCTGACGCCGGCGGATCGCCTCCTGCGTCCGCTGGTTGAAATCCTGCACGCCGAGCGAGAGGCGGTTAAAGCCCAGCGCGGCCAGCACGCGAAGCTGCTCGTCGCTGGTCCAGGTCACGTGCACCTCGATCGACTGCTCGGCGTCCGGGGCCAGAGGAAAACGCCCGGCGACCATCGCGTGCACGCGCCGGAGCTGATCGGGGTTGAGATAGGTCGGCGTTCCGCCCCCCCAATGAAACTGCGTCACCGGTCGGCGCGGGTCGACCAACCCCGCCCACAACCCGGCTTCCTGGTCGAGCAATTCAAGATACGGCTGCGACACCTCCTCCATCTTCGGCGAGACGATCACGTTGCAGGCGCAAAACGCGCAGTGCTCGATGCAGAACGGCAGATGGACGTAGATCGACAAAGGACGAAGAAAGCGCGGAGCGCGAAGCGCGGAGTTCGGAGTAGGTCGCTCCCGCCGGGAGCGACATTCGGATTGCGAATCGAAAAAATCCCCATCCCCTTCGCGCAGGGCCTCCATGTGCGCGCGCACGGCGGCGGCGCCGACCTGCTCGCTCCATTCCGGCGCGGTGGGGTACGAGGTGTAGCGCGGACCGACAAGGTTGTAGCGCTTCAGAAACTGAGGGTCCAGGTCGCGCAGGCGGCGCGACTCGTTAATGTGAGGCATAGACGCCATAGCGTTTCACCGCCTCCATTAGGGCTCGCGCGCTGGCCACGGGTGTCGTGGGCAGGATGCCGTGACCCAGGTTAAACACATGGCCCGGTCCGGGGGGAAACTTTTCAAATAACTGCCGCACCGCCCGCTCGGCCGCTTCCGGTCCGGCCAACAGCGCGAGGGGGTCCAGGTTGCCTTGCAGGGCCAGGGCCGGGCCGACGCGCGCGCGCACCTGGCCGAGTCCCATGCGCCAATCCACGCTCAGGCAGTCGGCGCCGAGCGCGGCCAGCGTCTCGAGGTACGGCGCGCAGCCGTTGACGTAAACGATCACCGGCGCGCCCAGCGGCTTTACTTCTTCAATGATTCTTTGGATCCAGCGGCCCGAAAAACGCGCATATTCATCCTGGCCCAGCACCGAGCCCCAGGTATCGAAGATCTGCACCGCGTCGGCCCCGGCTTCGATTTGAATTTTCAGATATTCAATCGCGAGCGGGGTGATGGTTTCCAACAATTCTTCAATCAGCCCCGGCTCGCTGAAGCGCAGCGCGCCGATGGTTTCAAACTGCCGGCTCACGCGCCCTTCGATCCAGTACGTCGCCAGCGTCCACGGCGCGCCGATGAAACCAAGGATGGGCACATCTTCGCCAACGCGCCGGCGCACCTCGCGGATCGTGCGCGCGACCGGCTCCTCCGGCGTGACCTCTGTATGTTGAAGCTTTTTAAGATCCGCCGCCGTGCGGATCGGGTTGCGGATCAGCGGCCCGCGCTCGTCGAACTCCAGGCGCGCCCCGGCCAGTTCCAGCGGGATCAGGATGTCATTGAAAACGATCACCGCGTCGCTGCCGATGGCCCGCAGCGGCTGAATCGAGACATCCGCCGCCGCTTCGGGCGTCTTGCAGAGGGCCAGGAAATCATAGCGGCGCCGGACCTCGCCATATTCGGGCAGATAGCGCCCGGCCTGGCGCATCAGCCAGCCCGGCACGCGGTCGGCGCTCTGGCCGCGCAGCGCGCGCAAAAGCCGCTCTCGCGGCGTCTGGCCCGCTTGCGCCTGGATCTCGGATGTGGAAAAAACCGTCATGAAATGTTGTCCCCTGAAACCCCAATCAATCAAATCTGATTTATCCCGATCGTCCTCGTCCTCGATGTGGAGTGCGGCGGCTTGCCGCCGCTTTGGCCTACCGGATGCCCCCACGCGGCCGGAAAAGCGGCGGCAAGCCGCCGCACTCCACATAAATCAGCACGGATGCATTTGGGATCAGGAGAACAGGGGAGGAGGTCGGAGGAAAAAGAAAACGGCGCGGCGCAGTTCGATCGGCGGACGCCGGTCGCGGTCCAGCGCCACCCAGAGCGGAGCGGCCCGCCGGGGGGTGAGTGAATGGTCGAAAACATGCCGGAGCGCCGCGCGGGCCAACAGCAGCAGCGTGCCCAAGGCCGGCACGATCGAGAGAATCGCCACGGTCTGCATCGCCCGCGGCGCAAGCGGGCGCAGCTCGATCCCTTGCCTGGGCACGGCGAGCAGCCCATGGCCCAGCACCAGGATCAGCGCGAACGCCAGGGCCCGCCGGGGCGCGACGTCAAACACGACGGCCACCTGCCAGAACTTGAGCGAGCCGTAACCGACGCCGGCCAGGCAAAGCGTGCCGCGCAGGACGTCGAGCGGCCCCGCCCACTCGCCCAGCACCAGGCGCCGCGCCGCCAGAGCGGCGTGCAGCAGCGCCACGGACAGCCAGAGCGCGCGCGCCACCGTCGAAGGGCGCGCCAAGCGCCGCATCATGGCCAGGGGCTGAAAGCGAACGGAAGACATGGCGGTCGCGATATTCCTTTCCAGGTTTCCAGGCACAAACTTAAAGCAACTGCGTCCCCATCAGGTTCAGGAACTCCGCCCGCGTCTGCGGGTTGTTCTTGAAGCCGCCGATCATCTCGCTGGTGATCGTGCGGCTATCCTGCTTCTCCACGCCGCGCATGATCATGCAGAGGTGAAAGGCTTCCATCACCACGGCCACGCCTTTGGGGCGCAGCACCTCGTTGAGCGTCTCGGCGATCTGCTGGGTCAGGCGCTCCTGGAGCTGCAGGCGGCGGGCGAACATGTCGACGATGCGCGGGATCTTGGACAGCCCGATCACCCGCCCGTTGGGAATGTAAGCGACGCTGCAAACGCCGAAAAAGGGGAGCAGATGATGTTCGCACATCGAAAAAAAATGAATGTTCTTGACCGCGACCATCTCGTCGTATTTTTCCTCGAAGATCGCGTTGTTGACCAAATCGTCCAGGTTGATGCGGTATCCCTGGGTCAGGAAGTGCCAGGCCTTGCTGACCCGCTCCGGGGTGCGCTTGAGGCCCGGCCGTGCCGAGTCCTCGCCCAAGCGTTCCAGCATTTCCCGGACCAGCGGCATCATCGGGGTGTCGGGGGGGATGGTTTCCAGGCGGTCGTCAAGACCTTCTCCCACCTCTTCGCGCGTGGGAAGGTCATGGGAAAAAATCATGCCGCGAGCCTTTCCAGGTGGGCGCAATCGATCACCTCGTCCCCGCGCGCCACCCTTACTTCCTTGCTTTTCATTGTACAAGCTTGGCCGGAGCGGCTCAAGTATCTTCTTGCTTGGGTCCCGGATAATCCCGGATGCTTGATTTCGCTCGGAGGTACAAGCCACGAAGAGACTCAAAATCAAATACGCGACGCTTGCTTTCAAAAGCCTCCTGGATGCAATCGATAAACCCGATGACCTCTTGGCGGGTGATTTTGGCTCCACTGCCATCTGCATCTACTTGGTCTAGCGTGGGCCAGGCAAGGAACAACGGCAGGGTGAGGAATTTTAACACGCCCGAAGGAGGATTGCCGGCCTGAATAATAACAATATATCGGGCGGCTTCGTCCAGATCAAGGCGAGCCAAATCAAATATTTCCCGACGTTCTAAAGCGGGTGGCAGGAAGAAGCGCCCCTCCTTGGCATCGGTTGATGAATCTTTCAGAATGTTTACAAGTTGAAGGCCCTCACCAAAAAATAACGATTTTGAGTGCAGCTCTTGTTCGTACGGAGCCAGGTCAGGATAATGGATCACAAACAAGTCAGTGATCATTTCGCCGACAACCCCCGCGACCACATAACAGTACTCTTGAAGGTCAGCCATGTCCTTCAGTTGCAGCTCACTGCTTGGCGTTGTCCGAGCCACGTAACGGGACATACCCTGAATGGTTTTCAACACATAATATGTGATTCGCTCGCGAGCAGGATGGGGTAGAGAAAGCCATTCCTGAAGAACGTACTGTATTTCTGACAGAAGTTCACGGTACCCTTCATGACTTACCGGTGGATTGCGTGTCCATTTGATCGCGGCTTTTCCGGCTTCTTCAATCGACGCTTCGCGGAGAATCCGCTCAAACACGCTGAGCGCCTGAATCCTTTGTTCAGGTGACCAGCATGTTGAATCTTCGAATGTATCGGCGATCCTGAAAAGTAAATAACCAACAGAAACCTCCTTCTTTAGTTGTTCTGGTAGAAGGGGGATGGTCGCGGCGAATGTCCGACTGGTCTTCAGGAGTAAATCACTGAGATCCGTCATAATTTACAGCATTGGAGATAGCTCATCCAACTTATCAATGTCAGTTTCCCGAAGCAGGCAGTCATGGTTGCGCACACCCCCAACCGATTTTTTCTTTCATTCAGGCAGCGATAATATTTGGAGAAGGAAGACAAAGAATAAAGAAAAAGAGGGGTAACATACTGCAATAGTGATTCATCAACTTCAACTCCAGGAATTACTCTCATCTACTCAAACCTCATTCGGGACTTCTACCCGTACAAGGGGGCAAAGTCAAATAAATACAGCCCTTGATAGCTGTTGATTCTGGCTGGGTGGCCTCGGCCTGGCGGCCCAGCGCCGGGGCAAACCGCTCCCAAATCCCTATCTTGCTCGAGCAGGCGGACGGCCTGGGCGGATCGAAAAACCGGGGAAAGCGTCATGATGCGGCGAACCCTTGCGTAATCAAAGTTGACGGCGACTGGGCCGAGCGTCCATGGGATTCTACCCTAAAGCCCCCTCCGAACGCAAAAGCCGTTTGCCAAAGCCGTTTGCCAGACCCCGCCGCCAGGGGTAGAGCAGGGCGCAGGCGCGGGTGGGGTTAGGTCAGCGGCTTCCGGTGGATCGGCCGTTTCCGGTGGCGTGGCCAATGGCCGCCAGGCCGTGCCTCCCGTTTCCTGCGCCCCCTCATCAAACCGTGCGTGCGATTTTCCCGCACACGGCTTTCGGAGTTCCCCCTCTTTCTCAGGCTTTCGCCGGGGCGACGGGGCGGCGGGTCGGCAAACGATACAGGCCATCGTCCTCATCCAGTTTGGCCGCGGGGTACTGCGTGTATCCCATCCCGCGTTTCTGCCGCCGCCGCACCCGCCACTT
>Ga0182027_10006915_pt1 | contig 16848 bp, 11 predicted proteins | sample 712E1DmetaG_FD_121300 | JGI IMG/M metagenome (GOLD analysis project Ga0182027, IMG submission 121300) | Permafrost microbial communities from Stordalen Mire, Sweden - 712E1D metaG (Illumina Assembly) | ecosystem: Environmental > Terrestrial > Soil > Wetlands > Permafrost | place: Sweden... | reverse complement strand
CCGGTGTAAACCCAGATGAGGTTATGCAGTTGGTGATAAACAGTCAGCCGGTTATAGAGCAAATGCCAGAGCGCCTTGAAAGGTCTCGGGCCCCTGGCGCCCCACCAGAACCAGCCGCCTTCCGCCTCATGCAACGGACGCCAAAGAACGGGGATGTCGGCATCGGAAAACTTTTTCAGCTGGACGGCAATGGCGTCGATGTCCCTGATAATATCGGCATACTGAACGGAATTGGTGTCAGCGAGGGCGGCAGCGACATCGAAAGTGCTGGCCTTGGTGTAAAAACCTTTCCACCACGGTTCATTGGTGGTGTTGAGCAGATTGGTGGGGGCGTTCCAATGCCAGGACATCGTGATGACATGGCCGTTACGTACGAGGGCAATGCAGGATTCAGTGAGGTTGGTAGGTTCCTTGCCGAAGGCGACGCGCGAGGGCGAATAATCCATGAAATCGGCGCCGACGATGACCGGTTTAAGGCCGCTGGTTTGAAAGATATGCGCTATTTCGTTGCTGCCATACTGGCCGGACCAGGTGCGTTCGCCGTATTCAGCGACGAGTCTGGTCATGAGACTCCGTGTTGCAGCATTAGCTTGCGAGTCGACCAATACGCCCTGCACCTTGGCGGGTGACGCGCCACACACACTGGCGGCAAGTGTGGCCAGCAGCAGAATAACGTATTTGTGAAAGCTTGAAGGAGCGTTAGCGATCACGAGATGGCCTGACTTTATTTGCTTCCAGGTTTGACGGCGGGGATTTTAGCGAGATCGGGTGGCAATCTGTCCGGCTCGAACGTTTCGACACGAAGTGAAATCAAACTGGCAAATGGCACGCCGAAATCCACCGTGCCGTTTGATCGGTCCACGATGGCCGCTATGCCGGCGACTATTCCGCCGTTGGCGCGGACGATGTCGATCGTTTCCTGCACGCGACCGCCTTTGGTCACAACGTCTTCGACGACGAGGATTTTTTCGCCGGGCGCAATTTTAAATCCGCGTCGCAACACCAGTTGGCCTTCCTCTTTTTCCGCAAAGATAAACCGCGTGCCGAGTTGGCGCGCGACTTCCTGTCCGATGACCAGGCCGCCGATGGCGGGCGAAATGACGGTGACAGCGCCCAGTGATTTTACCTTGCCGGCCAGCGCATGCCCGATTTTTTTGACAATGGGCATTTGCTGGAGCGCGAGCGCACATTGAAAGTATTGGCGGCTGTGCAAACCGCTGCGCAGAACGAAATGGCCTTCAAGCAGCGCGCCGGTGTCGCGGAAAATTTGCAGGACCTTATCTTGCGTCATCACGTGGATTTTATGCCCAAAACTAAAAGTTCAAAGTTCAAAATTGGTAGGGTCGGCGCGCTGCGCCGGCCCTACCGTTTCTTCTGGATTCCGGCTTCTGAATCTTGAATTCTGGCTTCGTGCCGAAGTGGATCAAGTTCATCATCGCCATTTGTTTGCTGCCGATCTGTGCAGGCGCGGCAAAGGCATTGTGGCTTGTGCTGCGTGCCAGCTACGGCGCAGACACGGTCTGGGTGCCATTGCTGGCAGGCGCAGTCTGTTGGGTTGTGATTTATGCGCTGTTGCCCAAACCAATGTGGGTTTACGTGTTCAGCCATGAATTGACGCACGTAATTTGGACATGGATGTCCGGCGGACGAGTAAAAAAGATGAAAGTCACTTCGGACGGCGGTCACGTCATCACCTCCAAAACCAATTTCCTCATCACGCTTGCGCCGTATTTTTTTCCGCTTTACGCGGTGTTGGTTGTCGTGGTGTTTGCCGTCGGACATCTGGTTTTTGGATGGAAAAATTATCTGGTTTGGTTTCATCTGGTTGTTGGCACGGCGTATGCGTTCCATGTAACGTTGACTTGGCACGTGCTGAAAACACGGCAATCCGACGTTACGTCGCAGGGTTATTTGTTTTCGGCAGTGATTATTTTCCTTGGCAACGTGAGCATATTGTTGTTCGGTGTACCTTTGCTGACGGCAAAAGTCAGTTTATTCAACGCCTTGGGTTGGTGGCTGGAAGGCACCGGGAGGATTTTTCACGGGCTGGCCCAGTGGTTTTGAAAATTTGTCCGGTGAATTTGTTAGCATTTCGCTCTTGTGAAAGGGCGCGCAGTTTGGTTCAAATCTCTGACGGACGCACGATATGGATTTGGGCGACATTTTAAGCAAGACGCAAATCATCCCTGATTTGCAGGCGAAGAATCGCTGGGAAGCGATTGACGAGTTGATTGGCAATCTCGTCGTCACGGGCAAAATTCAGCCCGATGACCGCGACGCCGTGACCGCCGCTGTCAAAAAGCGCGAGACATCCATGAGCACCGGCATCGGGTTTGGCATCGGCATTCCACATGCCTCCACCGATTTGATTGTTGAAGTTGTCGGTGCGCTGGGTCGCTCGAAGGCGGGCGTGAGCTTCGATGCACTCGATAATCAGCCGGTAAAGCTCGTTATGCTATTCCTAGTGCCGCAGGGCCAGTTTCAAAAGCACCTTCATACGCTGGCCAACATTGCCAAACTCCTTCATAAAGCCGATTTCCGCCAGGCGCTCGAACAGGCGCCGGATGCCGTGGCGATGCTCAACGTCATCAAGGAATACGGGAAAAAGTAATGGTAGGGTCATCGCGCCGCGATGACCGGACGCTGTAGCGCGGCGTCCCTACCTTGAAGATCAACCTCGTCGAAATTTTATCCGTGTTCATCCGTGTCCATCCGTGGTTAAATAATTCCCGTGCTGCCGCACAAACAAATTGAACTGAAACTGCAACAGGCTGTCCGGGCTGTTTTGCCGGATGCTGATGTTTCCAGTGTTTTGGTCCGGTCATGTCCTGATCCTAAATTCGGTGATTACCAAACGAATGCACTCATGGCGCTGGCGAAAGGGCGAAAGATCAATCCACGCCAGTTTGCCAGCGACGTGCTGGCAAAACTCGATGTGTCGGAGTTTTGCGAAAAACCGGAAATCGCCGGAGCGGGCTTTTTGAATTTCCGGCTGAAGCCGTCCGCAACGATTCAAGCACTTCAGTCTGCCGCACAAGGCGAACATCTGTTTTTTGAATCTGTGGCACAGACCTCCGGTCTGTGTTCAGAAACAGGCCAGAGGCCTGTTCCACGAACAATCGTCATTGATTTTAGTTCGCCGAATGTTGCCAAGCCGATGCACATCGGCCATATCCGGTCCACCGTTCTTGGTGATTGCCTTGCACGAACGCTGCGGTTGCTCGGCCATCGCGTCATCACCGATAACCACATCGGCGACTGGGGGACGCAATTCGGGATGTTGCTGCTGGGTTGGAAACGGGATCTAAACCAAGCCGCGCTGAAAACCGACGCCATCGGTGAAATGGAGCGCCTCTACAAAAAGGTCAGTGCTGAATCCAAAGAAACCCCCGCTACTCTTGAGGTCGCGCGACAGGAACTGGTGAAACTTCAAGGCGGTGACTTTGAAAATTTGAAAATCTGGTGCGAGATGATCGCGCTGTCGCAAAAGCAGTTCGATGAAATTTATTCGCGGCTTGGAGTGAAGTTTGACCATGCGCACGGTGAGAGTTTCTACAATCCGCGTCTTAAACCAATTGTGGATGAATTACTCGCCAAAGGCATTGCGCGTGAAAGCGAAGGCGCGCTCGCGATTTTCTTCGACGATATTCCGCAGTTGAAGGAGCACCCTGCGCTCATCCGCAAAAGTGACGGTGGTTTTAATTATACGACCACCGATTTGGCCACGCTGGCGTACCGGCTCGAAACCTGGAAACCGGATGAAATTGTTTATGTCACCGACGGCCGCCAGCAATTGCACTTCCAGCAAGTCTTTGCTGCGTTCCGGAGATGGAAAGCTGTAGAGTGCGCTGTCCCAGCGCAAGATCGCGTGAGGACACGTGACGCTGCATTAAAATTATCGCATGTTTGGTTTGGTTCGATTCTCAGTGAGGACGGCAAGCCGTTTAAAACGCGCAGCGGCGAGACGGTCAAACTGGCGGACTTGCTTGATGAGGCGGAAGAAAGGGCGCTTAAAATCGTTTCCGAAAAGAATCCTGAACTTCCCGAAGCAGCAAGACGCGAAATCGCCCGTGTCGTCGGCATTGGCGCTGTGAAATATGCGGATTTGCTGCCGAATCGGCAGAGCGATTACGTTTTTAGTTGGGACAAGATGCTTGCGCTCAATGGTAACACCGCGCCGTATTTGCAATATGCTTATGCGCGCATCCAAAGTATTTTCAGGAAAGCGGAAAGCGGAAAGCGGAAAGCGGAAATCATTTTGGCAGCGCCGGAAGAAATCACTTTGGCGAAGCATCTTTTGAATTTTGGGCTGACGCTGGAAGCGGTTGCCGAGGAATATCGCCCGAATTATCTCTGCAATTATCTTTTTGAACTGGCCGGTAAGTTCACGTCGTTCTACGAAAATTGTCCGGTGCTCAAGGCCGATTCCGCAGTGCGGGACTCCCGTTTGGAGCTTTGCGATTTGACAGCGCGCGTTTTGAAACAAGGCCTCGAAATCCTCGGAATTGAAGTCTTAGAGCAAATGTAGGGCTGACGCCAAAAATGGGCCACGGCTATCGCGTCTGGTTAGGCTTCTTTCTTCGGACAAGGACGAGATAGATTGCTACGCCAGTAAGGCTGGCAAGGACTGTCCAAGGCATGACGATGAATGCAAACCCGGGACCATATTTGACGATTCGTTGCGGTATGATCGAACCCTGCTTGAGCACATACCATCCTTTTATCTTTGAATCGTGTGTTGTAGGTACCTCCAGCGAGACCTGTATAGTGCCTTCTTCCTCGGTAAGCACTCGAAAGTAGCGATAGTCACCGGCCCATCCGATCGAGTCGCAAAGATCCCGATTGATCTTTTTCTCTTCTTCGCGAGTCACGGAATAAACAAGTACAGCACCGATCGGCAAATCTTCGAGTTGAGCGGCTAGATATTTTCCGTCTGCTGAACGGGCTAGAACTGGGAAAAACTTCTTTTCAGATTGGGCTACCGAATGAATAGCAGCACGCTCCTGCCAATTCCAAATCGGTCGAAGAGAAGACACGCAGTTTCCGAGGAAGACCATCGGAAGTAGCAAGATGTAAAGCCAAGTAGAAAGTCGAATCATTCTTTTGCCCAACAGATATTAAACCAAACCCAATACAGGCCTAATTTCCAAAATTCTCCTGCAACCATGCTCTTATGGAATCGGATTTGCGGGTTTTAATCAAGAATTGTCGTCGGAAGGTAATAGACTGTTCTTCGGTTGGTAGGGACGGCTCGCCGAGCCGTCCGTTTGGAATGCAGAACCTCTGCCGGTCGCCTCGGCGAGGCGACCCTACCTCTGGGAATAAAAAGCTCAAATTATTGCTTGGTGCGGCATTATTTTGATTAAATCTTCGCTGATGTTTGAATTGCTCAAAACAGACACGCGCACCAAGGCGCGGCTCGGTCGGCTTACCACCGTGCATGGTGTCGTGGATACGCCGGTGTTCATGCCCGTCGGCACACAAGCCAGCGTGAAGGCGCTCGATACGCGTGAGTTGCTGGAGATGGGCACGCAAATCATTCTTGGTAATACCTATCACCTCAACATCCGACCCGGACTCGATATCATCCGCGCCGCCGGCGGGCTGCACCGTTTCATGAATTGGAAACTCCCGATCCTCACCGACAGCGGCGGATTTCAGGTATTCAGTCTCGCCAAAATCCGAAAAATCAAGCCGCACGGCGTCGAGTTCAATTCGCATGTGGACGGCACGCCGCTGTTTCTCGGTCCGAAGGAAGCGATGGAAATTCAACGCGTTCTCGGTTCGGACATCGCGATGGTCTTTGATGAATGTCCGCCTCATGACGCGCCGGCCAAGGAACAAAAGCTTGCCGTCGAACGCACAATCCGCTGGGCGCAGGAATGTCGCGAGCAGCCGCGAAACGAAGGACAATTGGTTTTTGGCATTGTGCAGGGCGGCAGCAATCCTGCCTTGCGTGAGGAATGTGCCAAAGCGCTCGTCGCGATGGACTTTGACGGTTACGCCATTGGTGGCGTGAGCGTGGGCGAGCCCGAACCAGAAATGTTGAAGGCCATTGAACTGGCCGAACCGCATCTACCTGCGAACAAGGCGCGTTACGCGATGGGCTTGGGGACGCCCGCCCAGATGCTTGAACTCATCGCGCGTGGCGTGGACATGTTCGACTGTGTGCTGCCGACGCGTGTGGCGCGCAACGGCACGGCATTTACGCGGCGCGGGGCATTTCCACTCAAAGGGTCGTCTTACAAGGCGGATTTCGGGCCGATTGAAGAAGGGTGCGAATGTTTCGCCTGCAAGAATTTTACGCGCGCCTATCTGCGGCATCTGTTGAATGTGAATGAAATCCTCGGCTTACGCATGGTGAGCGTTCATAACTCGCATTTATTTCTGAAACTGATGGCGGATGTGTGCGCGGCGATTGCAGCGGGGACATTCGCGGACTTTTACCGCGAGTTCATTGCGAATTACATGCCGTCACAGAAAATCTTGTCTGCGCGGGAAGCAGCGAATTTGGAGCGATAATAATCCTTTGCCAACAGCGCGAGCCGTGGCATTGTCTAGCCTGATGTTGTTATCTAAACAACAATTTATGCAAAGTTATGAATAAGCCTAAAATCATTGCCTATTTGAAACCGACTTGTGGCTGGAGCAACGGCGTGCGCGCTGTGCTCAAGAAATATGACCTCGAATACGAAGACCGTGATGTCATCAACGACCCGTTGCAACGGCAGGAGATGATTGAAAGAAGTGGCCAGCCATTGAGTCCGTGCGTGGACATTAACGGCCAGATGTTGGCAGATGTGAGCGGCGAAGAGGTTGAGACGTGGATGATTACCAACAAAATTGTGATACCGAATGACCGTGTTCCGGAAGCGCCGATTGACCGGTCATGTGAGCCGCACAGGGCGCTATTCGAATCGCCGACGATTTGAACGAATACAGGAATTATTTCCGGAGAAATTTAGCCACAGCCTCGGTCCGTGTGCGGACTTGCAATTTTTCGTAGATGCGGCGGATGTAGGTATGCACGGTTTCGTAGCTGACGCCCATTTTTTCCGCGATTTCCTTGTAAAGAAATCCCCGACTCAAATGGTCGAGTACTTCCTGTTCGCGCGGTGAAAGATTTTCGGTAGATTGCGCCGTGGCCGCCGTTTGTTGAAAGGATTGCACAACCTTGCGCGCGATGTGCATCGTCATCGGTGAGCCGCCCCGGTGCATTTCCTGAATGGCCTCAAGCAATTCCTTGCTGGTCGTGCGTTTGAGCAGGTAGCCGCCGGCCCCCGCCGCAAGCGCGTTGAAGATATTTTCCGTGTCCTCGTAAACCGTGAGCATCAACACTTGAGTTTGTGGAACGAGTTGTTTCAATTGGCATACGCATTCCACGCCGTTCATACCTGGCAGATTGATATCCATCAGCACGACGTCCGGTCGTGCTTGAGGCAAATCCTTCAGGGCGTCTTCGGCATTGGCATACTGGCTCACACAATGGAAACCCTCGGCACGATTAAGCACCCGTGCCAGCGTGCCACGCAGTTTGTCGTTGTCTTCAACAATGGAAACAGAAATAGGCATGATTCAATTGCGGAGTGCAGAATGCGGAATGCGGAATGAAGAAACAAGAATCGAACAGGTTTGAAAATTTTCTACATTCTTCATTTTAATTTAATCGGAACTGTCAGACGCACCAACGTCCCGCCTTTTGTTCCCGGACCGATTGAAAATTCACCGCGGATATCTTCCATCCGCTTACGCATGTTACGAAGTCCATCCCGTGATTGTGCTGTAGTTGTGTCCTGACTGCCGAGTCCGCGTCCGTCATCATCAATTTCCAGAATGAAACTGTCCGGCTGCAGTCGCAGTTGGATCCAGACCTCGGATGCTTGGGCATGTTTGACCACATTGTTGACGGCCTCTTTAAAGGCGAGGAAAATGTTATGGCGGACATCCGGCGGAAAGGCAATGGCGGGCAATTGAGCCGGCATATCCGCCCGATAACGCAGTCCGGCGAGCGCAAGATATTCCTGCGCGTATTTGCAAATGTAAGTGACCAGACCATCCAGCGTGTCATTGGCGGGATTGACAGCCCAGACGATTTCGTCGAGTGAACGGGTTGTTTCGCGTGCGGTTTGGGAAATTTGTTGTGCATGCGTCTGGATATCTTCAGGAGAGCCTTTGTCCGCTTCCGCCATTTCGCCCAACAAGGCTACTTGTGTCAGGTTTGCGCCAAGTTGATCGTGAAGGTCGCGGGCGATGCGTGACCGTTCTTTTTCCAAAGCCAGTTGGCGATGCAGTTTTTGCGTGGATACAAATCGCACTGCGGCAACAATGATTCCGAGGAAACACAGAATCACAACGGCACGAAACCATCCGGTCTGCCAGAATTGAGGCCGCACCGTTATTTCCAAGATACTACCAGAGTTATTCCAAACGCCATCTTCATTGCAGGCGGTGACATGAAATTGGTAATGACCTGGCGGTACCTCGCTGTAATAGGCAATCCGTGTGTCACCGGCTTCTGTCCAGGTGATGTCTTGGCCTTCCAAACGATATTTAAATCGTACTTCTTCGGGAGCGATGAAATTTAAACCGGTATAGTGAATTTCAAAACGGTCATGACCGGCTGGAACAACGATGGATTGTCGCCATACAGAATTCATGTGATCATTTTTCTGTTCCCGACCATCCACCAGCACGGATTCAATCATAACCACCGGCGGCTGCGGATTGGGTTTAAGCTCTTTGGGGTTTACAGATGCCGCACCTTTGGCGGTGGGAAACCACAGTCGACTGTCACGTGTGAAGCATGCAGCTGGTTGGGAGCCGCTCGAACATTCGCGCGTTGGCAATCCATCGGCCATTCCATAAATTCGGCACGAAATAAAACCCCTCTTTTCGTTTGCAAAATCGTCCAGTGATTTCTTCTGGATTCGCATCAATCCAGCGTTGGAACCGATCCACAAGAAACCTTCATCATCTTCGACGATGTAACCAATGCTATTGCTGGCAAGACCGTTGCGTGTGGAATAACAGGTCCACTTCCCATCGTGAAACCGAGCCACGCCGTGACCGAATGTGCCAACCCACAAAACACCGCCTTTGTCCGCGTAAAGACAGGAAATATCATTGCCGGGCAATCCATTGGTTCCTTGTTGATATGAAATAAATTTTCCGGCTTTGAAGAGATTCAGACCGTGATTTTGCGTTCCCACCCAAAGATTTCCCTCCACGTCTTCCGCAATGGCACGGACGGTATTTCCCGACAAACCATCCCGCATCGTAGACATTTTCCAGCCTTTTCCATTCCAGCACGCCAGGCCGTTTTGTGTGCCGGCCCATAATTGTCCGTTATGATCCTCGAACAGGGCGAAAATTCGCTGACCAAGGGCTGCGGCCCCGGGTGCTGGCTGGAACTGATTGGTTTGAAATTGAAACAGTCCTTCATCCCATGTGCCAATCCAAGTTTGCTGCCGATGATCCACCAGCACCGTCCAGGCATTGGAACCACGACCCACGCTGAAATCCCGGGCCGAATTGGCAAGCCAACAGGTCACGCCATGGGCATTAAAAGCCGCCCAAAGACCACCCTGCGCATCCGTGGACAACGATTGAGCATTCCAAGGATGCATTTTATCCGGTGTGTTGAAAATTTTTCTTTTGATCCGATTCAATCCGTCACCATCAGTTCCCACCCACAGGTTTCCCTGTTCATCCATGCACAGCGAAAGCACAAAAGCGGACGACAATCCCTGTTCAGTTGAGATGTGCTGATATTTCCCATCCGCATCATACCAAAAAACACCCGCACCCAGTGTGCCGACAATCAGATTGCCATCTTTGTCTTCACAAGCGGAGGTGACGGTCGAATTGCCCCACAGATACGATCCAAAATCCTTTTCGAGTTGGGAAGGACTCCATTTTTCAACCCGGTTGTTGATTAATCGCCATGTTCCTCCGCGTTGTCTGGCCGAAATGGAATCAATTTTACGTCCCTGAATGAGTTGCTCGATGGGGAAGGCCGGTGGTTGAAAATTAGTCGGACGAAACGAAAACAGCCTCCAATCCTCTCCAATCCAGAGCGCACCGGCTGTTTCAGCAACAACCATCCGGCGAACTGCACGGGTACTGAAACTAAAATTCCAGACGGCCATTTTTCCATTTTGGTAGCGCCCCAGATGTGCATTTGCCGTGTAAAGCCACACTGCGCCGCTTGAATCTTCACAGGCGGACACCAGCCTTCCTTCGTGGCCGCCACTCCCAAGGTTGAAGTTTTGGATTTTACCATCCTTCGCCAGCGCCACATCACCCGTGTCCATTCCAATCCAAAGATTTGTATGACTGTCTTGGAACAGATAAACAATCCGGTCGCTGTTCAGGCCCGGCGTGTTTTCTTCATCAAAAACGGTGAAGCGAATTCCGTCAAAACGCACCAAACCGTTCAGCGTTCCGAGCCAGAGATAACCGTCCCGGGTTTGAATCACTGAAATGACCGAGCTTTGCGGAAGCCCCTGTTCGGTACTCCAGGAATCCACAATAAAAGGCGAGTCAAATGGTTCAACCATGTCCGCAACCGCCGGAAGGATGGAGAAACAAACGCAGAGCATCAGTCCTGCGAATGGAAGCGTCCGGCGAGTTTTCAGCATGTTTGATTCTTCGAACTATCCAGCCGGATGTAAAGCCGATTGAAACAAGATGCGAACTCCCTTCCGAAGACAATAAAACCCCAAGCTGTCAGACTTGGGGGTGTTATTGGAGAATCCAGGTTTTAGTCAAACGCGTGACCGGCGCAGCAGAGGACATCCTTGATTTTATGCTGGACGAGCTCCTTCACTTTCGCACGGGCCGGACCGAGGTATTTCCGTGGATCGAATTCCTTCGGATTTTCCACAAAAACCTTCCGAATGGCGGCGGTCATCGCGAGGCGCAGGTCAGTGTCGATGTTGACCTTCGTGCAACCGACGCGTCGGGCAACTTCGATATCAGCTTCCGGCACACCCTGGGCATCGGGCATCTTGCCGCCGTATTTGTTGATCTCGGCGATAAAATCCTGTGGAACGCTGGAGGCACCGTGGAGAACGAGCGGATAATCGCCGAGACCGGCGTCCATGAGCGCTTTTTTGATGGCCTTAAGCCGTTCCAAATCCAGATGTTGTTCGCCTTTGAACTTGTAAGCGCCGTGTGAATTGCCGATGGCGACGGCCAGTGAATCGCAGCCGGATTCCTTCACAAATTTCAACGCCTCCTCTGGATTGGTATAGTGGCCGCTCTTCGAAAAGCTGCCGCCTGCTTCGCCTTCGTCGAATTGCGCGCCGACGAGATGGCCGAGTTCGGCTTCCACCGAGCAATTATGTTTGTGGGCGTATTCGACGACTTTCTTGGTGATTTCAACGTTCTTTTCGAACGGTTCGTGACTGGCGTCAATCATCACGCTTGTGAATCCCTCATCGATGCAGTCCTTGCAAAGCTCGAAGGTGTCGCCGTGGTCGAGATGCACGGCAATGGGAATGTTGGACAGGCTGACTGCCGCCTCGATGAGTTTTTTGAGATAAACCGGGTTGGCGTATTGCCGGGCACCCTTCGAAATCTGGAGGATCAATGGCGCCTTTTCCTCTTCACAAGCCTCAACGATAGCCTGGATGAGCTCCATGTTGTTGACGTTGAACGCGCCGATGGCGTATTTGCCCTTCAACGCTTTCGCAAAAAGTTCCCGTGTATGTGTTAATGGCATAGGTTTTCTCTTTTAGATTTGCAGTGGTGGGGATGATAACAAAATGCCCCCGGAAAGAAACAAAAAATGCGGCAGCATATCTTCGAATAAATTCCTTTGCTCCCGGGCGTCTTTGCGCGAAAAATCGGGTGTGCAAGCGCGATTTCTCCTCGGCCCTGCCGGCAGCGGCAAGACATTTCTTTGCCTGGAGGAAATCCGTGCCGCCCTCCGGAAAAATGCCGGGGACGAGCCGTTGATTCTGCTTGCGCCCAAACAGGCCACATTTCAACTCGAACGCCAGTTGCTCACCGACCATTTGCTTAATGGTTACACACAGCTGAACATTTTTTCATTTGAGCGGCTGGCACGATTTGTCTTCGAAAAATCAAACATCGTGCCGTCTCAACAATTGAGTGATGAAGGGCGTATAATGGTGGTGCGCGCATTGCTCCTGCGTCACGAGCGGGAATTGAAACTTTTTCGCGGGAGCGCCCGCCGACCCGGTTTTGCGCAGGAACTCGGCGGGTTGTTCAATGAATTCCGACAACATCAATTAACGTCGCTCAAACTCCACGCCCTTGCCCGGCGTCCGGACTTGCGTCCTGAACTTCAGGGCAAGCTGGAAGACCTCGCGCTTTTGAACGACGCCTACACGAATTGGCTCTCTGGGCATGAATTGCAGGATGCAGATTGTTTGCTGGATACAGCGACCGAAGCGCTGTGTGCCAAATCAAAAATCGAAAATCAAAAATTGAAAATCGCCAGTTTATGGTTGGACGGCTTCGCCGAAATGACGCCGCAGGAACTCGATTTGCTGGCTGCCATTTTGCCGTTTTGCGAACGCGCAACACTCACGTTCTGCCTCGATCCATCCGCCTCACAAAAAACCGGGAATTCCTGGCTCTCACTCTGGTCTGCCATTGGTAAAACGTATCAACAATGCCGGTTGCGAATTGAAAACCTGTCCGATTACAAAATCAGCATTGAATGGCTCAAGCGCGATGCGGTGAAAAGCCGATTCGCCAAAAACTCCGCGTTGTGTCATTTGGAATCCCACTGGCAATATAGCGCAGGCGTCCTGCCTGCAAAATCCAATGCAGACGAGACGTCTGCGCCACGTTCAATCCGGATCATCTCCTGTCCCAATGTCGAAGCTGAGTCCGCATTTGCTGCGCGCGAAATTTTGAAATTCGTTCGCCATACCAATCGTTTCCGCGATTGCGCAGTGCTCGTTCGCAGCCTTGACGATTATCACAAGCCGCTGGCGCACGCATTTCGTCATTACGATATCCCCTTCTTTCTGGATCGGCGCGAATCCGTTTCACATCACCCACTCGCCGAACTGACCCGCAGTGCGGTTCGTGCCGTCACATTCGATTGGCGGCAGGAAGATTGGTTTGCTGCGCTCAAAGCAGGGTTTTCGCCGGTGGATGAGGCAGAAATCGATCGGTTGGAAAACGAGGCACTCGCACGCGGCTGGCGCGGTGCAAAATGGTTTGAGCCGATCCAAATTGTTGACGATTTTCAATTGGGAAAATTGCTTGAACAGTTGCGCAAAAAAATCCTGCCACCGTTTGAAAACTTTGTCCGGCAGCTTGCCCGGTCAAAAAACGTGCCTGCTGGCGAACAATTGGCCGAAGCATTGCGCGGACTTTGGGATGAACTTGGCGTTGAGAAGACTTTGGAGAAATGGAGCCTGTCAGACTCCGATCAATCGCAAATCCACCTGACCGTTTGGGAGCAAATGAACCTGTGGCTGGAAAATCTGGCGCTTGCGTTTACGCGCGAGTCACTGCCACTGCGCGACTGGCTGCCGATTTTGGAAGCCGGACTTTCAAATCTGACTGTCGGCGTGGTTCCGCCCGTGCTCGACGAAGTGCTTGTCGGCGCGATTGACCGTGCGCGCAATCCCGATTTGAAACTGGCGCTCGTACTCGGCGTGAACGAATCCATTTTTCCGGCCGTGCCTGCCACTTCAACGATTTTGACCGAAACCGACCGCGACGAATTGGGCCATGCCGTTGCACTTGGACCGGACTTACGCGAACAGCTGGCGCGCGAGCGTTATTACGGCTACATCGCCTGTACCCGCGCGCGGGAAAAACTCGTCGTGACCTTCGCCCGCAACGATGCCGATGGCAAAATGCTCAATCCGTCATCGTTGATTACCCATCTGCAGCAGATTTTCCCGAAACTTGAAATTGAGGAATTTTCCGTTAACACGGACTGGCGCGAAGCCAAACATGCGAACGAACTCATCCAGCCGCTGGTGGCGTTGTTAAATGTCGAGGTAGGGCGGGTTGTCCCCAACCCGCCGGGGCGGCGCGATGAGGACATCGCGCCCTACCAACGGGATTGGTCGGAACTGCTCGAAATCCCCACACTCAAATCGCTTGCTGAAAACTTACGCCAATTGCGCGAGCCCGATTCCTCGGAGCGGTTGTCGCCGGGGCTTGCGGAAGCCATTTACGGCACAACACTGCAAACCTCGGTGAGCCGGATTGAGGAATTTGCCCAGTGTCCATTCCGGTTTTTTGTTCATTCCGGTTTGCGGGCTGAAGAGCGAAAGGTTTTTGAGCTGGATGCGCGTGAACGCGGCAGTTTTCAGCATGAAGTCCTAAAAATTTTTCACGAGCAGCTGAAAACTGAAGGCAAACGCTGGCGTGATCTGACACCCATAGAAGCTCGTAAACGTATTGGTAAAATTGCCTTTGAATTGATGGAAAGTTATCGCGGTGGCTTGCTGCGCGACACGGCCCAGTCGGAATTTGAGACACAGATGCTGGCCAACTCATTGCAGGATTTTATTGAAACGCTCGTCGGTTGGATGCGCGGGCAATACGAATTTGATCCGGTGGCGGCGGAATTGGAATTCGGCGATGGAAAAACCGCGCCCGCATGGAAGGTTGATTTAAATGGCGGCCACAAACTCGCTTTGCATGGGCGGATTGACCGGATTGATTTATGCCGCCAAGCCGGAGATGACGCGTTGTGTGTGGTGATGGATTACAAATCCGGCAACCAGAAGCTCGATGCGATTTTGATCGAGCATGGCGTGCAATTGCAATTGCTCGCGTACTTGAACGCATTGCGGCATTGGCCGAATCCCCGGGTATTGTTGGGAACAGCCCGTTTGGTTCCAGCCGGTGTCTTTTATGTGAATCTGCGCGGCCAGTACGAAAGTGGCGGCACACGCGCCGAAGTATTGGCGGAAGCCATTGACGCTCGCAAACGGGCTTATCGGCATACCGGTCGGTTTGATGCGGATGCATTGCCCAAACTCGATAAGCGTTCTGACGCCAAGACCGGCGATCAGTTCAATTACCGCCGGAACAACGATGGTTCGCTGCACAAGAATTCCGCCGAGGTGTTGCCGCACGCAGAGTTTGATGCGTTACTCGACCGCGTCGAAGTGCAATTGCGCGAGATGGGTCGCGCGATTTTTTCCGGCGAAGCAAAAGTTGATCCCTATCGCAAAGGCAGCGAGACACCGTGCAAATATTGCGACTATCGCGCCGTGTGCCGGATTGATCCGTGGATACACCGTTATCGTGTGTTGCGCTCGGCGAAAGAAAATTCCCCGGTAACATGACACTTCGCGGCAAATCCGGCGAAGTTGAAACAGGCGAGTGGCAAAACTTAATGATACTCCTGCAACGTCTTGACGCTGTAGCCGGATTTTTTGATTGCGGCGATGCCCCGTGCGGCGGCCTTTGCGCCACTTAATGTCGTCATGATGGGCGTGCCGGTGTAAATCGCTGTAGTGCGGATTTTGACTTCGTCCTCACGCGGCACCGCCCCGCTCGGCGTGTTGATGACGAGTTGAATTTCCTTGTTCTTGAGCAAATCGATCACATTCGGACGGCCTTCCAGCAATTTGACGACGCGCTCGACTTTCAAGCCCGCTTTTTCAAGCACATCGGCCGTACCCGCTGTCGCCACAAACTCGAATCCGAGGTCGGCGAATTGTTTCGCCACTGTAGCAACGTGTTTTTTGTGCGCATCACTCACGCTGATAAAAACCTTCCCGCTCAACGGCAGCGCTGCGCCCGCCGCCATTTGCGATTTGGCGTAGGCGATGCCCCGATCCGCATCCAAGCCCATGACTTCGCCGGTCGAGCGCATTTCCGGCGAGAGCAAAATATCCTGCCCGTGAAAACGGTTGAACGGGAAAACGGATTCCTTCACTGCCCAATACTTCGGTTTGATTTCCTTGGTAAAACCGAGTTCTTTCAGCGTTTTTCCAGCCATGACTTTCGCCGCGAGTTTGGCCAATGGCACGCCAATGGCCTTGCTTACAAATGGAACAGTGCGTGAAGCGCGCGGGTTCACTTCGAGCACGAAAACCTTTTCGTCCTTTACGGCATACTGAACGTTCATCAGGCCAATGACTTCCAATTCACGTGCCATCGCGTGAGTATAATCGCGAATCGTTTCAATGACTTTTTTTGAAAGCGTGTGTGGCGGCAAAACCATTGCCGCATCGCCCGAGTGAATGCCGGCGAATTCGATGTGTTCCAATATCCCCCCGATGACAATTGTGCCATCGCCAGGTTTTTTGAACTGGCCGACGTCGGCGATGCAATCCACGTCCACCTCGGTGGCGTCTTCCAAAAACTGGTCCACGAGGACGGGGCGTTTCGGCGATGCCTCGACCGCGAAACGCATGTAATGCTGCAAGTCGGCATCGGAATAGACAATTTGCATCGCGCGACCGCCGAGCACGAAACTCGGCCGGACCAGAATCGGGTAGCCGAGCTTTTGGGCGACCTTGACCGCCTCCGTTTCGTTCGTGGCAATACCGTTGGGCGGCTGTGGAATTTTCAGCTTGTCGAGCATCGCGGCGAAGAGTTTGCGGTCTTCGGCGATTTCGATGTTCTGCGGCGAGGTGCCGATGATGTTGACACCGTTCTTTTGCAGACCGAGCGCCAGATTTAACGGCGTTTGCCCGCCGAATTGTGCGATGGCGCCCCAGCATTGCTCCCGTTCGTAAATATGCAGCACATCTTCAAGCGTGAGCGGCTCGAAGAAAAGTTTGTCGCTCGTGTCATAATCGGTCGAAACGGTTTCGGGATTCGAATTAACCATGATGGTTTCAAAACCGTCCTCCTTGAGCGCGAATGCGGCATGAACGCAGCAATAAT
>Ga0182027_10006914_pt1 | contig 16849 bp, 18 predicted proteins | sample 712E1DmetaG_FD_121300 | JGI IMG/M metagenome (GOLD analysis project Ga0182027, IMG submission 121300) | Permafrost microbial communities from Stordalen Mire, Sweden - 712E1D metaG (Illumina Assembly) | ecosystem: Environmental > Terrestrial > Soil > Wetlands > Permafrost | place: Sweden... | reverse complement strand
TCTCAAGTCCGACTGGCGTGATGCTGGCCTCAACTGCGGTCATTGTGCCGGGTGTTTGGGCAAGCGGAACGAGTGTTCACAGGCGAAGATTAAGACGTTTCGCTCTACGTATCTGACAACCATGTCCGAGTATGTTCCACTTCCGAGCGTTCAGGCGCTGGCCGGACCCGCGGACATCAAGACGACGATGCGTTATCTGAAGCCAGCCGCAATGGACACTCTCCAGAAGGCGTGCAATAAGGCTTTCGGGGCGACTGCATAGGAAGCCATCACACACGCTACGAAGCCCACGGCCTCCGCCGTGGGCTTTCTATTTGGGGTGCTTTTTGCCGTCAGTTGAACCGTTCCCTCAACCATGCTGCTGTTGCGCGTGGCTCTAATACGATTCGTCCCTTTACACGAATGGCAGGAAGACGATGAGAGCGGATGTGCCTGTATATGGTCTTCTCGCTGAGACGAGAAAACTCAGCAAACTCTTCTATAGTAAGGAGCCTGTTTAGTGATTCAAGATAGTCGAGTGCATTCATGTATTTCTAATACTGACTTTTTGCTCTGAATGATGCTGCTCAGGAGCGGAACGTCAGGCCGCTGCTAAGCTAGTCTTCCCCGAGTTCTAGTGTAGGGTTCTACTCGCAAGCCCTGCCGAAGAATGTCTGCTGCTGGACTCTGCTTTTGCGGCTTACTCAACCTGCCTTGTACTGTACTTTCAGAGAGCGCCAGAGTATGCTTCGGCCAGTTGAGCATCGGTCAGCCCACATTTTCGAGACCGGGCAATTGTCATTTTGTCACCTTGGCAGCAGCCTTGCGCTGCTGTTTGTGCTGCTTAAAGAGTTTCGGCCAATTGATGAGCATGTTTATCAGGTGGGCATCCTTGCTGTTTGCCCGTCTGCGAGATAGATATTCTGTCAGACCGCCTTTGGTCAGTTGGTTCTTCAGAGCATCCTGCCAATGCTGCCCCTTAATGAGTGGAATTTGATTTGCCCTAATAATCTTCCTGATGTTGGCGGGAAGCGGCGCAAACAAATGACCACGGCCCCCTGAAAGGGAACTCAGTCGTAAAGTCTCTCTATCTAAGTATCGGGCAATATCTTCATTCTTCGCATCGGGATGTTTCCACAGATAGGTAAGGATACGGTAAGACGCAGAATCCGACATCTCGTCCAGTTGCTCTTCTTTGAGCTTGTATCCGTCCTGAATTCCTTTGTAGGATGCCAGCTTGCTGTGATTCAAGAGCAGCCGCTTTAGACATAGCGTATACTCCACTTGCTTTTCCAACCCTAGTCCTTTGAAAAGAACATAGAGCCGTTCCCGGTCCTGCTCAATCTCAGCAGTTACCTTCTTTGTTTCGCTCACCCGGTACAACCGGGCACGTCCGAACACGAAATCCTCGTGGGTCTTCTGGCGAACCGCATCGGCCTTCTTTGCATCCATGTCTGCTCTTCCTTGACATCAGGGTACATTACGCCCCTTGGCAGGAAAAGCACCCCCGTTCAAGACGTTAAGCCAACTCACAGATAAGAAAGTTGATATTGGTCGGACAACTTGCAGAAAAGCTGTTTAACCACTATTTTTTCATGAATTTCGACAGGATATAGAAGGTGAAAGGAGATGACATGCCACTGCACGACGTTATGTTCGTTGCTTCAGCAAAACTGGCAAAGAGATTCTTGGCCGACATCAGACGTCTTGGTCTCAACCACCCCGGAGGGTCATACGAGTACGAATCGGTTGATGGCACAAAAATGACTGGAATCTACATTGGCTACGAGGGCTTGAACCTCAAGTTTCGCAAGGCTGATGGGACTACATTCGTGACCCCGGTGATTGATATGGGCGATGGGTCGCTCGTAACAGAATATCTCACCAAGGTAAGCCAGTAAAAACCAAAGGAAGGCGAGGCGGCTCCGCCTTGTACAACACAACTCCCCGTTATATCTGACGCAATAAGTCAGATGCCGGTACAACTCATGGAAAGGAAAATGATGGAAATCAGGAAAAAGGACAAATTGATGGATGCCTTGCTGTTAGGCAATGTGGACTGGGAGAAGGCTAGGAAAGCGGCTTTCAAGATGGCCTCTCAGTTGACTTCAGAAGTTGCAAATCTCGACAACCTCAAAGATGCATACAGCCCAATGGCTTGGATTAACATCTGCCGACAGCTTCGGGTCGTAACAGATGGCATGACCACCATGCGGCTGATAGCTGAAAACAAGGACAATGCCACCATCAGCACCGAAGCCAATGTGACAGTAGGTTCGATTGCGGCATACAAGGCATGGAACACAATGTACTTGAAGATGCTCAATTCGGGTATCCAACGGCGCGTAGCAATTAAAGGTCGCACCAAGCAGGAAAAGAATCTCGATGCGGAATTTCTGCGGTCGTGCGGCATCAAGTTTGACGTAGTTCCTCACATCGAAAAGGAGAAGAAAAACAATGACTGAACTCTACCAACTCTCAACAGAAAGCATCGCCATCAAGGGATGCTCTTACATCTACGCACCGGCAGGACAGGCGGGAGAATATGCCCCGCTTGCCGCCAACCCGTACAAGGGCTGTGGTCACTGCTGCTCGTACTGCTATGTCCCACTTGTACTCCACATGCCACGGACTGAATTCGACCTCGGTGCCAAGGCGCGGCCTGAGTATTTGGTCAAGCTGGAAAAGGATGCCAAGAAGTACCTGAATGCAGGAATCACCGAACAAGTGTTTTTCAGCTTCACGTCAGATGTGTACAGCCCATTCGACACTAGCTTGACTCGGCCATCGCTTCAGCTTGTTCAGAAGCATGGCATGGCAATCTGTGTCCTGACCAAGGGCGGTTCCCGCGCCTTGGCTGACATCGACTTGTACCGTCCTGACCGTGACTGCTTCGCATCAACTCTGACTAGTTTGGATGATGAGTTCAGCAAGAAGTGGGAACGGGCTGCGGCACTACCGGCTGACCGCATCGCAACTCTCATGGCTTTCCATGACAAGGGCATCTTTACATGGGTAAGCTTGGAACCCACCCTTTCCGTGGATGCCAGTCTGGAGATTGTCAGGACTACCCATGGTTTCGTAGACCTCTTCAAGGTGGGCAAAGCCAACTACCTCGGTGAGTACAGCAAGGGCATTGACTGGCAGGATTACACACTGCGAATGATTGAACTTTGCCAACAGCTTGGAGTGAAGCATTACATCAAGCGTGACCTTCAGCCGTATCTTCCAGCCGGTTACCATAATCCGCTGCGAGTGCCACAATACCACCCACAATCGGCGGCGTCCTAAGCGAGTGGTCGGTGGACATCCGGGTACGCGAGTATCCATCGACCGAACCTGCTGAAACGTCTCAGGCCGCGTAGCACCCGGCCCACCAACACAACCAAATAACCGGGGCGCACGGCGCTCAACGGGCACGATGAATGCCTGTCACGTGAAGTGCGCCTCAACAACCACCGCCCTACTAAGGGCTTTGAAAGGAAACGACATCATGACCATGAATATCTCATCGCAACCCATCGACCAACCTACCTTACCTACCTTACCGCCAGCGGCGGGTGCTAACCCATCGGCGGAGTTGGGACCGGCAACATCAGCGGTAGAAATTATTTCCCAAGAAACTCCGTCAAACTCATGCGAACTCGACTCAATTGAGCCGAGTCTCACGGACGCGGAAAAGGAGACCGCTGTTAGTGAGTTCCAGAAACTCGACGCATGGGTAGACGACAAAACCGATGAACTGATGGATGAGTTCCAAGACTTGATGCATCGGTTCAACAATGAGTTACTGCCCCCAGTTGACCGGATGCAAGCGTTCCTTTCGCAGCGCGGTTCCATGCACATCCCCGGCCTACCCTCGTGGTCATCATGGCGTGATTCGTTCCTCGCGAAACTTCAGAAGAAAATGAAGATGAGTCTCAGCACTTTTAAGCGGAGATTGAAGGAATTTCAAGACGGTGACAAGCTGCTTGAAGAATCGGAAAGTGAGGAAGAGACCGACGAGGGAGGAACTCCTTCAAAGAAGGAGGATGAAGAGGAAGAGGACGCGCCGGTCATTTATGACTCACCCAAGGAACAAGTGACCAAGTGGGTAGAAAAGCAACGCAAGGTTTTGGCGGGCGAAATTGGGCCGATAGATGCTGACCCGATTCGTGGCGGTGAACGGCGCATAGATACCGCCGTGCTAATGCTGGACGAGTTGAAACTGGCGCTAGACGATGGGCTCTTAGACCCCGCTCCCCTTGTCAAAGAGTTGAATCGCTACACTAAAAATTACCCCACATTTCACGCCCCGCTAAAGCCGGTACCACTCGATTTACGACAGGCAAATGAACTGGTTGAGAAATGGCATCGTCACCACAAGCCTATTCGAGTCGCCAAGTTTAGCGTTGGCGTAGAAAAAGATGGTGAGTTAGTGGGTGCAGCCATCTGCATGAGACCAGCCTGTCGTGCTCTTGATGATGGGCGGACGATTGAAGTGGCCCGACTGGTGGTAATCGAGGATAAGGAGGATACGGAGAAGGCTAAGAACGTTTGTAGTTATCTCTACGGTTCCTGTGCCCGCATCGCAAAGGAGATGGGATTTTCTCGAATTCAGACGTACATTTTGGACATAGAAAAAGGAACCAGCCTCAAGGGCGCTGGGTGGGTGTTGGAGAAAAGGAAATGCGGAGGAACACCTCAGGGTCTCCGCAAGAATCGTCCAAATGGGCATGAGATTACTCCAGTTACTCTCATGAAAAAGCAAAGGTGGGCTAGGCAGTTTGGTAATAAGCAACCTGTATCCTCTGTGCCTGTTGAAGCCGCAGAGGATGAGGCGAACGTAGCTTAACAACGGCGTGAATCAATCCGTGATGTACCGGGCAATGATGCCCCAATAACCGGAGAGTGAAAGGACACAGTATGACGAAGGATGCTGATGCTGAACAGCAGCAGATTGATAACGTTGTTGAGTCAATTTCCGATGAGGGCGAAACCATCACGGAGTTGGTGTTGAAGACTGGCTATAGCAGGTACGCCGTCCGCCGCGCTATCAAATGGTTAGTTTCCGTGGGAGAGGTAGTCCGCAGCCCGAATGCACGCTATTGGTGGGCCGCTCGGCTTGAACCGTGTCCACACTGCGGACGGATGAGTTGCAAGAAATCACCGTCGAAATGTTTCTCATTCCAGAATCGAACCACTGGAAAGCAACATCAACTCTAGCTCAATCACTTGGGCCTCAGCAGGAGCCGTAATCGACCGCACAGTCTCGACCGCGAACTGGCGCGGCGGTGTGGGTTCAGGCACATCGAGACTCTGCGGCTTGCGTTGGCCGCAATGCCGGGGACACGTGCCGGGTCGCCGTACATATTTGAGTCGGTCTTTGCGTTCAGGAAGGCGTAGTACAGTACACAAACGGTCAAGTAGGTTTGACACCCATAGCTAAATCGAAAATCAAAGTTGGTGTTTCAAAGTTTCCGAACTTTCCAAACCTACTATGAATGGGAATTAGCCCATCAAAAGGAGCAGCACAATTATGGATGGTTACCTTACCGTAAAAGAGGCCCACAAGGCTCTTCTCAAATGCATCACCGAAAACCCGGACGAGCCCTATGCCCGTATCGCCAAGTTATTCGGATACACACCACAGTACATTGGCAGACTTGCGAAAGAAGCTGGAATGCCCCCGCGTGTTGGACCGAACCGCCTCAGCATAGTGCTGGCTTGTGTCAAGACCGACCTAGTAGGAGGTTCCAATGCCTAAACGCATAATCGACGGAGATGCTCTATGGACCTCAACCAAGCTGGAGAAAGTGTCTCTCAAAAACAGAGGAGAATATGCATGGATTCTTCCGCTTGCACAAGTTAACGGATGCTTCGAATGCACGCCAAAATTGGTGTGGCGTACCTGCTACTCCGGTGTCAGAGAAGACTGGACGGTCGCTGATGTGACCGCGATGCTCGATGAATTCGAGGCCGTGAAGATGCTTTTCCGATTTAAAGTCGCTGAAAACACCTACGGATTCTTTCCGGGAACACAAAAAGACGGTCGTTTGCCCTCACAGTCGGAACGTAACAAGTATCGTGAACCTTGGAAGAGTGGCATGGTGCCAGTTAAGGAACTAGCCTCTTTTCTCGGACTTAGCGTTCGTGAAACCTCTGAGATGTATCGTGGACTCCTCTTCGAGGCATCTAAGAAGTCCCGCAGGGAATCGCTGGTAGGTAATGGTAATGGTAATGGTAATGAAAGTGGTGAAGGTAATGGAAACGGTCTAGGTCATCGTAATGGTAATGGTAATGGGACACAGGACTCGGCTACGCCGACAACACACATCACGATGGATGACATTACTTTTTTCACCACTAACAATACCAACACTCAACACACATCACCAGCACCCAACACTTCTCCCGTTCCAGCTAAAGACCCACGCACTGTCTCAGAATTCTTGGAAACCTTCCGCTTGGCTCTGCGTAGCAACCCCCACGCCTCCGCTCCCCCTTCGGAGTGGGAGAAGATGTGGAAGGAAGACTTCAACACCTTGCTTGCGCTGGTACCAAAACCGTCCGAACTCTATGACATCCTTGTCGTGAGCCAACTTGAGAAGAACCAAAAGTATTACGTCCGTCCCCAACGTATCATAGCGAACCTAGGGATGCTCCTAGAGATGGTCAAGGAACGCCTAAAGGCGATGCCCGCCCTTCGTGTGGAGTTCCGCAAGAAACTAGCCTCACCCATTTCGGCTGAGGAGGAACGCGATGAACTTGAAGATGATGACGATGACTTAGCTTAATGAGCCAAGGGCACAAAGGCCGGAGGCTACTCCGTCCTTTGTGTCATTGCCCTTTCCCTTCCCCGGTCCATATCCGTCATCGAGGTTACGGGGTTACGGGTTCCGGTTGTAAGAGCGTCAGTCTGACTAGAGCGTTTAAACGCTCTGTGCAGCAATCCTCTCCGGCGTCCCTCGTTCAATGAGTACGCAATCTTGAGATAGCTGCACACGAAATTCACGCAGGTGACCGCGTTTGTCAACTACGGAGTTCATTGTTGAGAGCTATGAACAACAAGCCAGTAGCTCTGGAGAAGAAATCAATGACAAATGGAAAATCCAAACTGCTTCAGGCCGCACGTCGTGTCCGCGACGAGATATATGAGGCTGTTAAAGCAGAACTCTTAGATGAGACGCGGACCTATCAAACAATTGCCGAGTCGAATTCTATTTCTGTGGCAACGGTGCAAAGAATTGCGGGAAGCTTAAATATTTCTAGGCCGGTCGGGCCACGCCCACGGTCGTCAACCTCGGAGGTCACCAATGGAGAAAACTGAACAGAAGATTCCCAACTATATATTTGAAGACCTGCTCTTCCGCCGTCGTCTTGAACGCAGTTTAAATGACGAACTTGAGCGTCTGTACAATCTTTTAACCGAGCAAGTCAGACTTCTCCGTGAGCGCGAGGCTCTGATTGGCAAGGTTCACGCCGCTGTGCAGCAGCGATGGGAAGAGGAGGAAAAAGCAGAGTCCAACATCCACTCGGCTACAGCGATAAAGGAGGGCAGCGATGCCAAGTGAAGAAAAGTATATCGAACTCCGGGTCGCCTACCCCGGTTCTTGCGTGTCGGTTCTCGGTCTCGGATGTTTGACTGGGTACTTCAAGAAGGCGGAGAATCCATTCCCACGTCGCTATGAGCGTCTGCCTGATGGAAGGGAGCAACATGTGCATCTGCTGCCCGACTACGACCTCACGTATGAGATTGAGGAGGTCATAGACGGCAAGCGAATTCGCTGGTACGCTGCCACGCTCGAAGGCGACTCCACCATCCACCGCATCAGCCACTATGGTGCGAAGGTCTACGCAAGGCGAGAGATGCCGCTGCGTCAGGTGATTGAGGAGCACCCCGAGATACCCCCGTTGGAAAATATCCTCGAAGAGGACTAAGGTCAATGAGGGGTCGAACAAGGAGAAGATAACTGACAAATGAGGGTCTCGGTCTTCACCACAACATCGGGCGTGCAGGTTCTCCCTGTGCCTGTACCCCCCGGTTTGGATGCCTGACCACGGTACTGGTGTCATTTCTTCCTCAACCACTCAAACACCGCCCACGTCGCGGCGAGGTCCTCCGAGTTGTATTTCAAAATCTCCGCCATCAGGCTGTCCCGACGCGCTTCGTCGTTGGTCTCCGTCGCCAAGATGTACTGAGCCATTGACCAGCTACCGCCGTACTCATCTTGAGTTCTCTTGTAGCCGACGTATTGTTCTACAACCTTAAGGCTGTAACTCGGTAAGGGCAGGACGATAGAAGCTTTCGTAATTGGGAAAAGGTCTAACAGGTTCCTGAGAACACGGGCAGCGATTCCGGCAGGGTCGCCATAACGTTGAATGTACATCTCTATGTGAACGCGCTCGTAGTGGTGCCAGTGTACAAAGGGAATATCTCCATGCTCGGCAAAAATCGCGTTTGCAGCGTCAAGGAACTTTTTCCAGCCTTCGCGGTCACCATCGGCTCCGAACCCCGACGTGACGCCCATGTACGTGCCGGGGTTCTTCCCATATACTTGCATCCCCCACAAATAGATTTTTTCGAGGTCGTCAAGCTGGGGAGGTAAACCTTCGAGGTCGAACATCACAAAGTTCTCGCTGACCGGAAGAGCCGGAGACGCCAGAAGCTGTTCCTGCTTGGTAATCAGCACTTCGGCGTTGAGGAGAATCCTGTCAGCAATTTTCCCGACCTTCTGCTGTCTTGTTCCCCATGGACGCTTCAGTTTGCTCAGCCGGTCTGCATCATAACTAGAGACGAGTTCTCCTACGGAACAGACTCCATCAATGTGAAGCTGACGTGCCAGATTTTGGTCAACCTCCATGACGATGGAAACGTCCTGCTGTTCGAGCGCCCTCGTCCAGCAGGTATCGTTAAATCCGCAACTGCCGCACTTCGACCACCCAACCGGCTCGTAGGGTTCGGTCACCATCTGCTTTATCGTTAGAACCTCAGCCAGCTTCGCAAGAGCGGAACCTCCGCCATCGTATGGTACTTCGGCAATCGCGCCTGTACCCGTATGCACTTCCAATCGCTTCGCCGACATGCCCACGGCGTGTTCGTAGAGCCAGCCGTAAAGCTGAACCTGAAGAGCGATTTCTTCGTGGTGGTCTTCATCGACCTTGCGGGAGAGTTTTGAATCACGGACGATGTAGCTCTCGCCGTCGAGGATGAGGTAGTCAGGACGCCCAACAACTTCAACGCCGGTTCCGCCGATTGTGGCATGGACGCGGAACTCTCCCTGATAAATCACCGGGACGCGGGTTCTGATAGCCGCCAACGTCTTGGCAGCTTGCTGCTCAGGCTCGACCGCGCTTATGTCCTCGTAGACCCCAAGAGTGGCAAGGTGGTTCTGTTCATGGAGCCACCCTAGACGCCTGATGATTTCATCGTAAGCACCCGGCTCAGACTCAGCAGCATGGTGCTCACGCAGGTATACACGCAACTGGCACGGCTCAGGGCGATAGAGACTAACGATGTCCGAGGCTGTGAGTTTCATGACTCCCCCAAACCGAATACTACGACTGCGAAAAGATTTAGCGGAACGGCAGCAAGACCCTTCCTTATATATACGAAGACTCGTCGGGTTTTGGCTACTTTTTCTACCTACAGGGTAGTTCAATAAGCTTCGGACGGCATCCTTTTGGGGAATTAAACAGCTAAATTTCTACTTCATTTGTCTTTTCACATTCGTCCAAATATTCGTCAAGTCGGAGACGATTGGATGTTTGCCGAGTCGCTCCCTCAAAATCTCGATAGCTGAATCGTAGTACCACTGTTGCAGGTTGGGAGGCGCATTGAACCTGCTCCACAGGGCTGCACCTATTTGCTCAAGGTCTCTTCGAATAGCAGTCAGATTATGCAGTTTGTCCGCCGCGACCACAATCAAGCTTGCCGGGTCACAAACCCGCAGGTGCTGGAGATAATCTATCTTTCGCGCCTTCCAGTCACGCTTCGGGCCAGCTTCAATTGAATCCGTGCAAGATTCAACGATTCCTGCAACATCCGCCCCAAATTGCGTTTTGATTTCCGCCAGCACCACTTCTCCACCGCAGTCCTCCACGGCATCATGCAGCAAGGCTGCGATTGCCTGTGTCTCCGTTCCGTTGTAATCGAGAACGAGAGCCGCGACTGCAAGAACATGCGAGACGTAGGGAATCTGAGTACCCTTCCTTGCCTGTTCCCGGTGCAGTTGGGATGCTAACAAAAGGGCTTCATCGAACTTGCTCGTTAACGGCTGGTTCAACTTGTGGGGCATCTGTCCTCCTATTTAAGTATGACAGCGCGTCCTTTTCTATCCAATTTCGCAGGATTGCCACCAGTCTAGGACTGGTCTGCCGAACTGTCCATCTTGACAACCAGTTTTCCCAAAGAAAACCCCAAAATTTGCCCTTTGACCGCATCCTCGCTAGGAGCCCTGTGGAGCGGTCGGGCGTCCGGGGATAGGGCGTAGGTGGTTTCAGGAGTTCGAAGCCGATGCGGGGTCTATGAACCACCGCTGGGCGTATTCTGATGTTAAGCCCCTACCCGATTATCCTCAGTCCGTGGGGAGCCTATACGTGAAAAGCTCAGACCTAACAAAATACGGATTTAGCACTTGGTTGCCGTTCAACCGAGCAAATGAGCATAATTTACTGTCGCAGCTTCCCACCCGACCGGGTGCCTACGCCATTCGCCGTAGCACACCATACCAGCGGCGAATCGGGCTCTCCGACATTCTCTATTTCGGCTCGGCTGGGAATGCGCGGGGTTTGAAGAACCGGCTCAGGCAGTATTTCCATCCGGGGCCGACGCAAAGCACGAACATAAGGATTCTGAATCTCATTGGCGGCTCCAGCGATTTTGAGGTCTCGGTCGCTCCGACCGGCTCGGTTCCTGATACCAAGTTTCTCGAATCGACGCTCCTAGCCGCGTATGAGGCGGTACACGGCGAATTGCCGCCCGAGAACAAGAGGCATTAGATGCGCTCGAAAGATGAGGTAAAAACATGGGCAAACTGAAGAACAACAAAACGCAAGGGGCTTTGAACGGCAAACGGTCTGTCTACATCTACAAGATGACGAGCGATGATGGCGGAGCACCGTGTGTTTGGAATGGTACCTTGTCCTTGGCAATCTGCAAACCAGCGATTCGCTCATCCGCTCCCGAGGGGAGCATTATTCTCGGGTTTGCTGCGAATGAGCTAGACCGCAGGAACCCCCTCGTGTATGCGGCGAAGGTCACATCGCGACTGGAAAACGGAGAGTATTTCAAAGCACCCAAATTCCAAGGTCGCCCCGACCGGGTTTATGAATGGTCGCACGGACGCTTTAGTTGGCGACCTAATGCAAAGTTCCATTCCTCCGAAAATCTGAGGCATGACCTCGGAAATTCCCCGGCATACAAACGAGCCAATGTCCTAATCAGCGAAGGAACAGAGAATTTTAGATATTTTCGGTGCGACTGTTCGCTCGATTACAAGACTCAGTTTCCTGAACTGAAGCGGCTCATTGAGAATCTCACTCAGGGACACAGGGTGAACCTGTCAACTGAGCTTCGCTCCGAAGTGGAGTTGCTTGTTAAGCAAGTGTTTCGAATGCGCTCGATTCACAGCCGCACTCCAGTTCCAGAGGTAAGCTGCGGACATTCATGTAGCCGGGATGACGATGCATTCCGCGTCATCGAGTGCTAGTCACGCTACCGTCACAACGTCCACGTATTCCACGTCTCGCGCCAGTGGTTAGTCGCTCCAGCACATACCCAGCACGCGGTTGAAGTTCAGCCACGCAGCATAAACAAGACAATGGACTCTAAGGAACAATCATCAAGATTCCCGTGATATGGTGACATCACAGTCTAGCTAGTTTTGGTTAATCTGTCGGCCTTGCTCCCAAGACCATTGCCATAAGGCACGGTCGAGAGTTCGTAGCGATTTGCCATGCCTTGCCGCGAGTTCCCGACATGCTTCGAGGTATGAGACGTAGTATCCGACTGACCCCGGCCAGTTCTCTACACCCAGTGACTGCAAGGCACGGAAGTCGAGTATCGTGTACTTTTCCGGGTTTATCGCAGTCAAAATCGCTGATGCCATCGGAATCCCAACGCCATGCAGTGCGGTCAAAACTGCAACGGCCATGAATTCGGGGGTTGACGCCGCCGACGCGAACTTGAGTGCAACCGCGATATGGTCGTCCTTGTTGTCGTCAATGAGTGCCGCTCGACGTGTGGACTTCCAATTCACGATGACCTTCAAGTTTTCCCGGCTATAGTCGCCTGATGCGATTCGCATTCCGGCGAGGAGCGCATCGTCATCCTGAGCGTAGCCGTACCTTTCAGCCAAGGCGTCGATTTCGGAGGGGGCGAATTTAAGTACGAATTCACTCGATGTCTTCATGTTTGAGACTGTCGTAATAGCGGGAAACTATGCGGTCAATGTGTCCGACACTTGGCAACTGCAAGCGCGTCCACAATAGGTCAGCGAATCCAAGCCACGTTGAGTAACAAGCAGGGCTCGATGCGCTCATGCCGGGGCTTGCCATTTTGAAATCCTTCAAGAACCGTTTAGTTTTCACATTAAATGGAGGGTAAAGGTCTGGCCGGTACCAATACAACAAGAGGCTCATTGATGGGATATGGAAGCCCCTAAGAAGAGACTTCTCCCTGATTTCTTGAAGCCTATCGTAGATGTCTCGCCCCTCATCGAGCAACGTGCGGAGACCATGGAGAATAGCGGCGGGGGGCTGCATCTCAAAAGTCTTGTAGACCGCCCGGTGCCCAGTCCAACTCGCAATCGAATCCGCCAACTGCGAAATCTCAGAACGATTTAGTTTAGGTTTTGCAATCAGTTCGCTGAGTTGGTCGTGGTACTCGCTAAACTCTTCCAACAGGTTCATTTTTTGGACTTGCTTCGCGAGGTCTGTAATCGCTTCAGGTAAAGGTTCGGGAAGCGGTGGAATTGGATTAGTTGTGTTCACTATTTGAATAGGCCATTTCTTGCGCTCTTTCTTGGCTCTTGCCAAATCGGCATTTGAAATTGACTTCGTTCTTGGCATGTCATTCCAGAGCAAGTCAAACCAATTACCAATCTTCTTCACAATCGTCTGGTCGGTCACGCATACTGCTGCCTCACATTGAGGAAGCCCCACACGGTCGGCCAAAGCAGAATAAGACAGGTTCGCAGAACCAACAATTGCTCCAACTCCCGGTGCCAGATACACCTTGGTGTGGAGCCCTGTCCGCTGCTTCACGAGGGAGCCCTTCCGCATCATTATTGACCTCACTGCATCAGGGTCAGTCGCTGGGTGGTTCAGCCAGCACAATACCCTAATAGGGCCGACGTAGCTCCCAAGCAAACGCTCCCACTCCGGCCCGATGAACGCGACGGCGAGGTCAAGTTTCTTGGAGATTGAGGCCAGACCGACGATTTCTTGCCGAATTGAGGCTGGGTTGGGAAGAAACTTTGCGTATGATTTAGAATTGCGCGTCACAGGCGATACTCCTTAGATTATTACCCGCTCCGAGTTCTACTTCGCTACTACATCCGTTGTTGCGTCCGTTCCGCCCTCGTCTTCGAAGAAGTCGTTGTCAATGTGCTTGACAACGTACGTGCTCTCTGTGGAGATGCCGACCTCATAATCGAACATAAATTGGGCGAGTTGTGAACCGTCTATGAGAATGACCTTTGTCTCAAGACCCTTCGCGTACTCATCAGCGTCTTTGGTGAACGTCGAGGTTGTAAGGAAGATGCCTTTACGCGCCCTCTTGCCATGCAGGGCTCCGACGAATTTCTGAATCTCAGGGCGTCCTACACTTGCGTTATCCCAACGCTTCGCCTGTATGTAGATTTGTTCGAGGCCAAGTTTGTCTTCTTTGATTACGCCATCTATGCCGCCGTCGCCGGATTTTCCAATTGCCTTCCCAGCGTCCGCCAACGAGCCGCCGTATCCCATAGCAGTCAGCAATTTGACGACAAGCCGCTCGAAGAACTCAGGGGAGCAGGATTTGACCTTTGCCAGCACGTCGTGCTCGATTTGCCTCCGGCGATTCAGATAGCCGGTTGCCATCAGGTCGTCTGGCGAATCCGTTTCAGTCGCTGACACTAAGGGTTCGTTGTCTTCCGCTACTGCGGTCGTGCGGGAGGGTCTATGAAATTCCAGAAACTCGGGGAATTGGCGCAAGTAAGCCACGTCGATACGCGGTGGATTCTTCGCCAATACAGACTGACCACGCTCAGTGATTTGGAATTGACCACGCTGTACGTAGATGATGAGCATCGCCATTTTCAGATACGTACGTGCCCAGCCAATGCGATTGTCGAAGACCTCCTGCTTACCGCTTGGAAGGAGTTCCTTGCGCTCCGCCTCGGACATACCGAACAGCACGGCAAGTTCATTTTCAGCATCCCTCTTGGTATGCACTTTGCCGTCACCGGCAAGTTTGAGCAACGGCAGCATCAGGGTCTGGTAGTCAGGTATCGGCATCTCGGCCTCATTTCGAATTGGAATTAATTGGACAATTGCAGTTGACCGTGCGGCCACACTAGCGTCAACGATGGATAACGCACGCAAATCCTGACCTGAACTATTGCAAGTCATTATTGCTCTTTGGTTTCCGTCTGTCCAGAGGTGCGGCGATGCTCCTGTCTACCGGCGTTCGTCAAGTGTGGATATATGACCGCGATGAATTCAAAGGCATATTGCTGAGCAAACGCCAATTATTTGGAAATGAAGAGAAACGATGACCTCGCGGGGGCGCTAGAGCGAGTATCGTTATAGCGTAAGCCTTTTCTTGCCTGACATTTATCCCTGTGCTGCCGTATTGGGCACCCTCGGATGGAAGCCATAGCTGGTTCTGGCAGTTGAACCGGGAGGGATGCACCCTTGAACGCCGTTGAGATTGAAGAGGCAGTTTCGCTGCTGGCGGAGCAGCCGTTTAATCCCGAGAACTTTCCCTACGCTTTCCTCGAAGCCTTCGGCAACAAGGAGACGACCATCAAGCGTCTCCGGGCCGGTGCGTCCAACAAATCTGACCTCGGCGGCGTCCTCCAGACCAACAACATCCACATTGCCACCTGCAACGCCGGGGAGGTAACTCGGACGCTGGCCGCGCTGCATGACAGCCCCGCCACCGCCAAAGCCAAGGCGAAGTTCATTCTGGCTACCGATGGCGTGGATTTTGAGGCCGAGGAGTTGACCAACGGCGAGACGGTCGCCTGTGCCTACAAGGACTTCCCTGACCACTTCGGCTTCTTTCTGGCTCTGGCAGGCATCTCCACCGTTCGGCAGATTGCTGAGAACTCCTTCGACATCCGGGCCACCAGCCGCCTCAACCGCCTCTATGTGGAACTGCGGAAGGACAACCCTGAGTGGGAGACCGGAGAACGCCGCCACGACATGAACCACTTCATGGCGCGGCTCATCTTCTGTTTCTTCGCCGAGGACACTGGCATCTTTTACGGCTCCGGGCTCTTCACCGATACCATTACGCAGATGAGCGATAGGGACTCATCCAACACCCACGAAGTCATCAGCACACTGTTCCGCGCCATGAACACAAAAATCGAAGAGCGTGGCAGTGCCAAACTGCCACGATGGGCGGACGGTTTCCCCTACGTCAATGGTGGACTTTTCTCCGGCAACCTTGATGTGCCCCGCTTCAGCAAGATTGCACGCTCCTACCTGCTGCACATTGGCAATCTGGACTGGAATAAAATCAACCCGGACATTTTCGGCTCGATGATTCAGGCCGTGGCCGAGGATGCCGACGACGATGACCGCCGTCAACTTGGGATGCACTACACCAGCGTGCCCAACATCCTCAAGGTGCTCAACCCGCTCTTCCTCGATGACCTGAGGGCGAAGCTGGCAGAGGCTGGCGATAATCCCCGGATGCTCTTGAACCTGCGGAACCGCATGGCACGCATCCGCGTCTTCGACCCGGCTTGCGGCTCGGGCAACTTCCTTGTCATCGCCTACAAGGAAATGCGTGCCATCGAGGCGGACATCAACAAGCGGCGTGGCGAGTTGGAAAAACGCTCGGTCATCCCCAAGACCAACTTCCGTGGTATCGAGATTCGCGACTTCCCGGCTGAGGTCGCACGGCTGGCTCTGGTCATTGCTGAGTACCAGTGCGACGTGCTCTATCGAGGGCACAAGCTGGCTCTGGCGGAGTTCCTGCCCCTCGACCGTCAGAACTGGATTACCTGCGGGAACGCACTGCGGCTGGACTGGTTGAGCATCTGCCCCCCAACGGGCACAGGCGTAAAGATGCAAGCCGACGACCTCTTCAGCACGCCGTTGGAACAAGCACAGATTGATTTTGAGAATGAGGGTGGTGAAACCTACCTTTGCGGGAACCCGCCCTATCTTGGCTCAACATGGCAAACGGCTGCACACAAAAGTGACATGCAAGGTATCTTTGAGGGACGAACGAAGACTTGGAAGTCGTTAGATTATGTTGCCGGATGGTTTATGAAGGCGGCAGATTATGGAGCAAACACGACAGCAGTTTCTGCATTCGTTGCGACGAATTCAATTTGTCAGGGGCAACAGGTATCATTTCTCTGGCCGCTACTCTTCAAATCTGGTCATGAAATCGCCTTTGCTCATACCTCGTTCAAATGGTCGAACCTCGCAAGTAGCAATGCTGGCGTTACCGTAGTTATTGTTGGTATTTCCAATCACGCAGACCGCATTCGACGGTTGTATTCCATTTCAGCAAATGGTGAATCCTTCGCAAGAGAGGCATCAAACATCAATGCCTATTTAGTGCCTTCTCAGAACATAGTGGTCGAAAAGGCTATGCGGCCATTGACGGCTGTCAACGTGATGGATTTTGGCAACAAAGCAGATGATGGAGGCCATCTGACGCTAT
>Ga0182027_10006913_pt1 | contig 16849 bp, 16 predicted proteins | sample 712E1DmetaG_FD_121300 | JGI IMG/M metagenome (GOLD analysis project Ga0182027, IMG submission 121300) | Permafrost microbial communities from Stordalen Mire, Sweden - 712E1D metaG (Illumina Assembly) | ecosystem: Environmental > Terrestrial > Soil > Wetlands > Permafrost | place: Sweden... | reverse complement strand
GGATTTGGATTATTGGTGTCGTTTCCTGAGGGAGATCCCCATTGGTTAATTAGATTCCCGGTTGCGTCAAAATGAAGAATGCGATTGTTGCGTGAATCAGCCACATAGAAAGACCCATCGGGTGCAAAGGCTATTGAGCGCGGTGCATTCATAGGCGGATTTATAGTTGCTGAATCAATGATTTGGTTTGCAGTGAGCGTGATTGTCTTACCCTGATATGGATCAATCGTTGTGGCTTGCTGAACCGTGGGCGGTGCCCCATATTTCCAGATCTGTTCCGCAACGTCCTTCTTGATATACATGCGCATCGCGGCAGACGGTTGCCAGGTTGCCAAGGTTAAATCGGTGTGGCCGGTCGCTGCAGCGTATGCTGTGTAATCGCGATTGAGCCAAATATCAATAATGCCGGCGCGAATATTAGGATCCAAAAAAGCGGAGCAAATCCGCGAGAAATCCTTTGTTTTGATCAGTTTGAGGAAGCTGAATATTCCTTTGCAAGAATAGTTATTATCAAATGCGGCAGGTTGGCGATCGGTTACAAGACCAAAGTAATCCTGGTTTGGCCACCACATGCGAATGTAATCGAACCGATAGTAACCCGGCCCCAGAGCTTGTTCGATCTTGTCAAAGTTTTTCGAATCTACAACTACAATGGTTGAATCACGCAAGGCGCGAGTAGGTTGATCAAAGGAATGTTGGTTGGTAAAATCGCGAAGGTACCAAACAAACGGCCATGAAACACCGGTATCTGGGGCACTGGCGTCATAGGCAATATTTACACCCATCCCACCCGTTGTCCGCTCGGAGATTTCTGTTGCCTGATTGATTACATCTTTTACGCCCGTAGCTCCATGGGCGTAAACCAGATACTCCATGGCATTATCGTAATTTATGTAAGCTGCGCGAAATGCTGCACGAACCGTCAATATGGTTAGTAGTGAAAAGAAAGTTAATATAAATACCCGAGTAACTTGACGACCGCTCCAATTACGTAATAAATAGACCAATCCGACAGCGCTAAGAACCGTCACTACTGCAGGCAACAAGAAGGCATCCGTGGCTTGTAATTGGTTCAAATCCTTCCCCTGGAATGGGGGATTAGTACCCAGCAAGGCCATAAGGCAGGCGGCAAAACTTGTAAAAAATACGAATATCGTACCGAGGATCAGGAGGGCTTTTTGCTGATATAAACGTTGCCAATCCGTCGTATCAATGATCCAGCCCAGACCCCAACCCGCAAATAAGATCAATGGCCAGGCGAGGTGATAGGTAAGCCAGGGCATCTTCTCGCCGGCAATACTAAAGGCGAGGATACTTGTGACGATCCACCAGGCTAATAAGCTGAACGTATTCGGGAAATTGGTTTCCTCGATTAATTTGGGATCGGAGTCAATATTCTCAGCGTCTGAGATAGAGGAAGCCGGCCGGCGACGAATTGCAATAATCAGAGCAAGAATCGCGCCCAACAAGGGAAGGAATTCGTATATCGGTAATTGAATCAAGATGTAATAATACCAAGGCTGGCTGCCGCGTTGGACGCCTTGTTGAACGAGCCAATAACCCAGGGAGCCGACAACGCCGGTAAAGAATCCAGCGGTATTTGTAAAAACAGTAGTATAAAAAACGGTGAAAGGCACCCAAAAAGTCAGGGCAAGTTTCCACCATTCCTTATTCCAAAGCAGGCCAATCGCAATTGACAACCCAAAGGTGATCGCGATGAAAATTGCCACTACCATTACATCATGCGGAGTCAATGCCTGAAGCTCCGCGTCCGTCGTGGGTATTTGCACCTTTAATTGGGTTTCAAGAATCTTAATAGGAAAAGCCGTTAACATCGGTAAGACAAGTGTTCCCGCGAGGATGAGCATATCGAACGAGCGCTCGGATTTAACCCGCAACCAGGTATAGCCTCGTAGTAAGAAAAACGCAGCTGCCAGGATAGCAATGAACCCAACGAGAATGATCATGGCGCTCGGAGAAGCTGTACTTGCTACCGGTTGGAGAGGCGATGCCGATGCGGACGGGTTGGCGGGGGAGGCAACTTCGGTAGCACCTATCGTTGCAGTTTGACGGTTGGCAAATACCAAACCAGATCCAACGCCGATCAGAAGGATGCCAATCGCTAAAGCGATAATAAACGCGCGATAAGACCTCTTGTCATCCCAGGTGTTATGTATAACCCTGTAAATGAAATAAATGAACAAGAAAAGCAAAAGTTGCGCCGAATAAATAAATGAAGTCTCTTTGTCAATAAAATGAAGAAGTAAGGTAACGGCCAATAAGTATAGATATTTACGTTCGCCACTTTCAAAATACCGTAGAACAGTATAGAGCATGAGAACACCGGAGAAGATCGCGTACGGATCCTCGCGCACATATCTCCCATAGAACAGCATAATCGGCGAGATCACCATCAATATTCCAGCTATGAGACCGCCTGTTTTACCCAAATATCGACGCCAGTACCAAGCCATGGATATCGTGGCAATGTTAAAAAGGGCGGCCGGGATCCGAGCAGTAAAGTCGTTTGGACCAAAAAGGAAATATGAAAGAGCAATGAGGTGGAATTGCAATGGACCATGCATCATTGGATTGTGCTGGTATCCATCGCCTTTATAAAGAAGCCACGAGAAATATGTATGGAGACTCTCATCGTGACTCATTACTCTGGCGCCGAGGTTATAGAACCTCGATACAAAAGCCATCAAAATGATGAATATGAAGATGGCAACTTCAAATGTTATTGCAGGTATACCGGGATGAATGGGCCGTTGATGCCAAGACAAATTATCTTTTTTTGATTCCATGATCAGCTCTGATGAGTAAGGTGATGTACTATAATGCAAACTTTTTGTTCTTGCAAGCAACAACTTGGATAATGATTAACTGCTCTTTCCGACCAACCAATAAAATGCGTGTAGCCAATAATATAAAATAATTATTTCCATAGCCCAACTATTAAGGCCTTTCAGTTAATTGACCACAACCTGCTTCAATATCTATTCCTCGATGAATTCTTATCGTGCAGGGGATGCCAGCGTTCTCCAAAACCTCTTTAAATATTAATGCCCTTTCCCGAGTGGTGGAGGTACCTTCATATCCTTTCGTAGGATTGAGGGGAATTGCATTTACATGACACAACAATCCTTTTAGTCGTGATCCAAGTTTACGGGCCTGTTCAGGGGTATCGTTCACACCGTATATTAAAGCCCATTCAAAAGTTATACGGCGGCCTGTATTTTCAACATATTCATGACAAGCTTCCAATAATTCATCAATGTCATACCGTTTGTTGATAGGCATCATGCTTAATCGCAAGTTATCATCCGCAGCGTGGAGCGAAATTGCAAGGTTGACCTGTCGCTTTTCCCTGGAAAAACGTTTGATCATCGGCACCAAACCGACCGTCGAAATAGTGAAGCGACGCGCACCAAAGTTAAAACCCTGAGAATTATTTAAGCGGTCCACAGCAGCCATCGTATTATCATAATTATGAAATGGTTCACCCATACCCATCACAACAATATTCGTAATGCTCTGACCTTTAGAATGCAATTCCCGAGCGTAATACATTACTTGTGCCACAATTTCGCCACGGGTAAGATTCCTTTTAAAACCCATCTGGCCAGTTGCACAGAACACACATCCCATCGCACAACCAACCTGAGTGGATATACACAAGGTCCGGCGTTTATCATAACGCATCAAAACGGTCTCAACGAGATGGCCATCGTGTAGTTTGAATAATGTTTTGTATGTTTGACCATCACCCGAATCAAGAAAACGAATCGGTTCGATCACTGAAAACCCAAATTCCAAGTCCATCTTCTCACGTAGAGATTTCGGAAGATTCGAAAATTGCGAAGCCGAGGAATATAATTTTTGATAGAGGCCCTGCCAGATCTGTATAGCGCGATAGGAGGGCTCGCCCCAAGACTTTAAAATATCCACAATTTCCGGAAGATCCAAGTCATAAATAAACATGATTTATATGGAATTATTAGTAGGAAATCAGCTCGGTAAGGTCATTGGCAATTACATCGGGTTGCGGGTTCCATTCTGACACTTGTTGTCTTGTGCTTACCCCCGATAGAACCAGCGCTGTGCGAGCTCCCAGAGCTTGTCCACCTGCAATATCGGTCTCGAGGCGATCACCCACGATGAGTATTTCTTTTTTATCCAAGTTCATTCTTTCAACCGAAAGTTCAAACATATATGGTGAAGGTTTACCGATCATGATCGGCTTCACCCCGGAAGCAGTTTCTATTGCAGCAATAATTGAGCCTGCGCCAGGGACGAGGCCCATTGGCGTTGGAAAGGTAGAATCGGGATTCGTACCATAAAACGGAGTGCCCGCACGGATGTGGAAAGCAGCACGGCGTAATTTTTCATAACTCAATGTGCGATCGATCCCCGCGATAACAGCCACTACCGGTGCATCGTTAGCGGGATCGATTATCGGAATAAAACCATTATCGCGCAACTCAGAGATAAGACCATTCTCACCGACCACAAAAACCGCACCTTTTTCAGGAAACGCATTTAATAATGCTTGGGCACTTGCCATGGCCGATGTGACGATTTGCCATGCTTCCAAATCAACACCAAAGTGTCGAGTTTTATCGAGGTATTCTGCAACAGTGTTAGAGGCATTATTTGTCGCAAGAACCACTTTGAGTCCCTGTGCCTGTATATTATTAAAGATAACAGGCAAATTACCAATAGGGGAGGAATCCTTCCACAGAACCCCATCCATGTCCAAGATCAAACCTTTTATCGAGGGCGTGAAGTGGTTAATCATATTTAATCACTTAAGTTTCTTCATGAGATATTCCAAAACTGGCCGATCAATCCACCCCGCATCGGGATTGGCGCGTGCTTCAAAATTTTCATTATCAATAAATGAACGAAAAGCCTCCCGGGTTGCATCGTCATACCCTCCATGAGTCGGGGTGTAATAACCGAGGCCTTTCATTATGACCTGGATGCCTCTTAAGACTTCGCCTTCGAGTTTTACTTTTTGAGATTTGGGACTTTTACCAAAATATAAACGGTAAAGTTCGAGCAATTCACCAAGCCTCCCGATTGGATTCAAGTGATCGTCGACCCGGCAATCAACCCAGCGGTCATTGTAACCACCGTATCCCGCTTTTTGCTTAACTACCAATAAAGCTGCGGATTGGCGTCCTCGACGGTCGCCGCCTGCACGGCTTCCGCCATCCAGAGCGGCAAAAAGGCGTTCGGGCAGTTCGCCTTTTGCCTCCAGGAAAGCGTGTTCCATCTCGGCTACAACTTCAGCCCCAGCCAAACTGTTTCCCTGAATGGCGTATCCGGGTCCCATCAAACCACCCGCCCAGACAGAACAAGACTTGCCTGTAAATGATGTTGATCTTCCTTTGAAATCAACAATGCCAACCTGTCTATCATCACGTTCGCGATCGCGCGCAAGAAGTTTTAGCATCGCCTCTTCAGCAGAAAGGCCGCTTGCCAATAACTCCAAACCGCGCGGGCCAAATGTAGTATTGGCCAGCGATTGAATCGCAATCGCGCCCACCTTTGCTTTTGCCCAAGGTACAACTGCTCCTACGGCAGGAAACTTTGAAGCTACCGCGATTCCCCAGGACTGGGATTTGAGATCGCAGGCAATAATTGAAAAAGTTGACAGGTAAGCCATTGAGAGAATTATAAGCGCAAGAAGGGCGGGTCAACGACCCGCCCTAGTAGATGGATAAATATTTTGTCAGGCTTTGGATTTTTCTTTTTGCTTCTCTGGCATTTCGAGCACTTGATCAACAAGGCCGTAATCCACTGCCCCCTTGGCGTCCAAGTAAAAATCACGGTCCGTGTCACGCTCGATCACCTCAAGCGGCTGTCCAGTATGCTTAGCCAGAATTCCATTCAAAAGAGCCCTCTGGTGTAATATCTGTTTCGCGGCGATTTCAATGTCGCTAGCCTGACCCTGGGCACCGCCAAGAGGCTGATGCATATGAATGGTTGCGTGTGGCAATGCGTATCTGCGGGTTTTTGTCCCAGCAGTTAATAAAACCGTGCCAAATGAAGCGGTTACTCCAACTGCGACCGTGCTTATAGGATTTGAAATCATTTTCATGGTGTCATAGATCGCGAAGCCAGCGTAGACCTGTCCGCCCGGTGAATTAATATACATTTGAATTTCCTTGTCAGGATCTTCATGATTCAGGAACAGCAACTGGGCTACTATGACATTGGCAACCTGGTCGTCAATGGGTGTGCCAAGAAAAATAATCCGTTCTTTAAGTAAAAGGGAATAAATGTCGTAAGCCCGTTCTCCACGACCCGATGTCTCAACAACCATCGGAATAACATTTTGAATATTTGGAATGTTCATAACCTCTCTCATTTCTTGCTTGGTGACTTTTTAGTTGTAGGTTTTAATTTACCACCGGTACCTTGTTTTTTAGACGCAGCAGCCTTAGTGGTCTTACCGGCATTGATCGGTGCTTTCTTGGATCCTTTCGCGGATTCCGCTTTCCTGGGTTTCGGTTTGATATCGGTTTCTTCCTTTTTTTCTTCGCCGTCCGAAATATTCTCCTCCGGTTTGAATTCACCCGTCGCGATCGCCTTCAATCTCTCGAGAGTTTGCCGCGTTAATAATCGGTTAGCAGATTCCATGGCAACAGCTTCGGCAACGCGTTGCTGGCCTTGTTTGCCGCCACGAATTTGGTTCATATTTACGCCCTGCATCTGCAGGTCCATTAGAGTGTTGTTGAATTCCTGATCCAGCGATTTATTATCCACCTCGATTTTTTCCTGTCGGGAAATTTCATCGAGAATCAAGGAACGCTCCAAGCGTTTCTTCGCAACGGGCTTGGCCTCTTCTTCAAAGAACTTGGCAGCATCAGTTTTTCTCATCTTGTAATACGTGTCAAGGTCAAGACCCTGCTTGGCAAGCCGCTGACGTAAATCATCCACAACATGCTCCGCCTCATGATTAAGAGACTGGGAAGCATATTTAATGGTCGCACCTTCCTTGAGTTTATCCACCAATTGTGCAAAGTATTCATCATCATATTCAGCGCGAGACCGGTCCTCAATATCTTTTGTCAGAACTTCTTTGAGTGCTTCCAAGGACTCATATTGACCTGTCATCTTTGCAAAATCGTCATCAAGAGGTGGTAACGTCACGGAACGGACTGTCTTGATAGTCGCTTCAATATCAATCGTCTCGCCTGCCAATGTCTCGTCAGCAGCATCTTTTGGGAATGTGTGATTGATAATTTTGGTCTCGCCAGATTTCTGTCCAATGAATTGATGCGCAAATCCAGGAAAAGGAAATTCGTTATCTCGATCCTCTTTGCGGATAATTGTTGCAAAACCGGCGCGTGTCAAAGATTCCTTCTCTGACTTCAAATCAACGAGCAAGTAATCCCCTTCCTGAGCTTCCCGCTCGACCGTCTCAGTTGAGCTATACATTTGCTGAAGCTCTTCGAGCGCTTGATCCAGTTTTTCCTTTCCAGGAGACTGGAATTCATAGGGCAGCCGAGCACTTTTATAATCACCCAAATGAACTTCTGGCATAAGGGGGACTTTGAAAGTGAATTTCGGTATTTCTGTTCCATCCACCTTTTCCAAGGATCCTGCAGCTGCAGGATTGATCTCTGCTTCCTTGAGCATAACTGGATAGACTTCATCTACAAGCAAGTCAACCGCCTGTTCGTAAATGGCGGCGTCACCATAATAGCGAAGGATCACTTCATAAGGTGCTTTGCCTGGACGAAAGCCCGGGATTTTTCCGCGTTCGGCCAGTTTCCGCGCGGCGCGATGTCTGGCTGCTTCGAGGCGATCGGGTTCCACCTCGACTATGACCTGAGCTTGATGATCATCTTGAATGGTTTTTTCGAATTTCAACTTTGATCTCCATGGAAATCTTTGAGGGTCTCAATATGGTGGGGACGGTGGGACTTGAACCCACACGCCTTGCGGCACATGATCCTAAGTCATGCCTGTCTGCCAATTCCAGCACGTCCCCTTGCTTGGAATGAGGCGAAATTATAAAGCACTGGGAGATGAGCGTCAATAAACAGGGGGGGATGTTAACTTTTTGCTTATATGGTGTAAAAGGTGTGGATTTTGCGCCCCTTGGTTTCCACAAGCTGAACCAGCGACAGGTTGGCCCTGCTTTTTTTCTACTATTTTTTCCTGGTCGCCGAATCAGTTATCGGACCGAACCCGCCTGGCTACAAAGCGGCATCCAAATATTACAGCAAAAACCAATACATCCAAAATCAACAAGACAATAAAGGAAATCTCATAGTAATGCGGAAAGTAAGCATCGGCAACATAACCCAGATCACGTAAAGGAGATATATTTCCCGCGGCATCTATGCAATAATCCGATTCGTGAGTGTTTTGCTTAAGGTTGCCATAATTCTGAATTTCTTTCGTCTGAAGTGTGGTACCTGGCGGGCATACAATGTTTGCGTACTGATTTAGATGGGCCAGCATTTCAAACGGTAATTCTGATGTAAACCAGGATGCAGACCCGTACGCCAAGATGGCAACAGCCACTAACGACAGTACCATCCACAGATATTTCTTCATAAGCCGCCTCCCCTTCTGCCTTTCCACCAGAATTATAAAGCAGGGTGATGGGCGCATCAATTGAAAGCAATCAACGTTAGGCTGTGAATAAAAGCGGGCGCATACGGTCATACATTCACATGACGCCGAAGACACTCTATTCAACGCTTGTAAAGCGCGCGAACGAAGACCGGAAGAAGCGAAGCGCAAAGCAGCGTCACTATTGCATGTGCCCTATATGCGACGAACATTTGTAAGTGACTTGCTTGGGTGCGGCACATGACTCGGCAAATTTGAATTCTTGGCAAACAAAAAAAAACGTCCTACCTGTGAGGTAGGACGTTTTTGAGTTGGCTATATCTAGCATTGACGTTTGAGAGCCTGTGACTGTAATCCTAAGTCATGCCCGTCTGCCAATTCCAGCACGTCCCCTTGCTTGGAATGAGGCGAAATAATAAAGCACTGGAGGATGAGCGTCAATAAACAGAGGGGGTTGTTAACTTTTTGCTTATATGGTTTTTGGTATAATCCCGCCCTATGTCCCGCGTTATAAATCCCGATTCGGTCGGAAAACTACGTACACAGATGATAAAAGGCATCGTTCTATCTATCCGCGAATTGGCGCGACAAACAGAAACAGGGACAGAAACCCGTGATATAGCAGCATTTATCGCCCTGGCCCTGAAGACAATTTCGGACGGTATTGATACCAGCGTTACTGCCTGGGAAAAACGAGATTATTGGATCAAAGCAGACAAGTTCCGGATGGAATGGTTATGGGCAGGTTCAGCCGCCGAGAAAATGCGGATTGCCGTTTTATCGGAAGATTGGGCAACAGTTGCTGCCCTTTCTGCGCAAATCGCACAAAAATTCAGTAAAATCCAAGTCAGTCAGAATCATCGGTTAGGTAAGCCATGGGTCGGATCGTACGACCAATTAAGCGCAAAATAATGAACTCCGAAGTCAAAAAGACTTCGGAGTTCTCCTTAACTGGCTGAAAGAGCAGGTTATTTCCAGTTCGAATGCCTGATGTGAATTAATAATTTATCAAATACACTGAATATAGAAAAGCCTGCAGTTCAAAGCCATGTTATAGTTTAGAAGGAGTATTTATGAGCACACTTACTGATTTTTCCAATTCCCTGGCAACAGCCGTTCAAAAAGGAGGCGCAAGCACCGTCCTTGTGGACACACGCCGGCGATATCCTGCAAGTGGAATCGTGTATGCAGCTGATCTTATCTTGACCGCAGACCATGTTGTCACTCGTGAAGAAAACCTGAACGTCGCACTGGCCGACGGAAAGTTATATCCAGTATCCATCGCAGGGCGGGATCCCGGCTCTGATCTGGTGCTTTTGCATCTTTCGGAAAAGGTCTTCACTCCCGCCAGCATAGCCCAAGATGAACCAAAAGTTGGAGAACTTGTTCTCGCACTTGGGCGTCCCGCCCATACGGGAGTTCAGGCATCCTGGGGGATCGTTACCGCCATCGGTGGGCCCGCTAGGACTGGGCGTGGGGGGGTGCTTGATAAATATTTTCAAACAGAGACCACGTCTTATCCCGGGTTTTCAGGAGGACCTTTGATAAATACAGAGGGCGAAGTGCTGGGTATTAATACATCCGGTCTCGCTCACGGTACTGCTTTGACAATACCCATAAAGTTGGCCTGGAGAATTGCGGATTCTCTCGCAAAGCATGGAACAGTAAAACGTGGTTATCTAGGTGTACGCACCCAAAGTGTTGAAATATCCGAGTCGGTACAGAAGGCACTTAAAAACAACCAGGATCATGGTTTGCTGGTTTTATGGTTGGAGGCCAAGGGACCTGCCGAACAAGGCGGTTTGCTTGTAGGGGATATTCTGGTAGCAGTGGGAGGGCAACCTGTCGGCGATCCGGATGATCTTTATTCCGCCCTCAATAGCGATACGGTCGGCAAGGCAATCTCGGTAGAGATTTTGCGAGCAGGCAAGCCCGAGATCCTTAAAGCGACCGTAGGTGAGAGAAAATAATTTGATCCATGTCCAGCTAGTTATTCCTTCACCTGCGTTACAGGCTGGATTCCGTTCTTTGCTCTCCTCCGACCCTGAGATCATGGTCGTCGATGAGCAAAAAGGGTGGAGCGATTCATTGCAGGAAGAACAATATGAAGCCGATGTTGTGATCACAACATCGGCTTCTTTCGCAGCATATCAAAATAGCAGGAGGGATGAACTTTTGACACCCGCCATCCTTTTCTTAAGAGATGAAGCCACAAACGAACAGCTTGTCATGCCCTCCTTTAGGGCGTGGGGTGTTTTGCCGTTGGATGCTTCTGCCACAGAACTGCGTGCTGCTGTTCACGCCTTATCTCAAGGATTGATCGTTGGCCCGCGCCAATTTTTGTTTCCTGCACTGGATGATGAAACCCTGTTTCGCGGTTCGTTAACCGAACGAGAATCTGAAGTGCTAGCCTTGCTTGCAAAAGGATTGGCCAATAAACAGATTGCGGTCTCTTTAGGAATAAGTGAGCATACAGTTAAGTTTCATGTCTCATCCATTTACACAAAATTAAACGTAACCAACCGAACGCAGGCCGTCCGTGAAGGTTTACGCAATGGGTGGATTGTTTTGTGAGATTACATCGAATTTTCTCTCGCGTTCCAATTGCATAAGGTGACATTCCGTATTATTCAATAATTCAATCATCAATTCGCGGATGTGGTGGTTGAGAAAATGATGTTCGAGGGTCGAAAGAGGCAGAAAGCGAGCTCCCGCAACAACATGAATGCAGCTCGGCGCACCGCAAAGACAAATGAAAGGCGAACTCATCTCCCACTCTGTAGATGGATAAAAGAAAGTCAGTTCATCCCCAGGTAATAAATCACGTGCAGCAAATACGAGCATCCTTGTTGTATCGAGGAAAGTACTTGGATCACATGAATGATTCATGGATGCCAATTCCTTTACCTCCACATGCTGTTCACGTCCGATCTGAACAGTGTACTGGTTCGGTTTGTTATAAAGCGATTCTGTAGGGATTGGACAAATGATCTCACCTTTTTTATAAGCTATTTTTGTGGCCAGACTTCTATATTTATTTTGAGTGCGAATAACAAGCGATGCAGTTGTATTCATGGCGAACTTTTTATCATCCTTTCATTGAATCGACTTGTAAGTATTTATAATATATATCGATATGTATTCAATAGCAAGGATAAAATGGTCGGAATCGAAAACTTTAAGGTTTGATTATTAAGACAAATTAATCCCGGTTCACCATTATTTTGGTTTGTAAAATTATTTATTGGATAAATAACCAACGCGATTGAAGATTTATATAAAACCCCGATTCAAATTATTTTTTGATGGGCAAGGTTACTTCAAATAAAGTGCCTTCATTTTCTTTGCTTGTCACTTGAATTTCACCGCCATGGACTTGAACAATCCAAGCGACTATTGATAGGCCGAGCCCACTTCCGGTTGGAGATGACGAATCTTCGTCGGTATCTCGTGAACGTGCTTCGTCGATTCTGTAGAAGCGGTCAAAGATGTGAGATAAATGATCCGGTGCGATTCCCGGACCCGTATCTGAGACGCGTAAGGAAACAAAATCCTGATTATTGTTATGGATAAGCCTATTCTCGATTCGCACTTTTTGACCCGACCCACTATATTTAATCCCGTTTTCGATCAAATTGCTGATCATTTGAACAAGATATTGGCGGTCGCCGCATATACATAATTCAGGCATTTCACCCATTTCAAGAATGATATTTTGCTGTTCTGCTAAAGGTGATATGCGCTCAACCGCTTCGACAGTGACATCGCTAAAATCAAGATCTTCAAACTCTAATACAGCCTGACCTGCATCCATCCGGGCGAGGGACATTAATTCATTGACAAGTCTCGCCATCCGAGTGCTTTCCGCATCCACTATTTGCAATGCGTGTTGATATTCAGTGGATGTGCGATGACCGGATAGTACCCGGCCAACTTCCAAATTCATAACGGTCAAAGGTGTCCGCAGTTCGTGGCTGGCATCTGCAAGAAACCTTCGTTGACGCTCGAATGCCGCCTGTAACCGGGCAAGCATTTCATCAAATGTAGACGCCAATTGGGCAAGTTCATCGTGACCAGGTAAATTCAGCCTTCGACTCAAGTCACTTTCGCTGATAGTATGGGCGGCATTTGTGATCGCTTTAACCGGGCGCATAGCGCGATCTGCCAGCCATAATCCACCCAAAAAGGCAACTACCAACATCCCGAGACTGCCCATTAATAAAGTGATCGTCAGACGGCGAAGATGATCGTTTAACGGAGACGGGCTGCCGAGGATCAGAAAACCCAACAATGAATCACTCCGTATAACCGGGACAATAATAAACAGGTAATCTGAACTGATCTTACCCTGATTAATGTTTATTATCGGAATTGTCTGCTGATAAACGCGGGCATCGGGATTTTGAGCTTCTGCCGAAAGCAATGTGCCTACAAGTTCATTGGGATTCGCTGGATTTTGACCCCAGTTTTGCAAGATCTGCCCATTTATATCCACCAGGATTATCAGGTCGCCAGATTGGAGGGGGGCTTCGTTACTCGGGACGTCGGTGGGAGATAGGTTTGAATTTTGCCACGCAGCACTGTGAAAATAAGTTTGCAGCCTGACGAGCTTTTCCTGCATATTACCCACGGCATCAAATTGATAATCACGGGATTGCGTTATATAGATAAATAAGCTAAAGGCTGTCAGGACAATAGCAAGTATCAACACAAACCATAGTGTTATTCGAAAACGCACACTATGGAAAAAATTAAATATTGAAGCGCGTAGAGATTTCACAACTCGTCTTACTTCCGATCCGGTTCGAGCAGTCGGTACCCTGCACCGCGCACGGTTTCAATCAGCTTGACATCAAAAGGATCGTCCACTTTTCGTCGTAAACGCCTAATGTATACATCAACAACATTTGAGGCTATGCTCTGGTCATAATCCCACAGATGACTAATCACCATTTCGCGAGTAATCAGGCGATTTGGATTCCGCATCATATATTCGAGCAAGGCATATTCCTTGGCCGTCAAATCGATTGGTTTATCGTCTCGCCAAACATAATGGGTGGCAGGATCCAATCGTAGATCCTCGATCAGCAAGTTGCCGCTTTTATTTCCTGTTTCGCGCCGTAACAAAGCGCGCAAACGAGCTCGTAACTCCTTAATTTCGAAGGGTTTCACCAAATAATCGTCAGCGCCGCTATCAAGCCCCAGTACCCGGTCATCGAGTGCATCCCGAGCGGTTAACATCAAAATAGGCGTCGTTCGTTTTTGGTCTCTCAGGGAACGACACACCTCGATCCCATCTCTTATCGGAAGCATAATATCGAGCACGATAATATCGTAAGGCGTGATCAAAGCCAATTCTTCGCCCTCGACACCATCGTATGCAGTATCCACTGCATACCCGTCTTCGATGAGAGTTGCCCGCAAGCTGTCGCTCAAACGATGGTTATCTTCTACAAGTAATATTCGCATAACCTTTTTACCCATCCATATTTTAGCACTTCAACATGATTATGAGATGACAGGCTTTTATACCGGGGTTGTTTCGACTTCATCTCTCTGTAATCTTTGAACTGTATACTAATCGAGATATTCTGTCCGGAGGAACAATGAAAAAACAATTCATCGCATTACTTGCCGCTGTTCTAACGACTGCATGCGTGGCAGGGTCGATGCTGGCAATCAGCGGCGTGGCTTTATTCAACCCAGACGGTACAAAAGCTGCGAACTCACAAGTTCAGGCTGCTCAAGTATCGCAAGTCTCAGATACGAGCGCCTCTCAGCAATCACAAATTCAACAATTGCAAAGTTTAGTCGCTCAGTATCAAGCACGTGATCAACAATACCAATCGCGCGAAAGTCAATATCAACAACAACTTAATCAAGCAAACCTGCAAATACAACAAGCTCAGCAACAAATGCAGCAAATCCAAGCCTTATTGAACGCTTTGCAGCAACGGGGCCTGATTACGGTGACTTCCGACGGTCGGATATTCGTTAATAATTAATAAGCGAGGCATCAATGAAACTATTCAAATTTGGCTTACGTCTCTGGATCATGTTAATAAGTGTCATGAGCTTTCTCATGGGTTGGATCATGATTGCGCATGCCCCGAAGCCCATTCAATCAAGCGCACCATCGACCTTCAACGCCACTCCAATACCAACCCTTGCACCCCTTCCAAACGCGGATACTGGAATTATCCAAAATAACGGGAATTTGTTCCAAAGTCCCCAACTTTCGGTCCAGCCATTGATTCAAGCATTACCCCAATCATCAAATAATTTTGCCCCTGCACCTATTTTCCGCACCAGCGGGTCATAATGCAAACACTTGAATTTCGAGCAATGAACACTTCGGTTCTCATGGCAGCGGAAGGGGATGAGCAGGCCATCTCCGGGCTTCAAGCTGCAAGGGCCTTTATCGAGGTTTCCGAAAAACGTTTCAGTCGATTCCTACCAGAGAGCGAACTTTCTCAACTTAACGGCTTTGGAGGCAAATGGTATTCAGTATCTGAGGACCTGATGGAATTGTTAACTTTGTCTCTAAGATATTTTGATGAAACAGGAGGCTTGTTCAATCCCGCGATACTTCCCGACCTGAAACGCGCAGGTTACGATAAAAGTATGGATTCAATCCTTACGCAAGGTCCCGGCGATGGTTATAACAGGATGCACATCCCTCAAACATCTTTAAGAGATATCGATTTCGACATAACCAATGGGCGCGTTCGATTACCTAAAACCATGGAAATTGATTTGGGTGGGATGGCAAAAGGTTGGATAGTCGAGAAAGCATCAAACTTGTTGAGGTCCTACTCGTCAACCTGTGCAGTCAGTGCTGGCGGAGACATTGTCTTCGTTGGCAATCCGCTATCAGGTTCTAAATGGGAGGTCGAGTTGGAAGATCCCCGCAACCCTGATCAAACCACAGCTGTTTTATTTGTCGGCCAGTGTGCTGTAGTCACGTCTTCAATCACGAAGCGAACCTGGAGTCAAAATGGGCAGATACGTCATCATTTAATCGATCCTCGCACAGGAGAGCCTGCAAAGACCGATTGGCTAAGTGTGACGGTGATCAGCTCCGAAATAACCGAGGCTGAAGCTTTTGCCAAGGCCTTATTGATCGGGGGGAGATCTGAAGCCGGACGCCTGACATCAAAATATCCTGAATTAGCATATATTTCAGTTGATCCCGAGGGACATATTTCCGGTTCACAATTTGGCAAGGAGTATCTAAATGAATACGACCGTATCTTTAGTTAATAAAAAAACAAATTCGAGCAATGGACAAATTCTAAAATTCATTGGAATCGTGGGTTTTGTCGGGATCACCTTCATCGGCCTTCTAGCTTTATTGTGGTTTAATCAAACACCCGCGGGTTTATCCTGGCTTCAATCACTTCAATCCTTGTTCGCGATGGATACCGTACAGGCCTGGTGGTATGTGACCCGTGCTGCCGGTTTGACGTCATATTTCTTATTATGGTTATCGATGGTATGGGGAATGGCTATATCAACCAAGTTTTTCCATCCGACTGTGGACGGAACATATTCATATGATTTCCACGAGTTTCTCTCTTTACTAGGACTGGGTTTTGTCCTATTGCATGTCATCGTATTGATGTTCGATCAATTTTTGCCATTCAACATCTGGCAAATAATGATACCCTTCGTGGACACCTATCGACCATTCTGGGTCGGTCTTGGAATTATTGGTTTCTATCTGTCTCTTCTCGTTACAGCAACTTTCTATCTGAGGAAAATAATCGGTTCCCAAGCATTCAGAAGTATCCATACCCTCAGTATAGTTGGTTATCTTGGTGCGACTCTGCATGGTTTGTTCGCCGGCACCGACTCGGCGCTCCCAGTAGCCAAATTTTTATATGGAGGGACATTTCTAGTTATTCTATTTCTGACGATTTATTGGGTGGTAATCATTGGACTAAACCGACGCGAAAAGATCCAGGCTGCTGAGCGCCAAAGCATTGTCCGAAACAGCCAACGGCTTCGACAAACCCAAAGGTAGGTGGGAATATTTTGAGATCCTGGGTCAAGATATTGTTTTAGGGCCCTTTATGGTTCCATAAACCCGGGGGGCAGTGGACATCCATACCAGTCTTCAAATTAGGTCCAAGGTCGTCGAAGATTGGTTGGAAAAGCCCTTTGCTGGTTAAGAAGAACCGATATTGTGGGGGAGGGGGATAATTCATCAATTCTATTCAGAGCGAATAAAATCACGTCAATATTTTCT
>Ga0182027_10006912_pt1 | contig 16851 bp, 6 predicted proteins | sample 712E1DmetaG_FD_121300 | JGI IMG/M metagenome (GOLD analysis project Ga0182027, IMG submission 121300) | Permafrost microbial communities from Stordalen Mire, Sweden - 712E1D metaG (Illumina Assembly) | ecosystem: Environmental > Terrestrial > Soil > Wetlands > Permafrost | place: Sweden... | reverse complement strand
TTCTTCGACCTTTCTCTTAAAATCAGGAAATTAATAAACCCGTGAAATGGATGAAAATGTTTATCTTTGCATTCCTTATTTCAGGGGAAAATAATTTACGATGAGCATAAAAGATTATCATGCGCGAGGCTGCAAACAGGTTCCTAAACCCTTCAACAGGAACAATGCTGAATTCAGCAGAGGATGCTGCAAATTGGATGATTTTGACTGGTTAGCAAACATTGAAATCCCGGATCAAAAGGGAAAGACTGAATTTGCAGAAATCCGTTTTAAAAATTCACGCAAAGAATATTTCAGAATACCAAAAGATGTCACTATAGCTGTTAGCGATATTGTAGCAGTGGAATCAAGTCCCGGCCATGATATTGGAATTGTAACTATGTTAGGCGAAACAGTAATTCTTCAGATGAAGAAAAAAAACATCAAGCCCGAATCAGCTGATGTGAAAAGGGTTTACAGAAGAGCCAAAACAACCGATATCGAGAAATGGGTTATTGCCATTGACATGGAAACACCCACCATGTATAAAACAAGGAAGATTGCCAATGAGCTTGATCTGGACATGAAGATCTGTGATGTGGAATTTCAGGGCGATAAAACAAAAGCAGTATTTTATTATACAGCCGATGAAAGAGTTGATTTTCGTGAACTGATAAAAATTCTTGCAGAAGAATTCATGGTTCGCATTGAGATGCGTCAGATTGGTGTCCGACAGGAAGCAAGCAGGGTTGGGGGCATAGGACCCTGCGGTAGAGAATTATGTTGTTCTTCATGGCTGACAGATTTTAAATCTGTTTCTACCAATTCAGCACGTTGCCAGCAGTTGTCGCTAAATCCACAGAAACTTGCCGGGCAATGCAGTAAACTTAAATGCTGCCTCAATTACGAATATGACTGTTATCTTGATGCGCAGAAAGATTTTCCGAATACCGATATTGTTTTAAAAACTAAATTAGGTGATGCGGTGCATCAGAAATCGGATATTTTTAAACGCATTATGTGGTACGCATACACCAATGATATTTATAATTTTATTCCAATTTCAGTTGACAAAGTGAAAGAAGTGATCGAGATGAATAAAAAAAATATTATACCCGAGCAATTAGAAGCTATTATCCAGGAAAAAGAAAAAGAACCTGATTTTAAAAATGCAGTCGGACAAGATAGTCTAACTCGTTTTGATAAGTAAATTATTGTGAAGTGAAATCCGGAAGAATACTACATATCATTTATTTTATTTTTTTGACCACACTGGTGATTTCCTTTGCCTCATGCGATAAATATAGGTTTTATGAAAAAAATAAAGAAATAAAAGACGGTGTCTGGAACCGTTCAGAAGTAATTAGATTTGAAGTACCAGTGAATGATACTTTGTTTAGATATAATTTTTTTGTCAACATCAGAAATTCGACTGATTACGGTTTTGCCAATTTGTTTTTATTTTTAAATACAATTTATCCGGATCACAAGATATCGCGAGACACCTTGGAATGTTTACTTGCAGACAGGGAAGGCAAATGGTACGGTCATGGAATGGGCGATATCAAAACATGCAGGATCATGATAAAAAAAGGGCTGAGGTTCCCTCAAAAAGGTTTATATGCTTTTGAGTTTGAACAGGGCATGCGTGTAGAAAATCTCAAAGGTATTCATGACATTGGTCTTAGAATAGAAAAAGTACATTAATGGAAAAACATAACGATTTCGGAAAATACATACGCAGGTTCTGGATGCTGTATGCAGCAAGTATGGTTTTCTTCATTCTGCTATTTACCACCATCGGTTTGGGATGGCTTGGTTTTATGCCTTCTTTTGAAGAGCTTGAAAATCCCAACTGTAATTTGGCTTCTGAGATTTATTCTGCCGATCAGGTCCTTTTAGGAAAATATTATATTGAAAACCGATCCAACGTACATTACAACGATTTATCAGTGAACATGGTCAATGCTTTGGTAGCTACGGAGGACATCCGTTTTGAAAAACATTCAGGTGTTGATTTCAGGAGTATTTCCAGGGTGATCTTTAAAAATCTTCTGGGGGGAAACCGAAGTTCGGGAGGTGGTAGCACCATCACACAGCAATTAGCAAAAAATCTCTTCCCCCGCGAAGAACATCCAGGCCTTTTCAAAATGGTTTTCATCAAACTCAAAGAGTGGATCACTGCTGTGAAGTTAGAACGCAACTATACCAAAGAAGAAATCTTGGCCATGTATCTGAACACTGTTGATTTCGGAAATCAATCCTTCGGGATTAAATCAGCTGCAAAAACCTATTTCAACAAAACGCCCGATATGCTTAATATTGAGGAATCGGCTCTACTCATAGGGATTCTGAAAGCACCCTCCTATTACAGTCCTGTTCATCATCCTGAAAAAGCAATGGAGCGAAGAAATATCGTTTTGCAACAAATGGAAAGATATAATTACATTTCAAGGGCTCAGTTTGACTCTCTTAAAATGCTTCCTGTGGATATGTCCCGTTTTCATGTTCAGGATCAAAATACTGGTATTGCTACTTATTTTCGTGAATATCTTCGTATGTATTTAGCCGATTGGTGTCTTAAACATCCCAAACCAGACGGAACCCCATACAATCTTTATAAAGACGGACTGAAAATTTATACTACCATTAATTCAAAAATGCAGAAGTATGCCGAAGAAGCAGTGGACGAGCATCTGGGTGACGATTTACAGCCGTCGTTTTACAAACACTGGCAGGGAGTGAAAGGGGCACCTTTTGACTGGACCATGTCAAAGGAGCAGATTCAAAGCCTATTTGACCAGGCTATGAAAAGATCAGATAGATATATCATGCTTAAGAGTGAAAATGTTCCTGAAGAAACGATCCGGAAAATTTTCGACACACCGGTTAAGATGACGGTCTTTACCTGGAATGGTGACAAGGATACTACGATGAGCCCGATGGATTCTATAAAATATTATAAATATTTTTTATTGTCTGGACTCATGTCTATGGAGCCTCAGACAGGTTATGTACGGGCATATGTAGGAGGACTTGATTACAGATATTTTAAATATGACCATGTCATGATGTCAAAACGACAGGTAGGATCTACATTCAAACCGTTTGTTTATACTCTGGCGATGCAGGAAGGAGAATTTTCCCCATGTTCAAAAGTACCGAATTTGCCTGTTACTTTTGATCTGCCGGATGGTACCAAATATACTCCAAAAAATTGCGGAAAAGAAAAAGAAGGGGAAATGGTTACATTGAAATTCGCATTGGCAAATTCCATTAACCAGATTTCAGCATATCTGATGAAACGCTATTCTCCGTTATCTGTAATAAAGATTTGCCGGAAAATGGGTATGACCAGCGACATTGTTCCGGTTCCTTCTATTTGCCTTGGTAGTGCTGATCTGTCGCTATATGAAATGGTAGGAGCGATGAGTACTTTTGCTAATAAAGGAGTTTATACTGAGCCGGTTTTTATTACTCGTATTGAAGATAAAAACGGTAATATAATATGGCGAGATGAATTTGTCCCAAAACGTACGGATGCTATCAGTGAAGAAACTGCATATTTGATGATCACTTTAATGAAAGGTGTTGTAGAAAGTGGCACTGGATGTCGTATTCGTGCCACCTATAAACTTATGAACCCCATTGCAGGCAAAACGGGCACTACCTCAAACAATTCTGATGGTTGGTTTATGGGTTTGACACCAACCTTGGTAACAGGTGTCTGGGTGGGTTGTGATGACCGTAGTGTGCATTTTCGCAGTACCGCCCTCGGACAAGGAGCGACTATGGCTTTACCTATATGGGCTCTCTACATGCAAAAAGTATATGCAGATAAATCTCTTGGGATTAAAAAGGATGACTTTGAAAGGCCTTCACGTCCCCTCTCTGTGGAGATTGATTGTGCGAAATATGATGCGAAACATAAGGACAGGGAAACCCTGAATCCTGATGGAAATAACTAAATTTCTTATTTTCAGATTTCATTTAGTCGCTGAATTTCTCATTTTTTATTCCTGTTTCAAAAAGAATTAACAAAAAAAACTTGCATCCGCAGGATAATTCGCCTTATATTTATAGCGAATCTTGACATTGTTTTTGCATTATAACTACAAAGATTGATTTGGTTGATATAGATAGTTCCGAACCTGCAAAACATGATTATTTTTGAAACTAAATAAACTTAACATCTGTTTAATATTATTTTCCGGTTGAATTTAATTACTTGACTATTACTCTACTTATTATATTATTCATTTAATCTTTACGGTTATGAAAAAAATATTTTTACTTTCTGTATTCATAATGACTTTTATGAATGGATTATTAGCACAAACAGGAACTGAGTTCTGGTTTGCAGCTCCAGAAGTCACTAGTGGACATAATGATGCCGGACCTAAATTCAGGCTCACAAATACATCCAGCACTTTAACAGCTCATGTAACCGTTAATATGCCGGCACAACCATGGACACATTTTAACCCTGGTACACTACCAAATCCTCTCATAAATATTGCTCCAAATGGAACATATACTTTGGTTTTGGATATAGTACCCAATAGTTTTAAAGATACGATTGAAAATAAACCGACCAATACGATACTGACTAAAGGGTTACATATAACTTCTGACGTTCCGATACAAGGGTATTATGAAGTTGACAATTCCAATAACAATGAAATTTTTTCATTAAAAGGAGCCAATGCTCTTGGAAAACAGTTTTATGTTCCGATTACACAAAACAGCCTTACTGCTAATAATTTATTTAATCACACTCCCCTTACTCCCAATGCTTTAACAACGTTTGATATAGTGGCAACACAAAATGCCACTACAGTACAAATTTATTCTCATACAGCAGTTGACGGGCATGCTGCAAATATTCCATTCACAATTACATTAAATCAGGGTCAGACCTATTCCTGTGGTTTTTCAGGAGCAAATTTTCAAAACCCCGTAAATCAACCTTCCGGTGCAGCGGTATTATCAGATAAACCAATTGCCATAACTGTAAAAGAAGATTCTAAACAATATGGCGCTCAGGGGTGTTATGATTTAATTGGAGATCAAATTGTTCCTGTAGATATTGTAGGGACTGATTATATAGTCATTAAAGGTCAACTGGCTGCTAATGCAGGAGAAAGCTTCTTCATTCTGGCAACACAAAATAATACAAATGTTTATGTTAACGGAGTTGCCACACCTGTTGCTACTTTGTTTGCAGGGCAGACCTATTATCAGGATAATCTTACTTTACCAAGGTATTACATACATACAGATGCACCTGTTTATTGCACACAAGTAACCGGTACCGGTTGTGAACTAGGCTCTGCCCTATTACCTCCATTGAATTGCGCCGGTTCCAGTTCGGTTAGTTTTGTCAGGTCTACAACCGAATCTTGCTACCTTAATATTATGGTTAGAGCAGGCTCACAAGGCAACTTTACACTGACTGGAGGCAGCAATCCGAATTGTATTACAGCAGCCGACTTTGCTGTAGTTCCTGGCACAGGTGGTCAATGGGTCTCAACTTATGGCAAATCTTTTTCACTAGCAGAGATTCCACAAGGTGTCGCAATGAGGCTTACCAACTCTACAGATGTTTTTGGTATGGGATTATTTAATGGTGATCTTGCTACCGGTGTCCGTTATGGGTTTTTCTCGGAGTTTGCAGCTAAGATAGTAGTTGAAGCAGGACCGAATCAAACTATTTGTGCTAATACTAATGCACAATTAAATGGTTCTGTTTCCGGTGGAGCGAATACGGGAATCTGGACTACCAGTGGAAGTGGAATGTTTTCTCCGAATGCCACAACCTTGAATGCTCAATATGTTCCTTCCCTCAACGATATCAATAACGGATCAGTAACATTGACGCTTACTTCAACAAGTGTTTGCTTTCCTGTATCAGATGTGGTCACTATATCGTTTCAGGCAACTCCTGTGGTCAATGCAGGTGTTGATCAAAGCATTTGCACTAACAATCCGAATGTAACTCTTAACGGCGCTGTTGCTAATGCTTTGGGTGGAATATGGTCAGGCGGAGCAGGATTTTTCAGTCCAAGCAATACAGCACTAAATGCTGTGTATCATCCAACTCCGGCTGAAATTGCCGGCGGTAGTTTGACACTAACACTTACCTCAACAGGTAATGGAGTTTGTAATCCACAAGCAGATGTCATGGTGATTACATTTACACCATCACCTACCGCTAATGCTGGAGTAGATCAGACAGTGGGGGCTAATAATCCAAATACTATTCTTAATGGTTCTGTCACAGTAGCAACAGGAGGAATATGGTCTGGAGGTGGTGGCACCTATAATCCAAGCAGTGTGGCGTTGGGGGCTGTGTATACCCCTTCAGCAGGTGAAATTGCCGCAGGTACTGCAACATTAACTCTCACTACTACGGGTAATGGAAATTGCCTTAGTGCTTCAGATAACATGACCATTACTATTTTACCTGCTCCTATTGTAAATGCAGGTGTTGATCAGATTGCATGCGCCAATAATCCGACAGTCACTTTAAATGGTTCTGTAATAAACGCCACCGGTGGAATATGGTCAGGAGGAATGGGATTATTCTCACCTAATAATACTACATTAAATGCAACATATACACCTACCGCAGGTGAGATAGCCAACGGAAGTGTGACCCTGGTTCTGACTTCTACAGGTAACGGATTTTGTAATCCGGTGAGTGATAATATGACCATTACTTACACTCCGGCACCCACATCAAATGCAGGCGTTGACCAGACAGTTTGTGCAAATAACCCAAATGTTAACCTAAATGGTTCTGTCACCATTGCCACAGGTGGTGTATGGTCAGGTGGTACAGGAGTATATAATCCCAATAATACTAACCTGCATGCCACTTATACACCCTCTAATACAGAAATAACAGCAGGGACCGTGACATTGACTCTAACAACTACAGGAAATGGAAATTGTTTGCCTGTTTCCGACAATATGATTATTACCATTACGCCATCTCCCATTGTAAATGCAGGTATTGACAGAGCCTCCTGTGCCAATAATCCTTCGGTAATATTAAATGGCTCGGTAACCAATGCCACAGGGGGTATCTGGACAGGAGGGGCAGGTTCGTATAATCCAAACAATATTTCATTAGGAGCAATTTATACACCTTCAGCAGGTGAAATTGCTGCGGGAACTGCCACATTAACGCTTACTTCGACAGGCAATGGTAATTGCCTTGCTACATCTGATAATATGACTATTACCATTATACCAGCTCCAATCGTGAATGCCGGTGCTAACCAAATCGCATGTGCTAATAATCCGACAGTAACTTTGAATGGTTCTGTGGTAAATGCCACTGGCGGAATATGGTCAGGAGGAATGGGATTGTTCTCACCCAATAATACTACTTTAAATGCGACATATACACCGACAGCCGGTGAAATAGCAGGAGGCAGCCTCACATTAACACTTACCTCCACGGGTAATGGAACCTGCAATCCTGTGAGCAATAATATGACCATCACATACACTCCTGCGCCTACATCCAATGCTGGCGTTGATGTTTCAGTCTGTGCAAATAACCCGAATACGACCCTGAATGGGGCTGTTACTGTGGCTACAGGAGGAATTTGGTCAGGTGGTACGGGAACATATATTCCAAACAACATCACTTTGAATGCAGTTTATATCCCTTCAGGAGCGGAAATCGCAGCAGGACATGCAACACTCACTCTTACCACTACAGGAAATGGAAATTGTGTGGCTGTTTCAGACAATATGACAATAACCATTACACCTTCTCCTATTGTAAATGCAGGGGTTAACATGATTTCCTGTGCAAATAATCCTTCGGTTGTTTTAAATGGATCTGTATCGAATGCCACAGGAGGAATTTGGTCCGGTGGTGCAGGAGTGTTTAATCCAAATAATACAGATCTGAATGCTACTTATACCCCCTCTGTTGCAGAAATATCATCAGGAACAGTAACATTGACTTTGACATCTACCGGAAACGGAAATTGTCTTGTTGTATCAGATAATATGACTATTACTATTAATCCTTCACCTACCTCTAATGCTGGTCCAGATCAGGTGGTTTGCTCAAATAATGCAAATATTTCCCTGAGCGGTTCAGTAGTATTGGCAGCAGGTGGACAATGGTCCGGTGGATTGGGTATTTTTACTCCAAATAACTCTACATTAAATGCAGTATATACTCCGACTCAGGGAGAAATAAACTCCGGACTTCTGACTCTCACTCTGACGACAACAGGAAATGGAAGCTGCAATCCTGCTACTGATAATATGAATGTTACGTTCACACCTTCTCCAATCGTAAGCGCAGGTATTGATCAAATGGTTTGTGGCAACAATCCAAATGTTACATTGAATGGATCTGTGACTATTGCTACCGGTGGAATCTGGTCGGGTGGGCTAGGAACATTCACACCAAACAATATCACATTAAATGCAATCTATCACCCTACTTTAGGAGAAATAGCTGCAGGAACAGTTACATTAACTTTGACATCAACCGGTAATGGTACCTGTAGTCCGGTTAGTGATAATATGATTATTACAATCACTCCCGCTCCGACAGTTAATGCTGGTACAAACCTGACAGCTTGTGTAAATAATCCAACAGTTACTTTAAACGGTGTTATCACCAATGCAGGAGGCGGACAATGGTCAGGAGGATTGGGATCATATAATCCTTCTAACACCGACCTTCATGCCACATATACTCCTACACCTGCTGAAATATCTTCAGGTAGTGTAACATTAACGCTGACATCAACAGGAAACGGAAGTTGCCTGGCTGTATCAGATAATATGTTGATTACTTTTACTCCATCCCCCACAGCTAATGCAGGACCTGATCAGGTACTATGTTCCAATAATTCAAATATCACCTTGAATGGTTCAGTGACTCTTGCTTCAGGAGGTCAATGGTCTGGAGGTCTGGGGATTTTCACACCCAATAGTACAACGCTTAATGCAATTTATACTCCTTCTGCAGGAGAACTTGCTTTCGGAAGTGTGACCCTGACATTAACAACCACAGGAAACGGCCTTTGTAATGCCGCAACGGATAATATGACTGTCACATTCACACCCTCACCTACTGTAAATGCAGGTATTGATCAAACAGTTTGTGCCAATAACTCCAATGTTTCACTCAGCGGTTCAATAACAATTGCTACAGGTGGTATTTGGTCTGGAGGTGCTGGAACTTACGCTCCAAACAACACATCGCTGAATATTACTTACACTCCTACCCCTGCTGAGATTGCCACAGGACATGTTACTCTTACACTGACAACTACAGGAAACGGAAACTGCATTCCTGTTTCAGATAATATATTAATTACCATTACACCCTCACCTATTGTAAATGCCGGTACAAATATTACTTCTTGTGTAAATAACCCGACTGTGACATTAAATGGTAGTGTAATAAATGCAGGAGGAGGTATCTGGTCAGGAGGAGCCGGTGTTTATAACCCAAATAATACAACATTGAATGCCACCTATACACCGACACCTGCTGAGATATCGTCAGGAGGTGTCACTTTAACACTGGCCTCTACCGGAAACGGCAATTGCATTGCTGTATCCAATAATGTCCATATTTCTTTCAACCCTTCACCAATTGTAAATGCTGGACTAAACCAAGTAAAATGTGCAAACAATGCAGCTACTACATTGAATGGTTCTGTTGTAAATGCTGCGGGAGGCCTATGGTCTGGTGGACTTGGGATCTATAACCCAAATAATAGTACACTTAATGCTATTTATACACCTACATTAGGTGAAATTTCTTCAGGAAGTTTAACACTTACTTTAACCTCTACAGGAAACGGTACCTGTAACTCGGTGACAAGTAATATGACGATTACATTTACCACCGCACCTACATCCAATGCAGGAGTTGATCAAACTGTTTGTTCAAACAATCCTGCCGTGACTTTAAATGGATCTATTACTATTGCCAGTGGTGGAATCTGGGCTGGAGGAACCGGGACTTATAATCCCAATAATACAACATTAAATGCAGTCTATACTCCATCACCGGCTGAAATAGCAGCTGGAAGCGTTACCCTGACTTTGACTACCACCGGTAATGGAACCTGTAATGCAGTTTCCAGTACTATTACTATTACCATTACTCCAGCTCCTACTGCTAATGCAGGACCTGATAAGAACATCTGTAAAAACAATCCGAATGTAAATCTTCATGGGCTTGTCACTGTTGCAACCGGTGGTATATGGTCAGGGGGGGCTGGGGTATATAACCCTAACAATACAGATCTAAATGCTGTTTATACACCTACACCCGCAGAAATTCTTGCAGGTAGTCTAACGTTGACGCTGACTACAACAGGTAATGGAAATTGCAACGCTGTTTCTGACAATATGACAATTACCTTTACACCCCAACCAATTGTAAATGCTGGTGTTGATCAGACAGTTTGTGCTAATACTAATATCAATTTGTTCGGCACGGTACTACTGGCATCTGGAGGAATATGGTCTGGAGGTCTTGGAATATTTACTCCTAATAATACTACATTGAATGCTGTTTATTCTCCTACTACAGGTGAGATACTAGCAGGAAGCATTGATTTGACACTTACATCTACCGGTAATGGAACATGCAATCCGGTAAGTGATCAAGTTCACATTACATTTACTCCGGCTCCGACTGTGAGCGCAGGACCTAATCAAACAGTGTGTGCTAACAATGCAAGTGTTGTGCTGAATGGGTCTGTAGCTATTGCCACTGGAGGTCTTTGGACAACAACCGGATCAGGAATTTTTACACCCAATAACACTTCACTAAATGCTATTTACTCACCAAGCAATAATGATATCAATACCGGAACTGTCACACTACACCTGACTTCTACAGGAAATGGAACCTGTAATGCTGTAATCGACAGCATGGTAATAACTATAACATCTGCACCTTTGGTTGAAGCAGGTTCTGATCAGACAGTATGTGTGGATAACCTGCTTATTCCTTTAAGCGGAATGGTTACCGGCGGCTCTACAACCGGAATCTGGACATCAAGCGGAACGGGAGTGTTCATACCCTCAAATAATATGTTAACAGCCAGCTATCTTGCAAGTTCGGCAGATTCATTGGCACAGGGCGTAACCCTCACCCTTACTTCTACAAGCAATGGCAATTGTATTGCTGTGCATGACACCATGAATATTTTCATTTATCCTGCCGGGATCGCTAATGCGGGAAATGATGTTACTGTTTGTGCCAATAACGGTGCTGTTTCTTTGAATGGTTCAGTTTCGGGCGGAGCATTTGGTGGTGTATGGTCAAGTACAGGTACGGGAACATTCACTCCAAGCACTTCTACTTTAAATGCAACATATCATCCCAGTGCGTCCGATACAACTAGTGGATCAGTAATATTAATTCTGACAGCCAACAGCTGTGATTTTGCCAGCGATAGTATTACTGTTACAATTACTCCAGCGCCACAAGTCGATGCAGGGGCTGACCTATTCATTTGCAACAGCCACGCATCATTGAATGCTTCTATTTATGGTGGAACAACTACAGGAGTCTGGACAACATCCGGAACAGGAAATTTTACACCTAGTAATACTGATCTGAGTGCTGTGTACAATGCCAGTATTTCTGATTCTATTGATGGAACTGTCATGCTTATTTTAACTTCCACAAATAACGGCACTTGTGTTGCTGTGAAGGATACTGTAATTATTACTATCACCACTCCTGGCTTTGTTAATGCAGGACCTGATCAGGTTGTTTGTGATAACCAAACCATCAGTTTAAATGGATCAATTACTGGTGGAGCATCGCTAGGAATATGGTCCAGCAGCGGCACGGGAACATTTACACCTAATAACACAGATTTGAATGCTATTTATATTCCCAGTGGTGGAGATATTGCTGCTGGTAATGTAATGCTTATTCTTACTGCAACCAATAGTTGTAATCCTGTTTTTGATAATGTACTTGTTACATTTATTGCGTCACCGACATCAGATGCAGGAATTGACCAGACAGTATGTGCTAATAATTCTGTAATCACTCTTAGCGGTACTGTTACGAATTCTTCAGGTATCCTTTGGACGACGAATGGTTCTGGGACATTCACTCCAAATGCCACCTCGTTAAATGTTATGTATATCCCAAGTGGCAATGACATTTTATTAGGAAACGTGACTATCAATCTGACCTCTTCAGGAAATGGCAGTTGTACTTCCGCAATGGATTCAATGACATTGATCATTACTCCAGCCCCGATTGTCAATGCCGGAATGGATCAAAATGTCTGCAAGACAAGCTCCATGGCCCAGATGATGGGATCTGTCACCGGTGGTGCGTCAACAGGAATGTGGACCACTTCGGGTTCCGGTAATTTTATACCTGATAATCTTACCATGAATACTTATTATCAATTCAGCGCTGCGGATACCGCTGCCGGTTCTGTTTCACTGATTTTAACTTCTACTAATAACGGAACCTGCTTACCAGTGAGTGATACAATGAATATTATTTTCGGAAACACTTCGTTTGTTTATGCAGGTCCTGACCAAACAGTTTGTGGGGGAATGAATCTGGTAAACCTCAACGGATTTGTTACAGGGGGTTCTACAACAGGACAATGGGTCACACTTGGCTCAGGTTCTTTTTTCCCATTCGATACTTTACTGAATGCAATTTATGTGGTCAGTGCTGCAGACTCAATAAACGGATTTGTAAACCTGGTTTTAATTTCGACCTTTAATGGGACGTGTAACGCCGGTTCTGATACCATGACAATATTTATTGACAGAGTTCCTATCGTAAATGCAGGAAACGATTTATCCGAATGTTTTGGCAATACATCTCAGCTTAATGGAACTGTAGCTTTTGCTGCAGGCGGCATATGGACTACATCAGGCACTGGATCTTTCATACCGGATGCAAATACGCTTACGGCCCAGTATATTCCGAGCTTTGGAGATAGTATTGCTGGATCTGTTACACTCATCCTTACTTCAACCGGAAGCATAACTTGTAATTCCACATCCGACACCATGCATATCACATATATGAAACCACTTATTCCAGATTTCAATATTTCTGTGGCTTGTGAAAATCATGCAGCCAGTTTTACAGATAACACCACAATTTTATCAGGATCAATTTCCAACTGGTTATGGGATTTCGGCGGAGGCAATTTAGCCAATACACAAAATGCTTCCTTTGTATTTAGCACGTTAGGAAGTCACCTTGTCACTCTGACGGTGACTTCAAATCTGGGTTGCAGTTTCAGTATTACAAAAACGGTTATTGTTAATCCTTCACCTGTTGTTGCATTCACCAGTACAATGACATGCGCTTATCAAAATGTGAACTTCACAGATGGATCCACTATTTCATCTGGTAGTATCACAAACTGGGATTGGACCTTTGGTGACGGGCATATTGATTCCGTTCAGAATCCTGCACACATTTATAATAAAGACACTATTTATTCTGTCACGCTTATCGTAACCAGTGATGCGGGTTGCGTTGATTCGGTTTCAAATAATATTATATTCTATCCTTCTCCAATCGCCAACTTTACAAATACTATCGAATGTGCGAATGTTCCAATTCCGTTTACTGATTTTTCAACAATTAGTAGCGGTTTCATTAATTCATGGAGCTGGGATTTTGGCAATAGTTTAACAAGCGGGGTTCAGAATCCGACTACACTTTATCCGACCGGGGGCAACTATAATGTGACTTTAATAGTACAGTCAGATCATGGATGCAAGGATACAATCATCAAACCTATTGATGTATTCACAGGACCCTCTGCAGGATTTACTGTAAGCGGAGACCTGATTACAGGAAATACACTTACGTTCACCAACACATCCACCGGGTCTACAGCTTCTAACTGGAATTTCGGAGACGGAATAGGCACTTCAACTATTGAAAGTCCGATGTACACCTACGGTACAGAAGGAAACTATACAGTTACGCTGATTGTTTTCGATTCGCATAACTGTCCTGACACTGCTACCACCGATCTCTTCATTGTGTTAAGTATTGCCAATGAACTTTTCCCGCCAAAGGTTCCGACTGGTTTTTCACCTAACGGTGACGGGCAGAACGATACTCTTTATGTACGCGGAGGGCCATTCAGTTCCCTTGAATTTAAAGTATTCAACACATGGGGACAAGAAATTTTTAGTTCCAATGATGCGTCAGTTGGATGGGACGGCACATGGAAAAACTATAAACAGCCTGTGGGTGTTTATACATGGACTGTCAAAGCCACAACCATGGATGGCATTGAATATAAAAAGTCTGGTAATGTAAATTTGATTCGTTAACTCTAAAACATATAGCCATGAAAACAAAAAATATTTTTCAGCTATTCGTATTGATTTTGCTTCTCTCATACATGGGCAAATCATATGCACAGGATCCTCATCTATCACAGTACGACGCATCGCCGGTGATATTAAATGCAGCATTGACCGGCATGTCGGATGATCAGAAATACCGGGTTGTTACACAATTCCGGAGTCAATGGAGTTCCGCTGGATGTAACTATACTACCACTTCTCTTTCGTTTGATATGGCTTATAAAGACCGGTGGGGTTTCGGTGCATATTTGCTAAATGATGACGGATCACAGGTGTTTAATGCTTTTAACTTTGTGCTATCCGGCGCTTACCGGATCACGCAGGCTAATCAGAAGAAAGTAAACCTCACGGTTGGTTTGCAGGCCGGACTTATTGATAAAAGCATGAAATCATCCAAATTGCTTTTCGATAATCAATACACCCATGGTAACTTTGATCCGGATTTACCCAGCGGCGAAACATACCCGCATAATAGTATTCTTATGCCTGAAGTTAATTTCGGGATACATTACGCAGGGGCATTAAAGGATGAAAAAATAAAACCTTATGCAGGTATTGCCATTTCGCACGTCACCAATCCCAAAGAATCTTTTTATGGTTCGAAGGATTCTCATCTTCCGCTGAAATATTTGTTTCATGGAGGTACTAAGTTCGAAGTAAGTAAGGGTTTTATTCTAGATCCGAAATTTCTGATTATGAAGCAAAGAACTGCAACGGAAATTAATGTTGGGATGCAGATGTCCTACCTGGCTGAAAGCTCCGGTATGAGCATTATGGGCGGTGGATTTTACCGTCTGAAGGATGCTGCCATTTTTGATCTTGGATTTAATTACAAGAACATAACCTTCATAATCAGCTATGATATGAATGTCTCCTATCTGAAAGCGTTTACTAATAAAAAAGGCGGCATTGAATTTTCAGTGATGTTCTCAAAATAAACTCACTCCTCTTCCTTTGAAGCGAAGACATTTCTGAGTAATAATCTTACAAACACCGTTTCCTGGGGCTTGTAGGGCTTATCCGTGCCGAGGTTAATTCGTTTTAAACTGATATCTGCTCCTATGTGCATAAGGAAATTTTGTGTAAAAATAATCTGAACGCCAACACCCGCAAATACACCGAATCCAATTCCACCCTGTACTACTTTATAATAAGTATTGTTGGGTGGAACCAGGCTGTAAACCATATTTGCCACTTGGGCGCGGGATTCGAGAACTTTTACATTATTCATATTGATCCCGAATTCGGTATAGGGTTTTATTTTTTGTAGTTTCCCGAAAATGGTATTGATCCCTATATTAAAATCAATTCTTTCTTCTTTCCCAAACAGGTATTCGGTTTTGAGCGAGGGTTCTGAAGTGGAATTGAAAGAATCAATCTTAATAGTAAACACATCGCTGGCTTTTAATTTGGCATAATTGAATTCAATGAAATAGCCTGTTTTTTTGTTGAAATTATATTTAGCAATAAATCCTATATTAATTGCAGGAGAGTATTTCATTTTTTTCGGTAGCGAAGTGGAATCAATAGAAAAATCATAATTAAGGGCGCTACGGATAGCTTGATAATTGTATGAATTATCAATGATGGTAGCTTTAAGATTGTTTTCACCACTACCATTATAAAAAGATGCAGGTGTTCTATCGGCAAAATACATCCCGAAATTGGCTCCGAAGTGCCATCCTAACATGGCAAATTTCAGGGAATCCTTTTTTAATTCCGCCTGAGAGAAAAAATGAATAATTAAAAAAAATAATAGAAGGAATAACTTTTTAATCATTTGAAAAAATTTTGTGACTCCGAAGGAACCACTAGATTAATATTCGTTTGCGTTTAAAATTTCTATTTTGCCCATTTACCGCCCCTTTTGCTTTTTACCCTATATCTCATTTTGCACATTGTTGATAAAAATATTGTAAAATGTTTTACCTATGTTTAACCTATATTAGCTTTTTGTTGTACCTTTGATGAAAACAAAAGCAAATGGCATCAACAAAAGTAATATTAATTTTTAATAAAATTAAAAAAAATGACGAGGTACCTCTCTACCTCAGGATTATCAAGGATCGCAAGCCTAAATACGTCTCTCTCGGTATAGCTGTGGAAGCTAAATTTTGGGATGATGCAAAACAATGTGTCATAAAAAAACATCCTAACGCCGAAAGGATGAACAACTACATCCAGCATAAAAAAACTGAGGCAATGGATGTCGTGCTCGACCTGGTCACCGATTCAAAATATGTCGAAGTAAAAACCCTGAAAAATGCGATACATGGTTTATCCCCCATTGATTTTTTTCCGTTCGGTTTCAAGTATATTAAAATATATGAGAGCAAGGGCCAGATCGGCACCTACAATAAATTTCATGCGGTGCTGACCAAGATGCAAAAGTATGTGGACGGTTCAAACTTCACCTTAACCGACCTCACATTAAACTTTCTCAAGCAATATGAAACCTATTGTCGCAAGGAATATAAAAATTCA
>Ga0182027_10006911_pt1 | contig 16851 bp, 12 predicted proteins | sample 712E1DmetaG_FD_121300 | JGI IMG/M metagenome (GOLD analysis project Ga0182027, IMG submission 121300) | Permafrost microbial communities from Stordalen Mire, Sweden - 712E1D metaG (Illumina Assembly) | ecosystem: Environmental > Terrestrial > Soil > Wetlands > Permafrost | place: Sweden... | reverse complement strand
GGCTGACCCGCTACTGCTTTTCCCCATGCGGGACGATCGAGAGGACGCGGCTGGAGGAGATCGTCAACTTCTGTCCGCTGGCGGTGGTGCAAGTCCAATCGCCGCCCTCCTTGCTCCGTACTGGTTTGCGGACATTCTCCATTCTGCCACCGTTGGTCAGCGTGATGTCATAGCGGCGGGCGCAGCCGCAGAGCGCGGCGGCGGTCAGCAGCAGGGCGAAAAGGGTTCGCGGGTTGAGGGCGGGCCGGACGGTCCCGCGGGCTGAAATGCGTTCAATGATGCTCATAGCTTCCTTCTTGTGCTTAGCTTCATACCCCCGCCGGGCCGCCCTGGCAAGCCCTCATTGCGGCAAGCCGGCACTCCAACAGCGGTAATTGTCAATTTGGGCTTTGCGGCGGGCTGGAGGGGCCTTAGTTTGAGGCGATGTTCAGGCCCTGCATTGATCTGCATGAGGGGAAGGTCAAACAAATCGTCGGCGGCTCGCTCGGCGGGGATGCGGCGGCGTTGCGCACGAATTATGTCTCGGAACGGCCCGCGCGCTGGTTCGCCGAGCTTTACCGGCGCGACGATCTGCGCGGCGGGCACGTCATCATGCTCGGACCGGGCAATGAAACGGCGGCGCGCGAGGCCTTGGCGGCTTTTCCCGGCGGATTGCAGATCGGCGGCGGCATCAACGCCGACAACGCCCGGTCTTTCCTGGACGCGGGCGCTTCGCATGTGATTGTCACTTCGTGGATTTTTCGCGAAGGGCAACTGGACGGGGAGCGCCTGCGGCAATTGTCGGTCGCGCTGGGAAAAAAGAGGCTGGCGCTGGATTTGAGCTGCCGCCGCAAGGAGGGCGATTATTTTGTTGTCACCGACCGCTGGCAAAAATTCACCGGGCTGAAAGTGGAGGAGCGGACTTTGCGGGAGCTGGCGCGGTGGTGCGATGAGTTCCTGGTCCATGCCGTGGATGTGGAAGGGCTTTGCCGCGGGGTGGACCTGGAATTGGTGGAGCGGTTGGGCCGGGGATCGCCCATTCCGGTGACTTACGCCGGCGGGGCGAAGGCGTTGCGGGATTTGGAAGACGTGGCGCGTGCGGGCGCGGGCCGGGTGGACCTGACCATCGGCTCGGCGCTGGATATTTTCGGCGGGAGCGGCGTGCGTTACGAGGATGCCGTCGCCTTCAACCGCGCGCGGAGTATTGCTTGCGACAAGAATGGCCGGCAGCGCCAGACGCCTTGAACGTCGTATGGGCGAAACCCTTTTCAACACCGGCAAAATGCGGCATCATGCCCGAAATTTCCGAAATCAATTGAGGCTTGTTGTGAGCGGAATGGCGGGCAAAATTTTTGTATGACGAAACGAAAACCAACAGCCGCAGGTTTGGCAAAGATCGGCGGACAAGATGGCAAACCAACCGCCGCGCTTCCTGTTGGCTATGCCAGTCTTCTCGCCGGCCTCAAGGCGCGTGTCCGCGCGGCGCAACTTCGCGCGGCCGTTTCGGTCAACCGCGAGTTGATTCTGCTTTATTGGGACATTGGCAAAGTCATTGTCGAGGCGCAAAAGACCAAGGGCTACGGCAAGCAAGTGGTGGAACGGCTGGCGGCAGACCTGCACGAAGCGTTCCCAAAAATGGATGGTTTTTCTCCGCGCAACGTGTGGCGGATGCGGGCCTTTTATCTCGCGTGGACTGAGGAAAGCCAAGAGTGCCGGCAACCCGGTGGAACCTTGGATTCGAAGATTCTGCCACAGCTTGTGGCAGAATTGGACGGGGAAAATCTGCCACAGCCTGTGGCAGAAATCCCGTGGGGACACAATGTGTTGCTGTTGGAAAAAATTGCCAATCCGATTCTTCGCCTCTGGTATGCTCACAAGACCATCGAACACGGCTGGTCGCGAGCGGTTCTCACGCATTACATTGAGACGCGCCTGCACGAACGCGAGGGCAAAGCCGTCACCAACTTTCAACGCACGCTGCCGCCGCCGCAGTCCGATCTCGCCGAACAAACGCTCAAAGCCCCATACAATTTCGATTTCCTCACGATCCGCAGCGACGCGCACGAGCGCGACCTCGAACAGGGTCTGCGCGACGAGCTTTTAGAAGATCCGGGTCCATTGGCGGAAGCTCCTTGCCTTCCAGTTTTTCAAGCACTTCGCCGCATGTGTTGGCGCGGTCGGGCAATTCCCGCAGGAGCATTTCCGAAAAGCTCTCCTTGCCGGCTTTCAGCTTCTTCAGCTTGTCGTGGACCTCGGTTGTGACGGTGAGTGTGATAGTCGCCATGAGTTGACAATACACGAACAATCCACGAAGGCAAGGTAAAATGGCGTCTTGCTTTGCGGCGGCAAGTCCTAACTGCCGCTTGCCATCATCAGGCGGGGATTTCCGAAAGGCCTTTCGCGAAAGGCTCTTGCGCCAACTCCTTTTCCCGCCACCGCCGCACGCTCATCACATCGAACCGCTCCCCGTCAAAGACGATTTGCTTCACCGCCTTCCCGCCGGCGCTTTCGCGTTTCAGGCAGGCGCTCACGTCCATCCAGCGAATTTCGCCATCCGACATGCGGATGACCAGCATGACAGCATAAGCGTGATGCTGCCAGTAATCGGCCCAGCGCGGATTTTTGATTTGGAACACCTCTTTGTCATCTGTCCGGCGCTTCGTGAGGTAGGAGTCGCCAGATTTGAGTTGCACATAGAGACGCTTCCCTGACGCGCGGCCCTGGTCGTCCTTGAACTCAATCTCGCCATCAATCCCGTGGTCGCTGTTCGTGTAACCGCGATAAATTTGTCCGGCCTCGGCAACGATGAATCCGGTGTGATGCACCGCCAGCATTTCGCGGCTCTCGTTGTCAATAAACTCCTGTCCTTCGACCTGCATCTCGCGCACCTTCTCCTTCACCGCTGGCGATTCGAACTTCTTCTCTATCACATCTCGAAGAAGGATCGGTTTGCCGCAATCTGGACAGAACACTTTGCCCTTGCCGCCGGTAGCTACCGCCTTGTCAATTCTGGTTTGGTCCGGGAAAGGCACTCTCGCGCTGTCGCAGGATTGATTTGGGCAGTAATAGCGCCGCAGCCGCACCACGTTTTGCGCTTGTTGCATCAAGTGGTCATGGATGTAACGAAGAAACACCACGCGGGAATTGCCGTCCACGTCCGGTTCAAAATAGATCTCCAATCGTGACGTGCCTTCACCATCCGGCAGAAGTGTGAATCCCAACTTCTTTCCGGTCTGCGTTTTGAAATCCGCAGCCGACTTCCATAGCTCTGCAGCTTCAAACGCCACCGTGTGATGCAATCGCACCACCAAAGTTGCATAGATGTCGTCCACAGGACCGTCGAAGCGATACGTCACCAAGACGCTTGGGTGACTCGGCTGGTCCTTGCGCTCGCGCCTGAAATAGCTCGGAAATGTCAGCATTGCCGTGCCGTCGCAAGCTTGGCGCAGACACCACGCCCGGCAAATGAAGGTCTCCAGCAGCGCACGCAACACGACCGCTTCATCCTCTCGTGCGAGGCGTTTGAAATCCTGGTAATCCAAATCCCCCGCCAGCAACTCGTCCTCGCGGATGCAACCCAACTCCTGCGGATGTTTCCGCACTTTCCGCACCACGGCGGCGGCGTAGCGGCTGAGGACCTCTGGCCGCAGTAGGATGAAGCCGCCAAAGTCCAGACGCTTGATCATGCCAGGCCCTGACAGCAGGCTCACCACTGTCTCCAATTCCGCCAGTTCGAAATTCTCCCCGCCCAGCGTCATCTCCATCCGCTGTTTCAGTTCGGCCAGACGGATCAGGACAAGGCCGCTGTCTCGTAGGCTCAGGATTTCCTGCTTCAACCGGTGGTATAGCGCCGGCGACGTTGTCTCCGGGATTTTCTTCCAGTCAATGGCCTGCACGATGGCTTCGCGGAGTCTCTCGCAACCGTCCTCCGTCTTCGCGCTGGTCAGGTGCAACGGCCCGGTAAATCCGCGTTCTGCCATGAACTTCGTCATGCTGGCGGCGCTGACCACGAGGCCGCCCCTATCAATGCGCCCGGCGGTCAGCAGCTTGGCAAAAGGTTTCCGTGACGACTTTTGGAGGTCGCGGTCCCAATGACCCAGTCCATCAAAAGGATTTTCGTTCTGCGGATTGAATACGAGCACTGCCGCCGCCGCGTCATCCATGAAGAGCTGATGCACTAGACGATAATCGACCTGCCCCGCAAAATCCCACAGCCAGATTTCACGCTCCACGCCGGCTTTCTTCTTGCGCTCCCGCAACGGCCAATGAGTTGCCCAGACGCCATCGGTGGAAGCAAGAGGCTTGTCATCCTCGACCTTGATGTTGCGGGCAAGATAGTTGGAAAGCCCCGTCTTACCCACACCGCTCTCACCGACGAGAAGGACTTTGGCGTTTGTGTATTGGACTTGGTCGGGTTCAGGAGACGGAACAGTCACAATGGGTATTTGCTCTCGCGTCTTGGCGAAGAACTCCGAAAGATCGAGCAGTTGAACGAAGCCGTTTGAATTTCCGAGATAGGCATGGAATCCATCGGTATTCCATGCAATTCGCCTCACGCCACCCCAAAAGTTACCCCATTCAGCTAACAACCTTCCAGTCTTTGTGTCCCACAGCTTCGCCGTCTGATCCATCGAGCCTGAAAGCAAGTGTCTCTGGTCTGGGTGCCAAGCAACGCTGCCCACACGAGCAGTGTGACCCTCAAAAATTCGTTCGCGTACACCCGCTACCGCATCCCAAAGCTCCACAACACCATCCTCTAAACCTGAAGCGACATATCGTTGGTCGGCCGTCCATGCCAAGGCCCAAGCATTACGTCGCGAACCATTCAGTGGACCCCATCGCGAGTCTCCAATTTTCGTGCAAAGTCGAAGATGAGGATAATGTTCACCATTTCCAGAGAGTGCTCTCTGCAGTTCAACAGCCCAAGCTAAGTAAGGCAGCCAATCACGATCCACGTTTAGTGGAGGAAAACTAGGTGAGCGATGGACGCTGTAGAAGCGCGCGACGAGAGCCCTCAAGTCGTTCCTCGTGCATGCTTTGAGTCTCTTTTTCAGTTCGAGAAGATGTTCCTCGACCGTGAGCGCATATAAGTGCAATAGATGCTGAATGTCTGAAGAGGATAGGCCACCTGCCAAGAGCCGGAAGCAATCCATCTGTCGCTTGGTTAGCAGCGTTCTTCCATAGTCAGCTAATATCAAGTCCTTTTTTACATCCAGGAGCCGAACATTTTCTTCGTCTGTCCAAATTAGAGCGCGTGATTCGTCCTTGCTCCATTCTAGGTGTTGAACAGGTCTTCGGTGGCTCCGTATCAAGTGGATGCAAGCCCCGGTATCTAGATTCCACAGCCGCACTGTTTTATCTCGTCCGCCAGTTAGAACCCGCTTGCCATCTGCGCTGAATGCGTAAGCATCGATTGGCGGTTTGCAGGAAAGCCTGATGATTACGCCCGAAGTGCCAGGCTGCTTAAGGGCCACTTCCATTATCGATGTCTTGGACTGGGAGCGGCAGGCGTCAACGAGTCTGGCATACTCCTGCTCCCGCTCCGGTTGGGGCCAGTTGATGTAAACGAATTGCGCCAGGGAACCTCTGATGGGGGCGTCGTCGAGCCGCACGGGAATGAAACGGCGATCCTTGTTCATCGGGTCGCGGAAACGGAATGTTCCGGCCTCCAATTGAGCCCAATCCGATCCAAACGCATTGGCGGACATGCAGAGCAACAGCACGCGGGAGCGCTCCAGCCCTTCCTCGATTTTCGCCGGGATGCTGTCGCCGGGCTTGAGCACCCATTCATCAAACCAGACCCTCAGCCCGTCCTTACGTAGTCGCCCCGCAATCAGGCGCACGACCACCTTGTCCTTCGAGCTGTGGCTCAGGAAGACATCGTATTGGAATTCCGCAGGCATGGCTGGAGCATAATCAATTGAATTTTCGGCGCAAGGAAAACGTGAGGCCAATTGCCTTCGTGGCGCAGCAAGGCGATTTTCACCTTCGCGGCAGCCCAGAGTTGCGGCTCTGCCCAGGGCTCTTGGGCGGCGCGGCAGCGCCGCCCTACCGAAGGAGTGGTGAATTTTGTCGCGCGGCCGGCCTCCAGCGCATGCGCGAGGGGTCTGGAATATGCGCAAGTGTCTAATATGCAATGATTTACAACAAGAATAAATCATTTGCATATTGCCATTGACAATTTTAGCTTATGCTCTATACTTCATATAATATGATAAGGAACATAAAGTCCGATGGCGGCGCAACGAAGGCGGGACCCTCCCGGCAATCGCGGATTGCACGGAGGATGGCTGATGGAGTGGCGGAGTGGTGGAATGGTGGGGGGGCTGAATTTGACCGTCTCTCCATTACTCCAGCACTCCAACACTCCGTTTGGGTTAGTTGAGGGAAACCGGCCAAGATTAAGGCTTAATTAAGGCTTCATTAAGGCTAATTCAGGTTAATTAAGGTTAATTGAAGTTAATTAAAGTTAAAAAAATCGTTTTTGGAGACGGAATGACGAAAAATCGCAATCAATGGCTGGCCGCCGCCCCCGCGAACCGGCCGCGGAGGAATAATCTCGTAAATCGGGGCGTGCCGCCTGAATATCCCCGGATGCGTTTGTTGGACCGATATTTGTTGCGGGAGTTGCTTGTGCCGCTGGCTTTTTGTTTGGGCGGGTTCCTGATTTTTTATGTCGCGTTCGACCTGATTTTTGGAATCAAGGGGTTTCTGGAAAAACAGCTCACCCCTGGCGACATCGCGGAGTATTATCTGGCGACGCTGCCGGAGCTTTTGGTGATGCAGGTCATTCCGGTCTCGCTCTTGCTGGCGCTGCTCTACGCGCTGACCAATCACAACCGCTATCAGGAGCTGACGGCGATGCGCGCGGCGGGAGTGGGCTTGTGGCGGATGTCGCTGCCTTATTTTGGGGTGGGGATTTTGCTGGGGCTGGCGGTGCTGGCCATGAACGAGCTGCTGGTCCCGCCCGCGGCCGACCGGGCCAGGGATATTTTGCAGCGGCACGATCCGAATCGCGAGAGCCGGGACTGGGTCACGGAACTGAATTTTTTCAACGACGCGGAGGGGCGCCATTGGTCCATTGACCGATACAACCGCGCCACGGGGGAGATGAATGGCGCGCGCATCTCGTGGGACCTGCCGGACGGCTCGGCCCGGGTGATTAACGCGAAGCGGGGAATCTACAGCAACGGACATTGGGTTTTTTACAATGTGGAGGACTGGGTAACGCCCGCGGCGTCGCCGTCGAATCCGCGCCCGCTGCCCGGCCAGACGGCGCACGCGGTGTTGGAGTTGTCGTTTTCGGAAACGCCGGACTGGATCAACATCGGACTCAAGGCAAAGGCGCTGACCCCGATGGAGGCCGCGAAGAAGCCGCAGCTTTCTATCCGGGAAATCCTGGAGTATCTGCGCCTGCACCCGCGGCAGGGAGCGGCGGACCGGGCCAAGCTGCTGACGCAGTTCCAATGCCGGCTGGCGGAGCCGTTCACCTGCCTGACGGTAGTGTTGATCGCGCTGCCGTTTGGGGCGCGGAGCGGGCGGCATAACGTGTTTGCCGGCGTGGCGGCCAGCGTGTTTATTTGTTTCGGCTTTTTTATCATGCAGCGCATCGGCCTGGGCATGGGCGTGGGCGGGCTGTTGCCGCCGTTTCTGGCCGCCTGGCTGCCGAACCTGGTGTTTGGCCTGGCCGGTCTGGTGTTGATCTGGCGGGTAAGATGAACAGGATATGACGGACGACCTGGAGAAATTAAAGGCGGCCTACGAACGGCTACAGTTGCTGTACCAAGTCAGCAACGTCATCCATTCCACGCTGGACCCCTCGCAGGCGCTGCGGCTGATTTTGCGGGAGGCGGTGCGGCTGATGCGCGCGACGAGCGGCTCGGTGGTGTTGATCAATCCGAATAACAACCTGCTGGAAATCGAGGCTTCCACCGGCTTGCCGCCCGATGCGGCGGGCGTCAAGCTGCGCGTCGGCCAGGGCATCACCGGCTGGGTGGCCCGGCACGGCAAGCCGGTTCGCATTGGCGATGTCCGCCGTGACCCGCGCTACATCCTGTTGCGGCCGGAAGTGCGCTCGGAACTGGCTGTGCCGCTGGAGGTCATGGGCGAAGTGCGCGGCGTTCTCAATGTGGATGCCGACCGCGCGGACGCGTTCAGCGAAGCCGACCAGGAATTGCTCGAGGCGCTGTCGGCGCAGGCGGCGCGGGTGATCCACAACACCTGGCTCTTCGAGCAATCCCGCCTCAAGGCGCGCCTGCTGGAAACGCTGGCCAGCGTCAGCCAGACGATCAATTCCACGCTGAACCTGAACGAGGCCCTCCCGATCATCACCCGCGAAGCCTGCACCTTGATGGAAGCCAAAATGGCTTCGATCATGATGCTGGATGAAAGCGGGGAGTACCTGGAATTGCGGGCCAGCCACGGGGCGGGCGAGGCTTACTTGAACAAGCCGAAGTTGAGCCTGGGCGACAGTTTTCTCGGCATCGTCTTCCGGCGCAAAAAGCCGATGCAACTGGAGAACGTCCAGACTTCCGCCCTTTACCAAAACTCCGACATCGCGCACCGCGAAGGGCTGGTGTCGCTTCTGAGCGCGCCGCTGGTTTTTGGGGGACAGGCCATCGGCACGCTGAACATTTACACAGGGACGCCGCGCAGTTTTTCCAACGAGGAAATCCACATTCTCCAGGCGCTGGCCGAATTGTCGGCCATCGCCATGGAAAAGGCGCGCCTCTACGAGCGCATCGTGGATGTCGAGGAGCAGTTGCGTCAAAACGAAAAATTCTCAGCCCTCGGCCTGTTGGCGGCCGAAGTCGCCCACGAAATCCGCAATCCGCTGACCGTGATGAAAATGCTCTACCACTCGTTGAGCCTGGAGTTCGCGCCGGGCGATCCGCGGGTGAAGGACGACGCGATCCTGCGGGAGCAAATGGAGCACCTGAATAAGATCGTGGAGCAGATTCTGGATTTTGCGCGCAGCACCGAGCCGAACTTGAGCGCGGTCAATGTCAACCAGTTACTGGACGACCTGGGGTTGCTGACGCGGCACAAGATGCGCAACCAGCGCGTCGAGTTGGTGCGCCGTCTGGCCCCCGACCTGCCGTTGGTCATGGCCGACGCGACGCAACTGGCGCAGGCATTTCTGAACCTCACGCTCAACGCGGTGCAGGCGATGCCCGGCGGGGGCACGCTGACCATTTCCACGCGGTCCTTCCGCCTGCCGCGCGCCAGTCCCAAGCCGACGCACATCCTCATTGAGTTCAAGGACACTGGCCAGGGGATGCCGGAAGAACAGCGCCGCCGCGCCTTCACCTCCTTTCTCAGCACCACAAAGCAGCGCGGGACCGGCTTGGGCCTGGCCATCGTGGGCCGCGTGATCGAGACCCATCGCGGCAAGGTAAAGATCTCCTCCCGTCCCGGCAAAGGCACCATCTTCAGCATCACGCTCCCGGCGCAGTAGGTTTGGGCGCGCATTCCGCCACCCGCTTGCCGGCCGCCCGCAATGCGCGCCACGTCCAAGGCGGAACCATGCGGCGCGAAGTCTCAATGGCAATATCCACACGAAGATTTGAGAATTAATCTTGCATTTGTGCGACTGCGCATGTTAATTATGCGTGGAAAAATGAAAGTCAAAATTTGACAGTCGGAAGACAACACACTATGCCGTCACCAACTGCAATCGAAATTCCGCCAAAGGCCCTGCCAGAATTAGAAGAGGAGTTTAATGAGCTTGCAAGCATCTGGTACAGGGAAACAGCAAAGATATCATCGGCGGAGCAAATAGTTTTGCATCCGGCATACCAAAAAATTATCGGAATGGGAAAAGAAGCTCTGCCGTTTATCTTTAAGGAACTCCAGAGAACCAGAGGCCACTGGATTTGGGCACTTGCAATGATCACCCGCGATGACAAGGGGAAGCCTGGAATGAAATTTAGCGAAGCCGTTGATGCTTGGTTGGCTTGGGGTAAAAACAACGATTATATTTAATGTCTGATTCAGACGTAGAACGAGCTTTCCCACAATTGGCGGCAGATGGCTGGAAGAAAACCAGCGAAGCTACCGCTGATTACAATTGCTGGGCTTTCGCTCTTCATGATCAAGACGACTGGTATTCACCTCTCCGAATATCGGGTTACTATTGGCCTGCCGACAAGGTTCCAAGAAACACGACCATACCAACAATGGTCGAACTATATCGCTACGAAGGGGGATTTGAACCATGTGAGAATGGGGAATACGAAGAAGGATTTGAGAAGATTGCGCTTTATGTGAATCAAGCTGGCAATGTTACCCATGCGGCACGGCAGGTAGATGCCAGGAGATGGACAAGTAAACTTGGAAACCTGGCAGACATCGAACATTTTTTGTTGAGCAGCTTGGAGGACGCAGGCGTAAAACTTGATGACTACGGCAAGGCCACTAAATTTCTAAAGAGGCCAGTCGAAGCGAAACTTGTTCCTGGTCTTGCCGGGGAGATTGCGCTTGCACCAACCATCCGGCCAAAGATGAGTTGAACAGACCAGCGGGGTTGTCATTTTTGAGCGAATGTGGCAGGATGGGAGGCGATGTTTTCAGGCGATTCTGTGCGGATTGACAAGTGGCTCTGGGCGGTGCGGGTTTTTAAGACTCGCAGCCTGGCGTCGGATTCGTGCCGGCATGGCCATGTGGAAATCTCCGGCCAGCAGGTCAAGCCCTCGCGCCTGGTGCGCCTCCAGGACGTGATCGTGGTGAAGAAGGATCAGATGACCCGCACGTTCAAGGTGCTGCAGTTGCTGGAGCGCCGCGTGGGCGCCGCCGCCGCGAAGGAATACGCCGAAGACCTGACTCCCGCCTCGGAATTTGAGAAGCCGCGCGAACCGTACTTCCACCCCTTTGTCCGCCCGAAAGGCTCCGGGCGGCCGACGAAGAAGGAACGACGGCAGTTGGACGCCCTGTGATTCCATTGCGGATTGCGGATTGCGGATTGCGGATTGCGGATTGCGGATTGCGGATTGGAAGACAAAAAGGCCGGAGATGGTCTTCCCCAAATCGGCATTCGGGAATTCGCAAGGCGGTTGTCGAGCCAGAGGCTCGACGCTACATCTTCCGCAATCCGCAATCCGCAATCCGCAATCCGCAATTGACTGGATGGCCCAGCTACTTGCGAGCGAAGTTGATGCTCATCGCGCCGCCCATCAGGTTGCGCACCTGGATGGCGGCGCAGTGAAGCGATTCCATCTTTGCGGCGACGCCGCGCTGGGCGGGATAGTCTTGAAGGGAGGCGAAGATGTAGGCGTGAGTGGCGGAGTCATGGCAGAGGATTTTGCCGAACCAGGGAACCAGGAATTTCAAGTAAGCAAAATACAACCGGCGCCAGAGCGGGTTGTCGGGCTTGCCGAAGTCGAGCACGAGCAGGCGCGCGCCGGGCTTGGCCACCCGCCACATTTCCTCAAGGCCGCGCTCCCAGTCGGACAAATTGCGCAATCCGTAAGCCACCGTCACCACGTCAAACGACTCGGCGGGGAAGGGCAGCCGCAGGGCGTCGCCGCGCAGGAATTGGACGGGGGGCGGTGTGTTCCCCGGCGGTCGCAGACCGCCGCTACAGGGGACGCGCTTCCCCGGCGGTCGCAGACCGCCGCTACAGGGGGAGCGCTTCCCCGGCGGTCGAAGACCGCCGCTACAATCTTGGGCGCGCAGTTGGGCGACGGCCAGCATGGCGGGGCTGAAGTCCAGGGCCGTGACTTCCGCGCCGCGCTGACGCAGGCCGAAGGCGACGTCGCCCGTGCCGCAGCAGACATCCAGGGCGCGGTCGCCGGGATGGACGCCCGCCAGTTCGACCAGGGCGCGCTTCCAACGGCGGTGCAGGCCGAGGCTTTGCAGGTCGTTGATGAGATCGTAACGGGGCGCGACGATGGCGAAGAGGTCTTCCACCCTGGCGGCGCGGTGTTCTCCCGGTTGATGGAATTTGTTGGTCTCCAATTTTGTCCTTTTCCTAATCTTAAAAATAAGAGCAAGATCAGGAGGTCAACAATACACCAGCAGGGATTGGGCGATGGGGGTGATGCGGTTGTAGTTGAGGAGTTTGTCTATGTAGGCGCTGGTCAGGCGCTGGCCGTCGGGGATGAGGAGGACGCCGTTTTCGCTGTAGATTCCCTGGGCGAGTACCATGCCTGGGGCCAGTTCGGCGAGCATGACTTCGCGCTGTTTTCCCGGCACCACGGCCTTGGGGGCCGCGCGTTGGAAGAGGCGCACGGCCTCGGGATCGAAGGCGGAGCCGCTGCCGCGGCTGATGAGTTCGGCGGCTTCCCTGGCTTCGAGCTGGCTCTCAGCAAAGGCCACGGCCACAGCCAGGATGCGGGAGAGCCAGGGGATGGCGGCGCCTTTCAAGCCGTCCGGGTAGCCGCTGCCGTCAAAGCGCTCGTGATGGGAACGGATGATGGAACCGACGCTTTGGAGACGATGGACAAAGCCGGCCAGTTCCTGGCCCAGAATGGGATGATGTTGGACCAGGGCGCGCTCGGCTTCGTTGAGGCTCTGGGGATCTTCTTCCCAGCGCTTGATGAGCTGGCGGGGAAGGCCAATGAGGCCGATGTCGTGGATGGCGGCGCTGATTTCCAGGATTTGCTGCTGGGCGGGGGAGAGTTCGGCCCGCTGGCCCAGGGAGCGGCAGAGGGCCTGGACCCGCCGGGCGCGGTTGCCCAGTGTGGGATGGAAGGTTTGCATGGTTTGCACGCAAAGTTCGACGGACTGGCGCAGGTTTTCGTCCTGCTCGGCGAGGAGTTGCTGGAGCTGGGTGTTCTGGCGGGCGACTTGGGCGACCTGGGTTTCCAGTTCCTTGTTCAGCTCGGTCAGCCGGGCGTTCATGACTTGGGTGTCGGCCTGGAGGCGGGAGTTGCGGGAAATCTCCTCGAACCGCAGCACCGCCGCCCGGACGGTGTCCAGCAATTCTTCGCGCAGCCACGGTTTGACGATGAAACGGAAGATTTCGCCTTTGTTGATGGCGTCAATGACGGTGCTCAGGGTCAGGACGGCGGTGATGAGGATGCGGGTGGCGTTGGGCTGAAGATTGCGGACCTGGGTGAGAAATTCCAAGCCGGAAATCAGCGGCATTTGCTGGTCGCTGATGACGACGGAAAATTGCTGGTCCTTCAGAACGGTCAAGGCGTGGATGGCATGAGGTGAGGCGACGACATGATAGCCCTCGCGCGCCAGAGTGTCGCGCAAGGCGACCAGGACGATCTCTTCATCGTCCACGACGAGGATGGGCAAGGCGGGTTGGCTGGGGGGCGGGGTGTCCTGCGGCATAGTCAAGTATCAGCGGCGCGGATCAAGGAAGGAAGTGACGCGGGCGACAAAATCCTCCTCGTCCAGATCCGAAGCGAGGAGGAGGTCTATTTTGTTGAGAAACTGAGTATCCAGGTCGTCCTGATTGCAGCCGGCCAGTTTGAGGGCGACTTTGATGGTCTTGTTTTGCTGGCGCACTTCGTCCAGGAGGGAAAGGAGGCCCGGATCGTTGGATTGGGCGATGAGGAGGACGCCGGCAAATTGGTAATCGCTGGATTGGAGCAAGTCGCGCAGGCTATCGGAGGCTTCGGCGGCGACGACATGGCAATTGTGGGAACGCAGCAACTCGGCGGTCTTGTCCCGCATTTCCCCGGTCTGGCCCAGAAGGAGGAGGCTGCGGTGGGTGTGGACCGGCCGGGAGGCCGATGCGGGCTGCGGCTCGGACAGGTCGGCTTCCGGCAGCCAGATTTGGAAGGTGGAACCGACGCCTTCCGTGGATTTGACAGAGATGGCGCCGCGCTCTTTTTCCACCGCCAGGCGGGCATTGTAAAGGCCGAGGCCGGAGCCTTTGGACTTGGTGGTGAAGAAGGGGTCGAAGATGGAGGCCAGATGGCGTTGTTTGATGCCGCAGCCGGTGTCTTCAATGGTGAAGCAAACGCAGGGGAGCCGGGGCGCGGCGCCTTTCAGGTTGTCCACTTCCGGCAATGTCTCGTGGCGCGAGGTGGAGAGAGTCAGGAGGCCGCCTTTGGGCATGGCATCGGCGGCGTTCAAAAGCAAATTGATGGCGACTTGGCGGAATTCGACAACATCCAGGTGGACGGGCAGGGAAACCGGGGCCAGGTCGGCATCCACCTGAATGCGCCGGGGCAGGGTTTTGCGGATCAATTCGACCAGGTCGGTGGTGATGTCGTTGAGGTTGTGATAATTGCGCTCGCCGATTTGGCCGAGGTGGAGGTTGACCATGCGCTGGACCAACTGGCTGGCCTGGAGGGAATTCTTCTTGATAAGCCCGAGGCCTTCGTGGAAGGGATGCCCTTCGGGAGCCTGCTCCAGGAACTGTTCGCTCAAGGAATGGATTCCGGCGATGATGTTCGTGAAGTCATGCGCCATGCCCAGGGTCAGCACGGCCAGCGTTTCCTTCCAGGCCGCGGCGGAGAGGCGCCGTTCGGCGATGGTTTGCCGGGTGACATCCAGCCAGACGACTTCAAAGCCGAGCAGCAATCCGTTGCGGCTGATGGCCGGCTGGCGGCCTTCCAGAATGTAGGCGACCCGGCCGGTCCGGGCGTGGCGGATGCGATAAGTATTGGTGACAGACTTGCCGGTTTGGGCGGCCTCTTTGAATTGCCGCTGCAATTCCGCCGCGTCGGCCTCATGGACCAACTGCCAGAAAAGCTGCGGCCGGGCGGCCCAGGCCTCCGGCGCGATGCCGGTCAGTTCCTCGATGTTCGGGCTGGCAAATTGCACGGTGAAATCCGGCCGCTGGCTCAGGACGACGCAGGGCCAGCGGCGGCTCATGCCTTCCAGGCGTGCTTCGGCGCGGAGCAGGCGCATGAACATCTCGCGGCGGGCGCTGGTGTTGTGGAGATATTCGTCCCAGGCGGCTTCCTCCAACTCGGTGAGCGGCGGCAGGGCGGAATTCAAGCGCGCAAACCAGAATTCCGGCCCGCGCGCGATTTCGAGCAGGAACCACTGCGGCGAATGGCCTGTGCTGGAGGGCAATTGCAATTCCAGCCGGTCGAAGGCGGATTCGCGGCGGCTCGTATGGCCGATGGCGTGGCTCCACTCGGCGGAGAGCGCGGCGAGAGTTTCCCAAAAGGACTGGCCGACGAGAGCGGCGGGGCGTTTTTCCAGCCAGTTGCAGAAAGGCTCGTTGATCTCCAGGATGCGGCCCGACGGAGTCAGCAGCGCCAGCCCGCCTTCCAGCCAGCTTCGCGGGGCGGCGGCGCGCGGCGGGGGGGGCGCGGCTGCGCCAGCCCGGATAGGTTCGGGTTTTTGAAGATCAGATTGCACAAGTTAGGTCGTTGACTTGGCTCAATGATTAAGTAAAGCGCGACACAACTCAACATCAAAATGAGTAAAGTTTTTCTTAATCCTAATCTTAATCTTAATCTTAATCTCATCCGGAATCGGCCTCTCCATGAGAAAGACGAGAGATTAAGATTAGGATTAAGATTAAGAGTAAGACCCTGCCCCTTTTCCCGTCCCTTGACAGATAGCCGATTAAAATTATAGTGCCTCAAAATGCACACGCATCATGTCGCGGGCCGCACGGGGGAGAATCCCGGCCTCGCCCGCTTGAATTCCCTCAAAGAGTTCCACTCCGCCGGACGCGGCTTTTGGGCCGGCGTCCCCGACAGCGACTGGCAGGACTGGCGCTGGCAAATGCAACATCGCATCACTTCGCTGGAACAGTTGCAGCGCCTGATGCCCACGCTCACGCCGGAGGAATACGCCGGCACGATGCTCGCCAACACCAAGCTGGCCCTGGCCATCACGCCCTATTTCTTCAATCTCATTGACCCCGCCGACGAGGATTGCCCCATCCGCCGGCAGGTCATCCCGCGCCTGGAGGAGACCCACACCGCCCCGTGGGAAATGAGCGATCCGTGCGGTGAAGACACCCATTCGCCCGTGCCGGGATTGGTGCATCGCTACCCGGACCGCGTGCTGTTCCTGGTGACGGACCGGTGCGCGGCCTATTGCCGTTATTGCACCCGTTCGCGCCTGGTGAGCAACGCCACCGGCTACGATTTCCATCCGCAGTTCGACCGCCAGATTGAATACATCCGCCGAAATCCCAGCGTGCGCGACGTTCTCCTGAGCGGCGGCGACCCGCTGATTTTATCCGACGAGAAGCTGGAGAATCTTCTCAGCCGTTTGCGCGCCATCCCGCATGTGGAATTCCTGCGCATCGGGACGCGCGTTCCGATATTCCTGCCGCAGCGGATCACGCCCGAATTGTGCGCGATGCTCAAGCAGTTTCATCCCGTGTTCGTGAGCATCCATTCCAATCATCCGCGCGAACTGACGAGTGAGGCGCGCGCGGCGCTGGCGCGACTGGCCGACGCGGGCATCCCGCTGGGCAACCAGTCGGTCCTGCTGCGCCTGGTCAACGACGAGCCGGTGGTGATGCGGGCGCTGGTGCAGAAGCTGCTCCTGTGCCGGGTCAAGCCTTATTATCTTTACCAATGCGACTTGATTAGCGGCTCGGCGCATTTGCGGGCGAGCGTGCGGGCGGGATTGGAAGTGATGGAGAGCCTGCGCGGCCACACGACCGGCTACGCCGTGCCGCAATATGTAATTGACGCCCCCGGCGGCGGCGGCAAAGTGCCGATCAACCCCGAATACATAGTCAGCCGCGGGAGCGGGCGCGTGGTCATCCGCAACTTCGAGGGCAAGCTCTTCGAGTATCCCGAGGCCCCCGACGGCACGCCCCTGACCCCGCCCCCCCGCGAAATCGAAGAGCCGGAACTGGCGTAATGGGTTCTGTAGCCCGGATATTTCATATCCCTGGGGGAACATGCCACATCCTGTACGGTAGGGCGGCGCTGCCGCGCCGCCCTGAATTAGGGCGAAGCAGCAACTTCGCCTTATCAGGCTATGAAATATGCG
>Ga0182027_10006909_pt1 | contig 16853 bp, 9 predicted proteins | sample 712E1DmetaG_FD_121300 | JGI IMG/M metagenome (GOLD analysis project Ga0182027, IMG submission 121300) | Permafrost microbial communities from Stordalen Mire, Sweden - 712E1D metaG (Illumina Assembly) | ecosystem: Environmental > Terrestrial > Soil > Wetlands > Permafrost | place: Sweden... | reverse complement strand
TGGGAAAGCAGGATCTGGGCCCCCGCCGGTCCGACCGTCATGGTGACGGGGATGCGAACCACCTGTCCATTGCCGGAAACGACGATATCCGAACCGTACGTGCCGGCCGCCAGGCTGCCTGGCGAGGCCGAGATGTTAAGCGTTCCCGGGGACGCCACGCTCACGCTGCCGCCGGTCGGGCTGACCGTCAACCACGCGGCGGGATTCGCCGGATCGACCGAAGCGGTGTAAGCCAGATAGCCGGCGCCCGTATTGGAGACGGAGCGCTGCACCAGCGAGCCCGTCCCGCCGGTGGCGAGAGAGAAGGTGATGGGTGTGGTGGAAACGCTGAGGACCGCGGTGCCGGCGCTTTGAATATTGGCGGTCACCGGAATCACGATCTGGTTGGGGCTGGCGGTGGGAGACTTGATCGTCACACTGCCGGTGAAAGTCCCCGGAGGAAGAACGGACGGATCGACGGTCACCGCGATGGTGGTGGGGGCCGACCCGGAAACGGAACTGATGGTAAGCCAGTTGAGCCCGGAAGCCAGGTTCATGGTGGTCGAAGCCGTAAAGGGCAAAGACGCCAGATTCGTAAACACGGAGAGCAGAATGTTGCTCTTCGCCAGGCTGCCCGCCTGCACGTTGAAAACCAGGGGATTTGGCGTGGCCGAAAGCAAGGGCGCAGTGCCGAGTTGGGTGATGGTGCTGGTTTGGCCCGCGACGGAAACCACGCTCGTCCTGGAAGCGGCGGCGGTGTTGGCATCGACGATGAACCCGATGGTATCGGGTCCACCGCCTGACGCGCTAGTCGTGATCGTCAGGAAGCTAGCGCTGCTCGAAACGGCCCAGGGACACCCCAGCGGAGCCGTGATCCCCAACACACCTCCGGCGGCGGCGGCGGAAAGCAGTTCGGAGGGGGGACTCAGGAAGTAATTGCAGACTTGAGGCGGCGGCGGCACAGGCGCGTTGGAGCAAGTGCCGAGGCAGTTCACTGCAAGGCTATAGTCGAGCGTGTGAAGATTGTCGTTATCCGAGACAAGGAAGAAATATGCTCCGGTCTGCGTCAGGGTGAGGTTTGTCGAGATGGTAGCATTGGGGTTCCCCCAGCCATCAATCGCGTTTGCGCATGCGTTGAATACTACCTGTCCGCTGGGAGCATAGATCTCGAGGCAGTGGTATACGTTGGCTTGGGTTCGGGTGAGGACGATTGACAGGCGGTCTGACGCGTGACCATTCACCGAATAATAATGCCAGTCCCACGGCGTTACCAATTCGGCTTGTGCGGCAACACCATAGGTCAACTCCGGTATCTGCTGGGGAAGCGGAATCTCACGCTTCAAACCCAGGGAAAATGGGCCCGTCGCGGCATTCGCGCTGATTTGAATGACATAGGTCCCGGTCTTTGTCAAGACCTGCTCAAGAACGAGATTAGTCGCGGGATTGCCATATCCGTCGATGGCCGACGCACACTTCACACTCCCGGCTATTCCGTCCGGGTCCGTAACCTGATAGCACTGATAGTAATTGCCGCCCGTCCGTTGCACATTGAACCACACCTTGTCGCCCGCATTCGCCTGATACTGAAACTGCCGGATCTCCCCGACCACATCGATGGTGCAACTGGAGACATCCCCGTAGTTCATGTTGGTGACGCCGGGTTTGGGTGCGCACGTCGTGACATTCACCGTCTGCGAAACACCAACCGGCACGGGAGCGAGCTTTCCGCCATCACTGGTAACGATAGCCTGGATTTCCGGGGGGCCAAGCGCACGATTGTAGTAGCGAACCTCATCGATGATCCCCGGAAAGCTCGACGAGCCGTCAAGCCACTGACCGATCCTCCAGTTCGCACCGGTGCTCGTGTTAAATGCGAGACTAGGCGGGAGACTTAGATCTAACTGGCCATCCACATACGTTCGAAAGTTTCCGCCAGGCCCATCGTAGGCCGCCGCCACGTGATGCCATAGCCCGTCGTCTACGCGCGCAAACCCCGCTGCGTAGTTCGCCACTGTTCCACCGCTGCTTATCCAGAGCGCAAAGTCGCCGTGGTGGAGAATCCCGGCGCCAGCAGTCAACCGTGCCGGGAATTTGATCCAGGCTGTCATGGTCCGCGCACTCGCCCCGGTCGGAAAACCAACGGCAGGCTGGTTGTTGGTGACGTTGGACTTCCCACCGAAGGAAATGGCGCCTCCCACTTGCCCCGGCACCCTGGAATACGTCCCGGTGAGAGTGCCGGTGTTTCCGTTCCCGGAGGAATCGAAAACCGTCGTTCCACTGAGCTCGTCAAAGTGCCACCAGCCCACCAGTGACGGGTCCTGGCCTGGCGGTGTGACCCCAAGTGTCGTCTGCATCGAATTTCCACCATAGGTGGCGGTAATCGCAACCGTCTGGACGGAGCTTACCGTCCCCGCCGAAACAGGGAACGTCGCCGACGTACCTCCCGCTGGAATGGTAACCGTGGCAGGGATGGACACGGCGCTGGAACTGGAAGAAAGCGATACAATCGCGCCGCCCGAAGGCGCCGCAGGTGAGATCTGCACCGTTCCGGTGACGGCCCCTCCACTGGCCACGGAGTTCTGCGACAAGGTCACAGCAAGGCCGGGCATGATCGTCTGGATTTCCGAGGCCGACAGCGCGCGATTGTAGTAGCGAACCTCATCAATGATCCCCGGAAAGTTCCACGCACCGTTGAGTAGTATCCCGATTCTCCAAGTCCCGGCGTTCCCAGTGTTCGGGTCGCCATGGGTACCGACCTGGTCCAACTTACCGTCCACATATAGGCTCCAGTTCGACTTCGGCCCCGCGTAGACGCTCGCCACGTGATGCCACGCTCCATCATCTACGCGCGTGATGCCCGTAATGCCATTTGACTCTCCCATCTGCGACGCAACAACCTGCAACGTTCCGCCGCTGGTAACGAACATGTAGAAGCCATCGTGTTCGAGAATCGCGGCGTTGCCGGTCACCTTGGCAGGAAGTCTGATCCAGGCTGCCATGGTGCGCGGGTTGTTTCCCGTAGGAAATGTACTGGCTGTCGGACCGTTGGCTACGTAGGATGTCCCACCGAAACTGATCGCATTTCCCACTTGCCCCGGCACTCGGGTAGACGCTCCGGTCAGAGTACCGGTGTTGCCATACCCAGAGGAATCGGAGACCGTCGTTCCACTCGTTTCGTCAAACCGCCACCAGCCCACCAGGGATGGGTCTTGGGCGAACGCAGCCCGGGGGAGCGCCGCCACCCCAGCGCAAATGCCAATCAGCGTCAGGAAAGAGAAGAGATGCCGGTAAATCCGTTTTCGCATGTTTCATCCTTTGACGGAAATCTTGAGTGCCGTTTCATGACAAGCCGTGGGACGCGCCGCTCGTGGATCTTTGAGATGCCCGCCGCCCACTTGGCTGGGGCAGCAGACGGCAGCAGAAGGACGTGGCGTCGTCGTTTCGCTTGACGGATCGAAGGAACACGGGGAGCCTCTGCAGACAGTACATGATAAGCGACACAACTATCTGAAATCAAGCATTTCATGGCAGCGAGGCGTCCGTGGCGAACCTGGGCGCCTCGCGGCGGCTCACTGAGCGGGCTTGTGCTCGAACTTGACGCTGGCAAAGCTGCGCAGTTTCAGCAGCAAATTGCCGGGAGCGGATGCCGGTACTCCCTTGAGACCTTTAGTGAGGATATCGTAGTCCGCAGCGGGAGCGTATTCCAGCTCCGCCTGTGGCTGCTGCCGTGGCTTTGGCTGCTGCCGTGCCTGTGCCTGCTGCTGTGCCTGTGGCTGCTGCTGTGCCTGTGGCTGCTGCTGAGGCTGAGGCGGTGTCGGTGGCTGCTGCTGCGGCGGCTTCGACGCCTTCGGCGGCGGTGCTTCGGCAACCGCCTCCCCGCCACCACGCAGGCGTGATGCTATTTTCTCCAGGTCGGGGTCCGGTCCCGGCGAAACAAAGACCAGGGTCTCCTCCGGCCCCGGTGTTTCATCGAGCGCCAGGCCGTCGCCAGGCCCGGGAATCCACAGCGGCGAGCCGTTCGGCAGCGGATTGGCCGGTGTTTCGGGCGTTATCTCCTTATTGGGGAAGAGCACGGACCAATCTCCCGCGGAGCCGTGGTGAAAGACGTAGGCGTGCACCGCCTCGAAGCTCTCCAACTTCACCTTGATCTGGTCCTTCGTCTTGAGCGATGCACCGCTGGTCAGGGGACGGAAATCTCCGCCGGCCGCCGGCCGGTACCAGAAGGAGACCTGCGCCACAGCCCCGCTGCGCTGCTCTTTCAAAACCACGCGGCGATTCTTGTTGTGCGTTTCGTCCCGCTCGCACGCTTCGTAACTGAGTTGTGGATGCGGGCTGACCTTGACTGGATTGGAGGAACCCATGGAAGCGGCTTTGGATTCGGACTGACTGAGGGCGCCCTTGGCGATCAGGTACTCCCGAATCGCCTCCGCGCGCTTCAGTCCCAGCTCCATGTTGTAACTGGCGGTGCCGCAACTGCACGCATGGCCTTCCACCAGCAGCGCGCCCTTGGCCTTCCACTCCGGTGTCAGAAGACTGGTGGCCACTTCATCAAGCTGCGCCCGCGCGGTGGGGCTCAGATCCGCCACGGCGAACTTGTTCCTGGGAAAAGAGATTTGAAAGGCCACTCGCGCCGCGTCTTCGCCGGCAACGCGCGCCTGGACGCTGGCCTCAGCCGCGTTCTTCACGGGTGGCTTGAGGCCGCGGGAGTTGGCCGCCAGGCTGCGGGCGGAGACCACGCCTGTGGCCTGTTCCTTCGCGGCGGTCCGGGTTGCGTCCAAATCCCCGGCCACGGAGCTGGCGCCGAGCGCCTGAGCGCGTTTGAAATACTCTTCCGCGTCGGACCAGGCTGCGTTCTGTTGGTAGACTCTGGCGATGCGCACCAGCGGTTCGGATTGGCTCTTGTCCAATTCCCACGCCTTTTCGTACGATTCGATGGCCTTCGCCGGGCGATCCTGCCGGTCGAACGCTTCGCCAAGAGCCATGGCGGCTGGAATACTCGCGGGCCGAATCTTGAGGGACCGGCCCAAGGCCGCCTCCGCTTCGTCGAATGCCCCGCACCGCAAGGCCGTCAAGCCGGACCAGTACTGCGCCTCGGCACTGGCGGGTTGCCGCTCGGCCCACTGCCGGGCCTGTTGCCAGGCTTCCACCGGGCGGCCCGCCTCCAACAGCCGCTGCAGGGTTCCGGCATCCTGCGCCCAACCAATGCTAACCGCGAACAGCGCCGCCACCGCGGCGCGCCGCACCAGACTCGCGTATCCAGACATAGAACCTCCGCGCCCACAGGCGCTCATTTCTGCTCGCCGCTATTTCGGAAGCGGCTCTCGCCGAAGACCAGACCGCCGAGCTGCTCGGTGTGCTCCCGCTCGTTCTTGATACGTGCCATGAATTGCTGAATCAATTCCTGGTGGCGCCCGGCGTCCCGCTCTTTGGCGGCCTTCTGCGCCAGCGATTCGAGTTCGGGACGGGCCCACCGCGCCGCCACCATCACCACGTACTCCTCGCCGGCCACCGGATTTACCTGGAGCCGCTTGGGGCTGGCGGGGATGAACTGTTCGCCCGCGGGGACTGGGTTCTTTGCCGGGCTGTACGTCTTGTTCGGGAACACTTGCAGCAGCTCACCCGTACTACCGATTTGGAACAGGTACAAGTAGCATTTCTCGCTCGGTCTGACCACGAAGGAGTATTTGTCGGAAGGCGAAAGCGTCAATTTTCCACGTTCCACCCGCCGGGCAGGCATTTTTCCACCCGCGAGGTACTGAATCCGAAAGGAAACCGTCATTTCCCGGAGCATGAGGTCCTTCAGGCCGGGCCACGTCTTTTGCCCCGGCTCCTTTTGCATCCGCGCCTCGATGCTCGCCAGGGCCGCATCGTAGTCGCCCCGCTCCATCAATTCGCAGGGTTGGGCGCGGAGCACGCCGGAGCAGACGGGCGGGCGGGGCCACGCGGCCCAGACCTTGTAACCCATCGCCACGGCGGCCACGGCAACCAGGGCAAGGCAAAAGGACACCACCCGCCGGCGATGAATAAGCATCGTGGTGTCCAGCCGGTACTTCACTCTGAACCACCACATGCGCATCCGAATTGTAAACATGGCCAGCACGCGGCCTCCTCGCTAGTTCTTACGCCTATATCGGTTTGGGGAAAAGCAGCTCGAACGTCGCCGGCACCCCGTTCTTGGGCACGAAAGTCTCAATCCGCACGCCGGCGGCCTTGAGCACCGTCTCCCAAATGCCCTTCAGAGTGTCCTGCGCGTCGTTGATGGTCGCCTTTGGTCCAAGGTGCGGCTGAAAGGACGTCGCGTTGACAAAGAACATGTGCGCCACGGAATTGGCCGCGAAGGAGATATTCGACTTGCGCACGTCCTCGGCGGTGGGCACTGCCGGATACGGCACCATGTCGGAGAAGAACACCAACTGTGTTTGAAACCCTTTCAGATCGGCGGCCAGCCGCGAGGCGGTATGAATGTTCCCCAGGATATCGGTCGCCTTGACACCGGGGTTGCGGACTTTCAACTCGTGGATCCGGTTGGCGATCTTGCGTTTCTGGCCGATTGCCGCGATGGGGTTGGGGTCGAGAACCTCGAGGTCGATGCGGGAATCGCTGGGGTGCCCGGCCTTGTCGTCGATACCAAGAACCGCAATGCCATCGCCCTGGCCCATGCGAAGCGCAAGGTTTGAGGCGTATCTGACGTATTCGTCCCACGGCTGTGTCGCCTCGTCCTTGCCGCCGGTCTCGTCGAGGAAGACGATGAACAATCGCTTACCGGTTGCGGCCTCCGCTTGAGGGTCGTAAAGGATGCCGCCCATGAACGCCAGCGACAACGCCCCCGCAACAGCCAGGTAAGGGACGAGTCGCTTCATTGCTTCACCTCCTCGGTCAACTTGGCAGCGTCCGGGGCTGGTAGCGACGCGGGTTTCGTTTCCGGGGAGGCTGCGGCCTGGTCTTTCTCACCCGGCTTGGGTTCCGGCTTTCCGACGACGAGGTCGATGAAGTCCGACCATTTCTGCGGGAACCAGAGAAAGAAGCGCACCAGCCAGAACCTCTTCTTCGGCCCTGCCGCCACGTGCTTCATCCCCCTGGTTCGCTCGGCGAACTGTTTGTTCAGTCCCCTGATCACGACGATGAAAGCCGTCGTCGAGTTCATCGCCTCCATTTGGAACTGTCGCAATTGATCCCGATGCTTCTTCAGGTCCGCCCCCGTAGGAACGACAGGGGGCGTCGTCTCCAAGGCGTTCACCCTGGCTTCCAGTAGAGCGATCTGGCCCGCCACCGGAGCCAGGTTGGCGCGCGTCTCGTCGATCTCATTACGGACCCTGGCGACAGCCGCCATGCAAGCGGCATGAACATGGGCCGCGTTGCGCTGCACCCCGCGGTTACTGAAGTCCATGGCCTGCGTAAGGATCAGTTCCAGGTGAGCATGGCCGGGGTTCAGGGCTTGCTCTTTCACCTGACCCTGCTGCGGGCTGAGGATGCGGGTCAATTTATCGGCTTCCGCTTCCACCGACTCCACCTTCTTGCCGAGGTCGGCGAACGACTTCTGGAGCATGGGGGCCCTGGCCTTCAGGTCGGCCAGCTTCACCGTCCAGGCTCCGGCATCGTCGGCCAGCCGGCCGGCACGGGCAGAGAGCGCGCCGGCGCGCTGAACCTTCAGTTGCGGCGATCGTTCCACCTGCGTCTGAAGTTCACGCACCTTCTGATCGATGGCACTGTATTGACTCGGATCTGACGCCGCTTTCAGTTCCGCCAGTATGTTGTCCGCTTGCTGCTGCCATTGCCCGGGCGCGTCCTTGACTTCGGCAGTCAGCGCGGTTTCGTCGGCCTTGAACTCTTCCCAACGCTTCTCGATCTCGGGGATCTTCTCGGCCGTCTCGATGTTGTTCTTGGCCTCGTGCGCCAGCCCCTTGGAGGAAGCCAGGGCTGTGCCCGCCTCCGCCAGCAACGCAGAGGGAGCCACCGGCAGAACCGAGACTTTCTGGAAGCCGAAGAAGAACTCCGCAAAGTACGACCAAAGCACGATCAGCAGCCCGCCCACGAAACGCGGCACATACCCGATCAATGGGCCAATGAAGCGCGGCAACGCAACAAAGCCGAGCACACTGTGCGCAACCGGCACAATAAAAGACAGGAACATCGTCAGGATGACCCCTTGGGAAAACGTCTGATCCGCCAGCGTCGCTCCCACTTCCAGCGCGCCCTTCTCAATTTCGCGCGCCCGGTAGCCGGCTAGCGACATTTCCCCAATGATCGTCAGCAACAGCAGGATCATGAACAGAGACGCCAAGCCCTTGCGCTCTTTGCCCGCCCGCTCGGCGGCAATTCCAAACATCGTCTGGGAAATGGAGTATAGCGAGCCAACCACCAGCGATAAATACGTGTACGAGCCGAACGGACCGACGTCGACCCGGCTGCCGCCGGGGAAGAACCTCTCCAGCACCTGCGCCAGCAGCAGCAGGTTCAGGGCGACCATCACCGGCCACAGCAGGGCAGCGAAAAAGCTGATGACGTCAAGCGGCGGGAATGATGTGATCCACAACCAGCCATAGCGCCGCCAGCCCGGCGCCTCGCGCTGCACGGCCTCTACCGCCTCCGCGTTCGGCACACATACGCGGGCGCCCCACCACGGCACGCGGGTGATCAGGTACAGCGCCACCAGCGCCGCCAGAACTAGTCCAGGCCAGCCGAGCGCCTCAAGCAACGAATTAAACATGGCACAAGCTCCTATCTTCCGGCGCGGGCCGACAGCCTCCGCGCTTATAAGAGAATATGAGATCCGAAGGTGGCTTGCAAGCCCGATTGCCGATTGTGAAACCCGCGTGCCACCCTACGCACACCATTAGTCGGAGATTTCTATTGTGTTTTTCGCCAGCGCCCGGCGGCATACAGTAGTTCGGCGTGCCGCGTCGCGCCGGGTACCCTTCGGATCAGGCCAGGCTCCAACTAACGGCGTCCGCCGATGGCCGCATGCTACGGGCGCGGCCGAACGCGGTGGCAAGCTGCCCGTTTCCCGGCGCAAAGTGCCCCGGCGGCGTCTCCAGCCGTGCTTCCACGCCGCCGGTAACCCGCTGGCGTTCGCGCCGCACATTCGCCCTGCTTCGAAGCGTCACGCCACTCGCTGTGCGCTCTTCCGTTACGGGATGATCGCAGACCACCTCGTCGCTCTCCTCCCTCCAGATGCCGCCCACGTAAGCGGGGGTAGAGACGGCTGCCAATTCGCGCTCCTCCAGCAGGTATCTCAACGGCTCGCGGCCGGCCCCGAGATAGCGAATGAGTTTTCCGGCTTCAAGCGTGCGGAAATCGGCGCGCATCCGGGCATACTGGGGGACCTGCGCCTCTTCCAGCATGCCGGTGATGATGGAAGCGAAACGCTGCGCCAGCGGGTCGGCCGCTTTGCCGCCGGTGCGGCGCGCGTTTTTGTCCAGAAACTCCTTTTCCGTAAGCAACTGGACGCGGGCCGGCCTGCGGATCCACACCGCGCCGGGATCCTGAAGGAATCGGGGCGGCTCGGGATAGCTCGGGCAGAACCAGAAACGGTGTACGGTCTCCTTTGATCCCTCATCCCCGGCGCCATCGCAGAACGGTGCCGCGGTGCGGCTCAGCTTGAACAGGTCCTGCGCCCCACCCAGAGAGAGGACCCCCACGCTCACCTTCTTGAGCTCGTAGTCCGCGGCAAGGAAACGCGCCCCCATGGCGGCCGTGCGGGGCATGCCCAGAATTTTCGCGTCCTGGATCTGCCATGGATCGGCCGCGCCCTGACGCGGATCGATGGTGCATCCGGGGGCATCGCCATAGGTTTCGTTCGCCTGGTAGGCGCTCCGCAGGGCGATGGTCAGGTCGTCCACCTCGATTGGCGGCGAGGCTGGATCCCGATCGCCCAACAGCAACACGTCTCCATCGGTTTCCACGGAGATGCCGCGGATCCGCACGAACCCCTCCAGCGAGGCAGTGCCGCTGGCGCGGGCCGCCTTGCGCAACTTCGCCTGGAGAGCGCGCAAAGAAAGGGCCGTGGAGGGATTGAAGTCTTCAGGCCAAGGCGCCGCGGGACGCGAATCCGCGGCCTGCATGGGCAAGCGGCCGCGTGGAGTCCCCCTGGAGAACAGCGCCCGCAAACCCAGGGTGCCGCCCGCTCCCAGGAGGCCTCCCAGGGCGAGCGATGCGCCGTGCAGAAACCGCCGGCGCCCAAATTGAGAATAATCCTCGTAGTAAGCCATGATTTCTCCCGATCACCGCACCGCCATTGTGACTGGCTGGCTGCTTGCGCCCGCTACTTGGATCACCACCGGCACGGCGTCCCCGGTGGTCGCGTCCGCCGGCACCACTGCGTTGATTTGATAAAGGCCCGCCAAGCCCGGTGTCAATCCGGCAAAGATCACTTGGGCCTTTTTGCCGCCGATGGTCAGTTCCACCGGATTTTCGGTGACTGCCGCAGGCGTTGGCGCTGGACTGCCCGGCGCCACGGGCGGCTTCACGGAACCCAACCCGGCGCAGTACACCACAATCGTTTCGCCGCGCAACGCCGGCGTCCTGGGCTCTGCCATGGTGACCTGGTCGGACTTCATGATAATGCCTTGGCCGGTGCCCTGCATGTTCTTTGTGAAGATGCCGGGCTGGGCTGGCGCCACCGTGAAACTCTCCGGCACGGACAGCGCGGTGCCGCGTTGTACTACCACCTGCTGCTGGGTATTGACCGTCAGCCCGTACGGCACCTGCGCGTTGATCTGTCCAGTGCTGGTATAGAGCAGGGGCAGCGGCATGCCCCCCAGCAGGACTTCCGTCTGGTTGATGTCCTGGGGCAAAGGCAAGCCGGGCGCCGCACCCTCGCCGGACGCCAGGTTGGCCCCGAACAGGGAGATCAGCCCGCCCGGCGCCACCGGCATGTTGGCCTCGAATGTGGCCGCGTGCACCAGGGCGCCCGGCGCCACCAAGGGGGTGGAACTGTTGCGCAAGGTCCCCTGCAACGCGACCTGTCCGGCCTGTTGCGTCGCCTGCGTCCCCAGCCGTACGTAGGCGGCGTACACCGTGACGGTCACAGGTCCCGTGGAAGGGTTCAGCGGGCGCCAGGTACCGACCCAGGTGCCGCCGCCAGTGTGGGTCAGGCGCAGGTCCGGATCCCCGTTCGAGAACCGGGCCACCAACGGCGTGGCCGCGCCGCTTTCCGGCACCAGCAGGTTGCCGCAATCGTCGGCGGCTTTGACCTCGACCGTAAGCGGCTGGCCGACAACCGCTGCGAACCCGTCGCGCAGCGAGGTGAAGGCGACGCGCAGGTTGGCGGAGGTGCAGCCCGCAGCCGCGTTGATGCCGTTCTTGGCCGGCGGCGCGCCGGGAGCCGCCACCGAGAGCGCCGTTATTGTCAGGGGCTGGCCGTTGGTGAACAGCAGGGTAATCACTCCGCGGCGCACCCCAGCCGACAGACCCGTAAAGGAAGCCTGCACCTGGATCTGGCCGGGCTGGTCGGGCAAGACCACCGCGTTTAGCGGTCCGTGGCTCAACCAGTCGGCGCCATCGTAGGTCAGATGGGAGGAAGCGTAGCTGGCCGGTTGGGCGGAGACGTCCGTGACGGTCACCTGCTGGGCGGGAGCGTCGGCACCGGGAACGCCGATGAAGATCAGGCCGGTGGGCCGTACCTCCGGCGGCGGCGTCGAACCTTCCGGCAAAACGGTCAGGATCACCGTGACGATCTGCGGGGAATTGGCGGCCTGTCCGGTGATCTCGATCTTGCCGTAATATTCCCCAGGAGCCATGCCGCGAGTGTTTACGGTCGCCGAGAGCATGGAGACATCCAACAGGGGCCGGGTCACGCGGCCGGCCGAGGGGTCGATGCTCAGCCACGACCCGCCGGAAAGCGTGGAGGCGCGCGCCGCCCAGTCCAGTGTGCCCTGGCCTTCGTTCAGGATTCCGAAGGTCTGGGGAGACGGTTGGCCGCCGGCCGACACCGCGGCAAACGCCAGACCCGTTTGCGACAGCAGGATCTGGGCTTGGACCTCCGTCACCGTCATTGTGACTACCACCGGCACGGAATCGGCGCCGGCCGACACCGTGATCGAACCCGAGTAGGTGCCCGGCGCCAGAGTTCCAGGCGTGGCCACCACCGTCAGGCTGGCGGGTGCCGCGCGCGCGGCTTGGCCGCTGGCGGGAGTGACGCTCAGCCAGTTACCGCCAGACGAAGTCAGCGCCGCGGCGGTGAACGCCACCGTGCCGGAACCCTGGTTCAGCACGCTCAAGGTGAGGCTGTTGGGCGGTCCGTTGCGCGCGAAGCTGAAGGTGAGCGAAGCACTCCCCACCGCGAGTTTGGGCGGCTGGGCCGCCCCGATGGTAAACGTCACGTTGAACCGCTGCTCGGGAGTGCTGGCCAGCGGCGAGGTAATCACCACGGCGGCGGTGTACTGCCCCGTAGCCATGCCTGTGGCGTCCGCGCTCACCTGCAAGGTGGCGGGCGTGTACGCCACGTCCGGCTGCACGCTGAGCCACGGTGCCGTGGAAACGGCCGTGAACTTGAGGCCCACCACCGAAGCGCTCACGGTCATCGACTGGGGCGCGGTAAGCTGGTCGCCCGGCTGGGCGGAGAACGTCAGTGTGGTCGGTCGCACCTGGAGGGTCGGGACATCGAACATAACCAGCCGCACCCGGCTGTCGCTTTTATCCACGATGTAGAGCTTCCCGGAGGCATCGATGGTTAAGCCCGAGGGAGCCAGAGCTGCGGCCGTCGCCAAGCCCCCGTCGCCGGAGACACCCCCTTGGCCATTGCCGGCAACGGTCCGGATGATGCCGTCGGTCGTGACCTTGTGAACGCGGTTGTCCGCAATGTAGAGATTCCCGGCGGAGTCCACCGCCACATCGTTCAGCCCTCCGAGGCTTGTGCTGGTGGCCAGGAGGCCGTCACCGAGGGAACCCGATGGCGAGCCCGTTCCGGCCACGGTTCGGATGATGCCGTCGGGCGTCACCTTCCGAACGCGGTAGCCAGTATTCTCCGAGATATAGATGTTGCCGGAGAGGTCTGCCGCCACGCCTGCCGGCGAGCTGAGAGAGGCGGCCGTGGCCGGGCCGCCATCGCCCGGACTCGCTGTGCCTCCGCCCGCAAAGGTGTGAATCACTCCGTCCGGCGTCACTTTGCGAACCCTTCCCGTAACGTCATCGGCGATGTACAGGCTTCCGCCGGAGTCGAAGGCCAAGGCGGTGCAGTCCCACAGTGTCGCCTTGGTGGCGGGCCCCCCATCGCCGCCGGAGCCAAAGCTGCCGGTCCCGGCTGCCGTCCGGATGGTGCCATTGGGCGATACGGCGCGCACCACATGGTTGCCGGAGTCTGCGATGTACAAGGTTCCGACGGCATCCACCGCGATGCCCTTGGGGGTGTTCAGGGAAGCCGAGGTGGCCGGCCCGCCGTCGCCAGTATAGGCGGTCGTGCCATTGCCCGCGACGGTGCGGATGATGCCGTCGGCGGTCACTTTGCGCACGCGGTTGTTGCCCGTGTCGGCGATGTACAGGTTGCCCTGGCGGTCGACCACGGCGTGGGTAGGCTGATTCAACATGGCCGCGATGGCCGGACCGCCATCCCCCGCGAAGTTGCCTTCGCCGCTGCCGGCCACCGTCGAGATGATGCCGCCGATGGTCATCCGGCGCACACGCTGATTGCCGGTGTCCCCAATCAGGAGACCGCCGGTGCTGCCATCCACAATCGCGCATAGCGGGCTGGAGAGCATGGCCTCCGTGCCCCAACCACCATCGCCCGAATAGCCGGACTGCCCTGCCCCAGCCACGGTCCGGATGGTGCCGTCGCGCGAGACCTTCCTGATCCGCTGGTTGCCGGTGTCGGCGATATAGAGGTTCCCGGCCATGTCCACCGCGACGCCCTGCGGACTATTGAGCGAGCCGCCCGCCGCTGGCCCCCCGTCTCCGGAGTACCCGTAGACTCCGTTGCCGGCCACGGTCCGGATGTTCCCGTCCGTTGTGACCTCGCGAATGCGTTCATCGGAGGAATCGGCGATGAAGAGATCTCCCGCGGAGTCGAGGGCAATGCCGGATGGGCTTTTCATTGTCGCGGCGGTGGCCGGCCCACCGTCTCCCGAGGACCCATACGTTCCACTGCCCGCGAAGGGCCGGATGATGCCATCTGGCGTCACCTTCCGCACGACCTGCTGGCCCGAATCGGAGATGTACAGATTGCCGGCAGCATCAAACGCTACGCCCACCGGAGTAGCGAGGTACGCACCCACGGCCGCCGTCCCACCCGCGACGATTGCGGCGTATCCCCCACCTGCCACGGTCTGAATCACGCCGTTCGCCCCTACCTTGCGGATGCGTCGATTGTAGCTGTCGGCGATGTAGAGGTTACCGGCTGAATCCAGGGCGAGCCCCGCGGGCTGGTTGAGGGACGCGACTGCGGCGTTGAAGCCGTCGCCGGAGAATGCAGCCAGTCCATTGCCTGCGTACAGCGAGAGCACCCCGTCCGCGGAAACACGCAGGACCACGTTACTCCGCCTGTCCGAGATGTACAGGTTCCCCGCCGGATCGGCCACCATGCCGTCTATGCTGCGCAGGGGCGCTTGAAGGGCCGGCATGCCCGCTCGCGGGAACTGCCAGGTGGACCCAGCCACGGTTGTGATCACGCCCTGCGCGCGCAGGCCGACCGTCAGTGCGGAGCCGGCAAGCAGCAGCAAGCCCCCGCGCCCGAGGTTACGTAGGTTCCAGAACGACATAAGCTCTCACCTCCTCCCGGAGCCTCACTTCCGGGACGTTCCCGTTCCCTTTTCGAAATCCTCGCGGCGAAGCTGGATGTCGGCCGAGACGCCGCCGGGGTTTTGCTTTGAAACTCCGACGGTACCACCGCCACCTCCGCCGCCTCCACCTCGTCGTCCTCCGCCATCGCCCCCGCCACCGCCGCCTCCACCTCCACCGTCGCAATGGGGTGGACAGCCTGGAGGGCAATTTGGACACCGGGGTGAGGTGTCGTCCGCCGCTTTGCCGCTAGCGCGCCTGTCGCGTTTCTTCGGCTTCCGGTCCTGTTTGCGTGCCGCCGAGTTGCCCTTTGAGTTCCCCTTGGACGCGGTCACATACTCCTTGATGGCATTGGCCAGTGTACCGCCCTGCGCCATCCAATCGAGGATGGAGACGAAGTAGGAGTCCGCCAGATCGTGCGCGCCGGCTGCCGTCCCCGGCTTCCGGAGCCGGACGACCATCCGGTCAGACCCGCCTCCGAATCGCCACACAAGCTTAATCAACGGCGTGTTTTGCAACCGGTCCCATCTGGCCTCCGGTATCTTCGGAACAATATCCCCATCGACCGTGAAGTACACGATCTTGGCGCCGCCGTAGCCGCCCGGCGGCACTTCGCGATTGGTCCAGTTGGCGCCCAAGGCAAAGACATATCCCGCGCGGATGAGGCCCCGATTCAGGGCCTCCAGAGCGACCGTGCACCCGTCGCTGTGGCAGATGATGTAATCGAACGAGTAGCCCTTCAGATCATCCAGCCCCGGTGTCAACACAAAGAAGCCTGTGTGATCGACGGTCGCGCGCGCGAGTTCCAGCGGAAGCCATTTGAAATTGGGTGTTCCGAAGCTGAAAAAACGGTCCTGCGAGGCGTCGAACGGCCCACCCGTGAATGGGTTCTGCCAGGATTCCTCTGGCGCCTCGCGCTCCATCTCGGCCGGCCACCACCCGGTCCCCAGGAAGACCCCGCACCGCAGCGAGTTGGGATAGGCGCTGCGATCAACCCCATTGATGTAGTCGATGTAATCGAGGGGCCGGGCATTGCGGCTCGCAGGACCCGCCGCCGCGAGAAGCGCGAGGCCGCCCAGCGCGGCCCCGGCGACAATCTTGGAACGTTTCATGGCCGGCCTCCCACTGCTGCCATCGATGTGGCGCGGGCGTTCTTGCCGGCGGTGAGGCCGGCTCTAGCTCGCCCCGAGATCATTTCTTCCTCTTGGCCGTCGCCACGGCTCCGACGCGCATCTTCTTGAACTCCTTGAACGCCCGCGCCGGGTCGTCTTGAGCCTGCGCGCCCGGGAGAAGGAGCATCCCCAAAGCCGCCGGTATCAACATCGTGTCACCTTTCACGCTGGGTCCGTATTGCACTTAGACGGACAGAACAACTCAGTTTTCTAGGATCACGTACCAATTTGCGGTGAGTGCGTAGGGCCAGGCGAGCCGATACTCGGCACGCCTTGACTTGAATCGGGATCAGGAGCACCACCTCCCCGGAGGTGGTTAGGTAAGCGCCGGCGATCCGCGCGCTCGCACCGTCGGCCAGAGTCGAGCAGAATACCTTGAGTGGCCCGATGTCTTCTTGGCCCAATTTCGCGCTCCCTTGGGAAACAGGATCGGCGGAGTGGCCAACCCGCAAGACTCGTCGGCCACACCAAGTGTTCCGGGCACCGTTGCCAGGGCCACATACAGAGGCGAATCGGAGAGCGCCAACTCCGCCGCTTGGGCTCCAGCGCCCCATCGCGGACTCCTCCAGCTTTGGGAGTCCGTTACCGATTTTCAATCATAGTCGCTTTCAGATATTAGGACAAGAAGTTTCTTATATCTAACTCCGTCCGCCCCGCGCCTGATCGTCGGAACAGTGATCGGCATCGCCTCGGAACGCTGATCGGCATCGCTCGGAATCCCACTTGTTGCCGCCTCCGCCGCGGTTGCCAGGAATCCCGTGCGGTATTGCCCACTATTGCCCACGCCGCTCCCAAGCGGTTCCTGGAGTACCTGGTGGTCCGCCCGGCCTATCGGGCGGCATTGGCGGCTCCGACGGATGACGAGCCAGTAACGGAAGCGGACTCCGCGGCGATCGCGCGGGCGCACGACGAAGTTCTCTCTGGAAAGATCAGTTCGCATCGCGAAATCCTGCGGGAATTCGGCTTGCGATGAGGTTCGTTTGGCCGGACTCC
>Ga0182027_10006908_pt1 | contig 16854 bp, 8 predicted proteins | sample 712E1DmetaG_FD_121300 | JGI IMG/M metagenome (GOLD analysis project Ga0182027, IMG submission 121300) | Permafrost microbial communities from Stordalen Mire, Sweden - 712E1D metaG (Illumina Assembly) | ecosystem: Environmental > Terrestrial > Soil > Wetlands > Permafrost | place: Sweden... | reverse complement strand
GAACCAGGAGCGCCGAATCGTCGTTACCTATCATTTCAAGGATGAGATCATGTCATCAAAGGCGCTTTTAAAAGCGGCCCGCGAAGAAGTTGACAATACGATTGACGCGATGACCTTCCCCGCCGGCATCGGCGTTGAACCGGTTCACGGACAGGATGGTCTCAATGATTTTTATTATCTCATCGGTGCCGCGTTTCTGCTGATTTTTATGATCCTCGCTTCGGTTTTCGAGTCGTTTACCGCCTCGCTGGTCATGATGTTTTCGATACCGCTTGCCGCCATCGGGGCATTCTGGCTCCTGATTTTATCCGGGCATTCCCTTCTTAACGCAAATTCCCTCATGGGGTTTTTGATTCTATTCGGCGTGGTAGTGGGTAACGGGATCATTCTGATCGATTTTGCCCGGGTTCTGCGTCGACGCGGTTTTTCAACGGCGCGCGCGCTCATGACCGCGGGGCAGGACCGCATGCGTCCGATTTTTATTACCGCCATCACCACGGCCATCGGCATGCTCCCGCTTGCGCTTGGCAAAGGCGGTCAGATTGGCTCCATCGGCGCGCCTTTTGCGCTCACGGTCATAGGCGGCATCATATCCGCCTCGCTGCTGACGCTCGTGTTTATCCCGACCTGTTACTCGGGGCTTGAATCGGCGATCGCTTATGTCCGCTCACTTTCATGGATTATCCGCATTGTACAGATTGGCGCGCTTGTATTGTGCGCGTGGCTCATATTCGCGAGTGTCGATGATCCGCTGTGGCGCCTTGTTGATTTAATTATTTCCCTGGTCGCCGTCCCGGCCGTCACCTGGCTTTTGCTGTCGAGTCTGCGCAGGGCGCATGTGGCAGGATTGGAAGCCGGGCCGGTTTCCATAACCATCCGCAATGTGCAAAAGATCTACAATATGCCGGGGCGCTTTGAACGGGAATGGGGCGCGGCCTTGCAGGCGATTGCGGCCAATGCCTCAAAAGGCAATTGGAGTGCGGCGCTGTGGCAGGTCCCGCTGCTTGGTTTTTTGCTTTATTTCGTTTATTGGTACATAAACAACGATTTTTGGGAATATGCCCTGGCAATTGGAGTGTATTGCTATGCGCTTTTTCTGTTCCGGCGTTATAGCGGGCTTTTGAAAATAAAAGTTTTTGCAAACGTTATTCGAATATCCCGGAGTACACTATACGGGGTCCTGTTCTGGTTGATGCCTTTTATTAATTGCACGTACTTCCAGCATGTATGGAAGCGTACCTCTATCGTTGCATTGTCGGGAATGCTATGGTATCTGGGACTTGCCGTATACAGGACCGCGCGCAGGCTGGAAAATGGCGCTGATGCCGGCCTTAGTAAATCCAACAAGACATTGTCCGGACTTTTTGCCGGATGGACAAGGTTCGTCAGGCTGTTGCCCTTCGTCGGCGGCCGTCGTCCCACGTTTCACGCGCTCAAGGGCGTCAGTTTACGGATCGAGCAAGGCATGTTCGGGCTCCTGGGGCCGAATGGCGCGGGCAAAAGCACGCTTATGCGGATCGTGGCGGGCATTTATGAGCAGACCTACGGCAAAATTTACATTAACGGACTCGACACGGTTGTTCACCGCGAGGAACTGCAAGGGCTGATCGGCTATCTGCCTCAGGAATTCGGCACGTATCCGAATTTAACGGCCGGAGAATTCATGGACTATCAGGCGATTATAAAGGGACTGAACGATCCGGGCGTTCGCCGTGAGCGCATCCGAACGGTGCTCACCGCGGTTCATATGGAAGAACATGAGGATGAAAAAATAGGTTCGTTTTCGGGCGGGATGAAACAGCGGATCGGCATCGCGCAAATCCTGTTGCACCTGCCCCGCATCTTAATTGTCGACGAACCCACGGCCGGACTAGATCCCGGCGAACGAATCCGCTTTCGTAACCTGCTGGTTGAGCTCAGCCGAGAGCGGGTGATAATTTTTTCAACCCATATCATCGAAGATATTTCGTCCTCATGCAACCGTATGGCCGTTTTGATAGGCGGTAATCTACTGTACGAGGGCGAACCGGCCGGGATGCTCAGGCATGCGGCAGGGCGCGTATGGCAGGTGACAATTGGCAAGGACGAATATGAGCCACTTGCAAGCCGGGCTTCGGTGGTGCACCATATCAGCGATCGCGACCGGATTCATGTGCGGTGCATCGCCGCCGACAAACCGCATCGTGAGGCTGAACCGGCTCAACCGACCCTGGAAGATTCGTATTTGTGTCTGACGCGCGGATCGATCTCCGTTAACAATAGTGAGATGAATCATGCTGAAACGATTTAACCTCGTCCGTATTGGTCTATCGCGACAAGCCGCGCTTGTTGCAAGGCTTGCGGGCTATAACCTTAAAATCATTTTTATGCAGCGGTTCCTTTATTTTCTTCTGGCTGCCATCGGATTTTTTATCGTTATGGTCTGGATCAATGTGTCGGCGGGAAAGGAACTGACCGCGGAGACATTGTATAACCTTTTGCTAGCGCCGGGATTGCTCATGGTATTTTATCCCGCCGTGTTTGGCATCCAGAATGACGCCGACGCGCAGATGCTCGAAGTGATTTTCGGCATCCCCGATTACCGCTACAAGGTCTGGCTTTTTCGATTGCTGCTTTGTTTTGCCCTTACGGGAGCGATGCTTCTGTGCCTGTGCCGCGCATGCACGGTATTGCATGCGACTATTCCCGCTTTCGGCATGGCGTTCCATTTGTGTTTTCCGGTTTTTTTCTGGGGGGCCATGGCCTTTTTGTTTTCCACGCTTGTGCGAAACGGCTATGGTGCCGCGATCATGCTCGCGCTCACAGGCCTTGGCTGTTGGGTACTGAGCAGCAGCCTTGCCACAAGCCAATGGAATGTTTTCCTTAACCCTTATGCGGTTCCTCAAGGGTCAAGAGAATTATTGTGGGGCACGATCGTCCGAAACAACCGCATTATCCTTGTCGCAGCAATCCTCATGGCAATCTTGTGGGGCATGCGAAACCTTCAGCGACGGGAAAAATTTATTTAGGAGATTTGATGCATGCTAAACCGATCATTAAGTATTTTGTTCTTTGCGGAATAATAAATACACTTTTGCGAAAAGAGGTTCGCTATGAAATCGAGTAGCCGTATGTGCATCGCCTTCATCCTGTGGTCTATAATTGCCTTGATATCGGGATGTTCGACCTCCGTGCTTGTAAACCAATGGAGCGACTCTTCCTATCGCGGCCCGGTCCTGACAAATATGCTTATTATTGCCGTGCGCAACGACCCGGTCAGGCGCCGCGTCTGGGAAGACGCCTTCGTCGGAGAGCTTGCCAGGCATGGCGTGAAGGCCACTCAGTCATACCAGTTGTTTCCCGATGCAATTCCTGATTCCAGCCGGATGGCGGGCATTGTGGCGAAAAACGGTTTCGACGGAGTAATTATCACACGGAGGCTTCCCAAAGTGGTTAATACCCAATATGTAAATGGCTACGTTTCAACGGAATCCGAAACGAGGTTCAGCGAGCGCAGGCAACAATTTCGAACTTACTATCATGAGGTGGAGCATCCGGGTTATGTCGACACGCAAAAAATCGCCAACCGCTCAATTGACGTATGGACCACCAATGTCAACAGCCGGATGATCTGGAGCGCGGTCAGCGAAACGCCCGAACCCGCAACGGCGGAAGCCGTGCACCATGATATCGTCAACCTGGTGACCGGCGATCTGGCACGAAAAGGCATTATATCCAATGCCAAATAAAAAGAGCGGTTTTGAACCGCCCTCTTGTTGAGCCGGAATCGTATTGCTTACCGCCACCCTCTGCGGCCCCAACCTCCACGCCGATAGGGTAACCAGCGTCCACCATAATAATAATACGGCTGCCAGCCGAGATCAACGATAACGCCGGTTGGATATTGCCAGTACCAGTAATCGTTGACCAAAACCCATTGGCCCGAAGAAGGCACTGTTTGATAAACAACCGTGGGATCGGGCTGTCCGGCTTTTTGCGCGTTGTTTAATGAAGCCTCCGGCGGAGCGGATTTTTGCAATTGAGCATCGGCGGCCGGTTTCTTTTTCTGAATTACCGCGGTAAGCACCTTGTCTGTCGCCCCCATGTTTTTCAATTGCAGGATTTCATCCGGCGTAAGCGCGTACGACACATTCGAAGAATTGACATATGCGATGACAATGTCTTCGCTGACCCCTGATTTAACAAGCTTTGCCAGGTCATTATAACCTTCAGTCGCCCAGCAGGAAAAAACCGCTACAGTCAACATTGCAGCAAAAATCATTAATTTATTCATAAATCCCCCTTTGATTTGACAACGATTAACAGGATTAAAAGTATTTCACTGTTTTTACTTCCGAAAAAATATTTTTTTTAATCGTTTCCATTTAAAATGCATACCCCAGCGAAACTTCGTAATTAAAACCGGTCAACCATTTCAGCTTGTCTTGGGTGCTCTGATCCGGGACCGGATCATCGAATTTGCTCCAGGTATATCCATACCCAACCTGGGCAACGATACTGAAACCCCACGGTGAAATCCATCGTTTCCCGATATCAGGGCCGATGGTAACGTATGTTTGCTTATAACTGCCCGTATCATCCGAGTTGTACCAGAGGTCGCTCACGTTGCCATAATTTCTCCCGACATTTATAAATGCACCGATAAAACCCGAATTCATACTCCGGGAAAAGTGCCATCGATAATCCAATTCGCCGCTTTCTCCGTGGGAATCCAAACCCCATCCGTCATAATAGCTTCCTTTCAGCACCAACCCATGTTGGTGAGCCAACAAATATTCATAATTGACCGAGAATGCCCCTTGAAGTAGTGAGGCGACATCAATCTGAAAAGCCTGATTTATTTTATCATAATTTTTCGGATACCAATAGGTAGCTTCTACTCTCCTCCACGGCCTCCAGTATGGGCCGACTCGATAAACCTCGTAGGAACGAGGAGAAACGACCGTAGAAGTTTCCTTAGGCGCGACAGAGGGTGCAACTTGGCTGCCCGAAGCGGCGACCGCGCTCCCCTTATGTTGAATGGCTGCAACAATCACGTTGGAAGAAGCCCCATATTCTTTAAGATGCAAAATCTCCTCCGAAGACAAATTGTAGCTGGAGTCGGATGAATTGATATATGCAATAACAACTTCCTCGCTCGTGCCGGATTTTATAAGTTTAACCAAATTATCGTATTGCTGAGAAGCCGAGGCCCCCGCAACAAATAAAAAAAGAACGCTGGAAATAAATAATAGCTTTTTCATTATACCGCCTCCTGATGATGTTAAAAACGACATGTTTTGTCAAAAAAAATTGAGAATATTAAAAATATAATCCTTTTTTATATATTAGACGTTTATTTGGTCATTTTGTTTCATTATTCCCGTCCGAATTAAATTTTTAAAACTCACCTGAATATTCGTTTTTGTAATTCAATTTATTTCAAAACAGTTCCAAATTCGTCGTAAGAAAAGACTAAGCAAAAATTAAGCAATATATGGTTATGTCCGAATAATGTTAATAACCAAAGCAAATTTGATGATTACTGGATGCAAAGGTTTCAAAGAAGCAAAGAATGTAAAAGCAAAAGAATGTTTATGTTTGTTCTTCCAGAAACAATAAACAGATACAAAATCGTTAAACTTCTGGGCGGCGGGGCCATGGGAAACGTCTATCTTGCCGAAGACCCGGCCTTGGCCCGTAAAGTCGCGCTCAAGGTCGTCGCTTTGGATCCGACAACGAAAGCCGAGGTCCGAGATGATTATCTTATCCGGTTTTCAGCTGAAGCCAAAGCGCTGGCAAAATTGGACCATCCTTGCATTGTGCAGATATTTGATACGGGTGAGGAGCGCGGATACCCATGGATTGCGTTCCAACTTGTTGATGGCGAAAGCTTGGAAACCGTGCTTTCAGGGCGCGGAAAACTCACCGTTCGCCGCGCTTTGCTTTTTGCCATAGACATCGCTTCGGCCCTCCAGCATGCCCACGGCTGGAACATCATCCACCGCGATATAAAACCGGCTAATATTCTCATCGACCGCAAAACGGGCCTCGCAAAACTTTCTGACTTCGGCATCGCCCAGGTTTCATGGTCAAAACCCATTGAAAACGGGTCCATGGTCGGGTCGCCGGGATATATGTCGCCGGAACAAATTGACGGGAAAGAAGTGGACCGGAGGTCCGACATTTTCTCGCTGGGAATTGTCCTGTACCAGATGTTGTCGGGAGAGCACCCCTTTCTTCGGGGATCAATGGCGGCGACCATTGACGCCACCTGTCGCGGCGATTACGTCCCGCTTCAAGATCTTGTTCCGGACGTGCCAAGGCCCCTCGAAAAAGCGGTGCGACGTTGCCTTTTTGTAAATTATAGAATGCGCTTAAGGTCCGCCGACGAACTGCTTGACATCTTAAGGACGTTAGTCCCTGAAGAAAATGAGATTAAAAACGCGCACATTTTTTCTTTCGGTTTTTTTATCCATAAGCAAAGTTCAAGAAAAAATTAAAAGCGCCTATATTTACTAATACGGTCGCCTGGTCAACCTGTCGAAGGAAAAATACGGAACTCAAGGTTTAAGATACGCATTTTTCCGTCGTAGACAATTCAGCCGGAGTGGACCAACGGCGTTGGAATTCACCAACAATAGCCACTTTCCCAAACGGGGGCATGCGCATGAAAAACAAAATAATCGGAACAAGCAGCAAGAGCATCTTTACGGAAATGGATGCATTTATGGAATTTATCGCCAGAATGGAAAAAGATGGTTTATTGAGAAACAGAAGGTTATCGAGGAACGGGAGTTTAAAGTCGGCATCGATCTTTTCCGCATTTCTTTTCACCATTCTTCTTTTTTCGGGAACTACGTTGGCAACCTGGACCAAGACAAGTTGTCCGGCGGCAGGCAACATTAACTGCTTTGCGGTCAGCGGATCAAACGTGTTCGCAGGAATTTTAAACGGCGGCATCTATGTAACTACCAATAATGGAGCGTCCTGGACTGAATCGGACGCAGGACTCATCACCAATTCTTCCGTTCTATCACTACTGGCAAGCGGATCAAATCTTTTCGCCGGAACATACGGCAACGGCGTGTATTTTTCAAACAACAACGGCGTTAGCTGGAGCTCGGTCATTACTGGTCTTCCAACTAATTCGACCATTACCTCCCTCATTGCAAATGGCGCATACATCTTTGCGGGTACCTATGGAAACGGCGTTTATTTATCCAACAATAACGGAACTAGCTGGACGGTGGTCAACGGTTTATCGGCGACCCTGGCGGTGGTTGCGCTCGCCACGAATGGTTCGAGTATCTTTGCGGCAACCCAAAGCGGCCTGTTCCGTTCGAATGACAACGGCGCAACCTGGACCGCTCTCAACGGTATTCCCAGCAGCGCGCTTATTTCCGCAATTGCGGCAAACGGAAGTACGCTGTATGCGACAACCAACAACAACGGCATTTACTATTCAAGCGATAACGGCGCTACATGGACGACGGTAAATAACGGTCTTCAGGGAAACGTCAATTTTTCGTCCCTGACCTTAAACGGTTCGGACGTCTATGCCGGGACCATTGGGCAGGTTTATCATTCGCCGGGAGCGACTTCTACCGGAATCGCCTGGTCGCTGGCCGACACCGGATTATCGACAAATAACAACGTTTTATCGCTCTGTATGGTCAATGGGGCGGCGCTTTTAGCGGGAACAAACAACGGAGTATGGATGATTACATTGCCTCCGGTCGCGCCGACTTCCTTTGTCCCCTCAAACAATTCGACCAACCAGCCTATATCGATGACATTTTCATGGAACGCGGTTTCCATGGCTACCTCGTATGGAATACAGATTTCGACCGATTCAACATTCACCACCTCGATTACCTATAACTCGAACGGTCTTACATCGACATCACTATCGATAAATGGATTTACAAACAATACCATATATTATTGGCGTGTTAATGCAACCAACATCGGCGGGACAAGCCCCTGGAGCATGGTAAACAGATTTACAACCACGCTGCTTTCGCCGACCGCCGTTGCCCCGGTTAACAACGCGGTCAACCAGCCGGTTTCATTGTCCCTTTCATGGAACCCGGTTGCGACCGCAACAACCTATGGGCTTCAGGTCTCAACCGATTCCACGTTTTCCAGCTCAATCATATTCAGCCAGAGCGGTTTGACCACAACGTCGCAGGCGCTCTCCGGTCTATTAAACAATACCGTCTATTACTGGCGTATCAACGCGACCAATTCGGGTGGAACGAGCGCATGGTCCGGGAATTCCCATTTTACGACCATCGTATCCATTCCCGCCACTCCCTCGCTCGGGCTCCCTTCGAACAACGTTTCCGGACAACCCGTATCGCTCGCATTGTCCTGGTATATGGTGACGTCCGCAAGTTCCTATGCCTTGCAGGTTTCGACGGACTCGACTTTTGCAAGTTCGATTATTTACGGACAGAGCAATTTGACCGCAACGATACAGGCAATAACCGGACTTAATAACAATACGACTTATTTTTGGCGTGTCAATGCCACCAATATGGCAGGCACGGGGCCTTGGTCAACGACCAACCGCTTTACAACGATTATTGCGACCCCAACGCTTGTATCGCCGGTCAGCGGAACAATAAACATGCCGGTTTCTTTCACGATTTCCTGGACGTCCGTTACGGCTGCGACATCCTACGGGCTGCAGGTTTCGTCGGATTCAACGTTCAATACTTCGCTGATCGTAAGCCAGACGGGACTCACTGCCACATCGCAAACGATAAGCGGTCTCAACAACAGCACCGTTTACTACTGGCGTGTCAACGCGACAAATTCCGGCGGAACGAGCGCATGGTCAATAAAAAATAATTTTACTACAATAGTGATCATGCCTTTGTCCCCGACACCGCTATCCCCTTTGAACGGCGCCACAAACCAGGCGGTGTCATTGGGGATTACGTGGGCGCCTGTCGCCAGCGCCACTTCCTACGCCTTGCAGGTTTCAACCGATTCGACCTTTGCGAGTTCGGTGATCTTCAGCCAGACGGGCATTTCGGGCGCTTCCCAAACCATCAACGGACTGGCAAACAGCACAACGTATTACTGGCGGGTTCTGGCGACAAATCTTGCCGGTTCCAGCCCATGGTCGTCCGTAAGCGGCTTCTCGACGATAATTTCAGCTCCTACGCTGGAAGTTCCGGCAAATCTCGCGACCGGACAACCCCTCAGCGTTACGTTCCAGTGGGACCCGGTCGCGCATGCCGCGGCAACCTATACCTTGCAAATCTCAACCGACTCTAATTTTGTGTCGTCTTTATTTTACAATCAAAACGGGCTAACCGCGGTGACGCAAACCGTCAACAACATGCTCAATAACACCGTTTACTTCTGGCGCGTCAATGCAACGTGCTCAAGCGGGACCAGTCCATGGTCGATCAAAAACCGTTTCACGACGGCCATCGCCGGACCGACGCTAGTTTCACCCGTCAACAATGCGTCGAACCAGCCGGTTTCCCTTGCGCTTGCCTGGAGCGCCATAGCGTCGGCGACCTCCTATTCGCTGCAGGTTTCAACCGATTCGACCTTTTCCCATTCGATCGTCTCCAGCATGACCGGTTTGACCTCGACGACGCAAACCGTCAATGGTTTGAACAACAGCACCACCTACTATTGGCGGACAAACGCCACCAATGCGGGGGGCACGAGCCTGTGGTCGAGCGTCGCGAGTTTTACAACGATAATACCGAGCCCAACGCAGGAATTACCCATTAATACCGCGACCGGTGAACCGCTTTCCGTCAACTTCGGATGGGACCCGATCAGCGCCAACGCGACGTATACGCTCCAGGTGTCCACGGATTCCAATTTCCTTTCAGTCATGGCCTATAACCAGAGCGGTCTCACCGCAACGACCCAAACGGTGAATAACTTGGCAAACACGACGGTATATTACTGGAGAATCAACGCAACGTACAACGGAAGCACCAGCCAATGGTCCACGAAATTCCATTTTTCGACGGTCCTTGCCGCCCCTGTTTTGACCTCGCCGGTAAATAAGGCGTCCAACCAGCCGATTTCCATCACCGCAACCTGGGGCCAGGTGCTCACCGCCACGTCCTACGCGCTCCAGGTCTCGACGGATTCGACCTTCGCTACTTCGCTTGTGTACAACCAAAGCGGTCTGACCGCGCTTTCGCAGGTGGTCAGCGGCCTGGTCAACAATACCGTCTATTACTGGCGTGTCAATGCTTCCAATACCGGAAGCACGAGCGCATGGTCGACGACAAGCAGTTTCGCCACCATTCTACTCCCTCCCACCTTGTCCGCGCCTGCAAACGGTTCGACAAACATGGCAACCGCGGTAACGCTAGTCTGGAACCCTGTGTCCTCGGCAAACTATTACGGACTGCAGGTTTCCACGGACTCCACCTTTGCAAGCGTCACTTTCAGCCAAACCGGGATAACCGCCACTTCCCAAAATGTTTCCGGGCTGTTAAACAGCAGCACTTACTACTGGCGCGTCAATTCGGCAAACAGCTCCAGCACCGGTTCCTGGTCGTCAAAGTTCCATTTCACGACGATCATCGGCTCATCATCCGCCCCGACCGTTATTGCCCCCGCAAGCGGTTCCGTCGGCCAGCCCATCACCCTGACCTTGTCATGGAATTCTGTCTCCTATGCAACGACCTATGGATTGCAGGTATCAACCGATTCAACATTCAGCGGATCGTTTGTCTACAATCAAACCGGGCTTACCGCAACAACCCAGATCCTCAGCGGGCTTGTCAATAACACCCTCTATTACTGGCATGTCAATGCGGGCAATTCCGGCAGCACGAGCGCATGGTCCGCAACCAGCAGCTTCGCTACCGTCATGGTCGCCCCGACGCTCAGCACGCCGACAAACATTTCGGTCAACCAGCCGACAAGCATCACGTTTACCTGGTATCCGGTGGGGTCTGCGACCAGTTATACGTTGCAGGTGTCCCAGGATGGCACATTTACGTCCGCAAATTATAATCAAAACGGCTTAACCGGCACGTCGCAAACCGTGACCGGCCTGGCAAACAACGTGGTCTATTACTGGCGTGTCAGCGCAACCGGACCCAAAAGTACCAGCAACTGGTCGTCGGTGTATTATTTCACGACCGTCGTCGCTCCATTAAGCGCTCCCACGCAATACACGCCCGGGAACAACGCGACCGACCAGTCCATCGCGCCGACTTTTTCCTGGAGCGCGTTGTCGGGCGCTCTCTCCTATGCTTTACAGGTTTCGACCGACTCAACGTTTTCCAGCTCATTTGCCTATAACCAGAGCGGCATAACCACCACGGCCCCGGTAGTATCGGGTCTGTCAAACAGTACCGCCTACTACTGGCGGGTAAGCGCGACAAATATCGGCGGAATGGGAATCTGGTCTCCGGCGTTCCGGTTTACCACAACAATCCTTGCTCCATCGCCTGCAACTCCGGCAAACAATACGGTCAACCAGCCGGTCTCGCTGACGCTTTCATGGAACCCGGTGGCATCGAGCATATCATACGGGCTTCAGGTTTCGACCGACACGACGTTCGCGGCGGCCGCTGTTTTTAAGCAAAGCGGCTTGACCTCCACATCACAGGCGCTGACAGGGCTGGCCAACAACACGACCTATTGCTGGCGCATCAATGCAACCAGCGCACTCGGCACAAGCGCATGGTCGGCAAAAAACCGGTTTACAACCATAATGGTGCAAACCCTGGCAGTCCCGACAGTGGCCTCGCCGAGTAACGGGGCCACCAATCAGCCGACTACCCTCAAATTGAGCTGGAACCCGGTTGCCTCAACATCAACGATCACCTACAGTCTCCAGGTTTCCTCGGATTCGACGTTCGCCGCCAATGTTATCTATAGTCAATCGGGGATCACGGGCACGTCACAGACGGTCAACGGACTGGCGAATTCAACCGTTTACTACTGGCGTCTCAACGCGGCAAATACAACGGGCGGGTCCAGCGTCTGGTCGAGTGCCTTCAGTTTCCTGACGGCAACACCGGCGCCCACGCCGATCTCACCCACAAGTACCGTATCGCAGAGCATGACGTTCCAATGGAACCCCGTCGCATCGGCAACATCCTACGCGGTACAGGTTTCCACCGACTCAACGTTTAATTCGCTGATAGTTTTTAATCAAAGCGGGATCACCGGTACGAGCGTCACCTCTGGAAATCTTGCCAGCGGCACGGTGTATTACTGGCATGTCAATGCTACGAACGCCAATGGCACCAGCGTATGGTCCTCGCCGAATATGTTTACGACAATAGCCGCCGCGCCGGCGCCCATATCACCGATCAATTCGGCCACCGACGTCGCCGTCGCTTTGACGCTGTCGTGGAGCCCGGTAAAGTCAGCGACCGCTTATTCCCTGCAGGTGTCAACCGATTCGACATTTGCAAGCCCCAAGATGTTCACCGGTACCGGTACGTCGCAGGCGATAACCGGGCTGCTCAATAACACAACCTATTTCTGGCGGGTCGCCACAACGAACGCGGGCGGCACAAGCGCGTGGTCCGCCAGATATCAATTCACGACGATAGTTGCCGCGCCAGCGGCGCCGGTCCTCAGCAACAGTTCCAATAATTCAACGACCTCCACAATCACGCTTTCCCTTGCATGGGATTCGGTGGCCAATGCGACTTCCTATCTTATGCAGATCGCCAAAGATTCCTTATTCGCGCAGATAGTTTACAGCGAGAGCGGCCCCGCCACAGCGGCGCAAGTGACCGGGCTTTCGATGAACTACATTTACTACTGGCGCGTCAATGCGACGAACGCGGGCGGGACAAGCGCCTGGTCAGTGCCTAATTTTTTCAAAGTGCAATCGAGCGCCGTTCTAAAAAGATTGTCCGCGGAAATCCCGAAGGCCCTTGATTTATCGGCCGTGCATTATCTCAAAGGCGCCGATGAAATCAGGATATCATACGCTGTCCCCGTCGACTGCGGCCGTGTCACGATCAGGCTCTTTGACATGCAGGGAAACACGGTCTCAACGCTTGTGGACGGGACCGCGGCGGCCGGTTTCAAGACATTATCCGTGAACAGGAGGACAACGCATGGGCTTTCGATAGGTTCGGGGACTTATATTTTAAGAATGGAAGCCACGAATTTTGCCAAATCGAAGGTTTTCATGCTCCCGTGACCGTTATCCAGGCCGGGACAATGGGCAATGGGTCGAGAAGGTTGAATATCCATTGCCTTTCATGGGCGGACTCCTGCTTCAGGGAAAATCCGGCGTCTTTAAAGAATTCTTTGGCCATCGAGTTTCTAGGCAATGGAACAAATCTTCCGATTGCGGATTCATGTCCCTGTTCGCGTATATAGGCAAGCAGGTAGATCAAAAACGCCAGTTCTATCTGCCTGCCGAATGCCCGGCAACTGAGCGCAAAAGAATCGATTGTATTAGTACGGACCAACGCAACCCCGATTATTCCATACTCGCCGAATTTGTCCGACATCCGCATGCAAGAAAGTCGATTGTTTTTCAGGCCCGCGATACGTTCCAGCTCTCCCTGAGTGTAACGAGCGCCCGTTAGATTAAACTGATTGGTCTTGTTGAACAACTGCGTGGCGCGCTGCATCGAATCGTCGCCGACCGGGCCCATGGCAAGCTTTATTTCAAGTCCCTTGAGGTACGCTTCCTTGTTGAACGAAACCTTTTGCAGGTCGGCGCGTTTTTTGTTGCTTGAAAAACTTGAGGCCCGCGCCGAATCTGTTTTTGTCAATTGAACCGGCCAAAACCGCGTGCAGGCTCGCAGTGTGTCCGCAAACAGTTCCGGTTGACCGGGAAGCTCCAGGACAGTCACGGCCGGCAGCGCCGAGCGTACAATCGCGCGTTCAACGGGGCTGTCATCGACGAACATGATTGAATCAAACCCGATATTCAGCTCCGCGGCGATTTCGACGATGTTTTTAGGTTTGTCCTCCCAGTTTATCCGAAAACACGAAACCATGTTCGGCCTTATGGCCATGTGCGGATGCCGCTCCATCACGTCAAGAGCATCACACGTATCATTTTTGCTGCAAATTGCCAGCAATGTCCCTTGCTTATAAAGTTTAAGCAGTTCCTGCTGAAAATCCCGGAATGCCTTTGCGCGCCCCGCATTGCCGAGTTCAATATGGCCGAAACCGTCTTCGCTTACAATTCCGCCCCATAATGTGTTGTCAAGATCGAGCACGATGCATTTAAGGGGATAGAATTGCAACTGCACAATGATCGCATGAATTTGCTCCGCAATGGCGTTTGTCATGGCGGATGAAAAAAGCTGGTGTGACCTGGCGTCCGACACAGGGTCAAAAGCTTTGTCCTTGCCTGTGCGCGCGCCGACTTCATCTATGTCAACAGGATAAACATCCGCAAGCGAACGGCACATTTCATTAAAAATTCGCTGACATTGCGCAAACAATTCGAACGGCGACGGATCGAGCAACCGGCTGATGAATCCGGCGGATGAGTAATGGTCATTTATGGGAGAAAAAATCAAGACGGGGATTGCGCGTGTACGCTTGAAGGACCCAATGCTTTTCTTGATCCGTTCGCACTGTTTTTGAAACTCGTTTTCAACAGCCGACGGATCGTCGCCAAATGCAAATCCATAAAGCAAAGGCGTCAGTTCCCGCCAGTCCAAGGCAATAATGCATATATCAAGCGAAGCGAAATCGTCGAAAGGAGCGGAGAGCTCATCAATAAATGCCCCGTCCCGGCCCATGATTATTTCATCCTGTCCGCACAGGGTGTTAAGGTCATGCGCGATAGCGTCAAGATTAAAGTTTCCGCATATGCCTATTTTCATAACCAGATTATAATGTATTTTCTCCTCATTGGCAAGCCGTGTAATCCGAAAAATCTCTGACTTTTTCATTTTTCAAACAAAACCTGCTTTTCAAACAAATAGTTAGTATATTATCCTTATATGAAAGAGGTAAAAAAATTAAAATGCGCCTTATTCTCCTGATCTCGGCATCGTTTGCAACCCTCCTTTTTCTTCTTTCCATACCGCCGGTAAAATCGTCCTTGAGTCATTTGTGCAATGCTGCAACGACGCGGCCCGCGCCTATTCTCCTCACGCCGTGGGACGCCGTGGGCGGCTGCGGTTCCAGCAGCGGAAGCGTTGCTTCCGACATGCAGTTAAAATGGATCGGTCGGGGCGTATCGGGGGCATTGTTCGATTTCGAGGCCATCGCCGGGCAATCGCTTAACTTCGACACCGCGGGCGTTGGAAATGTCTCGGGAGACGGCATTATCACGGGCCTCAACACAAGCTCATGGCTGTTAAGCCTGTTCTATCATCCCCGGATCATCGACTTTAAGCTCACGCTACCCCTCGTCATTAAACACGGCTATTTTGACGGCGCAGGGTACTCGACCGGAACAATAAGCGACATGTCGCTTGACATAAGCAAAAAGTGGGGCATGGAAGGCGCTGTGACAACGGGGATTTCCCTCTCTTTTCCTACGGGGTCCACGAATATTCCTCAATTGCAGGACAACTCCGGAACTCTTCTCGCTCCCCCCTATTTCCAAACAGGGAGCGGCATGTTCGGCGGAAGCGCCCGCATGGAATATCTGATGGACCGGGATTGGGGTTTTATTAATGTGGGGGCGTCATATTCCGGCGGTTTTTTCGCGATGATCACCGACGAGTACAATATTGACACCGACGATATTTATAATCCAAAGCCTGTTTCCACCCATAAAGTATTTAAACTTTCCCGCGAAGGATGGGGAGGAATCAATGACGAGGGAACGGTGAGCCCCGATAACGTGAGCATGTACGTGGACCTTGAAAAAAAAGCCTCGTCTTTCGCGCATGGGGTCAGCCTGTGCTTTTCTTTTCCTCTGAGAAACGGCAGATGGCAGCAGGGAAGCCTCGATCTAACCAATTATTCAAGTACCAACCCCAAGGCGCAGATCCAACAGTATGTCGATACAGTTCATGACCCAAGCGATGGCGCCCGGTTGTTGTACACGAATCCCGTTGTCGTGGGCACAATGGACAACAATTGGCTCATTGAACAGTATGACTGGATCAAGCTGAATACATACCCCTCCGTAACTTTACAATACAGTATCGAGAAAAGCGACGCGACCTTCCCCATTCTTTTAGGGGGCATGGTCCGGTTTGAATTCGACCAAGGCATAAAATTCGCCAGTCTTTCCGGCGGAGTAGGGTTTAAATTTCCGGTTTATTGACAATCACAAAAGGAGTATCTATGAAAACAAATCATTTTTTTATTTTCATGCTATCGCTGGTTTTTTACGGAGTTGTTTCCAACGTTCAGGCCATCACTCTGGGCGGAACCAATGTCCCCAAGGACCATTTCATCGTCTATCTGGGAATTGGTCATTGCAATTTCGCCGGACGCAACGTAACCTCGGCCGATGGGGTGACCGATCCTAACGCATGGAATTATGCGTGGGATACTCAGGGGAGCAATGATACGCAATGGGTCCTCGCCCAGGAGCATAATGGCGGGGCCGCCGATGGCATGACCGCCATAGGCTACAGCGGTCTTACCCAGCGCGGGACCGGAGGGCCTTCAATGCCGTTTTTAAAGGGCATGGTCCAGCAGCACCCCGGTTATTATTTCGGGATGATCACTAACGCGCTGTCGAGCGCGATGGTACGACTGGCATTGCCAAGTGGAGTCAGCGGAGTTCCCTCATCGGATATTGACACTTATTCGAAAGCCGGTGGGGGAAATCGCTACAAGGAAATAATTGGCCTCGCCCAAAAAGTTAAAAACGACGTGACCTTCGGCGGCATATTGTGCATGCTGGGGATGACTGAAGTAGCCACCGGAACGCTTGCCGGAGTGAGCACGATTAAAAGCGATTTCGTTCAATTG
>Ga0182027_10006906_pt1 | contig 16856 bp, 13 predicted proteins | sample 712E1DmetaG_FD_121300 | JGI IMG/M metagenome (GOLD analysis project Ga0182027, IMG submission 121300) | Permafrost microbial communities from Stordalen Mire, Sweden - 712E1D metaG (Illumina Assembly) | ecosystem: Environmental > Terrestrial > Soil > Wetlands > Permafrost | place: Sweden... | reverse complement strand
TGAAAAATAGTCACCCCCATCTTCCTCGGTTACGTACGTAAACATATTTGCTTAACAGACGATGGGTCCCCCGCCTGTGACCGCGGGGGATGACGTTGGGGACGGCTTATCGGATTATCTGGGTTTCTTAAGAGTTCACCAAAAAGTTCATCTACAGTCCGCGTTCTGTGCGATTCTCCTCGAAAGTTATAGAATCCGATCATAATTACTTAGCGAAGAAAGCCATGTTGTTTCCAAATCTTCTATCAATGCTGGTACTGCAATGAATCAGTTTAAGAAAATCATCCAATATATTGCCCGCCACAGGTACGGGTTTACTCTCTTTGCTTTTCTAGTCGCCGCGTCTGTGACCGGCGTGAGCTGTGTTTGGTTTATGAAAGCATTCGAAGCCGTATTGAAACATCGGCTAGACTTCAACAGTGTTGGGCGATGGTGCTGGCTGACAACCCCGCTTCTGTTCGTAATCGCCGCGGAGCTGGTCCGACGGATAGCGCCCTGCGCCGCGGGAACGGGAATTCCTCAGGCCATTTTCGCGGCCAAGCATTTGGAATCCGAAACTGAAAGAAAGTTGTGGCCTCTTTTCTCGCCCCTGACGCTGGGGGTCAAGGTCTTGGCCATATTGATTGCTCTGGCGGCAGGGGCTTCCATGGGTCGGGAAGGACCGACCGTCCATGTTGGGGTTTGCGTTTTTCTGTTCATTTTGATGGGTATGCGAAGACTGACCGGTATCTCTTTCGATCTCCGTTCGGGGGTGGTGGCCGGAGGGGCGGCCGGTTTGGCTGCGGCATTTAATACGCCGCTGGCGGGTGTCACTTTCGCCATCGAAGAACTGACCGTGGACTATTTTGCAAGCGTGAAGGATTTTATGGTGATGGCGATCATTATCGCTGCCCTTTCTGCCAAAGCCATTACGGGTGAATACAGCTATTTTGGACGGCTGATTGAGCCTCCCAACGTTCCATGGTTCGCGACCCTTTTGATTGGGATCTCAGGCGGAGTTCTGGGCGCCCTCTTTTCCACCGGCATCATTCGAGGGCAACGGTTTCTTGAACCATACCAAAAGAGTTTTTACAGATATCTTGTTCCTGCCACATTATCCATCGGAATGCTTTTGGTGGCGGCAATTGCAGGCACGCGCGTCCTGGGACCTGGGAACCTGGTCGCGCAGGGACTTTTGGGAGGAGACTACAGCCGCTGGGTATTAAGTTATCCGTTGGCCAAGATCGGCACCACCCTGCTCACGTATTGGTCTGGCTTGGCAGGCGGCATTTTCGCACCAAGTCTATCCATTGGAGCCGGCCTGGGGTCGAGCATCGGTCATTGGATGAATATCCCGATGGCCGGATGCGCCTTGCTCGGGATGGCCGCTTTTCTATCCGGAACTATCCAAGCCCCCATTACCTCTTTTGTCATCATCTTTGAGATGACGGGACAACATCAGATGCTCCTTCCCGTCATGTTGGCCTCGCTCATCGCCTTCATGACTGCCCGGCTTCTAGGGGCCGCGCATCTCTATCCCACGCTTTCCACCCGGTATCAATATTTGCTCGATACAACAGCCACTCAGACGATGCCGCGCGTCAAGTCGAGCTAGATCCCCTAGCCGGAACGGTGCCTGTGTTCACATTTCGCATTTGAGCCGGGACGGGGACGTCGAGGCAAGGGGGAGCTGCGCGATGAGAACTTACGTTAAAACGAAACGATCTATGGTGAAGGCGATCACCTTCCGGACGTTGATCTTGTGTTCGGATGCGGTCATTGTCTTTGTGATCACGCACCGCTGGGACATGACCCTGGGCCTGGTGGTCGCCACCAATCTCGCCAGCACCACCCTGTATTTCATTCATGAACGGGCCTGGGCGAGGATCCAGTGGGGCCGAGAGCCGCAACCGCTATAGGGGAGAATTGCGAACGGTCCCAGTCTCGAGCGATTGGGGCATACTGAAGGCTGCCTATGGAAAAATGCGACTCATCGCCTTGTGACCGGGATCCCGTTCGGGAAGTAACGATCGTTCCTTCAACCAAAGATCCGCTCTCGCTTACGGTCACGATCCATCTGGCTGACCATGTCGCTTCCTGCTGCGTGAACGCCGATGAAGCCTTCGTCGAATTTCATGGCGGAGGACATCATGTCCATACGGCTTTTGAATTTCGGGAAGGTCGGCCCGACCACTTCTTCGTCGCGGCTCTCACGGTCCCGGCGCCCGGCCTTTACTCCTACAGGATCTTCGCCAAGATCCTCGGCCATCCCTTAAGCCGAGAAGGCACTTTCGACGTATAAATCTCGCTCCGTATTGTCAGACCGCCTCGGAATAATTAAGCTCTCTCAATGCCCCTGAAAACCGTAGGCTTTATTGGAACCGGCATCATGGGATTGCCGATGGCGCGCCATCTGGCGGAGGCCGGCTATCCTCTCACGGTATACAACCGGACCAAGGCGAAGGCCGCACCCGCCAAAGCCTTTGGTGCGAACATCGTCGACTCACCGTGCGAAGCCGCTACGGATGTGAGCGTCATCGTCACGATGCTGACCGATCCTGAGGCCATCGAAAGAGTGATGCAGGGACGCGACGGATTTTTATCTTCTCCGACGCCGGGAGTAACCTGGATTCAAATGAGCACGCTGGATATCGATTCCGTGCTGACCTTTTCCAAGAAAGCCTCCGCGAAAGGCTGGAAGTTTGTGGATTGTCCGGTCACCGGCAGCAAAAAGCAGGTGGAAGCCGCCGAATTGATTCTTCTGGCCGGAGCCGAAGACAAAGATCTCCAGAAAATGCGCCCGCTTCTCTCCCGATTGGGGAAAACGATCGTGCACGCCGGACCAGTGGGGGCCGGCACGGCGCTCAAGCTTTGCATGAATTTAATCGTAGCCCAGATGACGACCGGTTTGGCCGAAGCGGTGGCTTTGGGCGAAACGACGGGGGTACGCCCGAAAGACATCTTTGAAGTGCTGCGCAACAGTCCCGCCCTGGATTGCGGCTATTATCGGATCAAAGAGCAGGCGATTTTGAAACAGGACTTCAGCCCCGCCTTTTCCTTGACCAACATGCTCAAGGATGTGCGTTTCATGATGAAGGAGGCGTCCAAACACGGAGAGAAATTGCCGGTGACCGAGGCCGTGCAACGATTATTGGAGCTGGCCGCCAAAGAGGGCTACGCCGACAAGGATCTCATGGCGGTCTGCCAGATCCTCTCCCGCAAAGCGTCATCGCGATAATCCGTCCGTGTCGGGACTTGGCAGGAAAGGGAGGAGAGGAACGATCATGGTAAAAACGTCAGCGGTTTATAAAGGTGAGTTTCGTTGTGAGGCGACACACGAGCCATCCGGATCTGCGATAGAGACGGACGCGCCCCGGGATAATCAGGGGAGGGGGGAGCGATTTTCTCCGACGGACCTCGTCGGCACGGCGCTGTCTACCTGTATTCTGACAACAATGGCTATCGTGGCAAAACGGGACGGTGCGCCTTTCGAAGGCGCGCGGGCCGAGCTGGAAAAAGAAATGGTCAGCGCCCCCTCGCGCCGAATCGGCTCCCTGGGTGTGACGGTCCACATGCCGGGGTCCCTGTCGCCCGAGCTTCGCCGGAAACTGGAAGCCGCCGCGCACCACTGCCCCGTGCATCAGAGCCTCAGTCCCGAGGTGCGCATCTCCCTCCGGTTCATATACGCCTGACGGGACCGCTCTGGGAGTGGCTCTTGTGACGCTATGACCCGCCAGAGCGCTTTCAAATCCAGGATATCCTTTCGACACTTGGTCGGGCCCCAGCCGGCGGTGCCTAATCTCTAGCTTATGCGGTGAATATTGGTCTATTCGCCGCATTTAATGCGTAGAATAAGCTTGAAAATAATCCGAATTCAGCTATAATCTCCGCATGGGATGCGGTGAATTATATGTACATTCATGAACTGACAGACTGGCCTAAGTTCACTTGGGACCAAGAGAAAATCGCCAGGCGTCTGGCAGCTGTCCGCCACGAACAAGGCCGCCTGCTCGGTCGTATGGAAGCGCTAGGTTTCCAGTCCCGGCAGGAAGCCATCCTTGAAACGCTGACCTCGGACGTGATCAAATCCAGTGAAATCGAGGGCGAGCGTCTCGATCTGGGACAAGTGCGTTCATCCATCGCTCGTCGTCTTGGAATGGATATCGGAGGCGCAACAGCCGCCGATCGTCATGTCGAAGGCGTCGTTGAAATGATGCTGGATGCCACGCGCCGCTATGAGCAACCCCTGACAGATGAAAGGCTTTTTGGCTGGCATTCGGCGCTCTTCCCAACCGGCCGGAGCGGTATGCGCGCTATTCAAGTAGGCTCTTGGCGCAACGACCGAAAGGGACCGATGCAGGTTGTTTCTGGACCGGAGGGGCGGGAGCGCGTTCATTTTGAGGCGCCCCCGGCGCCGCGTCTACCTGAAGAAATGAACGCCTTCATGGATTGGTACAACAAGGATACCGGCACGGACCTGGTTCTCAAGGCCGCCCTGGCTCATCTTTGGTTTGTAACGCTGCATCCCTTTGAGGACGGCAACGGCCGTATCGCTCGCGCCGTCGGCGACATGACTTTGGCGCGGTCGGAAAAAAGCCCCCAGCGGTTCTACAGCCTCTCCGCACAGGTCTTGAAGGAGCGCGCCGCCTATTATGACGTCTTGGAACAGACACAAAAGGGACCCTTGGATGTCACGCCATGGATGGACTGGTTTCTCGCCTGTCTGGACCGCGCCATCCAGGGCGCGCAGCAGACATTGGCTGGTGTCTTAGCCAAAGCCAACTTTTGGAAATCGATGGAGACCGTTTCGTTCAACGAGCGCCAACGCTCGATGCTTTTGCGCTTGCTGGAAGGTTTTCAGGGCAAACTCACGACATCGAAGTGGGCGAAGCTGACAAAATCTTCACAGGATACCGCCCTTCGGGATATCCTGGACCTTGTTGAGAAAGGCGTTCTCCAGAAAAGTCCGGAAGGCGGTCGAAGCACGAGCTACACTTTGGCCGACCTATCGGCGCGGCGTTAACTCCATTCGACGGGGAGAGCCAGATAGTTCACACGGTGACAAAAGTTCACCAAAAAGTTCACCAACGGTTGAAAAGGGGGACAAACGAATTGCTGGAATCGATACACCATATGAGGTCGATTTCATAACTGAGTGGCAGTGGGCATCTGAACCTTGCCAACGAGCAGACGTGGGTTCAATTCCCACCATCGTCACGGATCGCGGAAGGCGATCCGTTTTGACGATGGCCGTCGCCTCGAGCGAAGCAGAGGAAGCGACGGTCGCCCGCTCCATATCCGTGAGGAGGCCCCTGCTCTGTTGGCAGGGGCCTTTCTATCGGGCACCGGCCCCATCTCCGGTCAGCAGCTTGTCGACGAATCGCCTGATCTGGGGCAGATGGAAAGGTTTCGTAATGTATCCCTTCGCCCCCGCCCTCAGACCGGCCGCCACATCGTCAGGGGATGTCATGGCACTGAGGAATAAAACGGGAATCCGGCCATATCGGGCGCTTTGACGCAAGTCAAGGCACAGGTCGAGGCCGTTGATCCAGGGCAAAACGATATCCAGAATGATCAAATGCGGACGAAAAGAATCCAGGACATAGACCAGGTCGACGCAGGAAACAATCGCCTGGACATCGTACTGTTTACCGAACGATTCCCGGATCAAATGCTCGACCACGGCATCATCATCGACTAAAAGAATCCTCGGCCTCCCGGGTTCTCTCGATCTGCCGACAACGTTGCCGGTGACCTGGACTCCCGGTTCTGCCGTTTCGGACTTTTCGTCAGTCGTCTGTGTATTCGCTGATTTCATGACCTCACCTCATTGATTCGATGGCTGTATTAACCGTTGGATCCGAGCGTGAATCTCGGCGACAGAAAATGGCTTCAAGATGTAATCGTCGGCGCCTAATTTGAACCCCTGCACCATATGGCGCCGATCGGCATCCCAGGTGAGGATAATGACCGGGATATTTGAAATGCCCGGAGTACGCCTTAGCTCCTTCAGGAATTCAAATCCGTTCATTCCGGACATCTGGACGTCCAGCGTCAGAAGCGCCACCGGGGTCTCGGATATGATGCGCAGCGCTTCCCTTCCTTCTTTGGCGCGAAGAATGTTAAATCCGTAGCGGCCCAGGTGATGTTCCAGGATCGCGGCCGATGTGTCATCATCCTCGACGAGAAGGATGTTCTTCTTCACCGCCGTGAGGCAGTCGGCCTCTGTCAGAACGCGGTCTCTCCCGGTTTGCTTGGCCAGATAAAGGAAATGGTCCGCCCGGCCCATGACCTGCTCGATCGTCGATAGATCGCGGGCCAGCGCGATGCCGCCGGAAAACGTCACATGAAAATCAGGATGGCCGCTGGATTCAAAGCGTTCTTTCCGAAGCGCCTCCTGGGCCTTTTGCAGCGCGGAGTGAGCTTCCTCTAAACCCGCTTTTGGAAAAAGGACAGCGAACTCGTCGCCCCCCCATCGACACACGAGATCCGAACCCCGAAGAGCCTGAGACAGTGTCTTGGCCAGCCGGCACATGACTCGATCACCGGTCGGATGCCCATAGAGGTCGTTAATCGACTTAAATCGATCGATATCCATGAGAGCAACAGAGAGAGGCTCCTGATATCGCTTGGCCAGTTGAGCCATCCTGGCGAAGACTCGTTGGAAAGCCGCCCGGTTGGGAAGCCCGGTCAGAGGATCCAGCGCGGATTGGCGCGCGACTTCAAAGGACTGCTGAAGCTTCGCGGCGACCAAAGTCGACAACATCGCATAATCCACGGGCTTCTTAAAGAAACCGTCCGCCCCCAGGGCGAGGCATTCTGCCTCCACCTGCGGTCCGCGGTTCGCCGTCAGAACGATGATCGGGATCGACAGGGGAAGGATACTGCGCCACTTCAACAACAGTTCGCGGCCGTCTCCATCGCCCAGCTGAAGATCGAGAAGCACCAGCGCAACATCCTGATCGGCCAGGATATGTTCCGCTTCAACAACCGTGTTCGCCGTATAGAGGTATCGGTTCGGCCCAGCCAGCCGCCGCTGTAGAATCTCGCGAAGCACCGCATCGTCGTCCACGATCAGAATGCCCGCCTTCTTCGTCCGTATGTTAGCCACAAGCGAACGCAGATGGGGAAGAAGTCCATGGAGACTCTTCCCGAGCTCACCGTCATTGGCCCTCTCAAGAACCGACGCAATCGCGGAGACTTGCGGGTCATGACAGGCTTCGCCAAGAGCCAGCAAAGATCGGCTGATCCGCCGGATGGTCTGCAAGGCGTCGGGCTTATTGCTTCGCAACGCCTGCTCTGCGATGCTCAACGCGCTGATCCGCGCCGTCAGGCCGTCATGGTCACTTAACTCGCTCACTTTCAAGCCCTCCACCCTTGGAATTGCTTGCGTCTAAATGAGTGTATCAGCATGATAATTCTTAACAAGACCCAAGATCGGCTTAACGCCGATTTGAGCGAAAGTTGAACGACAGGCAGGATTATCCTTTGAGGCGGTAGCCGACTCCAACGGCCGCGGTCACGCGCGACGCAAAATCTGCGCCTAATTTCTTTTTCAGTCGCGACATATGGACCTCGACGGTGTGTGGATCACCGTAAACGTCGGTCGGATATCCCCAGACGGCTTCCATCAGGTATTTCATCGTGAGGACCCGGTTGGGGTTGCGGACCAACATTAAGAGCAGATCATATTCCTTCCGGCTCAAATGAACCTCGATTCCTCTGACTTCTATCCGCCGTTCCCTTAAACGGATTTTGAGCCCGCATTTCCTGAGCAGTCCATCGAAAGCGTCGGGGTCCTGGAAGCGCTGCATGACCGATCTGATCTTGGCGAGCAGGAGACGAGGATCCAAAGGCTTCAAAAGATAATCATCCGCGCCGACACGCAGGCCGCTGACCATATCGGGAATCTCGGTGCGGTCTCCTGAAATCAGTATCACCGGGAAATGGCGAGTTAATGGATGGCGTTTTAGTTTCTGACAAATCTTCCGACCATCCGAAGAACCAAAAAGCACATCCAAAAGGATCAGATCCGGCTGCGTCTCCAGAACTTTGTCCATCAAACGGTCGGCGGAGTCGCATTCGATCACCCCGTGGCCCGCCTTGGTGAGCCAAAGGTGAGCGAGCCGCCGGATGACAGCGTCGTCATCTGCAAAGAGAACTTTAAAGGACATGACCCATGATTCGTTTCACGAAGGAATATCGCTTCGATCCTCGGGTCCACCCGCAGAAGCGCTTTCCAAATTTACGGAAACAGCCAGGAATTGTCTGACTTTTTCGAAGTCATCCATCGCTTTAACCAACAGGTCGGGAACTTTCGCGAGTTGCCGTTCCTTGCCTAAACGTTCCATCTCACGGAAGGTTGGCACCAGCAGGACCGCCCCGAAACAATCACTCGAACCCGCCAGACCGTGTGCGAGACTCTTAACGTTTGCAGGCGAATGTGCATGAATCGCCCGTTCCAGGTCCTTGAGACGCGAAGTGGTTTGATTTAAGTAGATGCTCACCAAATAACGAAGAGCCGCTGGATCGCCTTCTGTGGTCTCTAGAAGGATGCTCATGTTGACAGGGTCTGTAACATCGCGCGAGGCGAGCGTCGCCTGAGTATCCGTCCCCTCGGTGTATCCGCCCCAGCGCCTCAACAGGTTTTTTAGTACGGCCAACGTGACGGGTTTTGACACATATCCATCCATGCCTGCCTTAAGGCATTTCGCTTCCTCGCCTTTTAACACGTGCGCCGTCATGGCGATGATCGGAGTATGTTTTAAAACCCCTTCGCGTTTGCGGACTTCGGCCGTCGCTTGATAACCATCCAGTTCGGGCATCTGGCAGTCCATGAGGACGAGATCATAGGGAGTCTCAGCCAACGCCTGTAAGACCTGCCGCCCGTCAGACACAATATCGACGGAATAGCCCAACCGTTCGAGTTGGTAATAGGTCAGCATTTGGTTCGCCGGGTTATCTTCGGCCAGGAGAATCCGTGATTTATTTGAACCGGCGGACGCGGCGGGGGGCTGGAACACAAAGAGGTCTCCTGGCGGGCGCACGGCCTGAACGGGAACGGCATCCGGCCGAACGTCGGGGCTCGGGGTCACGGGGCGTTCAAAAGGAACTGTAAACCAGAAAGTAGACCCCTGGCCCAGCTGGCTGCGCATCCCGATGGTTCCGCCCATCAGCTCCACGATCTTCTTCGATATAGCCAGTCCCAGCCCCGTGCCGCCGTACTTGCGCACTGTCGAAGCGTCGGCCTGGGAGAAGGATTGGAAAAGCCGCTCCTGGTTCTCTTCCGATATGCCGATGCCGGTGTCCTGAACCATCACGCGAACCAGGACCGTAGTATCCGTTTGGCTTTCGAGGTCCGCTTTGATCCTCACGTCTCCGTGCTCTGAAAATTTTATGGCATTACCGACCAGATTCGTCAGCACCTGACCGATCCGCCCCGCGTCACCGCGCAGGAGCACCGGGATATCCGGGGCGAGAGTACAACGGAGCGCGACGCCCTTGGCCTGCGCCGAAGAGGCCAGCATCTGAACGACGCCTTCAACCGCCTCATGTAAGCTCATGTCGGCCACCTCAATATTGAATCGGCCTGACTCCATTTTGGAAAAATCAAGGATATCGCTGATAATGCGCAGCAAAGACTTCCCTGATTGTTCGATTAATCCAGCGAACTCTCGTTGTTTGGTCGATAAATCGCTTTGGACCAGGAGTTCAGTCATCCCAAGCACGGCGTTCAAGGGTGTGCGGATTTCATGGCTCATATTGGCCATGAACTCCGATTTAAATCGTGCGGATTCGAGCGCCGCATCGCGGGCCCTCTCCATGTCTTTCTCCGCCTGCTTGCGTTCGCTGATGTCTGAGCGGACCGATAACCAGACCTCCCCAAAACGGGAATGATGGAAGGATGAAATATTGGCCTGGCACCAGAAAAAAGAACCGTCTTTTCTCCTGTTCTGAACCTCCCCTTTCCAGGTCCCCGTTTTTCTGAGCTGTGCGATGACTTCCGAGAGCGTCTGTTCCGCATTCTTGTCCTCAGCACCACCGTATATCGCCGCGATGGACTTGCCGATCAGCTCTCCGGCATCGTAGCCGAACATGTCATCGAATTTCGCATTGGCATAGACGATCATGGTGTCGCTCGCCCGGACCAGGCAAACGCCTTCGGCCATGTTTTCGGTGATGGCGCTTTGCAGCTTCATGGCTTCTTCCACCTGTTTTCGATGGAAAAACTGGCCAATGAGTACTCCCGTGGCGCCGAGCATTTCCAGCAGCCGTTCATCGAGAGGCAACACCTGCCAGCTGAAAGCCTCAATGACCCCGACGACTTCGTCGTTGGACAGGATGGGGAACGCGAGGCCCCCGTGAAGCCCGGCACTCGCTTCCAAAGGCGCGCGGGGGACATTCTCGGCCAAAGTGACATCGGATATCCATGCCGGCTGGCGGCTGGACCAGACCCGGCCCGGAAGACCTTCTCCGGCCCGGAACAGGGTCTCTCGACTGAGTGTTTCAAATTTCCGGAGTTTGTCGGAGCTGCGCCAGAAATCCGTGCAGACTAGAATCTGCTTCTCGGGATCGACGCGCCAGAAAGCGACAATCTCCCAGCCCGGGTGCTGGCCGATCTCCTGCAAAATCCGGGGAACGGCTTCGGAAATCGACGGATTGCCCGCCAACAGACGCGTGACGGCATGCTGCGCAGCCAGCCGCTGTTCGGTCTGCTTGCGGTCCGTAATCGGAACGCGGATGGCCAGGTACTTCGCGGGCTTGCCGCCAGGACCCAGAATGGGAACAACCGTGGTGTCAAGCCAGTAAAAGGAGCCGTCTTTGGCCCGGTTGCAGACATCGCCCCGCCAGATGATGCCTTGGCCGATGGTATCCCAGAAGTCCTTCCAGAAGGATTTGGAATGGAGTCCGGACTTAACCAGACGGTGATCTTTCCCCAGGAGTTCTTCCCGGCTGAATTTTGAAATTTTGCAGAACATATCATTGGCGTAGGTGATTTTTCCTTCAGAATCCGTTTCGGTAACCACGGCAAACTGATCCAGCGCGTGTTTATCGGCTTCCAACTGGACCTGTGCCTCGCGCAGGGACTGATTGACCGAAGAGAGCTTGGAATACAGGGTCCGGTAATGCATCTCCGAGGCGGCGATGCGCTGCGCGGCGTCCATATTCCGGAAGTGGACCGTAACAATGGCCAGCACCAGAAGAGAAAGCAGAAGGGTGATGGTGATCCCTCCAAACCGGTTTCTGACGATATATTTCTGCCAGGCGCCCAGGCCGGTCTCGATGACCAGAACGGCCAGGACCTTTTTTGTGGCCGGATCATGGATGGCAACATAGGAGCCGTAATAGATTCCACCCTCTGCGGTCTGCGGGCCGATCACTCCGTCGCGGCCGGCCGCAACAACCGACAGGGCGGCCGGGTCGGCATGATAAGGATCCCCCGGCCTGGCCGGCACGAGGGTGGAGCTTTCGACGTTCGGAAGGTGGGCATCGAGAAGAAAAATCACCCCGGCTTGACGTTGTCTCAAGAGGGCGATACCTCTGGCATGCCAGCTGGTTTTCCCGGCCCCCGCCAGTTGTCTTTGCAATTGCTGATACTCCGGCAATTTCTCATCCGTCGGGTTACCCGAGAGGCGCCGGAGCAGACCCGGGTCGATCGAGTGTGCCGCTGTCTGCGCCCAGACTGAGAGCGCTTGCGCGAAGTCCTCCCTCTCAAGCCGCGAAAGGATCTCCGTCATGCCCCACCCGGTGATGAGAACGATAATGAATATCACCAGGAGCCAGTAGCTACGCCTCGGCGACGCGGCTGGCACCCCGTCCTCACGCCCTTTCGCTTGAAGGAGGGCCTGGGAGAACAGCCAGATGGCCATAGCGATGATGCCTGCGATGACGCCCCGGACAAGCTGGATGGGAAGACCGCAGATTCTCAGGAATACTTCTTGATTGATCAATGAAGCCGGGAAAAAGGATGCTTTGGAGACGACGATTCCGGCCGCCAGAGCATAGAGCACCATTCCCCCGGCGGCCAGTGCCAGAGGCCGGCGGCCTGCAGCCAGCCCTTGCGATGCCTTCCACAACGTCCAAGCTGACCCCAGCCCGCCCGTCAGGCCAAAGGCATATCGGCAGGTCACACCCAATGCCCCGATGTCGGAGAAACTGCCTGCGGCCGCCAATAGCCCGAGCGGCACGTAAATCCACACTCCGGGTGAACGGCCCGTTAGAGTCCGCATCCCTGAACGGCTGAACTCAATCAGGCAGATGAAAGAGGCGACCATTAGTCCCAAGCTGATCTTAATCATCCACGTATGGTCCCCCAGGAAGATAGGGATCAGATCCGCCCACTCATGGAGGCCGTGAAGCACCCCGAAAAAACCAAGCCAATGCCATGGGAGGAGTTGTTTGGCCTGCCGATTCAACGTCAGGCATACGCTAGCAACCAGGATGAACGCCAAGCCGTAGAGGAAGTAAATAAAATCCAGCTGGGTTTGAAGAAATGTCGCGCTCATGGGAGGGTGGATGACATGATTATAGTCTAGCATGCAAGGCGGGATCGAGCTGAGCTTGCTCCGTACTCCCTTGCAGAAATGTTCCCTCGTCAGTGCTCCGTGCCAGCGATGCCAAATGCCTTTCCTTCCTCCTCCCGTAGCGCTTTCATATGTTAAAATCAGCGCAATCCGTTGAATCGTTTACTCCACTTCATCTTCCTTTTGATTTCCGGGCTCGGAGCTCCAGCGTTTCTGCTTGCGTCCTCTACAGGCGCACTCGCAGATACGACGATCTCTACCGCACTCCCGGCAGTCTCCAGTACGGCCACTGGAACCGTTGAGGTCGTCTCATCCACGGTAACAGCTCAGCCAATTCATGCCCTGCACGTCACCGCCTGGCTGGCGGGATCGAAGAAATACCGTGCCCATTTAAACGAACTCTTTAAAACAACCGTCATCAACGCTGTCGTTATCGACATCAAAGAGTATGAGGGGGAAGTCTATATTCCGGGCGTCAGCATGGCGGAAAAAGCGGGGGCCTATGTCCCGGCAATGCCGGATGTGGCCGCCTGGATCGCCGACTTAAAGCACCAGGGTATTTATACGGTCGCGCGCATTGTTGTTTTCAAAGACGATATCATGCCGCGCAAGAACAAGTCGCTGGCGGTCAAAAATTCCCGGGGAGAACTCTGGTTCGACCGCCATCATGTGACGTGGCTGGATCCTTATAATCCGGAAGCCGGGCGATACAACCTTCTGATCGCGCTTCAGGCGGCCAAACTTGGGTTTGATGAAGTCCAGTTCGACTACATCCGTTTTCCGACGGACGGCAGCCTCAGCCAGATGCGCTTCTCCCGGCCCTACGACAAGAAAGCCGCCCCGCACACCCTGGTGTCGTTTTTGCAGCAAGCCAATCAGCTCCTGCATCCGTTGGGCACAAAAATCTCGATCGACGTCTTCGGCTTGACGACCACCGTCAATACGGGAATGGGCATAGGACAACTTCTGGGCCCGATGGCGGAGCAGGTGGACTATGTTTGCCCCATGACCTATCCATCCCACTATGCCAGGGGAGAATACGGGATTCCGAACCCGAACGATCAACCCTATAAGACCATTCATCTCGCCATGCACGACGCGCTCAAGGCCCTTGGACCTTCCGCACATGCCAAGCTGCGGCCCTATTTTCAGGACTTCTCGCTTAAAGGACGCGGCATTCATTACGGGAAAAAAGAAGTCCGCGCGCAGATGCAGGCGGCGGCAGACCTCGGACTGCCCAGCTGGACGCTCTGGAACGCACGTTGTTCGTACACCCTGGACGCCATCAAAACTCCGATCATTCCTGTTCTCATCTCAAGCCCTGTCACAACCTCTTTCTCCGACGTCAAATCACCTTCAAAATAGATATTGACAACCCCCGGAATGGATGATAGACATCTCTCGAACGAACCGTCGAGAGCAGATGGAAAGCAATTTGAAAACGTATCGATAAATCAACACGAACGGAGGAACTATGGGCCAGGGCGCGCAGAAGACTTCCATCGAAGAAACCATCACCAGCAATCTGAAAGAAAGCGCCAAGTCCTCCCAAAAAGACCGCCCGAAAATTCTCGTCGTGGATGACGATCCAGTGGTTCGCCGCATCGTCCTCGAACTTTTAAACAATCGCTATTCTGTCATTCTGGCTTCGACCGGCGTTCAACTGCCCGACCTCCTTCAGAGACATCAACCCGATCTGGTCATCCTCGACGTCATGCTGCCCTGGGTGAACGGCTTCGAGCTTTGCCGGATCATCAAGACGCATGCGCAGGGCCAGGAGACTCCCGTGCTCTTCCTGACCAGCTGCAAGGAGAAAGAAGATCTGATGACCGGGCGCGAAGTGGGCGCGGAAGGCTATCTCACGAAACCATTCTACGCCAAAGACTTATATAAAGAAGTGGAGCGTCTCCTTGCCGCATGACCGACCAGCCTCAACCAGCACAGATTGACCAGCTTCGCTTCGACAACAGACTCCGCTTTGCCGTTTCACTTGTTGCACTCACCATCGCGTCCCTCCTGCATGCCGCTGGCCATCTGACCGTTATTCGACCTCTGATCGGGATCATTCTCCTCTACACCATTCCTTACGGGATCTCACACCTCTGGGGGCCCGCGGCAGGTTCGGGGCTCTCCGCCGTGCGCTATGCGCTCAGTTTCATTGATTTTTGCGCCATCACCGCGGCCGTCGCTCTGACAGGAGGACCGGACAGTCCATTTTTCTACCTGTACCCGCTTCCTTTCCTGATCCACGCCTTCCACTTCGATCCGAGGATGATCGTGTGGGATGGCATCTGGTCCATGCTCTGCTACGGAGGGACGCTCTGGGCGACCCGTCATTGCGCCTCGAAGCATTACATGGACCTTGGCATCGGTCAGCTGGCCTTTCTGACCGTTATGATCCTGTCCGCCCTCTGGGCCGCGCGCCAATTCGCGCACAAAGACAGGTCGGTGGCCAGAAGTTTGCGCGTTCAGCGCACGATGGTTCGATTCCTCGAGATGATCAACGCGATTCCTCCGGCGCTCCCGGACCGGGAACTGAGAGCACGCGTGGTTCATGAACTACGCTCCGCTCTCGACCCATTTCATGTGCACGTCCGGCTCTGGATCGCCAACCAGGCCTGGAAAACGCTCAGCGGTTTGGGAGAACATCCGGCGCTCAGGCCCGGCTCGCCCAACCATCTGCCGATGATCGCCTGTCCCGCTTTTGCGCTGCGACGTCCGTTCCACTACAGCCAGGCCATGACTGCCGGCAGGCAGGCCCGGGCCAACCCTTGCGCCAGCGAGCAGTTCAACTTCACTCAACATCTGTGCCTGCCGGTGATCAACGAACAGACCTGCTTCGGCGTCTTGTTTCTCGGCTCCTACAAGCCCCAGGCCTGGGACGCGGAAGAAATCCAGCTCTTTCACATGCTGGCTCAGTCCGTCGGCCTCGCCCTGCAGCGCCGCGGTCTCTTTGAAATCCTGGAGGAAAAGATCAGTGACGTCAACTTCTCCTTTGAAGTTGGCGCCGCCGCCCTGTCGACTTTCGGCGGATCCACCCAGAGCATCGAAGAAACCACCGTCCGAATTCTGGACAGCGTACTGTCGATTCTCAAAGTGGACCGCGCCTCCCTGATGCTCTGGGACTCTCAGGCGGGCGCGTTGCAGACCCAGTGGGTACGGGGGGGTAATTTTAAAATTCAAAGTCCCTTGCGTCTTACCATGGGCCAGGGGATGGCGGGATGGGCGCTGCAGACAGGCGAACCATACTGGGCCGAGTACGCGATGGGTGACCCGCATTATTGCACCAGCCTCCAGGCGATCCGCTCGCTCTTGTGCGTTCCGGTGTTCACGCTCGACCACCAGCCCATCGGCGTCATCAACGCGGTGACCACCGAAAAGCCCAGGGCTTTCCTTCCACGCGAAATTAATTTCCTGACGACCTTCGGCCGCCAGGCCGCACTGGCCATCGAAAACGCCCGGCTTCATCAGAAAAGCCGGGACAACATCGATCAACTCAACGAAGTGAACAAATTGAAATCCCAGTTTCTCTCGCTCGTCAGCCATGATCTGCGCGGGCCTCTGACCGGCATCCGCGGGTTCTGTGAAATTCTCAAGCAGGAAAGCCTTGGGAGCCTGGCTCCGGGACAGGATGAGATGATCTCCCAGATGGAACGCCAGGTCGATCTTCAGGAGCGCATGGTTGACGACCTTCTGGACCTTGCACGCATGGACAAAAGTAAGTTTTCCATTCACCCTGCGCCCACCGACCTGGCGGCGCTTCTCCGAGAGGAAATCGACAAATCCCAGATGGAAGCGCGCGAGCATGGTGTGGCGCTTCAGCTGATCGTCACCGTGCCGCCCTCCGTGATGCAGGTGTCCATGGACGGGGGGCGGATCCGTCAGGTCCTCTGGAACCTGATCCATAACGCGCTCAAATTTACACCCGAAGACGGCCGTATCACCGTTCGAGCCAGCCTGGACATGAATGACATTGTTATCGACGTGGAGGATACGGGAGTCGGACTGGCCGCAGACACCCAGGAACGCGTTTTCGACAAGTTTTTTCAGGTGTCCCCCGGGGGATCGACAAGCTCGCAAGGACTCGGCCTTGGGCTGGCCATCTGCAAAGAAATCATCCTGGCTCACCATGGGACGATCCGCGCGAAATCGGCCGGCCTTGGCCAGGGAACAACCATGTCATTTACTCTGCCGGTCGACGCCGCCCTGCCAATGACAAAATCCGATACACTGTCGCGAAAAAGTTAAAACTGGACTATCTAGAAAAATAGAAACTGGACTGGTCAGGGTCTTTATACGCTCCTCCGATACACAAGGGGGACGCAATGAAGGAGCTACTGACCATGACCAACC